>JADHED010001351.1_pt1 | contig 21380 bp, 15 predicted proteins | sample 8952041 | NCBI WGS metagenome assembly JADHED01 (sample SAMN16124423, study PRJNA663239) | bioreactor sludge metagenome | isolation source: sludge (control) | place: India:Bengaluru | collected 2018-09-08
ACCGAGGTGGCCGAGGTCACGCAGTTCCCCGAGATGCTCGACGGCCGCGTCAAGACCCTGCACCCCAAGGTGCACGGCGGCCTGCTGGCGCGGCGCGACTTGCCCGCCCACATGGCGGCTTTGCAGCAGCACGGCATCGACACCATAGACCTGCTGGTCGTCAACCTCTACCCCTTCGAGGCCACCGTGGCCAAGGCCGGCTGCACGCTGGCCGACGCGATCGAGAACATCGACATCGGCGGCCCGGCCATGGTGCGCAGCGCCGCCAAGAACTGGAAGGATGTGGGCGTGGTCACGGCCGCCGACCAGTACGACGCGGTGCTGGCCGAGTTGAAGGCTGGCGGCAAGCTCAGCGACAAGCTGCGCTTTGACCTGTCGGTGGCGGCGTTCAACCGCATCGCCCAGTACGACGGCGCCATCAGCGACTACCTGTCGTCGGTGAAGTTTGAAGAGGACAAGCTGTCCGAGGCCTACGTGCCCGAGCGCCACCTGTTCCCGGCCCAGAGCAACGGCCACTTCATCAAGATGCAGGACCTGCGCTACGGCGAGAACAGCCACCAGCAGGCCGCCTGGTACCGCGACCTGTACCCCGCGCCCGGCTCCATCGCCACGGGGGTGCAGCTGCAGGGCAAGGAACTGTCCTACAACAACATCGCCGACGCCGACGCCGCCTGGGAATGCGTCAAGAGCTTCAAGCTGCCGGCCTGCGTCATCGTCAAGCACGCCAACCCCTGCGGCGTGGCCGTGGGCACGAATGCTCTTGAAGCCTATAGCAAGGCCTTCCAGACCGATCCCACGAGCGCCTTCGGCGGCATCATCGCCTTCAACCGCCCGGTCGATGGCGCTGCGGCGCAGAAGATCTCGCAGCAGTTCGTCGAGGTGCTGATGGCGCCCGACTTCAGCGAGGAAGCTCTGGAGGTCTTCAAGGCCAAGGCGAATGTGCGCCTGATGAAAATTGCCATTCCGGCCGCCGGCGGCGCCACCGCCTGGGCCCAGGGCCGCAACGCCATGGACGCCAAGCGCGTCGGCTCGGGCCTGCTCTTGCAGACGGCCGATAACCACGAGCTGCAGCTGCCCGACGTGAAGGTGGTCACCCTCAAGCAGCCGACGCAGGAGGAGATGCAGGACTTGTTGTTCGCCTGGAAGGTCGCCAAGTACGTCAAGAGCAACGCCATCGTGTTCTGCAAGGGCGGCATGACCATGGGCGTGGGTGCGGGGCAGATGTCGCGCCTGGACTCGGCACGCATCGCCAGCATCAAGGCCCAGGCCGCCGGCCTGTCGCTGCAGAACACCGTGGTGGCCAGCGACGCCTTCTTCCCCTTCCGCGACGGCCTGGACGTGGTCGTCGATGCGGGCGCGACCTGCGTGGCCCAGCCGGGCGGCTCGATGCGCGACCAGGAGGTGATTGATGCCGCCAACGAGCGCGGCGTGGCCATGGTCTTCACCGGCGTGCGCCACTTCCGTCACTGATCCGGCGCGCAGCGCCCAGCAAAAAGGCCCACGCGGGCCTTTTCTTGATTCAACAAGCCTGGATATGCACCTATCGCAGACGCCCCTCACCCCTCCCTCTCCCCAAAGGGGCGAGGGCGACCGGTTGCGCCGGTATGACTCCCTCGCCCTCTGGGAGAGGGTGGGGGTGAGGGCTCGCGGCTCAGCTTGAGGGTTGTGAATAGTTAGGTAAAAAAGGCTGCAGCGCTTATCCATCAAGCGTAAACAGCTATTGTTTTTATAGTTTGACGAACACCTCGCGCGCCAGCGCCACGGTGTCTTCTATGTCTTGCGCGCTGTGCGCGGCGCTGACAAAGCCCGCCTCGTACAGCGCCGGGGCGATGTACACGCCGCCGTCCAGCAGGCCGTGGAACAGCTGGTTGAACTTCGCGCCGTCGGTCTTCAGCACCTCGGGGTAGTTCTGTGGCAGCTCGCTCAAGAGGAAGAAGCCGAACATGCCGCCCTGGCTGTCGGCGCAAAACGGTACGCCTGCGGCCTGGGCGGCGCCCGCAAGACCATCGATGAGCGAACGCGTGCGCGTGGCCAGTGCGTCGTAAAAGCCCGGTTTGGCAATCTCGCGCAGCGTCGCCAGGCCGCAGGCCGTGGCCACCGGGTTGCCGCTCAAGGTGCCTGCCTGGTACACCGGGCCCAGCGGCGCCAGCTGCTCCATGATGGCGCGCGGCCCGCCAAAGGCCGCCAGCGGCATGCCGCCGCCTATCACCTTGCCCAGCACCGTCAGGTCGGGTTTGAAGCCGGGAATCTGCTGCGCATACAGGCCCTGCGCACTGCCAAGCCCGACGCGAAAGCCGGTCATGACTTCGTCGATGACCAGCAGCGCACCGTTTTTCGTGCAGAGTTCGCGTGCGCGGCGCATGAAGGCAGTGGAAGCGCGCACGAAGTTCATGTTGCCGGCAATCGGCTCCATGATCACGCAGGCCACATCCTTGCCGTGCAGCGCGAAGGCCTCCTCGAGCTGGGCCACGTCGTTGTATTCGAGCACCAGCGTGTGCTGCACCACCTCGGGCGGCACGCCGGCGCTGGTGGCGTGGCCAAAGGTGGCCAGGCCCGAGCCGGCCTTGACCAGCAGCGAATCGGCATGGCCGTGGTAGCACCCGTTGAACTTGATGATCTTGCTGCGTCCGGTGGCGCCGCGCGCCAGGCGGATGGCGCTCATGCCGGCCTCGGTGCCCGAGCTGACCAGGCGGATCATCTCCATCGACGGCACATGGCGGATGATCTCCTCGGCCAGCTCGACCTCGCGCTCGGTGGGGGCGCCAAAGCTGAAGCCCTCCAGCGCGGCCTTCTGCACCGCCTCCAGCACGGCCGGGTGGCCGTGGCCCAGGATCATCGGGCCCCAGGAGCCTATGTAGTCGATGTACTTCTTGCCGTCGGCGTCCCACATGTAGGCGCCTTCGGCGCGGGCGATGAAGCGCGGCGTGCCGCCTACGGCACGGAAGGCGCGCACGGGCGAGTTGACGCCGCCGGGAATCAGCGCCTTGGCGCGTTCGAACAGGGTTTGGTTTCTATCAGTGCTGTGTGTCATGGGGTGGCATATCAAAATCCGCCGCGGTGGGGGCGGACTCATCGCTATTGTCGTCCTCGTCGGGCTCGGCCCAGAACATGCGGTCGGGCAGCACATGCCCCATGCCGGGCCTGAAGCCATGCTCCAGGCAGCCGTCGAGATAAGTGAGTGCTTCGCTCGTGGCCTCGCCCAGGTCGTTGCCGCTGGCCACCAGGGCGGCCAGCGTGGCCGACAGGGTGTCGCCCGCGCCGACAAAGGTGGCCTCGATGCGCTCGAAGCGCCCGCTGCCCAGCACGGTCTGGGCCGAGGTGAGGGTGTTCTCAATATGTTGGTCGGCCGTGGGAATACCCGTCACCAGCAGGTACGGCACGCCGCAGTCGGCTACCGCTATGGCCAGGTCGCGCGCCGTGGGCGGGCGCTCACTGCTCCAGTCCGGCAGCAGCCAGCGCCACAGCGTGCCGTGGTTGCCGACGAGCACCGAGGTCTGGGGCAGCAGCAACTCCTGGAAGGCCTCGTGGTACTGGTCGATCAGGTCATCGTGCCACCAGGACAGGTCGGGCATGTAGGCGACTACCGGGATTTCGGGATAGTCGGTGGTGATCTCGGCGATCGTGCTCAGGTTCTCGGGGCTGCCGACAAAGCCCACCTTGATGGCCTGAACGGGCATGTCTTCGAGTGCGGCGCGGGCCTGGTCGGCCACCGCGTCGTCATCGAAGGCGTAGTGGTCGTGGATCTCGGCGCTGTCGCGTACATAGGCGCCGGTCACCACCGGTGCCGGGTGCCCGCCCACGGAGGCTACTGCCGCAATGTCGGCCGCCAGGCCGCCCGCGCCGCAGGGGTCGTTGGCATTGAATGCCAGAACACAGATGGCGACAGGCGAGGTTTCGTCTTCGGTGGACGCCACTGCGCGGTCGTCCGGGGAGGAGATGGTAATCGTGCTCATGGTCGCTCGCCAGCGTAACCGGTGGCGTGAAAACAGCATGTTGCAGTCATGACTGGATACAATCGTTGCATTCTATGTAAGTACCTCTTAAGCTGTAGCCGACATGACAACTTGGATGTGCTTGGTGTGTGGCTGGATCTATGACGAGGCCGAGGGGTACCCCGAAGGGGGCATTGCGCCAGGCACCCGTTGGTCGGACATCCCCCAGGAGTGGACTTGCCCCGAATGTGGGGCGGGCAAGCAGGATTTCGAGATGGTCGAGATATAGAGGCCGCGGCGCAGTGGCTGCCGGTCTCGTGTTTTGACTTTGTTAGAGGAGTAATGGGAAATTGGCTACGACGACAACCGATACCACTTTCAGAGTGCTCGTGGTGGATGACAGCAACACCATCAGGCGCAGTGCCGAAATCTTCTTGAAACAGGGCGGCCACGAGGTGCTGCTGGCCGACGATGGCTTCGACGCCTTGTCCAAGGTCAACGACTACCAGCCCCAGCTGATCTTCTGCGACATCCTGATGCCCAAGCTCGATGGTTACCAGACCTGCGCCATCATCAAGCGCAATGCGCAGTTTTGTGGCACCCCGGTGGTGATGCTGTCTTCCAAGGACGGCGTGTTCGACAAGGCGCGCGGGCGCATGGTGGGCTGCCAGGAATACCTGACCAAGCCATTCACCAAAGACCAGCTGCTGCTGGCGGTGCAGCAGTTTGCCAGCGCACAGCAAGGAGTGATGTGATGGCTATCCGCAAAGTGCTGGTCGTCGATGACTCGAAGACGGAGTTGATGTACCTGACGGATCTGCTGCAAAAAAAGGGCATGCAGGTGCGCACGGCCGAGAATGGCGAGGAGGCCTTTCGCCGTCTCGCCGAGGACAAGCCCGACCTGATTCTGATGGACGTGGTCATGCCCGGCCAGAACGGTTTTCAGCTGACGCGCTCCATCACCCGCGACCCATCGTATGCCAGCGTGCCCATCATCATGTGCACCAGCAAGAACCAGGAGACCGACCGGGTCTGGGGCATGCGCCAGGGCGCGCGCGGCTACATCACCAAGCCGGTCGATCCTGCGGAGCTGCAGGCCAAGATCGATGCCTTGAGCTGAGTGTTTGCGCATGGCCAATCGTGAAGCCCTGAAAGACCTGCAAACCCGGCTGGCCGCGCGTTTGCAGGCGGCCAAGGTGGAGGACATGACCGTCGCCTCCTGGCTGGCCGTGGAGTCTGGCGAACGCCATTTTCTGTTGCCGCTGGCGCAGTCGGGCGAAATTTCGGCCTGGGCTGGCGTGCAGCCCATTCCCTATACCCAGCCGTGGTTTCTGGGCGTGGCCAATCTGCGCGGCACGCTCACGGGAGTGGTCGATCTGGCGGGTTTGCTGGCCGGCCTGCCGCCACGCGCCGAGCAGGCCTTGTTCGAAGCCAGCCTGCTGACCTTGCACTCCGCCCTGGAGGTGAACGCTGCGCTGCTGGTGGACAGGCTGGTGGGGCTGCGCGGGGCGCAGGCGTTCATTGCGTCAGAGCCGCCGGGCGGCGAAGCCGCCGCTTACTGGGGCAACACCTATATCGATGAACAGGGCACGCGCTGGCAGGAGCTGAACCTGCAAGCCCTGGCGCAACACCCTGCGTTTCTCAGCATCAGTGCATGAATTTTTGTGAGGCAGCACATGTCGGTCGTCAACCCATTGGAAAAATTGTTTCTGCGTAAGCCCGTCGAACGGGAGGCGGATCCGGGCCAGCCGGACATCACGCAGGACTCGGTTTCCTTCGGCGCACTGTCGCAGTCCTTTCAGGCCGACGGCATGCCCAGCGTCCTGGGCGATTACGGGGACACCGCGCGCAAGCCTGAGCCCGGCGTGGCGGTGCAGGATTTGTTGCACCTGCCTCTGCTCGGCCGCGCCAGCCCTGGTACGCACCAGCGGCGCCTGCTGATCCTGCTGGGTATCGGCCTGGTCATGCTGGCGCTGATTGCCGGCTGGGCGCTGCAGCAGTCGAACCGGTCGGCGCGGCAGGTGGCCGCTACGGGCCAGTCGCTGATGCAGTCGCAACGCCTGGCCAAATCGGTCACGCAGGCGCTGGCCGGTCAGCTGCAGGCCATCGCCGACATGAAGGACAGTGCGGACGTCCTGGCGCGTAACCTGCGCGCGCTTGGCGCCGGTGATGCCGAACTGGGCGTGTCGGCGCTCGGCGAATCGTTCAAGCCCGAACTCGATGTGATTGCTCCGCTGGTCGAGCGCGCCGAGCGCAATGCCGGTGTGCTGCTCGGGCAGAAGGCCATTTTGACCCAGGTGGGTGAGGCCCTGCGCGCCATCAACCAGCAGTCTCCCGTCTTGCTGGAGAGCGCAGAAGGCATTGCAGCCCTGAAGCTGCAGAACGCGGCGCCGGCCGCCGAGATTTCGGCTGCCGGTCAGCTGGTCATGCTGACGCAGCGCATCGGCAAATCGGCCAACGAATTCCAGGCAGCCGAAGGTGTGAGCCCCGAGTCGGTGTTCCTGCTCGGCAAGGATCTGAACTCGTTCAAGGAGATCGCCCAGGGGCTGCTGGCCAGCAGCCGTGATGCGCAGACGCGTGAGCAGCTGCAGGCTCTGATCAAGCTGCATGACCAGACGCGCGCTCAGGCCGGGGCCATATTGGGCAACCTGCAAGGCCTGGCGTCGGCGCGCCAGGCACAGGCTGCCATCGTTGCCGACAGCGAGCCGTTGCGCGGCCACCTTGAGGCCTTGCAGGACAAACTGTCCGCGCAGTCGGGCATGGGGCCGGGGCAGATTGCGGCACTGATTCTGGTGGCGTCGTTCGTGCTGCTGTGCGGTGTGGGTGTCACGCGTGTGCAGCTGCTCGACAGCCGGGGCCGCCAGGAGGCCGCCGAGGCGCTGCAGCGCGATGCCAAGCGCCAGGAGCAGGAGGCCAAGCGCGTCAACGACGCCAACCAGGCGGCCATCTTGCGGCTCATGAACGAGCTGCAGTCGGTTGCCGAAGGGGATCTGACGCAGGAGGCCACGGTGACAGAGGACATCACGGGTGCCATTGCCGATTCGGTGAACTACACAGTCGAAGAGTTGCGCCTGCTGGTGGGCAGCGTGCAAAACACGGCGGCGCGTGTGGCGAACACTACGGCGCAGGTGGACAGCACTTCCACCGAGCTGCTGGCGGCATCGACCGAACAGCTGCGCGAGATCCGCGAAACTGGCCGTTCGGTGCTGGACATGGCCTCGCGCATCAACCAGGTGTCGTCTCAGGCGCAAGAGTCGGCGGCGGTGGCCCGCCAGTCGCTGCAGGCGGCCGACCAGGGGCTGCAGGCGGTGCAGAACACCATCGGCGGCATGAATGCCATCCGCGACCAGATCCAGGACACCTCCAAGCGCATCAAGCGTCTGGGCGAGTCGTCGCAGGAAATTGGCGAGATCACCGAGCTGATCTCGGACATCACCGAGCAGACCAATGTGCTGGCCCTGAACGCCGCCATCCAGGCCGCATCCGCCGGTGAGGCGGGACGAGGCTTCTCGGTGGTGGCCGAGGAAGTGCAGCGCCTGGCCGAGCGATCGGCCGATGCGACGCGCCAGATCTCGGCGCTGGTCAAGGCCATTCAGACCGACACCCAGGACGCGGTCGCCGCCATGGAGCGCTCCACGCAGGGTGTGGTCGAAGGTGCGCGCCTGTCTGACTCCGCCGGCACGGCATTGACCGAAATTGACCGGGTGTCACGCCGTCTGGCCGAGCTGATCGAGCAGATTTCGTCGTCCGCATCCCGCGAGGCAGAGCTGGCCAACGGCGTGGCCGACAACATTCAGCACATCTTTGCCGTGACCGAGCAGACGGGGGAGGGCACGCGCGCCACGGCGCAGCAGGTGCGCGATCTGTCGCGCATGGCCGATGAGCTGCGCCAGTCCGTGGCCCGGTTCAAGATTGCTTGACGCCCTCTCATCAACGAATTGGCTTACCAGCAGCCAGGGACGAATTCATGTCATCTCTTGACGCCGCAATCACAACGGGCGCCGACTGGGCTCAGAGTGAGCAAGACCTCGGGCCGCTGGCATGGGTGTTCGATGAACTACGCAAGTCGCTGGAGGGAGCTGCCAAGGCCATGCGGCGCTTCGTGCGCGACGCCGAGCTGGCACGCCAGTCGGATCTGGCTTCGCTGGACTCTGCTGCGCTGCGTATTGCGCGTCAGCAGTTGCATCAGGCCGGCGGCGCATTGGTGCTGGTGGGCATGGAGTCGCCGGCGCGGGTGCTGCGCGCCATGGAGGACGCCGTGCAGCGCTTCGTGCAGCGGCCCGAGCTGTGCAGCGACGACGCGGCGCACGCCATCGAGGGCGCCAGTTTTGCACTGATTGAGTACCTGGAATGCGTGCTTGCCGGCAAGCGTGTCTCGCCCGTGGCACTGTTTCCGCAGTACCGCGACGTGCAGGTGCTGGCGGGCGTGGATCGCGTGCACCCGGCCGACCTGTGGACTGTGGCCTCGCCCGTGCAGCCTCTGGTTCCGCATCCGGGCGTCGCGCCATTGCCCTATGGGGCGGCGGCACGCGCGCGCCTGGACGGTGCCGTGCTGCGCGTCGTGAAGAACGCCGATCCCGGCGCCGCAGCGGACATGCAGGCCATCTGCCAGGGTTTTGCCGCGGCGCAGGCCGAGCGGCAGGAGCGCTCGTTCTGGCTGGTTTGTGCCGGTTTCTTCGAGGCCCTGGCGCGGCAGGCCCTCAAGCCAGACCTGTATGCCAAGCGCGTGGCGTCGCGTGTGCTCATGCAGTATGCAACCCTGGCCAAGGGCGACCACGGCATTGCTGAGCGTCTTTTGCAGGACTTGCTGTTCTTTTGCGCGCAAGCTGCTCCGGAGCAATCCCATGACGCGCCGGCCCTGCAGGCCGTGCGCGAGAGCTTTGGCTTGCAACGCCACCCGCCCGTGGACTACGAGCGGCCGCGCTTCGGTTTGTTCGACCCGGCACTGCTGGCCCAGGCGCGCAAGCGCATCGCCGCAGCCACCGAAACCTGGTCTGCCCTGGCCGGGGGTGATCGCAACAAGCTCAAGCCGGCCGCGGATCAGTTCAGCCTGGTGTGCGACTCGCTGCGCAAGCTGCACCCTGAGAGCGAGCGCCTGGCGCAGGCGTTGACGCACGCCCTGGAGAGCACGCTGCGCAGCGGCGAGCCTCCGTCCGCGGCGCTGGCCATGGAGGTGGCCACCGCCGTGCTGTACCTGCAGGCGTCGTTCGAGGCGCTCGATGCAACCCGGGACACCCTGGGGCAGCGCGCAGCACGCCTGGCCGAGCGCCTGGACGGCGTTGTCGCCGGCGGGCAGTCGCAACCGCTTGAATCCTGGATGGAGGAACTGTATCGCCGCGTCAGCGACCAGCAGACCATGGGCAGCGTGGTGGGCGAGCTGCGCGCCACCATGGCCGAGGCCGAGAAGTCCATGGATCAGTTTTTCCGTCAGCCTGACGATCTGGCCCCCCTGGCTCCGGTGCCTGGATGCCTGCAGCAGATGCGGGGCGTGCTGTCTCTGCTGGGGCTGGACCAGGCATCGCTCGCCGTGGTGCGCATGCGCGACATGGTCGAGCGGCTGCTGGTGGGTGAGGTGGCGTCGGAGGAGCGCTCGCAGGTATTCGAGAAGCTGGGCAACAGCCTGGGCGCGCTGGGCTTTCTCATTGACATGCTGAGTTACCAGCGTGCCATGGCGCGCAAGCTGTTCGTCTATGACCAGGAGTTGGGTGAGCTGCGCATCGTCATGGGACGCGCGCGTGCCGAGCCGCCCGAAGTGGTGGAACCAACGCCAGCCGATCCGCAAGTGCAGCAGCTCGCGCCCCCGGCGCAGCCTGTTGCCCAGTCGCAGGAGGTGGTCGAGCCGGCGGTGCCAGGTGCCGTGGCCGATGTCGCGTCGGTGGTTGAAGAGCCTGCGCCTGAGCCCACCCCGCCGGCGCCGGAGGTTGCGGACGCTGAGGCAGGCGTAGGCGCGGATCTGGATGCGGATGCGGATGCGGATGAAGAGGACGCTGACGACGCCGTCGAGATCCAGGATATCTTCCTGGAGGAGGTGCGCGAAGTCGTGGCCGCAGGATTGACCGCCGTGCAGGCACTGCGCAGCGCGCCGGACGACATGAGTGAACAGACCACGCTGCGCCGCGCGTTTCATACCCTCAAGGGCAGCGCGCGCATGGTGGGCCTGGGGGAGTTTGGCGAAGCTGCGTGGGCCATGGAGCAAACGCTCAATGCCTGGCTGGCAGAAGAAAAGCCCATGACCCCGCCCCTGATGCAGCTGTCTGGCGAGGCGTTGCAGGAGTTTGGCCGTTGGGCCGACGCGATCGAGCAAGGCGCTGCCGAGCATTGGCAGGCGCAGGCATTCAAGACGGCAGCCACGGCCATGCGCGAGCAGGGCAGCCTGCTGCCGCTGGCAGCCGCCGGCGTACCCGCGGCAGAGGCTGCGCCCCTTGGTGACCTGGCGTTGCCTGCTGTGGATGGCACGCATGACCTCGAGCCCATGGGTCTTGTCGAGCCGGAACCGGCGGACTTCGGTGATGAACCATCGCCTGACTTTGCCGATACCTGCATCGAGATACAAGAATTTGCAGCCTCCGCGCCACCCATGGATGAGGCATCCGAAGAGGCCCTGCTGGAAGAGTTGGACTTTGCAGCGTTTGAACAGGCGGTGTATGCCCAGACACAAGCCGACGGTTTGCTTCCGGGCAGCTCGCCGCCCGAACCGGTCGAGCCGTTTCTGCCTGGCATGGATGCCGATCAGGCAGAGCCGCTCGACGTGCTGTCCACCGCGGAGCCGGTGTCCGGGCCAACAGGTGACGTGGATGCCGAGCCTGTGCCGCAGATTGCCGAAGCGTCCGGCTTGCCTGCGCCTGTGGCGCGCGCCGACGACGAAGTGGTACCCGAAGCGCTGGCGGATGCCGATGAGGCGGTCAAGGTCATTGACCATCTGCGCATTGGCATCCCGCTGTACAACGTTTACCTGAACGAGGCCGACGAGTGGTCGCGCCGCTTGGCCATCGAGCTGCAGGAGTGGTCGCTGGAACTGCATCAGAGCCTGCCCGAGTCGGCCGTGGCGCTTGCGCACTCGCTGGCCGGCAGCTCGGCCACCGTGGGCTTTGCCGCCCTGTCGGATCTGGCGCGGACGCTGGAGCATGCACTACAGCATGTGCAGCTGTTGCCGCACGGCCGGCCCGAGCACGCGCAGTGCTTCAACGCGGCGGCGGACGACATTCGCCGCCTGCTGCATCAGTTTGCAGCCGGTTTCCTCAAGGAGCCGAATGCGTCGGTGCGCGAACATCTCGATGCCATCCTGCACACCGACGTCACGACCGGCTCCGCACCGCTGGAGCCCCTGTCGCTGGACGATGAACTGAGCGCCCTGCTGGCGCGGGACGATGCCGCTGATCTATCGCCCGCCTGGGCCGAGTTGGCGAGCGAGCCGCCATCCGAGCAGCCTGCCGCCGTAGAGCACGATACGGGTGCCGGCATGGAGCGTGACCGCGCCATTGACGATGCCATTGCGCGTGCCGTGGCCGCCGTGGACGATATCGATGACGAGATCGACGCGCTGGATGTCATCGATCCAGACCTCTTCCCCATCTTCGAGGAAGAGGCGGCCGAACTGCTGCCGGCCCTGGGTTCGGCATTGCGCCAATGGTCCGCGCGCCCGGAAAATCTCAGTGCCCGCAACGAACTGCTGCGCGCGCTGCACACACTGAAAGGCAGTGCACGTCTGGCCGGCGCCATGCGCCTGGGCGAGATGGCGCATCGCATGGAAACCGCTGTCGAGCAGATTGGCGCCGATGGTGTCACCACGTCCGCGGTGGAGCCGCTGCTGGCCAGTCTTGATGTCCTGCAGGCCGACTTTGATGTTCTGCGCACCATAGGCGCGCAACCCCTGTCCGAGCCTGTGGTGGTGTCTGCGCCCGAGGTGCAGGCTCCGGCGGTGGCTGCTGCCGACCCACAGACCGTGGCGGCTGCTCCCGTGGCGGCGCCCCTGTCCTGGCGTGCGCCAGATACCGGCACGGCCGTGCCGGCGCAACGCGCGGCTGCGGCGCAGTCGGTGCGGGTGCGCGCGCAGTTGCTCGACCGCCTGGTGAACCAGGCTGGCGAGGTGATGATTTCACGCTCGCGCCTGGATGCGCGCCTGGGGCAGATGCGCGCCTCGCTTGCGGATCTGACGGATAACCTGGAGCGTTTGCGCCAGCAGTTGCGTGACATCGAGGTGCAGGCGGAATCGCAGATGCAGTCGCGCCTGGCCCTGTCCAGGGATTCGGCCGCCGGCTTTGACCCACTGGAGTTCGACCGTTTCACCCGCGTGCAGGAACTTACGCGCATGATGGCCGAGTCGGTGAACGACGTGGCTACGGTGCAGCGCAACCTGCAGCGTGGCATGGAGGGGGCCGAGGACGACCTGATCGCCCAGGGCCGCCAGGCGCGCGAGCTGCAGCGTGATCTGCTGCGCACGCGCATGGTGGAGTTCGAGAGCATTGCCGAACGCCTGTACGCAGTGGTGCGTCAGGCGTCCAAGGAAACAGGCAAGCAGATCAAGCTGGATATTTCCGGCGGCTCCATCGAGATGGATCGCGGCGTGCTTGATCGGATGACGCCGGCGTTCGAGCATCTGCTGCGCAACTGCGCCGGCCATGGCATCGAGGCGCCCGAGGCGCGCGTGGCCGCTGGCAAGGCGCCTGCGGGCACCATCACCATTGCCTTGCGCCATGAGGGCAACGACGTATCGGTGGAGTTCCGCGACGATGGCGCGGGCCTGGACATCGACCGCATTCGGGCCAAGGCGGCGACCCAGGGCTTGATTGGCCAGGATGAAGTCATTACCGATGCGCAAGCCGCCAACCTGATCTTCAGGCCCGGCTTTACCACGGCCAGCGAGGTCACTGGCCTGTCAGGCCGCGGCATAGGCATGGACGTGGTGCGCTCCGAGCTCAATGCCCTGGGCGGCCGCATAGAGACGCAGACCGCGGCCGGCAAGGGGTCGTCGTTCCGCATGGTGTTGCCGCTGACGACCGCCGTGACGCAGGTGGTCATGATGCGCGCTGGTGGGCTGACCCTGGGCGTGCCCGCGAACCTGGTCGAGGTGGTACGCCGCAGCCCGGTAGCCGACGTCGATGCGGCCTATGCCAGCCGGGTGTTTGCCGAGGGCGCGGACCAGTTGCCGTTCTACTGGGCTGGCGCCTTGTTGCAGTCGGCGTCGCGCAGCACGGAAGCGGCGGCCAAGGCCCGGCCTGTGGTCATCCTGCGCAGCGCCTCGCAGCGTCTGGCGCTGCATGTGGACGAAGTCCTCGGCAACCAGGAAGTGGTGGTGAAGAACCTGGGGCCGCAGCTCTCGCGCCTGCCGGGCGTGTCGGGCATGTCGGTGCTGGCATCGGGGGCGGTGGTGCTGATCTACAACCCCGTGGCCCTGGCCACGGTGTATGGCGAGCAGGCGCGCGCGGCCACGCTACCCCCGGTCGTGCCGGATGCGGGCGTCGCGCCGGGTGGTGTGATGGCAGGCTTGTCCGCGCCATCTGCTGTTGCGCCGGTGGATCAGGTGCCCCTGGTGCTGGTGGTGGACGACTCCATCACGGTGCGCCGCGTCACCCAGCGCCTGTTGCAGCGCGAAGGCTACCGTGTTGCGCTGGCGGCCGATGGCCTGCAGGCGCTGGCGCGGCTGCAGCAGGAGCGCCCGGCAGTAGTGTTGTCCGACATCGAAATGCCGCGCATGGACGGCTTCGACCTGGCACGCAACATCCGCGCCGACGCCGCCCTCAAAGACCTGCCCATCATCATGATCACCTCGCGCATCGCGCAGAAACACCGCGACCATGCCGAGCAGCTGGGGGTGAACCATTACCTGGGCAAGCCCTATTCCGATGAGGAGTTGCTGAGCCTGGTGCGCCACTATGCACAGCTGACCGTTGCCGAAGGCGCTTGAGGCTGGCGGACGCGTGGTTTGGCTGCCGGCCGGACTCCGGCTCTGGCCTAGAATCCGCCCATGCCTGCCCCTTCCGCGCCCATGAACCTGACGCACCACTTCCTGATCGCCATGCCGGGCATGGAGGATGCGTCGTTTGCGCGCAGTGTGGTGTATCTGTGTGAGCACAGCGAGCGTGGCGCGCTAGGCCTGATCATCAACAAACCGACCGACATCAGCCTGGAGGGCCTGTTCGAGAAGGTGGACCTGACCCTGGGGCGCGACGATCTGACGCACCAGCCGGTGTTTCTGGGCGGCCCGGTGCAGACCGAGCGCGGCTTCGTGCTGCACGACCCCATGCGCGGCACGCCGCACGGCCCGGCACAGGAGGGCAAGGACGAGGACGATTCGCCCTACGCCTCCACCATGAGCATCCCCGGCGGCCTGGAGATGACTACCTCCAAGGACGTGCTCGAGGCCCTGTCGCATGGCGCGGGCCCGCGGCGCGTGTTGGTCACGCTGGGCTACTCGGCCTGGGGCGAGGGGCAGCTCGAATCCGAGCTGGCCGAGAACAGCTGGCTCACCGTCGATGCCGACGCCGCCATCATCTTCGACACCCCCGTGGGCGAGCGCTACGAGCGCGCCCTGGGCCTCTTGGGCCTGCAATCGTGGATGCTGTCGCGCGATGCGGGGCACGCATGAGCGGCCTGCCTGCTCCCGCCGACGTCCCCGCGCATTTCCAATCCTTTCTGGCCTTCGACTTCGGACTCAAGCGCACGGGCGTGGCCGTGGGCACGCGCATGCTGCGCACGGCCACGCCGCAGGGCACGATACGCGCCGAGGGCGACGCGCGCTTTGCCCAGGTGGGCCAGCGCATCGCCGAATGGCAGCCCGACGCGCTGGTGGTCGGCGTGCCCTATCACCCGGACGGCGCGCCGCACGAGAACACGGCCCGGGCGCAAAAATTTGCGCGCCAGCTGCGCGGGCGCTTCGGCCTGCCGGTGTTTGAGGTGGACGAGCGCTACAGCACCACCGAGGCGCATTCCGCCGGGGCGGCCGACGCCGACGCGGCCTCGGCCGCCATCATCCTGGAGCAATTTTTGAGGAATCTTCCATGAGCTCATCTTCTTCAACGACGAGCGCCGGCCACCTGACGCTGGACGCCGAGGCGCTGGACGCCGAGGCGCTGTACGCCGAGCTGCTGCGCGGCGTGCGTGCGCTGCGCGGCCCGCACACCGTGCTGGCGGGCGTGGCCTCCGGCGGCGCCTGGCTGGCCGAGCGCCTGCAAAAAGACCTGGGCCTGAGCGGCCAGGCGGGCGTGCTGTCGTCCGCCATGCACCGCGACGATTTTGCCAAGCGCGGCCTGGCGAGCAGCGCGCAGACCACGCTGCCGTTCGATGTGAACGGCGCCGACATCCTGCTGCTCGACGACGTGCTCTACACCGGCCGCACCATACGCGCCGTGCTCAACGAGCTGTTCGACTACGGCCGCCCGGCCAGCGTGCGCCTGGCCGTGCTGGTGGATCGAGGCGGGCGCGAGCTGCCCGTGGCGGCCGAGCTTGCCGCCGCGCGCGTGAGCCTGCCGGCCACGCAGTCGCTGTCGCTGGCCCGCACCGATGCGGGCACCTTTCATTTCGACGTCAAAGAGGTCTGACGGTGCTGTACAAGCGCAACCCCCAACTCAACAAGAACGGCGAGCTGGTCCACCTGCTCTCGATCGAGGGCCTGCCCAGGGAGATCGTCACGCACATCCTGGACACGGCGGCCAACTTCACCAGCGTCAACGACCGCGAGGTCAAGAAGGTGCCGCTGCTGCGCGGCAAGAGCGTGTTCAACCTGTTCTTCGAGAACAGCACGCGCACGCGCACCACCTTCGACATCGCCGCCAAGCGCCTGTCGGCCGACGTGTTCAATCTGGACATTGCGCGCAGCTCCACGGCCAAGGGCGAGACCCTGCTGGACACCATAGACAACCTGACGGCCATGGCCGCCGACATCTTCGTCGTGCGCCACAGCGAGTCGGGCGCGCCCTACCTGATCGCCCAGCATGTGGGCCCGCATGTGCATGTGGTGAACGCCGGTGACGGCCGGCACTCGCACCCCACGCAGGGGCTGCTGGACATGTACACCATTCGCCACTATAAGAAGGACTTCTCCAACCTGACGGTGGCCATCGTCGGCGACGTGCTGCACTCGCGCGTGGCGCGCTCGGACATCCACGCCCTGACCACGTTGGGCGCGGCCGAGGTGCGCGTGGTAGGCCCGCGCACCCTGGTGCCGTCGGACCTGTCGCACATGGGCGTGCGCGTGTTCCACAACCTGGAAGAGGGCATCAAGGGCTGCGACGTGGTCATCATGCTGCGCCTGCAGAACGAGCGCATGAGCGGCGCGCTGCTGCCATCGAGCCAGGAATACTTCAAGAGCTTCGGCCTCACGCCCGAGAAGCTGCAGCTGGCCAAGCCCGACGCCATCGTCATGCACCCCGGCCCCATCAACCGCGGCGTGGAGATCGCCTCGGCCGTGGTCGATGGCCCGCAGGCCGTGATCCTGCCGCAGGTCACGTTTGGCATCGCGGTGCGCATGGCCGTCATGTCCATCGTCGCCGGCAACGAATCCTGATTTGCTATTGTATTAATAGCTGTTGGCGCTTGTTGGTAGGGCGCTAGCGGCCAAAATGGCTTGAAACCATGAAGATACTCATACAGAACGGCCGCGTGCTCGACCCCGCCAGCGGGCTGGACAAGGTCTGCCACCTGGCCCTGGCCGCCGGCCGCATCGTGGGCGTGGATCGCCAGCCGGCGGACTTCACGCCCAATCGCGTCATCGACGCCGCCGGCTGCCTGGTGCTGCCCGGCCTGGTGGATCTGGCCGCGCGCCTGCGCGAGCCCGGCCATGAGCACGAGGGCATGCTCGAATCCGAGATGGCCGCGGCCGTGGCCGGCGGCGTGACCAGCCTGGTCTGCCCGCCCGACACCGACCCGGTGCTCGACGAGCCCGGCCTGGTGGAGATGCTCAAGTTCCGCGCCGAGAAGCTGCACCAGTCGCGACTGTTCCCGCTGGGCGCGCTCACGCGCGGCCTGGCCGGCGAGGTGCTGACCGAGATGGCCGAGCTCACCGAATCCGGCTGCGTGGGCTTCAGCCAGGCCGACGTGGCCCTGGCCAGCACCCAGGTGCTGCAGCGTGCCCTGCAGTACGCCGCCACCTACGGCTACACCGTCTGGCTGCGCCCGCAGGAGCTGCACCTGGGGAAGGGCGTTGCCGCCAGCGGGCCGCTGGCCACGCGCATGGGCCTGTCGGGCATACCCGTGGCGGCCGAGACGATTGCCCTGCACACCATCTTCGAGCTGCAGAAGACCACTGGCGCACGCGTACACCTGTGCCGTATTTCGAGTGCGGCGGGCGTCGAGCTGGTGCGGCGCGCCAAGGCCGATGGCCTGGCCGTGACCTGCGACGTGAGCATCAACTCGCTGATGCTGACTGACCTGGACATAGGCTACTTCGACAGCAGCGCGCGCCTCACGCCGCCGCTGCGCCAGAGCCGCGACCGCGACGCACTGGCCGCGGCCCTGGCCGACGGCACCATAGACGCCCTGGTCTCGGACCACACGCCCGTGGACGAGGACGCCAAGGCCGTGCCCTTTGCCGAGGCCGAGCCCGGCGCCACGGGCCTGGAGCTGCTGCTGTCCGTGGCCCTGAAATGGTCGCAGGACGCCGGCGTGCCGCTGGCGCGCGCGCTGGCCTGCGTGACCAGCGCGCCGGCGCGCGTGCTCGGCGGCGCGCTGGGCACGCTGCAGGCCAGCGTGGGGCGCATCGTGGAGGGCGGCGTGGCCGACCTGTGCGTGCTCGATGCCAGCGCCGCCTGGACGGTGCAGGCCGACGCGCTGCGCAGCCAGGGCAAGCACACGCCGTTCTCGTCCTACGAACTGCCGGGCCGCGTGCGCTGCACGCTGGTCGGCGGGCAGGTCGCCTTTGAGAAGTGAAACACCCCCCTGAGTCGCTTCGCGCCTTCCTCCCCGCTCTCGCATTGCTGCGCAATGCGGGCAGGGGGACGCAGCCCGCGCGGCGGGGCGGCCCTTGCGCGGCTGCTCGCGCATGGGTCGCGCCAGTTTCATGGGTCGTGGGTAGTGCGCGACGCCATGGATGACTGACATGCTGCGCGCCGGCTGGCGCCTGCTGCGCCTGCTGCTGCACGCGCTGTGGGGGCTGTGGCTGGTGGCCTGGCGTTTTCCGCGCCTCTCGCCCGACGAGCAGCAGGCGCGCGTGCAGGCCTGGTCGCTGGGGCTGCTGGCCTGCGCCGGCATCACGCTCAGGGTGCAGGGCAGGCCGGCGCGCAACGGGCCGGCGCTGCTGGTGGCCAATCACCATTCCTGGCTCGACATCCCGGTGCTGCATGCGGCGCGCTACTGCCGCTTCATCTCCAAGTCCGACGTGCAGGACTGGCCCCTCGTCGGCACCCTGGCAACGGCCGCGGGCACGCTCTACATCCGGCGTGAGTCGCGCCGCGACGCCTTGCGCATGGTGGTCAGCATGCGCGAGGCCTTGTTGGCCGGCGAGGTGCTGGCGGTGTTTCCCGAGGGCCAGACGGGCGACGGTCGCGACCTGCTGCCTTTTCACGCCAACCTGCTGCAGGCCGCGCTGGACGCGGACGCCCCGGTGCAGCCGGTGGGTCTGTGCTTTGTCGATCGCGCCAGCGGCGCCGTCAGCCATGCGCCCAGCTTCGTCGGCGACGAGGGCTTTCTCGGCTCCGTCTGGCGCACGCTCGCAGCACCGGGCATCACCGCCGTGGTGCACTTTGGCGTGCCCGAGCGGGCCCAGGGCCGCGACCGGCGCGCCTGGAGCCAGGCTTTGCACGCCACTGTGGATGCATTGCGCCGCGGCTGAAGGCCTGGCCGGAGAGGTCAGGCGCGGGGGAAGGTCACGACATGGTCCACCTGGGCGCGGATGCCAATCCACTCGCCCATGGCATGGTCGTGGTGGCTGGGCACATGCGCCATCACCGTGAGCCCGCCCTCGAGCTGCAGCGTGTACAGAAACTCCGAGCCGCGAAAGGCCTTGCGCACGATGCGCGCGCGCACGGGCGCGGCGTCGTCGTGCACCACGTCGTCGGCGCGCAGCAGCACGTCGCAATCGCCGTGCGGATAGCTCGATGCCAGCAGGCAGCCGTTGCTATCGCTCAGGTCGCCCAGGGCGGTGCGCGCCACCATCTGGTGGCCCTGCTGCACCAGGGTGGCGGGGGCGAACACGCCATGGCCTATGAAGTCGGCCACGAAGCGCGTGGCCGGCCGGTGGTAGAGGGCGTAGGCGTCGTCCCACTGGTGCAGGCGGCCGCCGTCCATCACGCCGATCTGGTCGCCTATGGCAAAGGCCTCGAGCTGGTCGTGCGTGACGAACAGCGCGGTGGCGTTGGCGCTCTTCAGAATGCCGCGCACCTCGTGCGCCAGGCGCTCGCGCAGATCCACATCCAGGTTGGAAAACGGCTCGTCCAGCAGCATCAGCCGCGGGCGTGGCGCCAGCGCCCTGGCCAGGGCCACGCGCTGCTGCTGGCCGCCCGAGAGCTCGTGCGGAAAGCGTGCCTCGCTGCGCTCCAGGCCCACCAGGGCCAGGCATTCGCGCACGCGCTGCTGCTGCTCGGCGCGTGGCAGGCCATGGATGCCGAAGGCCACGTTGCGCCCCACGCTGAGGTGCGGAAACAGCGCGTAGTCCTGGAACACCATGCCGATCCGCCGCTGCTCGGGCGGCAGGCTGCGCCCTGGCGCGCCCACCAGCTCGCCGCCCAGCTTGATGCTGCCAGCGGCCACATTCTCCAGGCCGGCCACGGCGCGCAGCAGGGTGGTCTTGCCGCAGCCCGATGGGCCAATGAGCACGCCAATCTCGCCTGCGGCCAGGCCCAGTGTCACGCCCTGGACGGCGGCTTGCGCGCGATTGGCATAGCGCACATCCAGCTGGGAGACTTCGAGAAACATGCGGCCGATTGTAGAAGGCGCCTGCGTAGAATCGTTCCCGTTTGCATTACCGCCCCGCAGGCGCATCTTGTCTTCCATTACGCGCGCCCTGCGCTCCGTTGCCCCACTGCTGCTCGCCTTGCTGCTCGTCCTGCCCGTGCTGGCGGTGTTGGGGGCCTGGCTGCCGGTGGGCGAGGGCGGCGCGCAGTCCGGCGCCATCCTGCGCGAGATGGCCTCCACGGTGTTGCCCGACTATCTGTGGACCACGCTCTGGCTCGGCCTGGCCGTGGCATTGGGCGCCGCCGTGGTGGGCACGGCCAGTGCCGCTGCGGTGACGCTGTTTGATTTTGCCGGCCGGCGCCAGCTCGAATGGTTGCTGCTGCTGCCGCTGGCCATGCCGGCCTACGTGACGGCCTATGCCTATACCGACTTCCTGCAGTTCAGCGGCCCGCTGCAGGTCTGGCTGCGTGAGACCTTTGGCCTGCAGGGGCGGCTCTTGCCCGAAGTGCGCAGCCTGGGCGGTGCCATCTGGGTGTTCATCTTCTCGCTCTACCCCTATGTGTATCTGCTGGCACGCACCGCCCTGGGCGAGCGCGCCGCCCACCTGATGGAGGCGGCGCGCCTGCTGGGTGCATCGCCCGCGCGGCGCCTGCGCAGCGTGGCCCTGCCGCTGGCGCGTCCGGCCGTGGCCGCCGGCGTGGCCCTGGTGCTGATGGAGACGCTGGCCGACTTCGGCGTGGCCTCGTACTTCGGCATACAGACCTTCACCACCGGCATCTACAAGGCCTGGCTGTCCATGGACAACCGCCTGGCCGCCGCGCAGCTGGCCACCTTCTTGCTGGCCCTGGTGGTGCTGCTCTTGCAGCTGGAGCTGCGCGCGCAGCGGCGCATGCGCTTTGCCACCGGCGGCGTGGGCCGCGCCAGCTCCAGCGAGGCCCAGCCCGCGCAGCTGCACGGCGCACATGCCGCGCTGGCCTGGCTGGTGTGTGCGTTGCCGATCGTCATGGGTTTTGTGGCGCCGGTACTGTTCATGCTGCGCCCGCTGCTGGCCGACTGGCAGGTGCTGCCCTGGGATCGCTTTGTCCAATGGGCCGGCAACAGCGTGCGCCTGGGCAGCATCACTGCCGTGCTGGCCGTGGGCATTGCGCTGGCACTGGCCTTTGCCGTGCGCCGCCGGGGCGGCATGCTGATGCGCGCCGTGGTGCAGCTGGTCAGCCTGGGCTATGCTGTGCCGGGTGCGGTCATCGTTGTCGGCCTGTTGCTGCCCGTGGGCTGGCTACAGGCGGCGGCCCCCGGCTGGGGCCTGAGCGCGCTGGTGACCACCACCGCCGTGGGCATCGTCTGGGCCTACCTGGTGCGCTTTTGCGCCGTGGCCCTGCAGTCGGTTCAAAGCGGCTATGCGCGGGTGCCTGCCAGCCTGGACGACTCGGCCCGCATGCTGGGCGTGGGCGGCCTGGGGCTGCTCACGCGCGTGCACTGGCCGCTGCTCAGGCGCTCCACGGCGGCGGCCACGCTGCTGGTGTTTGTGGATGTGATGAAGGAGCTGCCCGCAACCATCGTGCTGCGCCCCTTCAACAGCGACACCCTGGCCGTGGTGGCCTACCAGCTGGCGCGCGACGAGCG
>JADHED010001352.1_pt1 | contig 21373 bp, 19 predicted proteins | sample 8952041 | NCBI WGS metagenome assembly JADHED01 (sample SAMN16124423, study PRJNA663239) | bioreactor sludge metagenome | isolation source: sludge (control) | place: India:Bengaluru | collected 2018-09-08
TCAGCCTGCCGATTCCCGGCCTGTCCCAGCTCACCTTGCCGCTCATAGGCCGCGTAGCGGCGGGTTCGCCCATTCTGGCGCAGGAGCATGTGGATCAAACCTATACGGTGGAAGGCAGTCTGTTCGCCCACAAGCCCGACTACCTGCTCAAGGTGCGCGGCATGTCCATGCGCGACGCCGGCATCATGGACGGCGACCTGCTGGCCGTGCAGGCCACGCGCGAGGCGCGCAGCGGCCAGATCATCGTCGCGCGCCTGGGTGACGACGTCACCGTCAAACGCCTGCGCCGCACCGGCCGCGCCATCGAGCTGCTGCCCGAGAACCCCGACTATCCCGTCATCCGCGTCGAGCCCGGCGAGCCCTTCGAGATCGAGGGCCTGGCCGTGGGTCTGATCCGCAACACCATGCTGATGTAGGCATGGCCGGCGCCGCCGCAGGTGGCGGGCGTTTGGACTGCTGGCCCGCTTCCGGCCCGCAGCCAACCCTGCAGGTGCGCGTCTTTTTCTTGGCAAATCCTGCCTGTGTTTCACTTTCATGCCATTGGCATCAAGGAGTCTTCACATGGTTCACATGGGATTCGCCCTGCGCGCGCTGTCGTCCATTTCCAGCCTGTGCAACCCGCTGCTGCGCAGCCATTCATGGCGCCAGGCTGCGCCTGACGGCCAGCGCCACCTGCACGCTGCACCATCCGTGCATGCCAGCCGCACCACCCCGGGCGCCGAGCGCCGCTGCGCAGCCGCAGCGCAAGCGGCTCCTGCCGCTGCGCCACGCCCGGCGGCTCCCACCCGCCCGCTGCGTGTGATCCTGCGCCAGCAGGACGACGGCGCCTGCCGGCTGGTGATCTCCGGGCGCATGGCGGACGTCTGCGCCGAGCTCAATCGCCTGGCACTGCACTGATGTCCGCCACGGGCGTGCAACCGGTGGCACGGATGCAATTTAAGTAATTGCTAATACACTGCATCTCTCTTTCCCCAAGACGGAGTACTGCAATGAAAAACTACCTGCTGGCCCTGGTTCTGGGCGTGGCGGCTCTGGGCGCACAGGCGGCGGAGATGGAAATTTCCGCCAAGGAGGTCTATGAAAAAGTGCAGGGCAACGACCCCGGCGTACTTTTTGTCGATGTGCGCGACCCGCTGGAGATCATGTTCACCGGCTTCACCGACGTGGTGCATGTGAACATTCCCTATCTGCTGGCTGATCGCACCCGATGGGAAGATGAGCGCAGCATCTACCGCCTCTACCGCAACCCCGATTTCGTCGCCCAGATCAAGGCCGAGCTGGCGCGCCGCGGCATGAAGGAGGATGCCGAGGTCATCACTCTGTGCCGCTCGGGCAGCGAACGCGGCAAGCCCAGCGCCCAGTTCCTGCGCGACAACGGCCTGCCCAATGCGCGCTATGTCGTCAACGGCTTCCAGGGCAGCCCGGTCAAGGACGGCCCCCAAGCCGGGCTGCGCATCGTCAACGGCTGGCAAAACAGCGGCCTGCCCTGGAGCGCCAAGATGAGCCCGGGCAAGATGTATCGCGTGGATAAGTAGATTTTTTGGCGCTAGCGCACGCCAGCAAAGCGCCAATAGCTATTGTTTTTGATAGTTCATCGCTGCAACTGCGCCCACAGCTTGTCCAGGCGCTTGGTACTCACCGGGTAGGGCGTGCGCAGCTCCTGGGCGAAGAAGCTCACGCGCAGTTCCTCCAGCATCCAGCGGTATTCCTGCATGCGCGCGTCCTGCTGGCCCTTGCGCTCTGCCACCAGGCGCCAGTAGCGCTGCTCCAGCGGCTGCAGCTCCTGCAGCTTGCCGGCGTCGCGCGCGGGGTCGGCACGCAGCTTGTCCAGGCGCGCGGTGATGGCCTTCAGGTAGCGCGCGTAATGCTGCAGTTGCGCCCAGGGCGCGGCGGCCACAAAGTTCTTTGCTATCAGTTTTTGTAGCTGGTTGCCTGCATCAGCCGTGGCCTGTGGGGCATTTTTCGTGTCCTTGATCTTGCGTTGAGCGCCGGCGTATTCGACCAGAATCACCGCCGCCATGCGCGCCACTTCATTAGCGATCAGCGTCAGGCGGCCACGGCCTTCCTGCACGCGCTGGGCAAACTGCGCGGCGTCCGTGGGCAGGGGCTCCTGCAGAAAGGCGCGGTCCATGGCCACATCGATGATCTGACCGCGCAATTCCTCCTGCGTGCCCAGCGGCATATAGGCCACGGCCATTTTTTGCAGATCCGGAATGTTTTTTTCCAGGTATTTCAGCGCGTCCTTGATCTGCAGCGCGCACAGGCGGCGCAGGCCCAGGCGGTGCTTGGCTGCGGCCAGCTCGGGCTCGTCAAAGACCTCGATGGTCACCGCATCGCCCTGATCGATCAGCGCCGGAAAGCCGATCAGCGTATGGCCGCCTTTTTTCAGCTCCATCAGCTCGGGCAGCGCACCAAAGCTCCAGCTGGTGTAGCGCTGCCCGGCCTCGGTCTTCACTCCCTCCCCTACCGGGGGAGGGTTGGGGTGGGGGCGGTTTGCGACAGGCGCCGCGCCAGGCTGGCCCCCACCCTGCCCTACCCCAGAGGGGGCGGGAGAGGCAAGCTTCAACTCCGCCAGCGCCTGAAACGCCCCGCGCGCCTTGCCGCCCCATTCGGCCTTCAAAGCGCCCAGGTTGCGGCTTTGCCCCAGCTGACGGCCATGCTCGTCGGTCACGCGTAGGTTCATGAACAGATGGGGGCTCAGCATGTCGAGCTTGAAGTCGGCGCGCTTGATGTCCAAAGACGTTTCATCGCGCGCCTGCTTCAAGAGCACGTCGATCAGCCCACCCTGCTGCCAGCGTTCTTCTTGCAAGAACAGCTGCGCCAGACGCTCGGCGTGCTCGGGCAGGGGCACGAAGCGGCTGCGCGGGCGCTGCGGCAGGCTTTTCAGGAGCGCCTGGATCTTGTCCTTGAGCATGCCCGGCACCAGCCATTCGGCGCGCTCCTCGCTCACCTGATTGAGCACGAACAGCGGCACGGTCACGGTGAGACCGTCGCGCGCGTCGCCCGGGCTGTGCAGGTAGGCGGCCGTGCAATCGACACCGCCGAGCTTGACGGTCTTGGGAAACTTGTCGGTGGTGATGCCCGCCGCCTCGTGGCGCATCAGCTCGTCTTTGGAGAGGCGCAGCAGCTCAGGCTGGCCCTTGCTGGCTTGGCGGAACCACTTGTCAAAGGTCGCGCCGCTGTAAATGCCCTCGGGGATGGCCTGGTCGTAGAAGGCGTAGATCAGCTCGTCGTCCACCAGCACGTCCTGGCGCCTGCTTTTGTGCTCCAGATCTTCGACCTTGCGCACGGTCTTGTGATTCGCCGCCAGAAACGGCCAGGGGCTGTCCCATTCGCCTTCGACCAGCGCGCGGCGGATGAACATCTGCCGCGCCTCGATCGGGTCGATGCGGCCATAGCTCACGCCGCGCTGGTTATAGACCACCAGGCCGTAGAGCGTGGCGCGCTCGTAGGCCACCACGTCGGCCTGCTTCTTGCTCCAATGCGGGTCGAGCAGCTGTTTGCGCAGCAGATGGCCACCGACCTCTTCCAGCCACTGCGGCTCAATCGCCGCAATGCCCCGGCCATACAGGCGAGACGTCTCCACCTGCTCGGCGGCGACGATCCAGCGCCCTGGCTTCTTGGACAGGTGCGCGCCCGGGTGCGGGTGGAACTTGATGCCATGCGCGCCCAGGTAGGCCTCGCTCTCCTCGCCCTTGAAGCCGATGTTGCCCAAGAGGCCCGAGAGCATGGACAGGTGCACGGCCTCATAGCCCGCCGGCTGGGTGTTGAGCTGCCACTGGTGCTCGCGCACCACGGTGAGCAGCTGCGAATGGATGTCGCGCCACTCGCGCACGCGGCGGATGTTCAGGTAGTTCTGGCGTAAGAGCTGCTCCCACTGGCGGTTGCTCAGCTTGTGGGTATCCGCTCCTTCCCCCTCTGGGGGAAGGTGGGGATGGGGGCGCGGCGCCCTCTGCTCGCCCCCACCCCTACCCTCCCCCAGGGGGGGAGGGAGAGAAACCTGGTTTTCGCCCCTTCCCCCTCTGGGGGAAGGCTGGGATGGGGGCTGCTGCGCCCCAGAGCCCCGCTGCGCCACCGGCAAAAACGCCTGGCTGCGCGCATTCGCTGCGGCAGGCTTTTGCGCCGCCATCTCACGGCGGCTGCTGGCCACCACCTTGCCGCCGCGCGCATCCGAGAGCCAGTTCCACAGCCGCACATAGCCACTGAATTCGCTCTTCTCGTCGTCGAACTTGGCATGCGCCTGGTCGGCCTGGGCCTGCGCCTCCAGCGGCCGGTCGCGCACATCCTGCACCGACAGGGCCGAGGCGATGACCAGCACCTCGGCCAGTGCGCCCCTGCCGCCCGCCTCCAGAATCATGCGGCCCACGCGCGGATCCAGCGGCAGGCGCGACAGCTCACGGCCCATGGGCAGCAAAGTGCCGCGCTCATCGACGGCGCCCAACTCCTGCAGCAGCTGGTAGCCGTCGGCAATGGCGCGGCCGGACGGCGCCTCCAGAAACGGGAAATTCACCACATCGCCCAAGCCCAGCGCCTTCATGCGTAGGATCACGCCGGCCAGCGACGAGCGCAGGATTTCCGGGTCGGTGAAGCGGTCGCGCTGATTGAAGTCCGCCTCGTCGTACAGGCGTATGCAGATGCCGTTGGCCACGCGCCCGCAGCGCCCGGCGCGCTGGTTGGCGGCGGCCTGGCTGATGGGCTCGACCAGCAGCTGCTCCACCTTGCTTCTGAAAGAATAGCGCTTGACGCGCGCCGTACCTGCGTCAATCACGTATTTGATGCCAGGAACCGTGAGCGAGGTCTCGGCCACGTTGGTAGCCAGCACGATGCGCCGGTGGCTGTGTGTGTCGAAGATGCGGTCCTGCTCGGCCTGGGACAGGCGCGAGAACAGCGGCAGCACCTCGGCACTGCGCAGCACGGGCGAATGCTGCAGGTGCTTGCGCAGGTGGTCGGCCGCCTCGCGGATCTCGCGCTCGCCCGGCAGAAAGATCAGGATGTCGCCGCCCGCGCCACCGGCCCAAAGTTCATCCACGCCATCGGCAATGGCATCCTGAAGGTCGTAGTCCTTCTTCTCCTCAAACGGCCGCCAGCGCATCTCCACCGGGTAGGTGCGCCCCGAGACCATGATCACCGGCGCCGGGCCGGCCTTGCTTTCAAAGTGCTTGGCAAAGCGCTCGGCGTCAATCGTCGCCGAGGTCACCACCACCTTCAGATCGGGCCGCTGCGGCAGGATCTGGCGCAGGTAGCCGAGCAGAAAATCGATGTTCAGGCTGCGCTCGTGCGCCTCGTCGATGATCAGCGTGTCATAGGCCTTCAGCAGCGGATCGGTCTGCGTCTCCGCCAGCAGGATGCCGTCGGTCATGAGCTTGACCGAGGCGCCCTTTTGCAGCGTGTCGGCAAAGCGCACCTTGTAGCCCACCACCTCGCCCGGCGGCGTCTTCAGCTCCTCGGCGATGCGCTTGGCCACGCTGCTGGCCGCGATGCGTCGCGGCTGGGTGTGGCCTATCAGCCGGCCGCGTTCGCCCTCCTTGGCGTTGCAGCGGCCCCGGCCCAGGGCCAGGGCTATTTTTGGCAGCTGCGTGGTCTTGCCCGAGCCGGTTTCGCCGCAGACGATGATGACCTGGTGTTTCTCCATGGCAGCCATGATTTCGTCGCGGCGTGCGGAGACGGGAAGGGATTCGGGAAAGCTGATCTGCAGGGGCATAGGGGCGGCAATTATCCCTGCCCTGCGGGCGACATGCCCGGGCGCTATGCTCGCCGCTCCCCGCGCCTGCCAGGCGATTCGCTGTTCTTCTCTCCCCCGCATGGTCTCCCTCGTCACCCTGTTCATTCCCCTGCTCGCTCTCTGGCTCTGGTGGCCGATCCGTGGCTGGACGCGCCGCCAGCGCGCCCTGCTGGCGCTGGCCACGGCCCTGCTGGGCTGCGCGCCGGCCCTGCTGCTGCGCGCGCTGCAGGCGGGGACCATGGACTACCCCACGCTGGCGCGGCTGCAGGTGCCGGGCGGCTGGGTGCTGGCCTGCCTGCTGCAGCTGTGCCTGTTCGTGCTGCTGCGCGACCTGGGCTGGCTGGCCGCGCGCCTGGTCGGCGCGCAGGCCTGGGCGCGGCGCCTGCACGCCCCGGCGCCGAGCTGCGCCGCCCTGCTGCTAGCCATGACCGTGAGCGGCTGGGGCCTGCACCAGGCCCTGCAGCCGCCCCAGGTGCGCGAGCAGGTGCTGCACCTGCCCACGCTGCCCGAGTCGCTCGACGGCCTGCGCCTGGCGGTGCTGGCCGACATCCACGCCAGCCCGATCAACGACGCCGACTATGTGCAGACCATCGTGCAGCGCACCCAGGCCGCCCGACCCGACCTGATCGTGCTGCCCGGCGATCTGGTGGACGGCGACCTGGCCAGCAGCGGCGCCAGCGTCGCGCCGCTGGCGCGGCTCAGGGCGCCGCTGGGCGTATGGGCCGCGCCGGGCAACCACGAGTACTACAGCGGCTACGACGCCTGGATGGCGCGCTTTGCCGACCTGGGCCTGAAGGTTCTGGCCAACCAGACGCAGATGCTGGAGCTGGGCGGCGCCCGGCTGGCGCTCTCGGGCCTGGGCGATCCGGTCTATGGCCGCACCTCGCGCTTCAATGCCGACCCGGGCGTGGCCGAGGGCGTGCCGCCGGACATCGTCGCCGTCAGCCACCAGGCCGGCGCCGACAGGGCCGCCTTCCACCTGCTGCTGGCGCACCAGCCCAAATTGGCGCGCGACAACGCCGCCCGGGGCGTGGATCTGCAGATCTCCGGCCACACCCACGGCGGCCAGATCCTGGGCATGGACAAGCTGCTGGTGGCCCCGGCCAACAACGGCTTTGTACGCGGCGCGTACGACGTGGATGGCATGCGCCTGTTTGTCAGCAGCGGCGCCGGCCTGTGGGCCGGCTTTGCCATGCGCCTGGGCGTGGCGCCGGCCATAGACCTGCTGGTGCTGCGGCGCAGTCCCGCCCTCAGCGCAGCACGCTGAAGTAGCGCGAAAGCGGCTCGCGCTCGGTGCGCGTGCGGTTCACGGGCGCCTGCGCGTCCTCCCAGCCCAGGGCCAGGCCGCAGACCACGGCCTCGGACTCGGGCAGGCCCAGGGCCGCGCGCACGATCTTCGGGTAGCTGGCCAGGGCGCCGATGGCGCAGCTCGCCAGGCCCTGGGCCTGCGCCGCCAGCATCAGGCCGTGCAGGCACATGCCCAGATCCATGTAGCCGCCGGCGCCAAAGTCGCGCTCTATGGTCACGACCAGGGCCACGGGCGCGTCGAAGAAGCGGAAGTTGCGCTCGAACTGCAGCGCGCGCCCCTGCCCGTCGCCACGCGCCACGCCCAGCGCGCCATACAGCGCCTGCGCCGCCGTCACCTGGCGCTTGCGCAGCTGCAGCGGCATGGGGCGCGGGAAGTAGCCGTAGTCCTCGGCCTCAGGGACATGATCGCGCCAGGCCTGGCACAGGGCCGCGACGAGGCGCTCGCGCGCGGCGCCCTGCACGGCCCAGAAGCGCCCGGGCTGCAGATTCGCGCCGCTGGGCGCCAGGCGCGCGGTGGCCAGCAGGCGTTCGAGCAGCGCCTCGGGCACGGGGCGCGGCAGAAAGGCGCGCACGGAATGGCGAGCGCGCGCCAGGGCCTCGTAGTCGTCTTCAAGCGGCGCCAGCGCCAGGGCTTCGGTCATCGGCATTGCTCCATCTCCACCCAGGTGGCGGTGCCCAGGCCGCCCGCACCGGCTATGCAGGCCATGCCGCGCAGCGCCCCGGCGCCGCCCTGTGCCCGCATCTGTCGCCACAGCTCGCCCAGCACGCGCACCAGCGCGATGGCGCCCGACGCGCCTATGGGGTGGCCACGCGCCAGGCCGCCGCCGCTGCGGTTGATGGCCGCGTGCGGCAGGCCCAGCGCGTTGCAGAAGGCCAGGCCCTGGGCGGCAAAGGCGTCGTGCAGCTCCAGCGCGTGCAAGTCTTCCAGCCGCCAGCCGCTGCGTGCCTGCGCGGCGCGGGCCGCGTCTGCCGCGCAGAGCATGGGTGATTCGGGCGCGCCGCCCACGCTGGCCGCGCCGCACCAGTGGGCACGCGCGTGCAGCCCCAGGCGGGCGCAGGCCGCGGGCGTGGCCAGCAGCAGCAGGGCCGCGCCGTCGGCCTTGGGCGACACGGCCACGGTGCTCAGGCTGCAGTCCCGGCCGTCCGGCGACGCGCCAGCGGCCACGGCGGGCATGCGCGCCAGGCGCTCGGCGCTCAGGCCGCGCGCATAGGTGTCGTGATCCAGGCCATGAACGGGCACGATCTCGGCCGCCATGTCGGCGCGCGCGGCCAGGGCGCGTGCGTGGCTGGCCTGGGCGTAGGCGTCCTGCGCGCTGCGGGCCAGGCCCAGGCGGCACGCGCCGTCGAGCGCGGCCTGCAGCATGTCGGGGTCGCGCGCCGGCCAGGGCGTGAACGGCGGCTGCTCGTAGGCCACGGGGGCCGCGCCCGCCTGCGCACTCCGGTGCAGGCGCTGCGGCGCGCGGCTCCAGGCCTCGGCGCCGCCGGCGATCACCACATCGGCCTGGCCCAGGGCCAGCAGGCCGCAGGCATGGGTGATGGCGTCCAGGCCAGCGCAGCACTGGCTGTCCAGCGTGATGGCGGGAACACGCTCGGGCAGGCCGGCGGCCAGCGCCAGCACGCGCGCGGGGTTGCCGCCCGCGCCCAGGGCGTTGCCCAGCACCACGGCATCCACCGCGTTGGCAGGCAACCCGGCGTCGGCCAGCAGGCGCGCCACCAGCGGGGCCGCCAGCTCGTGCGGCCGGCAGGCAGCGAGCGCCCCGCCCACGGGCGCCACGGGCGTGCGCGCCCAGGCCAGGATCGGCATGGCGTTCACAGCCAGGGCTCCAGCAGGGGCGACGCGCCGGCGGGCATACCGGCGGACGTACCGGCCAGCGCGCGGGCTATGGCCCCATGATCGGTCTTGCCGCTGGCGGTCTGCGGCCAGTCGCCCTTCCACAGCCACCAGTGGCGCGGGGTTTTAAAAGGCTCCAGCGCCTCGCGGCACCAGGCGGCGAGCTGCTGCGCGCCGGCAGGCGCATCGCCCTGCCACTGCAGCACGGCATGCACGCTGCTGCCGCGCAGCGCGTCGGCCCGGCCCTGCAGGCTGGCCTGGGCCACGGCGGGGTGGGCCAGCAGGCGCTGCTCCACCTCCTCGGGGAACAGGTTATTGCCCTGGGTGACCAGCATGCGGTTCTCGCGCCCGCACAGATGCAAGAGGCCCGATGCGTCCAGATGGCCCATGTCGCGCACCGACAGCCAGTCGCCCACGCGCAGCGCGGCCGTGGCGTCGGCCTGGTTCACGTAGTCCATGAACAGCATGGGGCTCTTCACCCAGATCAGCCCCGGCTGGCCTGCGGGCAGGGCCGGAGCCTCGGGGTGCTCGCCTATGTGCAGATCAACATTGCTGAAGGCCCGGCCCACAGCTTGGGGCGCGGCGGCCGGGTCGGCGTCCATCCAGGCGATGTAGCTGGCCTCGGACGCGCCATAGAACTCCACGATGCGCGCGCGCGGAAACAACCGGCGCAGCGCCGGCGTGCGCTCGCGCAGCCAGCGCGCGCCGCTGATCAGCACCAGCTCCACGCCCGCTATCGGCGCCAGAAGGCGGCGCTCTGCGTACTGCAGCATCAGCACCAGCTGGCTGGGCACGGCCACCAGCAGCGGCGCGGCGCCGGCCTGCAGCGTGGCCAGCGCGCGCGGGGCGGAAAAGCGCTCCTGCAGCAGCGCGCCCGCGCCCGTCCACAGGCCCAGCAGCGCGCCAAACAAAAACAGCGAATGCGACATGCGCCCCGGCGCCAGCACGCGCGTGGCGGCGGCGGGGCCAAAGTCGCGCAGGCTGACGCGAAAGCTCTCGGCCCAGGAACGGTGGTGGCGCATGAAGCCTTTGGGCAGGCCGGTGCTGCCCGAGGTGAAGCCGATGTAGAACGGCGACAGCGGCGTGGCCCCCTGCCCCGGCGCGCCGGCCGGCGCGGGTAGGCGCTCGGCCACCGCCTGGGCCACCACGGCCGGCCATTGCGCATCGCCCATGGCGGCGCAACGCCCACTGGCGATCACGCCCAGAAAGGCCACCAGGCCATCGAGCGTGCCGGCGTCACCGCCCAGCAGCACGGTGGCGGGTGCGCCCTCGGCGTCGAGCCGCTGCGCCCGGGCCTGCACGCGCGCATGCAGCTCGGCAAAACTGAGCCGCTGGCGCTCATTGGCCAACGCCAGGGCGTCTGGCCGCGTATGCGCCCAGTGCGCCAGCGGCCCATGCACCCAATCAAAGAATGCGGGCAGCGGCCCGCCGGCCAGCAGTTGCTGCGCCAGCGCGTCCGGCGCGGGCGCCTGTGCGGCGCTCAACGCTCGCGCCCGCCAAACGGCCAGTGCGGCAGCGCCTTGGCCACGGTGTGCACCACCACGGCGCAGAGCAGGCACTTGACCAGGTCACCGGGCACGAACACCAGGTCGGCAAAGAAGGCCTTCTCCAGCGGCATCTGGGCCAGCAGCACCAGGCCGGCAATGCCCATGGCGTGCAGGAACATCAGGCCGCCCAGCACCGAGGCGATGAAGGCGCTGATTGCCGTGCGCAGCGGCTGACCCTGGGGCAGCAGGCGCATCAGCGCGCCCGTCACGCCCGCAGCCAGGGCGTAGCCCACCAGGTAGCCGGCCGAGGGCGCCATGAACACCCCCAGGCCGCCGCGCCCACCCGCCAGCAGCGGCAGGCCGGCCGCCACCGCCAGCAGAAACAGGGCCAGGGCCTGAAAGCCCAGGCGCGCGCCCAGCAGGCAGCCGGCCAGCATCACGCCCAGGGACTGCAGCGTGATGGGCACGCCCAGCGGCAGGTCAATCTTGGGGATCAGCCCCATCACGGCCATCAGGGCGGCAAACAACGCCACCAGGGCCATCGAGTGGGAGGCCTTGCGGGATACGGCGGTGGTCATGACAACGTCCTTGGGTCAAAGTAAAAAGGTTCAGCCGCCCAGGCGGGCGTACAGGGCGTCGGCCACGCGCTGCGCGGCCTGCAACATTTGCACCGTGAGCGGCGCAATCAGGCGCAGGCCGCCGGGGCGGCCGGTGCGCAGGCGGTGGGCTTCGTCCAGCTTTTGCCACTGCACGAAGAAATGCTCGGTAAAGCGCAGCATCAGGGCCAGCTGCAGCGACAGACGCTCGGGCCGCAGGCCCAGGCGCGCCAGCGGGGCGAGCAGCGCATCCAGCACCAAAAGCAGATCGGTGGGGCGCGTCGTCACCGTGAGCGCCACGCCCAGGGTGGAGGCGCAGGCCAGGCGCAGCGCGCTCACGGCCGCCACGTCGGGCCGGCCGAGCCACAGGTGAAAGCCCGCCACCAGCGCCGCCGCCACCAGCACCGAGCGGATCAGCCGCCGCACCTTGTGCGTGGCCGGCCCCAGGCTGCACCACAGCAGCGCGCAAGCCAGGCCGGCCGCCGCCAGCAGCCAGAGATCGTTGAATAGAAACAGCAGCGTGCCCAGCAGCGCCATGCAGGCCAGCTTGGCGCCGGCGGGCCAGCGGTGCAGCCAGGTCAGGTGTTCGCTGTAGAGACTGCCCATGAAAGACTTTCAAGCGACGGCGCGCAGCGCCGGGCGCGCGGCGCTGCGGGCATGCGCGACCTCGGCCGCCACGGCCGCCTCGTAGGCGGCGCAGACCTCGCGCCCCGGCCCGTCGCCGCGCACCCGGCCCTGGTGCAGCCAGATCACGCGGGGGTAGTCGCGCACCGGGCCCAGCACATGGGTGGACACCAGCACCTGTCGCCCACAGCCGGCAATGTCGTCGGCCAGCCGCGCCTGGCCGGGCAGATCCAGGCTGGCGTAGGGCTCGTCCAGCAGCAGCGTGCGTGGCCCGGCCAGCAGCAGGGCCAGCCAGCACAGCCGCTGGCGCTGGCCCTGGCTCAGCGTGCCCACGGCGCGCTCGGCCCAGTCGGCCAGGCCACGCTCGGCGAGGAAGGCGCGGGCGCGCGCCAGGGCCTCGCGCCGGCTCAGGCCCTGGGGCTGCAGGCTCAGGGCCAGCTCCTCCTGCACGGTAGGAAAGATGATCTGGTCGTCGGGGTTCTGGAACATCATGCCCACGCGCCGGGCGCGCAGTTGCCCCGCCGGCAGCGCGTGCAAGTCCTGCCCCTGCGACAGCACCTGGCCGCCCTGCGGGGCCTCCAGTGCGCACAGCAGGCGCAGCAGGCTGGTCTTGCCCGCGCCGTTGTGGCCTATCAGGCCTATGCGCGACTCGGCCAGGAGCAGGCTCAGGCCGGCAAACACCTGGCTGCTGCCCCGGCGCAGATGCACCTGGCGCAGCTCCAGCCAGGGGCTGGCGGCATCGGCGGGCGCATGGGCGGCAGGCGGCATTCGGATTTTCCAAAGCGGGTGTTGCGCAAATTCTAACCACATCAAATGCGTCAATCTCGCACGCAAAAACAGTCATTTTTCAATAACATCTTTGATTACGCAGGCAATTTGCGCGCGCAAAAGCATCTAACTGCAGTGAAAATTAGGCACAGATATGCGCCAGTTACCGACAGACGGCGCAAACAACAACCAACCAAGCTCTTCTTGCCGTCATTTGCCGCCTTCTGGCGATCAACATAGGCCAGAGCCGCCGCAAGAAAATGAATCCAAGGGCGCACAATAGGCCCTCGCCGCACGCCGGCCACTCCCCCCTTCCTCCGTCCCTGCCCATGACCACAACCTCTTCGACGCTGGAGCGCCGCAACCTTGGCCTGCTGGTGGCCGTCCAGTCGCTGGGAGGCGCGTCGCCACCCATCATCATTTCGCTGGGCGGCCTGGTGGGGCAGATGCTGTCGAGCACGCCATCGGCCGCCACGCTGCCGGTCAGCCTGTACCAGCTGGGCCTGGCCCTGTCCACGCTGCCCGCGGCCTGGCTGATGCACCGCGCGGGGCGGCGCACGGCCTACCTGCTGGGGGCGGTGATGGGCATGCTGTCGGGCCTGGTGGCCGCCTGGGGCATCAGCCAGTCGGACTTCATGCTGTTCTGCCTGGGCACGACGCTGGCCGGTTTCTATGGTGCCTGCGTGCAAAGCTACCGCTTTGCCGCCATCGACGCCGTGGGCGACCCGGCACGGCATGCCGGCGCCATTTCGCGCGTCATGGTGGGCGGCCTGATCGCCGCCGTCATCGGCCCGCAGGTGGTGATCTGGACGCGCGACACCCTACCCATGACGCCCTTTGCCGGCAGCTTCTACAGCCAGGCGGCGCTGGCGCTGCTGGCCCTGCCGCTATTGCTGCTGCTGCGCCTGCCGCCCGCTCCTCCAAAGGCCGTGGCCCATGGCGCGCGCGACCTGTCCGAGATCGTGCGCACGCCGCAGTTCATCGTCGCCGCCACGGCGGGCGTGGTCAGCTACGGGCTGATGGCCTTTCTGATGACGGCCGCGCCCATGGCCATGGTGGGCTGCGGTCACAGCGTGGGCGAGGCGGCGCTGGGCATCCAGTGGCATGTGCTGGCGATGTTCGGGCCCAGCTTCTTCACCGGTCGGCTCATGGATCGCTTTGGCAAACGCCGCATCACCGCCCTGGGCCTGATCCTGATCGCCGCCTCTGGCGCGCTGGCGCTGATGGGCCTGGCGCTGACGCATTTCTGGGGCGCCCTGGTGCTGCTGGGCCTGGGCTGGAACTTCGGCTTCATCGGCGCCACGGCCCTGCTGACCGAGGCCTACCGCCCGTCCGAGCGCGCCAAGGTGCAGGCGCTCAACGACTTCCTGGTGTTCGGCACCGTGGCCGTGGCATCGTTCGGCTCGGGCCAGCTGTTGCACAGCGTGGGCTGGGACGGCATCAACATGGGCATGCAGCCCCTGGTGGCCGTGGTATTGGCGCTGCTTGCGTGGCAGGGGCTGCGCCAGCGGCAACAGATGACCGCACGCGGTTGAGTTTCCGAGGATTCAAGTGATGCAATCAGCCAGCGACGAATGGTTTGACGAGGCGTACTACCAGCGCTACTACTTCAACAAGAAGACCAGCGTGGTGGACCCGGCCCACACCGAACGCCTGGGAGCCTTTGTCTGCAGCTATCTGCAGTACCTGCGCGTGCCCGTGGCGCGGGTGCTGGACATGGGCTGTGGCATAGGCCTGTGGCGTGACATGGTGGCGCGGCATCTGCCGGGCGCGCAGTACCAGGGGGTGGAATACAGCGCCTATCTGTGCGAGCGCTTTGGCTGGCAGCGCGGCTCGGTGGTGGACTACCCGTCGGCCACGCCCTATGACTTCGTCATCTGCCAGGGCGTGCTGCCCTACCTGGGCGTGCAGGACCTGCGCCGCGCGCTGGCCAACCTGGGCCGGCTGTGCCAGGGCGCGCTGTACCTGGAGGCCGTGACCCTGGAAGACTACGAGCGCGGCACCATAGACGAAGACCTGACCGACGCGCGCCAGCACCGCCACCGCGCCGCCCTGTACCGCCAGGGCCTGGCGCGGCATTTCACCGACATGGGCGGGGGCCTGTGGCTGAGCCACCGCGCCCAGGTGCCGCTGTTTGCGCTGGAGGCACGGGACGGCGCATGACCGCCTCGCCCCCGCGCCGCAGCCGCTGCCCGCGCTGCCTGCGCCCGGATGCAACCTGCCAGTGCCCCGCCGTGCGCAGCGTGGCCAGCCAGGTGCAGGTGCTGATCCTGATGCACCCGCAGGAAGAGCACCAGGCCAAGGGCACGGCGCGGCTCCTGCACCTGTGCCTGCCGGCGAGCCGCCTGGCCGTGGGCGAGACCTTTGCGGCGCAAGAACTGGCCCGGCTGTTGCAAGAACCCTGGTGCGATGCCGATGCCCGGGCGCCGCGCCATGCCCTGCTGCTGTACCCGCCCACACCGCCCGATGCGCAGCACCCCATGCCCACGCCGCCGCCCATGCCACCCGACTGGCTGTGCACGCCCGAACGGCTGCGCCTGGTGCTGCTGGACGGCACCTGGCGCAAGAGCCGCAAGATGCTCTGGGCCAATCCCCTACTGCAGGCCCTGCCGCGCCTGGCACTGCACCATGTGCCGGCCTCGCGCTATGCCATCCGCAAGGCGCACGCACCGCACCAGCTATCGACACTGGAGGCCACGCAGCAGGCGCTGCGGCATCTGGAGCCCGCCAACGCCGGTATTGCCGCGCTGGGCGCCGCCATGCAGGACTTCATGGCCCGGCAGCAGGCCTACTGGCCCGCTGCGCACTGGACTATGCTCAACGCAACCGACTCTTGAACCCCGGAGACAGCCATGACCCAGCGCTACCCCCTGCCCGACCTGAACACCCTGCCCGAGGACATCCGCGCGCGCATCCTGGAGGTGCAGGACAAGGCCGGCTTCATCCCCAACGTGTTCCTGGCCTTTGCGCGCCGCCCGGCGGAGTGGCGCGCCTTCTTTGCCTACCACGACGCGCTGATGCTGCGCGAACAAGGCAGCCTGACCAAGGGCGAGCGCGAGATGATCGTCACCGCCACCAGCGCCGCCAACCAGTGCCTGTACTGCGTGGTGGCCCATGGCGCCATCCTGCGCATCTATGAGAAAAACCCGCTGGTGGCCGACCAGGTGGCGGTGAACCACCGCAAGGCCGACATCGGCCCGCGCCAGCAGGCCATGCTGGACTTTGCGATGAAGGTCTGCCTGCGCGCGCAGGAGATTGACGATGCCGACTTCGAGGCGCTCCACCCTCACGGCTTCGACGACGAAGACATCTGGGACATCGCCGCCATCACCGCCTTCTTTGGCCTGTCCAACCGCATGGCCAACTTTTCCGGCATGCAGCCCAACCCCGAGTTCTATCTGATGGGCCGCATGCCGCGCGAGAAGAAGGCCTGAGCCAATTACTACACTTTTTATAGCTGTTTGCGCTTATCCACTAAGCGCTACAGCCATTTTTTACTTCAAAGCCAGCGCCGCGCCACGGCAGCCGTCAAAGGCATCCATTGGCCGCCGGTACGTGGGCGATTGCACATCCAGCAGGCCCAGCATGCTGTGGTAGAGGTTGTCATGCGTCAGCGGCGCGTCGGTGCCGGCGCTCAGACAGCTGGACGACAGCCGGCCGCGCCGCAGCAGGCCGCCGTCCAGCCAGGCGACCATGGGCACATGCTTTTGCACATCGGGCGCCATGGCATAGGGCATGCCGTGCAGGAACAGGCCGTACTCGCCCAGCGACTCGCCATGGTCACTCAGGTACAGCAGGCCGGTGTCATACCTTGCAGACTGGCCCTGCAGCCAGGCTATCGTCTGGCCCAGAAAGGCGTCGGTGGCGGCGATGGAGTTGTCATAGGCGTTCACCAGCTCGCCGTGGGCGCAGTTGGCCAACACCTCTGTGCGGCATTCGGGCAGAAAGCGCTTGGCGCCATCGGCCGAGCGCTTGTAATACGCCGGCCCATGGCTGCCCATCTGGTGCAGCACCAGCAGCACGCCGCGCTGGCGCTGGCCCTCGGGCATGGCCGCCAGGCGCTCATCCAGGCCCTGCAGCATGGCCTCGTCGCGGCATTCGCCACCGTCGCACAGGCGGTTGCGCTCCTGCGCGCCCAGGCCGTCGGCGGCGTTGGCGTGCGGCACGCGCTCGCACACACCCTTGCAGCCGGACTGGTTGTCCAGCCACAGCACGGCCAGGCCGGCGGCCTGGGCCACGTCCAGCAGGTTTTCATATTCATTGTCACGCGCCTCGAATGCGCTCTTGCCCAGCGGCGAGAACATGCAGGGCAGCGAGGCCAGCGTGCTCGTACCGCAGGATCGCACCTCGCGCCAGCTCATCACGCCGCGCCTGGCCAGCTCGGGCGTGGTGTCGCGGCCATAACCGTTGATGCCGAAATGGTCGGCGCGCGCGGTCTCGCCCACCACCAGCACGAACAGCAGCGGCTTGGTGGCAGATGCATAGGAAGCGCCCAGTGCCGCGCCCTGCGTCATCGGCACCAGGGTGCGGCCGCGCGCAAACACCGGCCGCGCCAGCGCCACGCTGGTCGAGTACAGGCTGGCCAGTGGGTTCATCAGGTAGCGCAGCTGCGGGTGGTTGCGCATCAGCGGCGCCAGATGGCGCGCATTGAGCGCCACCATGCCTGCGGCCACGGCCAGCGCCAGGGCCAGCAGGGCCAGGTTTCGCCCCAGCTGGCGCAGCGGCCGCATGGGCGGGATGCGCACGCGCACAAGCCACCAGGTCGGCAGCACCATCACGGCCAGCACGGCGCCCAGCAGGCGCGGGCTCAATAGATCGGCCGCCTCGCGGGCATCGGTCTGCAGCACGTTGGCGGCCATGCCGGGATCCATGACCACGCTGTAGGTCAGCATGTAGTACTGCGCCAGCGCCGCCACCAGCAGCACCAGCCACCACAGCAGCCGCATGCCGCGAGTCCAGGCGGTGAATGCCAGCAAGGCCACCATGCCGCAGACGATGAGCAGCGCCATCTCGGCCACCGAGCGCAGGTAGATGCTGGGCGCGCCACCGATTTGCACCAGCTGCAGCCACAGCGGCCAGTTGGCCGCCAGCACCAGGTAGACGGACAGGCGCAGCACCAGCTGCTGGGCCGACAAGGGGCTGGCAAACCAGCCATCCACGCGCTGCAGGCCGCGGCGCAGAAACGCCAGCCAGGCCGGGCCGGACGGCGCCGCCGCAAGGGCTTGGGGACTGGAAGCCAGGCTGCTGAAATGGGTCTGAGACATGGGCCGCCATGCTCGGCCCCGCCTCTGAAACCTGGCTGAAGACCGGGTTCAGGCTTGGTTCAGGTTTGCAACAACAGCCCTGCCATGCCGGTGCACCTGCAGCGCCGTCTCCAGCGCCAGGCCCCAGGCCCAGCAGATCCAGGCCGTCCACAGCGTATGGCTCATGTAATGCGCGCCGCGCATCTGTTGCGCCAGGCCCAGCAGCATGCCGGCCAGCAACGCCCCCAGCAGCCACCTGCCGGCAGCGCGCGGTGCACTGCGGCGCAATACAAACCAGCCTGCCAGATAGGCAAAGGCCGTGGACGCATGGCCCGCCGGAAAGCAATGGCCCGCGCCCCCGTCGCGCACACCCCAAAGCCAATGCGAGACATGGCGCGCCACGCCGCCAAACTCGGCCAGATCCCAGGGGCAGCTGGTGTGGTTCAGGCGCTTGAGCACGGTGATCGCCAAGGCCCCACCGGCAATGGACAGCCACAGCTGCCAGCGCTCGCCCGGCGCCAGGCGGCACAGAAACCCCCAGGGCTTGAACACCCCCACCAGCAACGCCAGCAACAGCGCCGCGCCGGCCATGCGCGGCAGCTCATGCGACAGCAACACAAAGAGCGGCTGCTGGCGCAAGGCAAAGCCCTGGGGCGAGCCAGACCAGCGCGCCAGGGGCAAATCAAAACCCGTGGCGTCCCACAGTACCAGCAGCACGAAGAACAACAGCGTCAGCGCCCACAAGCGGCGCAAGGTCCAGGAAGGCATGGCAAGACCCGGCAAAGCCTGCAACCGTAGACCACTGGCCTGAACGCAGCATGAACGGGCCAGGCCGCCGCGCGGGCCTACACTTTGCAGTCCTGTGACTGCGACGAGGACTGGCATGCGCGTGCTGTTGGTGGAAGACGATGAGGCCCTGTCCCAGGCCGTCTGCGGCTATTTGCGCGCCAAGGCCTTTGTGGTGGATGCCGTGCCCAGCCTGGCCCAGGCTGGTGCCGCGCTGCATGCGGCGCAGTACGCGGCTGTGCTGCTCGATCTACACCTGACCGACGGCGACGGCCTGAGCCTGCTGCCGCAGCTGCGCGGCCTCAAGGAGCGGCCCATCGTCATCGTGCTCACGGCGCGCGACCAGGTCAGCGACCGCATCCATGGCCTGGACGCCGGGGCCGACGACTACCTCGTGAAACCCTACGACCCCGGCGAGCTGCTGGCGCGCCTGCGCGCCGTGGAGCGCCGGCGCAGCACGGCCCAGCTGCCGGTGCTGCGCCTGGGCGAGCTGCAGATCGACCTGTCGCGCGAGCAGGTGCGCCGCGCCGGCGTGCCCATGGCCCTCACACAAAAGGAATGGGCGCTGCTGCGCGTGCTGGCCACCCGGCCCGACCACCTGCACACGCGCGAGCGCCTGCAGGACGCCCTGTACGGCTTTGACGACGACACCGGCAGCAACACGCTGGAGGTCTTCATCAGCCGGCTGCGCCGCAAGCTCGGGCGCGAGCATATCGAGACCGTGCGCGGCCTGGGCTACCGGCTGGTGCGAGGCAACGCCGCATGAGCGCCGGCCCAAACGCCGAGCGCGCACAAAGCCTGGCCGGGCGCCTGGCGCGCACCCTCATCCTGTGGGTGGGCGGCGTGTGGCTGCTGTGCGTGCTGGGCGTGGCCTGGTACACCGACAGCGAGATCAACCACAACTTCGACAACGAAATCGTCGAGGTCGCGCACCGCATGTTCGACATCGCGCTGCAGCACCTGGACCAGGCCCCAGCGCGAGCCGCCGACGCCGGGCCGCTGATCCTGCCCAGCCCGGGCTCGTTTGCCGATGCCGATGTGCTCTACCAGCTGGTCGCGCCCGGCGGCCAGGTGCTGGCGCGCTCGGCCGAGGCCAGGCCCGAGCAATTCGACGTGCCCCTGGCCCAGGGCTTTGCCAACACCCCCGCCTGGCGCGTGTACACGCTGATCCACCCCACGCGCACCATCTACCTGCAGGTGGCCGACCCGTTGCAGGAGCGGCGCGAGGCCGCAAACCGCACGCTGACCGGCCTGATCCTCACCATGCTGGCCATGCTGCCGCCGCTGGCGCTGCTGCTGCGGCGCATAGCGCGGCGCGAACTCAGGATGCTGGATCAGCTGACGCACGAGATCAGCCTGCGGGGCGGCCAGCTGCTCACCCCGATTGCCCTGGCCGGCCTGCCGCGCGAGCTGCGCAGCGTGGAAGACCATGTGAACCGCCTGCTCGAACGCCTGGCCCATGCCCTGGACGTGGAGCGCGCCCTGGCGGCGAACGCCGCGCACGAGCTGCGCACGCCGCTGGCCGCCGCGCGCCTGCGCCTGCAGACGGCGCTGGAGCATGGCCTGAGCCAGGGCGACGTGCAGGCCGCCATCAACGCCCTGCACACGCTGGGCCTGCGCACCGAGAAGCTGCTGCAGCTGTCGCGCGCCGAGTCGAGTGCTCCCTTTGCGCGCCAGCCCGTGGATCTGGGCCAGCTGGCAACCACGGTGGCGCAGGAGTTCTGGCAGGACGATGTGGCCGTGGACAGGCTCGACCTGGTGCTGGACTACGCCGGGCCGGGGCCCATCGCCCTGGGCGACTTCGACGCGCTGGCGATTGCGCTGCGCAACCTGGTGGAGAACGCGCTGCACTACGCCGGCAGCAGCGCCGTGGAGCTCATCGTCGGCCCCGGCAGCATGCTCACCGTGCGCGACCATGGCCCGGGCGTGGACGGCGCGCGCCTGCAGGCCCTGCAGCAGCGCCATGTGCGCGACAGCGCCGAGCGCGCGGGCTACGGCCTGGGCCTGTCCATCGTGGCCACCATTGCCGCAAAGCACGGTGCGGGACTGACATTGACATCACCGCTGCCAGGTGAAAGCGGCGGCTTCGAGGCGCGCCTGCGGTTGGGCGCCGCTACAGCACCAGCGCACGCATCCAGTCCGGCAGCGGCACCGCCTTTTGCGCCGGAAAGTCCACCCAGATGACCGTGGCCCCGCCGGCGGCGGCCAGCACGCCGGGCTGATCCAGGCGCTCGATGGTGGTCCAGGTCTCGAACGTGGTGCGCGCCGGGTCGCTCACATAGAGCTTGAGCAGCAGCCGGGCCGGGTATTCGAGCTGGCGGTAGAAGTTGCAGAATGCATTCACGATCACCGGCCCCTGGCCCTTGGGGCTGGGCTCGCAACCCACGGCCCGCATCCACTCGACGCGCACGCTCTCCATATAGCGAAAGTACACCGCGTTGTTCACATGGCCCATGGCGTCCATGTCGCCCCAGCGCACATCCAGCTCCATGCTGTGGGCCAGCTTCTTATGTTCGGCAATCTCGATTTTCATGGTGGTCTTGGTAAGTCGTTCAAACAGGGCAAGCTGGGCTTGCCACGGTTCCGTGTTGGCGTGAATACAATCATCGCCAACACGGCCGCAGCCGCATGGCTGCTTGGGCCGGCCCATTTTCCAACGATCCAAGCAATAGAGACACCCATGACGAACGAAGAAATCCTCAGCACCTACGGCCCACGCGAAGCCATGGAATACGACGTGGTCATCGTCGGCGGCGGCCCCGGCGGGCTGGCCACGGCGATTCGCCTGAAGCAGCTGGCGGCAGAAAAAGGCCAGGAGGTATCGGTGGTGGTGCTGGAAAAGGGGTCTGAACCCGGCGCGCACATCCTCTCGGGCGCCATCATGGATCCGAAGGCAATCACCGAGCTGATCCCCGACTGGAAGGCCAAGGGCGCGCCCTTGAACCAGCCCGTCACCGACGACGCCATGGTGTTCCTGGGCGAGTCCTCGTCGTTTCGCACGCCCAACT
>JADHED010001350.1_pt1 | contig 21307 bp, 13 predicted proteins | sample 8952041 | NCBI WGS metagenome assembly JADHED01 (sample SAMN16124423, study PRJNA663239) | bioreactor sludge metagenome | isolation source: sludge (control) | place: India:Bengaluru | collected 2018-09-08
GGACGTTCTCCCGCCGGCAGAACTCGACGACGTCGTGGACGACGAGGAAGTAGCCGGCGAGGTCGAGCTTCTCGATGAGGTCGAGCTCGCGCTTGAGCTGGTCCTGCGCCTTCGCCGTGAGCGGCTGGAAGCGGGAGCGCGCCCCTTCCCACGTCTTCTGCCGGAGCCACGAGGACGGCGTCTCGCCGGGCGGGACCTTCGCGTCGGGGAAGCGGTAGCCGAGGTCGGCGAGGGTGAAGGCGAGGCGGTCCGCGAGGTCGGCCGCGCCGCCGACGGCGCCGGGGAGGTCGGCGAAGAGGGCGGACATCTCCTCCGGCCCCTTGAGGTGGCGCTCCGAGCCCGCCTCGAGGAGGCGCCCGGCGGAATCGACCGTCGTGTGGTTCCGAATGCAGGTGAGGACGTCGAAGAGGTCCTTGTCGCGGCGGCGCGCGTAACGGGTGCCGTTCGTGGCGACGAGGGGGAGCTTCTGCGCGCGGGCGAGCTCGAGGAGGACGGCGTTCCGGGCCTCTTCGTCGCGGACGCGATGCCGCTGCAGCTCGACGTGGAGGCGACCGGGGAAGATCGCCGCGAGGCGGGAGAGGAGCTTCTCCGCCGCGTCGGCCCCGACCCTCTCGATCGCGCGGAGGACCGGCCCTTCGGCGCCGCCCGAGAGAACGTGGAGCCCCTCGGCGTGCGCGGCGACGTCGGCCCACGAGGCCGCGGCCTGGCCCTTCGGCTTTCCGAGCGCGGCGGCGGTGAGGAGGCGGCAGAGGTTGCGGTAGCCGGCGCGGCTCTCGGCGAGGAGCGTGACGCGCGCGGGCGGGAGGCCCGGCGGGGGAGGCGGCGGGACGAGGCCGAGCGGCCCGCGGAGGTCGCGCGGGAGAGCCGCCTCGTCGAGGACGACCTCGGCCCCGACGAGCGCCTTCAGCCCCGCGGCCTTCGCCGCCTTGAAGAAGCGGGGCGCGCCGGAGACGCCGTTGCGGTCGACGAGGGCGACGGCGGGGAGCCCCAGCGCGGCGGCCCGCTCGACGAGCGTCTCCGGCTCGGAGGCCCCCTCGAGAAACGAGAAGGCCGACGCGCAGCGCAGCTCGGCCCAGCGGACCTTCGGTGAGGCGGCGGGGCCGCCGAAGCTGCGTTTACGCAGCTCCTCCTTCCGCGCGCCGGGGGAGACGATCTTCTTCGCGTCCCCCGGCATGAACATGTCGCGGGCGGGGGGGCCGATCTCGACCATGGGCGTAAATTAGACGCAAGTGTCGCGGGAATCAAGCTCGCCGTCTCCCCGAGGCGCTGCCGGTCGGCGCTCGCGACCGCGCAGGAGACGCAGGAGGCGCGCTTCGCAAGCGTTCCGGTGAGCAGGCTCACGACGATGGCCTTTGGCGCCGCCGTTCCTTTGACCCGACCTCTCCCGGAACCTATATTCCCGCGGCAAGCAGAAACGGATCAGCTCTCGAATCCGGGCGGAATGCCCGGGAGGACGGACGATGGGCGAGTATCTCCAGCAGCAGCGCAAGCTCCGGGTGACGACGCCGCTCGGCGAGAACGAGCTCCTCCTGAAGGGCTTCAAGGGGGAGGAGGGGATCTCCCGGCTCTTCTCGTACCGCCTGGAGATGATCGCGGAGAACAAGACGAAGGTCGCGTTCGACGCGGTGCTCGGGCAGAAGGTGACGGTCCACCTGCAGCTGCCGGACGAGAGCGAGACGCACCTGAACGGACTCTGCGTGAGGCTGGCCCAGGGGGAGCGGGACGAGAAGTTCACGCTGTACGAGGCGGAGCTCGTCCCCGACGTCTGGAAGCTGACGCGGAAGGCGAAGAGCCGGATCTTCCAGCGGATGACGGTGCCGGAGATCCTGAAGAAGGTCTTCACCGGCTTCGACGCGGACTGGCAGCTGACCGGGAAGTACGAGCCGCGGGACTACTGCGCTCAGTACCGGGAGACGGACTTCAGCTTCGGGTCGCGCCTGATGGAAGAGGAGGGGATCTACTACTTCTTCGAGCACTCCGACGGGAGCCACAAGATGATCGTCTCGGACAACCCGCTCGAGCACCCGAAGCTCGCGGGCGAGAACCGGATTCCCTACGAGGAGCTCGAGGGCGGGACGCGGGAGGAGAACCGCATCTGGGGCTGGAAGAAGGAGCAGGAGATCCGGCCCGGCAAGTACGTCCTCTGGGACCACAGCTTCGAGCTGCCGCACAAGCACCTGGAGGCCGAGACGCTCACGCTCGACAGCGTCCCGGTGGGGAAGGAGACGCACAAGCTGAAGGTCGCGGGCGTCGACGAGATGGAGATCTACGACTACCCGGGCGAGTACGCGCAGCGTTTCGACGGGATCACCGCGGGCGGCGGCGACCAGGCGTCGGAGCTTCAGAAGATCTTCCGCGACAACCAGCGGACGGTCGAGCTGCGCATGGACGCGGAGACGACGCCGGCCGTGGTCCTCCGGGGCCGGAGCAACGTGAAGCACCTCCTCTCGGGCTACGGGTTCACGCTGCAGCGGCACTTCAGCGGCGACGGCGACTACGTCCTGACGAGCGTCCGGCACGAGGCGACCTACGGGGCGGACTACCGGTCGGGGCAGGACGTGGCCATGACGTACGAGAACACGTTCACCTGCATCCCCGCGGCGCTGCCGTACCGACCGGAGAGGAAGACGGCGAAGCCGGTCGTCCAGGGGAGCCAGACGGCGGTGGTCGTCGGGCCGTCGGGCGAGGAGATCTTCACCGACAAGTACGGCCGGGTGAAGGTGCAGTTCCACTGGGACCGGGAAGGCAAGAACGACGAGAACTCGTCGTGCTGGGTCCGCGTGGCGACGAGCTGGGCGGGGCGGAACTGGGGCGCGATCCGGATCCCGAGGATCGGGCAGGAGGTCGTCGTCGGCTTCCTGGAGGGGGACCCGGACCGGCCGATCGTCGTCGGCAGCGTCTACAACGCCGACCAGATGCCGCCGTGGGACCTGCCCGCGAACAAGACGCGCAGCGGCGTGAAGTCCCGGAGCTCGAAGGGGGGAGGCCCCGCGAACTTCAACGAGATCATGTTCGAGGACAAGAAGGGGGGCGAGCTCCTCAAGATCCACGCCGAGCGGAACCAGTCGATCTCGGTCGAGGCGGACGAGACCCACACCGTCGGCAACGACCGGACGAAATCCGTCTCCAACGACGAGACGACGAGCATCGGCAACAACAGGACCGAGACCGTCACGAACAACGAGATGATCACGGTCGGCGTCAGCCGGACGATCATGGTGGGCGGGGCCGAGACCCGGACGATCGGCGGCGCGGAGACGATCGCGGTCGGGGGTCTCTACAGCCTCGCCATCGGCGGCTCCTGCTCCACGACCGTCGGCGGCGGCTCGACGACGAACGTCGGCTCCGACGCGTCGACGCAGGTGGGCGGGAGCGCGGCGACGACGGCGTCGAAGTCGGTCTCGATCACCGCGGGGAACGCCGTGCAGATCCAGTCCGGCAAGTCGGGGATCACGCTGAAGAAGGACGGCACGATCGTCATCAAGGGGAAGAACATCACGCTCGACGCGAGCGGGAAGATCAACATCAAGGCCGCGTCGGTCGTCACGATCAAGGGCTCCCAGATCAAGGAGAACTGAGCGCAGGGCTCGGAGCGCGAGGAACGGCACGATGGATCTCGTCAACCGGAGCCCGTTCGCGGCGGAGAGGGTCCTCGTCCTCGACGAGGCCGGCGCCGAGACGCTCGCCGTCCTGCTGAAGGCGTCGTTCGTCTGGACGCCGCGGACGGGGCTGGCGCCGGCCCCCGAGCAGGTCCCCGTTCGCTTCGCCGACGAGCACCTCGGCGAGCCGGGCCGCTCCTCCATCCTCCGCGCCTCCGACCTCTGCCCCGGCAAGCCCGGGTGCGACCTCGTCCTCCTCGGCAGCGCCGGACGCTCGCGCCCCGCGCCGCAGGTCGACGTCTCGTTTCGCGTCGGGGCGTGGGGGCGCGAGCTCCGCGTCTTCGGCGAGCGGCGCTGGAGCGGGTCGGCCGGCGTGCCCGACGCGGCGCCCTTCGAGTCGGTCGACCTGACGTGGGAGAACGCGTTCGGCGGGCGCGACGAGGACGTCCCGGCGGGCGAGGCCTGGGAGGAGGAGCTGCGGAACCCCGTGGGGCGCGGCTTCCGCGCACGAAAGTCGCGCAGGCCCGTGTCGGGAGACCTCCTGCCGAGCATCGAGGACCCCGCCGAGCCGATCCGCGGGCCGCTCGACCGGCCCGTCCCGGCCGGCTTCGGCTTCACGGCGCCGCACTGGGAGCCGCGCCGGTCGCGGGCGGGAACGTACGACGAGGCCTGGCAGCGCGACCGCGCTCCGCTTCCGCCGACGGACCTCGACCCGCGGAGCCGGCAGCGAGGAGCGCCGGGGCTCGTCGCCCCGGAGGCCCCGGCGGCCGGCGCGCCCGTCGTCGTGACCGGCGTCCGGCCCCACGGAGAGGTCCGCTTCTCGCTGCCGCGGGTCGTCCCGTCGGGGGCGATCTACTTCCGGACGCGGAAGAGCGACCTCTCGTTCGCGCTCCAGACCGTCCTCTTCGACGCGAACGCCTCGCTCCTCGAGCTGACGTTCGGGGCCTACCAGGGCGTCCACGGGCAGACGCGCGACGTCGAGTGCGTCGCCGTCGAGGCGGAGGCGTCGTGAGCGCGTCCGCACCGCGCTCCGGAGGCCGGGGCGGGATCGCGATCACGGGCCTCGGCGCCGTTACGGCCGTCGGGGCCACCCTCGACCAGACCGCGACGTCGGTGAGCGCGGGCGTCCGCCGGATGGAGGAGCGACCTCTCGCCGGCGAAGGGGGAGAGCCTCCGGAGGAGGGCGGCGTCTACGTCGCCGCCCCGGCCGAGGCCCTGGCGGCGTCGCTCGGCTCGGCCGCCCCGGTCGACCTGGCTCTCGCCGCGGCGCGGGAGGCGTTCTGGGATGCCGGGCTCTACGAGCCGGGAGACGTCGAGGGGGCGTACCGCCGAAACGCGGTGGCCGTCTACCTCGCGCTCCCGTACGCCGATGCGCCGGGGGCTTCCGCCGCCGACGCCGACGAGTTCGTCGAGGGAGCGGTCGAGGCCGGGCTCATCTCCGGCGAGCCCGCCGGCGAGGTCGTTCCCTGCCGGAACGGACACGCGGGGGCGCTCCTCGCGCTCGAGGCGGCCTCGGCGCGGCTGCGGGCCGGAGAGATCGACGTCGCTCTCATCGGGGGCCTCGACGCTCCCCTCGACCCGGCGCGGATCGCGGAGCTGAACCGCCTCTCGAAGCTCCGGACCGACCGCGCTCCGGGCGGGGCGATCCCGGGCGAAGGGAGCGCGTTCCTCGTCGTCGAGCGTCTCGCGGACGCGCGGCGGCGCGGCGCCCGTTTCGCGGCCGCGGTCGAATCGGTCGCTCGGGACGCCGAGCCGGTCCCGTTCGACGGGACGCGCCCGGGTCGCGCCGACGGAGCGACGCGCGCCGTCGCGCGCGTTCTCTCGGCCGCGCCCTCGGCGCGCCGGGTCGCGGAGATCTGGTGCGACCTGAACGGCGAGCGCGGGCGGGCGCTGGAGTGGGGGTTCCTCGAGACGCGCGCGCTGGCGGCGCTCGGCGCGGCGCGCCGCCTCACGCCGGCGGCCTTCGTCGGCGACCTCGGGGCGTCCTCCGGGGCGCTCCTGCTGGCGCTCGCGGCGTTCGCGCTCCGTGCCCCGCGGGGGGCGGGCGAAGCGGCGCTCGTCTGCGGCGCCTCGGAGCGCGGCGAACGGGCCGCGGCGGTCCTCGCGACGCCGAGGGCCGGCGGGGAGGAATGACGGCGATGCCGACGACGACGGTCAACATGCTGACGGTGGTCCACAAGAAGAGCGGGGGCGTCTCCACCGCGTTTCCCGACATCTGCAAGACGCCGACGCCGGCGGGCGGGGTTCCGGCGCCGATCCCCTACCCGAACATCGCGTTCTCGAAGGACACCGCGAACGGGAGCACGACGGTGAAGGTCGACGGGCAGTCGATCATGCTGCTCAAGTCGAACTTCTCGACGAGCACGGGGGACGAGCCCGGCTCCGTGGGCGGGATCATCTCCCAGATCATCAAGGGGAAAGCGCTGCCCATTACCGCATCGTTCGACGTCACGGTCGACGGCGACTTCGTCTTTCGCCTGTTCGACATGATGCTCCAGAACGCGAATCCCCCGCCGAACACGCCGCCCGGGATCCTGATCCAGGCGCCCCTCACCCCGTACATCCCCTGGCTGAACCCGCCGAAGTGGCAGGTGAGGTGGAGCAAGGGGGAGGCGAAGTGCGGGGACGAGGTCGACATCCTCGTCCAGGCGATGGGGGGCGACCCCGGCTATTACCTGAGCATGACCGTCGCTCGCGCTCCGCATGAGCTTCCCGTGACCTACTTCGTCACGGCGATCTCCGGCGGGAGCGCGAAGATCCCCTGGGTGACGCTGACCGGCCCGTCGCCCAAGAACAAGGTCCAGCTCGACATCTACGCCTTCGGGGCGGGCGAGTACGCGAAGTCGTCGAGCCCGCTGAAGATCGTGGTCCCCGAGGAGGCTCGCCAGGCGGGGTCGAAGAGGAACCGGACCGTCCCGCAGATGACCCCGGTCCTCCAGCCCGATGGCACCTACACCTACACGCAGGGGACCGGGCTCTGGGGCTGGGACTACGGCTACGACCTCGAGATCAAGGACGGCATCTTCAAGGTGACGGGGCGGATCAAGCTCGTCGCGCGCGGCGGCGCCGTCTTCGGCGCCCGGCACAAGCGGGGCTGGAAGGCCGAGATCGAGGCGATCTGGACCCGGAAGTGGCGCGAGCACCGGAAGAAGTGCAAGCGGGGCAAGGACTGCAAGTGCTGGGGTGGCTGCTGCCTCTTCCCGGTCGTCTTCGAGTGTCTCTTCGTCGGATCGGGCGAGTTCGCGGAGGTGGAGGTCTGGGCGGGCAACCCCGACACCTACGGGACCGACGCCTCGGGCGCCCACAACAAGTGGTGGAACTCGGGGACGTGGTTCATGGAGCGGTGCGGTCACGAAGGGAACCAGGCAGGCGTGAGGGCCCACGAGTTCGGGCACACCATCGGCCTCTACGACGAGTACCGGAACGGGGCGATCTTCGTCCCGACCGACGCGAGCGGAAACGTGACGGGGCCGCCCCCGCGGCCGAACGTCCCGGGGAGCCTCATGGGGCCGAACGGGCTCGGGATCAAGCGGAACCACCTCGACGAGTTCCACCAGTGGTTCCTCGGCAAGGCGAACGATGAGTACACGCGCGAGCGTCTCTGACCGCGCGGCGCGGTCCGCGCGCGGCCGGGCGCCCCGGCCGCGGGAGGTGCGGGATGGATGGAGCGCCGGGTCTCGGCGTCTCTCGCGCGGCGAGCGTCCTCTTCGCCGCAACGCTCGTCTGCTGCGCGGCGCCGCCGGCCCCGGCGGAAGGAAAGGCGGCCTCGCCGATGGCTGAGAGCTGGGTCTTCTACACGCGGAGCGTCGGCTCGGCCGGGACGCTCGGAGGGAGCTTCACCGCGGAGGCGGCCCTCGTTCGGACGGACGCCTCCCTCCCGGGGATCCCACGCATCGGCTTCTTCCGCCGTCCGGCGGAAGCGGGTGAGTTCAGCCGCCTCGCGTCGGCGATCCGCGCGCTGGGCCCTCCGCGCCGGTCCGGCACCCACTTCCCGGGGGCGCCTCTCGTCTCGCTCGGAATCATGACGAACGGGAAGGCCGAGGTCGTCCACGGGCAGGTCGAGTCCGCCCTGACTCCAGCCGAGAAGCAGGTCTTCTCGAGCCTCGAGGCGACGGTCGAGGAGGTCCTGAAGCACCCGCACAAGGCGCTCGAGGCGTCGATCGAATGGGTCCGCGGGACGATCGAGACGGACGACGAGCTCGCGATCCTCGTCCGCGTGTCGAACCCGGGCCTCGCGCCGGTGCCGTTCGTCCACCCGGCGGGCCGCGAGGAGGGGGAGTCGGGTCTCGCCGTCGTCCTCGCGCGCGTCGGGGCCGACGGGGTCCCGGTCGAGGCGCGCGAGGTGACGTTCGAGGCGAGCGAGGTCTCGGAGGTCGGGCCCGACGGCAAGCCGGTCGCCGGACCGTACTCCGCGATCGTCGAGCTCGCTCCCGGGAAGGAGCTGCGCCTGCGAGCCCGATCCCGCGTCCGGTTCGTCCCGGCGAGCTACCGCCCGTCCGCGCGGATCGACGTCGAGGCGCCGCCGGACTCCGACGAGAAGGCCGTCTCCGGGACGATCTCGGTCGAGCTGCCGCCCCTCGGGGTCGTGCGGCCCGGCGGGAAGAGAGGGAAGGACTGATGCCCGACACGAAGAAGCTCCTCGACGTCGTGACCTCGGCGAGCCCGGGCGTGCGATTCGGCCGCGTCTCGGCCCTCCTCGACGACGCGGTCCTCGTTTCCTGCGGCGATGGATCGGAGCTCGTCGCGTGCGACCTCCTGGACCCCGAGGCGGGCCGCCCGGACACGCTCGCCGAGGGCGAGCGCGTCGTCGTCGTCGTGCCGGAGGGCGGGGGAGGCCGGGGCGTCGTCCTCGGCCGGGTCGCCTCGCCCGCCACGATCGCGGCGCGCCCGAAGGAGACGCCGGACGAGATCGTCCTCGAGGCGAAGAAGGGGCTGACGCTCCGGGTGGGCGAAGGCTCCATCACGCTTCGCGAGGACGGCAAGGTCCTCATCCGTGGCAAGGACCTCGTCTCGCACGCCCGCAGGCTCAACCGGATCCGCGGCGGCTCCGTCTCGATCAACTGAGGGCGAGCCGGTGATCTCGCCGAAGGTCGTCCTCCTGCGCGAGGTTCTCGAGGAGCACCTCGACGAGCTCCAGTTCCTCTGGCAGCTCCGACGAGAGGCCGTCCGCTCTCCGGAGCGGACCCGCTCCGACGTGGACCGGCTCGACGAACGCGTTCGCGCCCACGCGGACGGTCTCCTCGTCGCCCGCGGCGAGCTCGGCGAGATCGTCGGCCCTCTCCTTTCGTCCGACGACCTGCCCGCGGCGTTCGCCGCCGGCTTCGTCCTCCTCCGCACCGGGGAGGAGGGGGCACGCGCCGTCCTCGACGCTTTCCGCGCGGCAGGTCCCGGCGGGCGGGAAGGGCTCGCGGAGGCGTTTGCTTTCGGCGAGGCGCGCGGCGCGCGCGAGGAGCTGGCTTCGCTCGCGGGCGCGGACGACCCGTCGCTCGCGGTCGCCGCGGCGACCGCGCTCGCGCTCGGGAGAGGGGCGGCCGCGCCCGACGCGACGCGCCTCCTCGGCGAGGCCGACCCGGTCGTACGGGCGGCGGCGTGGCGGCTCGCGCCGTTCCAGCCGCGGGCCCCGCGCCCGGAGCTCCTGCGGCGTGGCCTCGACGACCCGGACCCGGCCGTCGCGCGCGAAGCGGCCGTCGCCGCCGCCTGGTTCCGCTCGCCGCTGGCGCTCGAGGCGAGCCGCGAACGGTCGGCCGGGACGGGAGAGAGCGCGGGCGAATGGCTCCGCCTCCTCGCGGTCCTCGCCGAAGAGGGCGACGTCGCAGCGGTCCTCGCCGGCTCGGCGAAGGGCACGGCGGCCGGACGCGGTGCCGCGGGGCCGCGCGCCCTCGGGGCGCTCGGGCATCCCCGAGGCGTGGAGCTCCTCCTCGAGGCGATGGGGGACGACGACCCGGCCCGCGCCGCGGCCGCCGGAACGGCGTTCCGGAAGGTGACCGGCTTCGACGCCGCGGGAGAGGCGCGGGTCTCGCTCCGTCCGGACGGGCCGCCGCCCGACGAGGTCGAGGAGGAGTTCCTCGACGAGGTGACGCTCCCCGACGCGCCGCAGGCGCGCGCGTTCTGGTCTTCCGCCCGCGGCAGGTTCGCGGGAGGGAGAAGGTGGTGCTACGGGGTCGACGTCGCCGCCGGCGTCCCCGCGGCGCTCCCGGCGGCGTTCGACATGGAGTCGTGCTTCGAGGCGCGCCTCCGGGGACGCTTCACCGGGACGTTCACGGGAGACGTCGCCGAGCTCGTCCGGATGGCGCCGTAGCGGCGCGAGAGCCGTTCAGCTCCCGATGCCGCGCCGGCGGAGGGCGTCCTTCAGGCTGACGAGGACTCCCTGCGGAAGCTCGTCGTCGCCATCGTCGATCTCGACCGACTCCTTCTTGTATTTCCAGTGGGCGGCGCCGCCCCCCTCCGCGGCCTCGTGCATCGCGACCGTACGGATCTGCACCTCGTAGACGAGGCCGCCCGGCGCCCGGATGCAGGTGTGGAGGCTCTGGTAGCCGTTCTCCTTCGGCTCGGCGATGTAGTCCTTGAAGCGCAGGAGGAGGGGCTCGAAGCGGTGGTGGAGCGCGGAGAGGGCGAGGTAGCACTCCTCCTCGGTCTCGAGGAGGATCCGGAACGCGAAGATGTCGTGGATCTGCTCGATCGCGAGGCCCTTCGACTTCATCTTTCGCCAGATCCCCGCGAGGTGCTTCACGCGGTGCTGGAGCGCACGCGGCTTCACCCCGGCTTCCGCGAGCGCCGCCTTCAGCTCCGCCTCGCGGTCCCGGAGCCACTTGCGGCGAGAGGAGGTCAGTCCGGCCGCACGGCGGCCGACGTCGTCGTACGCGTCGGGCTCGAGGATGCGGAACGCGGCGTCCTCGAGGCGCGACTTGAGGGCGCTCTCGCCGAGCCGCTGGGCCTCGTGGACGTCCCGCTCCCAGACCTCGTGCGCCACGGCGCGGGCCGCCGCGTCGGAGGAGCTTCTCGTCTCGAGGAACCGGCATCGGGCGACGAGATACCGCCGGAGGATCCTCTTTCGGAAAGCCTCTTCCTGCATCGAGCCGCCGGCCGGAACGCCCTCTCCGACCGTGCGGGCCGGAGGCCCGGAGGCGCCCGTGGCGCGCAGGCCGACGATCGTCCGCCGCTCCGCCTCGACGAGGCGGCGCACGGTCTCCTCGAGCTGGGTGCCGAGGTTGCGGAAGCGGTAGGCGAGCCAGCGCATCTCCCAGGCGCCGCGCGGGATCTCGAGGCCGCTCCAGTAGCCCTGCTCCATCTGCCGGACCCCTTCGAGGAGGCCGCGAAGAGGTCGCTCGATCAGGAGGAAGTACGCCAGGTAGAGGGAGACGAGGATGCAGCCCGCCCCCACGGCGAGCGTCAGGAGCCAGTGCTGCCAGAGCCGGCGCGCCATCGAGCGGAACCGGGTCTCGTCCTGCGAGACCTGGAGGGACCCGTTTCCGTCCGGAAGGAGGCGCGAGCGGACCGGGACGCGCGCGGTCGTCGCGTCGTTCGACGGGAGGGGCGCGGGACCGGTGAACGGTGTCGCGAACACGCGTCCCTCGGCGTCGAACAGGAGGACGCGGACGTCTCCGAATCCGCTCGCCGCGTGCGCCGCCTGGAAGCGGGTCAGCCGGTCCTGGATCGTGGCGAGCTCCGTGGCGTCCCCGATGTCGGCCGCGAGCGGCGCGAGCGTCATCGTCAGGAAGCGCATCCGCTCCTCGCGCCCCCGGTCGATCTCCCTCTTCTGCACGAACGCCGTCACGACGCCCAGCACGAGGGTCACGATGACCGCCGTCGTCAGTCCCAATCGCCAGCCGAGCGGGACGCCCCTGGCCGGTACGCCGGAAAGGCTCAAATCGACCTCGTCACGGCAAGGACCGTGCCCCTGATTCTCTCGTCAGCGGCGCACCGGGGCAAGCGAGCCCGAACGGGTGCCCGGCGGAGGAGCGCCGAACGGGCCGGCCTCCGGGTCGCGGCGGTACCGAAACGGCTCAGGACGCCCGAAGGCCGGCCGCCTCGAGGAGGCCGCGGAGCTCTTCCCGAGCGGGCGCGCCGAGGGGGAGGAGGGGACGGCGGGTCGACCCCGCGGGTCGCCCGAGAAGCTCCAGCGCCGCCTTGAGGCCGGGCACGCCGAAACGGCTCGTCACCGCGCGGGCCATCGGGAGGAGGCGGAGGTGAAGCTCGCGCGCCTCCTCGAGCCGCCCCGAGAGGAACGCCTGCCGGATCGCGGCGCACTCGGCGGGGGCGACGTTCGCGGCGGCGAGGATCGAGCCGGCCGTCCCGACCGCGTAGCCGGGGAGCGCCGCACCGTAGTTCCCGGAGAAGACGTCGAACCGCTTCCCGGCGGGCGCGAGACGAACGAGCTCGGCGAGCTTCCCGACGTCGCCCGAGCTGTCCTTCACGCCCGCCACGTTCGGGTGCCGTGCGATCCGCGCCACGGTCGCGGCTTCGACGTCGAGGCCGGTGTTCGCCGGGACGTTGTAGAGGAGGACCGGGACCGGAGAGGCGTCGGCGACCGCCTCGAAATGCGCCGCGAGCGCGTCGGCCGACATCGCCCCGCGGAAGAAGTGCGGGGTCACGACGAGGACGGCGTCGGCGCCGGCGCCGGCGGCGCGCTTCGTCGCTTCGACGGTCGCGCGCGTGGAGGGCCGGCCGGAGCCGGCGAGGAGGAACCGGCCGGGGGCGGCGGCTCGCACCGTGGAGACGACTTTCTCGGCCTCGTCGTCGTCGAGGTGGACGGCCTCGCCGTTCGAGCCGAGGGCGAGGAAGCCGGCGAGGGGCGCCCCCGCGAGGTGCGCGACGAAGTCGGAGAGGAGTCCGAGGTCGAGGCCTCCGTCCTCCCGGAACGGAGTCGGGAGCGGGGGGATGATCCCTTCCATCTTTCGATCTTATCGGCCCCGCCCGTCCGGCCGGGGCGAAGGCCGCTGTTGACGCTCCGCTGGGGCGGAGCAGAATCCGGCCCCATGAGGACCGTCGAGACGCCCCACGCCCCGCATCCCGCCGGGCACTACTCTCAGGCCGTCGTCCACGGCGGCCTCGTCTTCGTCTCCGGACAGCTTCCGCACGATGTCGAGCGTCCGGGCGGCACGCCGGGCGACGTCGAAGAGCAGACGGAGCGCGCGCTCCGGAACGTCGAGGCGATCCTCGAAGCCGCGGGGAGCGGGCTCGACCGGCTCCTGTCGGTGACGGTCTACGTTTCCGACGTGTCGCTCTGGCCGCGGGTGAACGCCGCCTACGCGCGCGTCCTCGGGGCGCACCGTCCGGCGCGTGCCGTCGTCCCCGTGAAGGAGCTCCACCACGGCTACCTCGTCGAGGTCCAGGCCGTGGCGGCGGTCCGGGAATAGTCGCCCGGGTGTCGACTCCCTCGACCGTCCTCCCGTGGGTCGCCTACGGCGTCTGCGCCGTCGTCTGGGGGAGCACCTACTTCGGGATCGCCCTCGCCCTCGAGTCGTTTCCCCCGAACGGCATGGTCGCCGTGCGGTTCAGCGTCGCCGCCCTCCTCTGCCTCGGGCTGGGCCGGCTGCGTCGCGAGCCGCTTCCCTCGCGGCGCGAGCTGCCGCACCTGGCCCTCGTCGGCCTCCTCCTGCTCGGGATCTGCAACGCCCTCGTCGTCTGGTCGGAGACGCGCCTCGGCTCGGGGGTGGCGGCGGTCCTCGCGGCGCTGACGCCCGCCTGGTTCGGCGTCTTCACGGCGCGGGAGGAGCCCCTCGGAGCGCGCGGCTGGACCGGGACCGCGCTCGGCCTCGCAGGCGTGACGCTCCTCGCGGCTCCCTGGTCCCAGGAGGGGGTCGACCTCGGCGGCGTCGCGGCGCTCCTCCTGGCGAGCGCGCTCTGGGCCGTCGGCACGCTCCACCACCGCCGGCACGTCACCGGCGGCGGAGCGCTGACGAACTCCGGCCTGGAGATGCTCGCGGCGGCCGTCTTCGGCACCCTCGCGGCGCCGTTCACGGGAGGCTTCACGAGCGGACCCGTCACGACGAAGGCCCTCCTCGCGGTCCTCTACCTCGCGCTCTTCGGGTCGTGCATCGCCTACACCGCGCACCTCTACGTTTCGAGGGTCTGGAGCCCGGTGAGGGCCGGAAGCTACGCCTACCTGAACCCGGTCATCGCCGTCGTACTCGGGACGGCGATCCTCGGCGAGCCCTTCGACGCGCGGATGGCGCTGGGAATGGCCGTGATCCTCGCGGGCGTGGCGCTCGTCCAGTACCGCTCACGCGGCGCCTGACGGGGCGGACACCCTCCCTCGGAGCCGGCCGATCCGCTTCGCGGCCCACGGGTCCGGTTTGATTCCGGTCCGGGGCCGGTCCATCCTCCCAATGCGGGATAGCTCCCCCGGAGGATGGCGTGATGCTCGTTTCCAGAACCGATTCCGATGGCCGTGCGCTCGATGCGCGGCATGACGTGGCGGTCGCCGCCCCCCGCGGAGCCCACGATCCGGCGCGCGCCAGGGGAGGTCGCGCTCGGCTCGCCGGTCGGGGACGCGGCCTGCTTCTCGGAGCGAGCCTTCTCATCGCTCCGTCGCTCCCCGCCGAAGGGCCACGGACCGATCCCCGACAGTGGATGGTCGAGCTCGAGGGAGAGCCCGCCGTCGAAGCCTGGATCCGGGGCCGCGCCGAGAGCTCGAGGTCGGCGCTCGCCGTGGCCGCGGCGTCGAACCGCGTCGCCGAGCTCCGCGTCGCGCAGGCTCGTGTCGAGGAGCTGCTGACCGCGCCGGCGATCGGCGCACGGGTGCAGTACCGGGTGACGCGCGTCTACAACGGGATCGCCGTCTTCGCCGAGCCCTCCCGCGTGGAAGCGATCCGTGCGCTCCCGGGCGTGAAGTCGGTGCGACCGCTCGTCCTTCACACCACGGCGAACGCCACGAGCGTGCCCCACCTCGGGGTGCCACTGGGGGTCTGGCAGGCGCTCGCGAACGCAGGCGACGACGTGAAGGTCGGCGTCATCGACAGCGGCCTCGACTACCAGCACGCCATGTTCGGTGGGGCCGGCCGGGAGTCCGACTACAAGGCGAACGACCGGACGAAGATCAACGACGGCTTCTTCCCGACCGCCCGCGTCGTCGGCGGCTGGGACTTCGCGGGGGACGACTACGGGGGAGGCGGGGCGGCGACGCCCGATCCCGACCCGATGGACTGCGGCGGACACGGCACGCACGTCGCGGGGAGCGTCGGCGGCTCCGGCGTCCGCGCCGACGGGTCGGCGTTCACGGGACCGTACGACGGCAGCGTCCCCTTCGGGACGATGCGGATCGGACCCGGCGTCGCGCCCCGCGCGAAGCTCTACGCGCTCCGCGTCTTCGGATGCTCGGGCTCGACCGGGCTCACGACGCAGGCGATCGACTGGGCGATGGACCCGAACGACGACGGCGACTTCTCCGACCGGCTCGACGTGCTGAACCTCTCGCTCGGCAGCGAGTTCGGGTCGAAGGACGATTCGACCGCGATCGCCGCCGAGAACGCCTCGCGCGCCGGGATCGTCGTCGTCTGCTCGGCCGGCAACGCGGGCGACACGTACTTCGTCACCGGGAGCCCGGCCGCGGCGGACTCGGCGATCTCCGTCGCTGCCTCCGTCGACGCGGGCGTGACGGCTTCCTTCGTCGAGGTCCTCGGTCCGGGCTCTCTCGCCGGCCGGCTCCCGGCCGGGACCGCGGTCTTCGGGAACCCGCCGGCCGCGAACGGGACGATCGGGCCGCTCGCCGCGGCGCTCCCGGCGCGGGTTTGCAGCACCGTCACGAACGGAGCGGAGCTGGCGGGGAAGATCGCTCTCATCGACCGGGGAGACTGCTCGTTCGACGGGAAGGTGAAGCGGGCGCAGGACGCCGGCGCGATCGGCGTCGTCATCGCGAACAACGAGGAAGGGGTCCTCGGGATGGCGGTCGCCGACCCGGCCGTCGCCGGCGCCGTCACGATTCCCGCCGTCCTCGTCGCGCTCTCCGACGGGAACCGCCTCAAGGCGTCGCTCGCCGAGGGCGTCACCGTCGCGCTCTTCTCCGGCTCGGACACCCTCGGGTCCTTCTCCTCCCGAGGGCCGCGGTTCGATGGGACGGCCGCCGGCCCGAAGCCGGACGTCGCCGCTCCGGGCGTGTCGATCACCTCCGCTGCGACGGGAATCATCGCCGGCGTCGGGGGCCCCGAAGTGAACGCGGGGAACCTCGCCGAGTCGATGTCCGGGACCTCGATGGCGGCCCCGCACCTCACGGGCGTGATGGCCCTCCTGCGAAAGCAGCGCCCCGGCTGGACCCCGGCCGAGCTGAAGGCCGCGGTGATGAACACCGCCGGCTTCGACGTGAGCCTCCTGCCGCCGGCGGGCTCGGCGCCGCAGTACGGCCCGGCGCGCGTCGGCGCGGGACGCGTCGACCCGGCGCGGGCCCTCGCGACCGAGGTGATCGCCTTCGACGACGAGCGCCCCTCCGTGGTGAGCCTCTCGGCGTTCCTCCAGGGAGCGGCGCCGACGAGCGTGACGCGGCGCCTGCGCATCCAGAACAAGGGCTCTGCTCCGGCCACGCTGACGCCGGGATGGGCGACTCCGGCCGCGATCCCGGGCGTGCGCGTGGACGTGCCCGGCGCGCCGATCACGGTCCCGCCGGGCGGCTCGGCGACGTTCGACGTGAGCGTCGTCCTCGCCGATCCGGCGGCGGTGACGAACGCCCCCGACCCGACGCTCGCGCTTCGCCAGCCCAGCTTCGTGTCGCTCTCGAACCGCGCCTGGATGACCGAGGCGAGCGGATTCGTCACGCTCTCGGGCGCTCCCGCGGGGACGCTCCGCGTTCCTCTGCAGGTCGTCGTCCGCGGCCAGTCCGCGATGCGGGCGGCCTCGCGGGCGATCGGCGCGCCCGCCGGGGGCGGGAGCTTCACGATCCCGCTCGTGGGAAGCGGCCTGAAGTCCGGGCCGCTCCCGCCCGTGGACGCCCTTTCGACGGTCTCGGCGTTCGAGCTCCATGCCGAGAGCCCCCGGTCGAACCCCGAGGGGAGCGCGCGAGCCGTCGCCGACCTCGCCTTCGTCGGGGCCGCGAGCTCGCTTCCCGAGGGGCGGGTCGACTCCGGAGCGACCGTCTGGTTCGGGATCGCGACCTGGGCCGAGTGGGTGAGCCCGGCCGAAGTCCGTTTCGAGATCGAGATCGACCGGAACGGCGACGGCGTCGTCGACGCGACGGTGGAGACGATGTCGACGGGCGACGTGGCGAACCCGTCGAACCCGTCGCAGTCGGTCGATCCGACCGACGTCTGGGTCGCCCGCACGGAACAGACCTTCGGCGCGGGCGCCAAGAGCTACCGCTACCTGAACGTCGATCCCGCCGCCCGCGGGACGCACCTCTTCGCCTCCAACGTCGTCGTCGTCCCCGCCTCGGCCGGCCCGCGGGACGCACCTCTTCGCCTCCAACGTCGTCGTCGTCCCCGCCTCGGCCGGCGCGGACGGCCTCGGCCTGACGGCCGGGAACGCCCGATTCCGCTACCGGGTGAAAGCCTCGACGTCGCGCAGCGGCACCGTCGAGGAGACCTCCTGGCTGACGTTCGACGCCGAGAAGCCGGGCTACGCGATCCAGGCGGCCGATTCGTCGCCGTTCCACGACGACCTCCCGGGATCGGCCCTTCCGGCGCGCTTCGATCCGGCGGCGGCGCAGGCGAACGGCGCCCTCGGCATCCTCCTCCTGCATCACCACAACGCCTACGGCGCGCGCGCCGAGGCCCTGACCGGGCGAAACAGCCCGCCCGCGGTCACGATCCTCGAGCCGGCGCCGGGCGCCGCGTTCGAAGCGGCCTCGGCGGTTCGCTTCCGCGCCTCCGGGACCGACGCCGACGCGGGCGACATGCTGGCTTACTCCTGGAGCCTCGGCGACGGACGGACCGTCTCCGGCGCCGACGTCTCCGCGGCCTTCGGCAGCGCGGGGCCGCGTGTCGCCACCGTGACCGTAACCGACGGCGCCGGGGCGACCGCGGCCGCGCAGGTGGCGATCGAAGTACGCGCGCCGCAGGCGCCGTCCGGGGTCTCGAAGCTCGTTCCCGTCGTCCTCGACGTGAAGGGAGTCGGCGGGGCGCCCTTTTCGACCGAGCTGACGCTCGTCTCGAGGTCGACGGCCGCCGCACGGGCGCTCCTCACGTACACCGCTTCGGCCGGAGCCGGCTCCGGGTGGGCCGGGATCGACCTCGCGGCCGGCGAGACGAAGGTCCTGCCGGACGCGATCGAGTTCCTTCGCTCCCAGGGGCTCGCGATTCCCGACGACGGCTCCAATCAGATCGGGACGCTCCGCGTGACGCTCCCCGGCGTGTCGGAGCCGGCCGCCCTCTTCGTCGGCGGCCGGACGTCGACGCCGGGCGAGGGAGGGGCCTTCGGGCTCTTCTACGCGGACGCCGTCGAGGCGACGGGGGAGATCGTCGTCGCGGGACTCCAGCAGAACGCTGCGATGCGCTCGAACCTCGCCGTCGTGAACGCGGGGCCGGAGCCGGTGACCGTCCAGATCACGTTCTACGGTCCGGACGGCGCGCGTCTCGGAGCCGCGGCCGACAGGACCGTCACCCTGCCGGCCTGGGGCTGGGGCCAGATCGACCAGCCTCTCCTCGGAAAGGCCTCCTCCGGTTTCGCTCTCGTCCGGCGGACGTCAGGCACGTCCCCGTTCTCCGCATACGGCGTCCTGAACGACGCGGGGACCTCCGACGGGTCCTACGTCCCGCCGCTCGTGCCGGGAGGCGCCGGCCCCGGCGACCGCCTCATCCCGGTCGTCCTCGACGTGAAGGGGCTCGGCGTCAACCGCTACACGACCGAGCTCACGCTCACGAACCTCGAGGGCGTTCCGCTCGCGCTCACGCTCACGTACACGTCGGCCCTCGGCGGCGGCTCGGGGAACGTTCCGGTGACGCTCGCCGGCGGCGAGCAGAAGATCCTCCCCGACGTCATGGCGTTCCTTCGCAGCTCCGGCCTCGCGATCCCCGCGGGCGGCGTGAACGTTGCCGGCTCGCTCCTCGTGAAGGTCCCCACGGGCAGGGCGGCGGACCTCCTCGCCGCCGGAGCGCGTGTCTCGACCCGTTCGAGCGTCCGCGACGGGGCTTTCGGCGTCTTTTACCCGGGCCTGACGCTCCTCGAATCGGCAAACGGGACGGCCTGGGTTCACGGCCTCCAGCAGGATTCGAGGACGCGCTCCAACGTGGCCGTCGTCAACTTCGGCGACGCGGGGAACGTCACGCTCCGCCTGACGTTCTACGGGGCCACCGGGCAGGCGCTCGGCAACCCCGAGGAGCACGTCCTCGCCCCCGGCGCCTGGCTCCAGCGCAACGAGCCGCTCTCTTCGCGCGGCACGTCGGCCGGCTCGGTGAAGGTCGAGCGGATCTCCGGCACGTCGCGCTTCGTCGTGTACGGCGTCCTGAACGACGCCGCGACCTCGGACGGGAGCTACCTCCCGATGGCTCGGTGAGGCCGCTCCCGCGCTCGCCCGTCCCTCGAGGGACGGGCGAGCGCGGGAGCCGCCAGCGGCTCAGGCCAGGCCGGCGGGGCGCGACGCGAGGAACTCCGGAAGGGCCTCCTTCGCGGCCGAGTGGCCCGCCTCGACCAGCTCCTCCCAGCGCCCGTACTCGTTCAGCCGGAAGCGGTCGACGGACGGCTCGATGAGGAGGTCGACGAACCGGAGGCCCGACCGGAGCGCCATGACGCTGTTGATCTCCTGCGTCCGGAGGATCGAGCCGACGAGGGAGGGGGCGCGCGTCTTCCGCGCGAAGGGAAGGATGCGGCCCCGGAGGACCTTCCAGCCCGAGAGCTCCGGGCCGAACCGGTACGGCTTCACCTTGTCGACGGCGGGAGCGACGTTGACGCCGATGACCGTGCCGCAGTCGAGGCGGGAGGCCATCCTCTCGACCGGGAAGTTGTCGACGACGCCGCCGTCGACGACGACGTCGCCCTCCTCGATCACGGGAGGGAAGACGCCGGGAATCGACATGCTCTTCCTCACGGCGCGCCAGAGAGGGCCGCTCCTCTCGACGTCGACCCGCGCGCGGGTGAGGTTCGTCGAGATGCAGAAGAACGGCGTCCAGAGGTCCTCGATCGCGCGCTCGCCGTAGAGCGACTTCAGCACGCGCAGGACCTTTCCCCCGGACATCAGCGAGACGAGGGGGAGCGTCCTGTCGAAGATCTTCCCCGGCGAGGCGAACGTCTCGGCGAGCGCGAGGAGCGGGGCGGAGGCGGCGTGCCGCGCGAAGCTCGCGCCGACGACGGCCCCCATGCTCGTCCCGGCGACGAGGTCGACGTCGACCCCAGACTCCTCGAGCGCCCGGATGACGCCGATGTGCGCCACGCCGCGCGCGCCGCCGCCGCCGAGGACGAGCGCGACGCCTCGTCCCGCCAGGCGTCGCGCGAGGCGGACCTCGTCGCGGGCGTTCCCGGGACGGACGTGATGGTGGTCCGCGAGGTCGCGCCCGGCGAGCCAGGCGGCCGTCCCGCGCGGCTCCGTCTTCTCCTCGGCGTGGAGGAGGACGAGCTCCTTCCGCGCCGGGAGCCTCATCTCGGCGAGCCGCGCGTCGATCTCTCCCGGAGACGGGTCGGCCGCAGCGTCGGCAACGAGGAGGACGCGGTCCGCGCGCCTCAGGCAGCGCTCTCTCCAGGCCTCCCCGCCCGAACCCGCGTCGAGGACGATGTGGCGCGTCCGGTCCTCGAGCTCGCGGAGGGAGACGTCGACGGCCAGGCCGAGCGGCCCGGTCGTCGGCGCTTCCGCGACGCCCGGTCGCCCGTGGCGCGCGTCGAGGCCGGCGGCGTCGAGGAGGAGCGTCGATCCGAGCGCCTCGAGGCGCGAGGCGAGCATCCGGGCGAGCGCGGACGCCGCAGCGGGCGAGCTGAGCGGCAGGACGGCGACCGTGAGGCCGTCCGGCGCCGGGGCGGGGGAGGAGGGCCGGCCTTTCGGTGAGGCGGCGCCCGCCTGGCGGCCCGCGACGATCGACGCGACGCGCAGGAGCGCCTCCGGACGCTTCAGCGCGAAGACGCGGAAGGCGTCGCGCCCGAGGCGGAGGACCTCTCCGTCGCGGAGCGCGACGACGGAAGCCGAGCGCGGCTGCTCCGCGAGGAGCCCGAGCTCTCCGATGGTGCTGAAGGGGCCCGTTTCCCGCACCACCGTCTCGACGCCGTCGGCGCCCCGCACCGTCGTCCGGAACCGCCCGGTGACGACGACGTACATCGCGTCGCTCGGGTCGTCCTGGCGGACGAGGAGCTCGCCCGCGGCGACGCGGCGCCACTCGACGGCCTCTTCCAGGTCGCGGAACGCCTCCGGTTCGGTGATCCCGAAGAGCTCCTCCCAGACGCGCAGGAGCTGCGCGCGCCGCAGGCGCGGGCCGATCGCCTCCGTCAGCCTCGAGGCGACGGCGGGGTAGCGCCGCGCGAGCTCGTCCCAGCCCTCGCGCGGGAGGCGGGCGAGGACTCCGTCCTCGACGGCGGTCAGCGTCGCCGAACGGGGCTGACCCGTGAGGAGGGCCATCTCGCCCGTCCATTCGCCGGGGCCGATCTCGCCGAGCGTGACCTCGGCTCCGGCGGGGGTCGTCCCGGTAACGCGGAAGAGGCCGCCGGTGACGACGAACATCGCGTCGCCCGGCTCTCCCTGCCGGAAGACCGTCGATCCGGCCGGGACGTGGAGCGTCGAGACGAGGGCGTCGACGGCGGCGCGGTCCTCCGCGGGGAGGGCGTCGTACTCGGGGGAGCGGAAGAGAGAGGCGCCATCTCCGGGC
>JADHED010001353.1_pt1 | contig 21289 bp, 29 predicted proteins | sample 8952041 | NCBI WGS metagenome assembly JADHED01 (sample SAMN16124423, study PRJNA663239) | bioreactor sludge metagenome | isolation source: sludge (control) | place: India:Bengaluru | collected 2018-09-08
CTTTTATCAGGTCTACATGCGGGTGCGGGCTTAGTCGCGGCATTTCGGCATTCATATCCATTGCCAGCATTGCCTTTGCACGTATGAAGTCGTATATACCGCACAGGTGATAATAGCTATCCAATTGCGGGTGCCAGCCAGAAAGGGTAGCAGTGGTTTGTGCCAGTATGCGGTGTATCTCTCTGCCTTCCGCACGCTCCAGTGATGCTACTTCTTTATTCAGTTCAATGGTTTCTTCAGGTTCGATGAACACGGTGCGTTGTGTATCGCTCTCTCCATGGTGTATGCCTTTTACAATACGTTTATGCTCTGCAAACACCGCCACTACACGCCTGCCATTCAGAAAGCCTTCGGCTATGTCTGCCAGATATCCCTGCTTGTTCAGCTTGCGCAGCACACCTTCAAACATCTTGCGGAGGTCTTGCCTGCGGCTTGCCAGTTCGGCACGTATGCTCATCAGCTCGCGCGATGCATTGTCGCGCACATTACCCATCTCATCTATTACCGCACTGATGGTTTCATTTATCTGTTTCTCGTACTGTATTTTATCTGCCAGTGCGCGCAGGTTCACAAACAGGCCTTCGTGGTTTTTAAACCAGTTCAGTATATCACGTATGTTCAGTGCCAGTTGCTGAAAAGCCAGCAGTTGGTCTGCTGCCAGTACAGCGCCGGGTAGCGATACAAGTTTCAGTTCTTTTTCAATATTGCGGGTAAAGTCGTTCGGGAAATAATCACCACTCATCAGTATCGACTTGTACTCGCGTGTTTGCACCAGTGCCTTCTCCACATATTCTATACGGGTATGAAAACGCAAAGACTCCACCCGTTCGCGGGCGGCATCGGTACGGCATTTCAATTTCAGTAATTGGGCTACCTTACTAAACTCCAAAGCATCTGCGGCGTGCGCAGGGTATAAAAGCATCATATATTCTTCTTCCTAAAAGGTATGCAAAGGTATGGATACGGTTGATTTTTAGGATTTATGAAACATTTATTTCCGTTATATTGCATGTAGCGAAATTTATGAGCAATTACGAGGAGTTAATATCGAGGTTAGACGCGTTCATCAGGAAGTATTATGCCAATCAACTGCTGCGCGGTTCGCTTATATTATTTATATGTCTGCTCGCTTATATCCTTACTGTATCTGTAGGAGAGTATTATCTGTACCTGCCTGTATGGGCAAAAATCAGCATTGTTTCCTTGTTTGTAGTTGCGGGGCTTGCTGCGCTTATTGTCTGGGTGGCTATACCGTTTAGCAAAATGGCAAAGCTGGGTAAGCAGATAAGCCACGAACAGGCAGCCATTATTGTAGGTAAGCATTTTCCCGAGGTAAGTGATAAGCTGCTGAATATATTGCAACTGCGCCACCATGCAGATAGCCACGAAAGCCGCGAGCTGGCATTGGCAAGCATCGACCAGAAAGCAGCACAACTGTCTGTGGTACCTTTTGCCAGTGCAGTTGATTTGGGTAAGAACAAAAAATACCTGCCATACTTGTTGCCATTGGTACTGGTAATGGTGTTTATATTAATAGCCGCTCCTAAAGTTTTCTCCGATGCGTCGGAAAGATTGCTGCAGCCTACCAAAGCATTTGAGAAGCCGGCACCATTTCGTTTCATAGTAAAGAATAAAAACCTGCAAGCCATACGTGGTGCAGATTATGTATTGCAAGTAACGGTAGAGGGCAATGCACTGCCTGCTGATATGTACATAGAGCTGGGTAGCGATAAACTGTCTATGCAGTCTACAGGCAAGAACGAATTTCAATATACATTCCGCAATGTTACCGAGCAGTTCAGCTTCCGGTTGTTTGCAGCAGGGTTCTATTCGCAGCCATATATTATCAGTGTGGCACAAAAGCCTGTGCTCAAATCATTCAATGTAAAGATTGACTATCCCGATTATACCGGTCGTAAAGATGAGCTACGCAGCAGCATGGGCGATGTTACCGTACCGGTGGGTACGTACATCAGTTGGGCTTTCATTGCAGAATATACCGACGAGGCGTTTATACGTTTTGGCAATGGCAGTTCTATCAGGCTAACGCATCAGGCTACTATGTTCGGCTCGCAGTTCAGGTTTATGAACGATACGAGTTATGTATTGTCGCTACGCAACAATGCTACCAACATTACCGATAGCTTCAGGTACAGTGTACGTGTAATACCCGATGAACACCCTGTAATACAGATGCAGGAGTTTAAAGACAGTGTAACAGGCAAGCAGATATTGCTGACAGGTACTGCAGGCGATGATTACGGCATTAGTAAAGTATTATTTCACTACGACCTGACTGGGGCTAAGAATCAGCCAATTGCCAGCAAGAGTATACCGCTTCCGATGAATGGTGGGGCGCTCACGGCATTTCAGTACTATTTTGATGTAGAACCGCTGAACCTGCAACCGGGGCAGAAGCTGCAATACTATATAGAGGCTTGGGACAATGATGGCGTACACGGTGCTAAAGCTACTCGCAGCGAAGTGAGGTCTTATAATATGTTCAACCCCGAACAGTTAGATTCTGCCATCAATGCCAATGTAGAACAAATCAACTCGGGCCTTAATAACAGCTCTGAACAAACAAAAGATATACAAAACGAGTATAAAGACCTGCAAAGCAAAATGTTGGAAAGCAGCGATATGGGTTTTGAACAAAAGCAAAACTTGCAACAGCTATCCAACATGCAGCAACAGTTGAAGAACCAGATGGAAGCTGTGAAGAAACGTTTGGATGAGCAGGTGCAGCAAAGCCAGCACAAAGAGTATAGCGAGGACGTGAAGGAGAAACAACAGGAGCTGCAAAAGCAGATGGATAACCTGTTGAATAAGGAATTGAAAGAGCAGATGAAGAAGCTGCAAGAGCTTATGCAACGCCTCAATAAAGAAAAGGCTTTTGAAACCATGAAGCAACTGGAGCAAGAGAATAAACTCTTCAACATGGATCTGCAACGCATGCAAGAACTGATGAAGAAGCTGGAAATGCAGATGCGTATGGAAGACCTTGCCAATAAAATGGATAAACTGGCAGAGAAACAACTGGACTTGAAAGCTGAAACGGATAAGGGTAAAAAAGATAATCAGGAGTTGGCCAAACAGCAGGAGGCGCTGAAGAAGGAATTGGAACAGGCTATGAGTGAGGAGATGAAGCAGATGGAAGAGCTGAACAAGGAAATGAAACAACAGCAGGATGTAGCAAAAGAGAAAGACAAAGCAGGCGACGCGAAGAAGGATATGCAGGATAGCAAGCAGCAACTGGATCAGGGGCAGAAAAGCCAGTCGAGCAAATCGCAGAGCCAGGCAGCAGAAAACTTGAAATCTATGGCGCAGAGCCTGAAGTCGGGTGCAGGTGGTATGAATGCTATGCAGTTGAAAAAAGATATCCGTGCAGTAAGGCAGATACTAACAAATCTGGTACGCTTGTCTTTCGATCAGGAACAGTTGATAAAGAAAGTACAGAACACGCCTGCTACATCGCAAAACTATATTGTTAATCAGCAGGAACAGAAACGCTTACATGGAAATAGCCGCATGATACGCGATAGTCTGTTTGCGCTCAGTAAAGAACTCTTTAAGCTGGCACCAACCATTAATAAAGAAACTACAGAGCTTGAGAATAATATTGCAGCGGCTATCAAAATGATGGAAAACCGCAGAAGGGAAGATGTAATGGCAAGACAGCAGTATGCTATGATGCACACTAATAATCTAGCGCTGATGCTGAACGAGGTGTTATCTAACCTGATGCAACAGCAAAGCCAACAAAACAACTCTTCAGGGCAGCAGGGACAATGCAATAATCCCGGTGGTAAAACTCCCAAACCTGGTGTTGGCAAACAGTTGAGCGATATCATTACGCAGCAACAACAACTTGGCAATGCCATGCAGCAAATGGAGAATGCAAAGCAGCAGCGGGAAGGGCAGCAAGGGCAGGAATCAAAAGATGGTAAGCCTCAAAATAAAGAAGGTAAGGAAGGCAAAGAAGGTAGCGAGGGCGAATATGGTAATGCACAAAAGCTAGCGCAAATGGCGCAGCAACAAGCAGCTATACGTCGTCAGTTGCAGCAACTCAACAGCTTGTTGAATAGCAAAGGCATGGGTAATGCAAAAGAGATAAAGGAGATACAGGAAAAGATGGACAGGATAGAAACTGACCTTGTAAACAAACGTATGAGTGCAGAGCTTATGATGCGCCAGAAAGAAATACTGACAAGGCTTTTGCAGGCAGAGAAATCGTTGCGTGAACAGGAGCAGGATGATAAACGTTCATCAAAAAGTGCAGATGAAATAAGTAAGCAGATACCTGCAGAATTACAACGTTACATTAACGAAAACAAACAGCTTTCAGAGCAATACAAAACCACACCTGCACAACTAAAACCATATTACCGCAATATGGTGCAACAATACTATCAATCGATAGGCACTAAGTAAAATATAAGGATTTTTATTTGTTTTTACAAAACTGATTAGCAGTTGTTTTTACATAATTGTGAATAACATAGATGAAGCAATCGTTTCTTTGTAATTAATTGATATTCAGCTTGTTGCATTAATTATTTGGCATAGTTTTTGAATGTATTAAAAAAGAAGCATAAATTTTAATCTCCGCCACATTGTAAGGCGTAGATATTGTGCTTAACTTTCATGTAAACAAGTTCTTTTAACCAAAAATTAGTGCCTATGATATTCTCACGTACGTACCGGTACCAATCCTCAATGCGTCCGGATGACATTAAAGTCCGTTTACTCGGTAAGCATGTAAAGGTGCATAATCTTGATTTCGAAGTGTCTGAAAAAGACAGAGTTATCAGAGTGATACCACATGCAGAGCAGGAAAACGAAATAAGGACTTTGCCAATCACACATGTTGAGTTGAGTAATAAGGGGGACAAAACTCAGATTGTGATCAGTTCTAAAATGCGCAAAATAGACTCCGGGGGGCCGTTGTTGATAATGATATTTTGCATGTTTCTGTTTATAGCTACAATAGTAACAATGACAGTAGGTGAGGGGCTTATGATATACACCTACACATTCGGCATTATTGGTGTGCTTATATTTTCAGTTTTCTGGTTAAGGATGGAGAGAGGATATTTTGATTATGTCCGCAAAATCCGAGATTATATCAAAAAACAAAGTGTGGCTTAAGCCACACTTTGTTTTTATTGGATATATTGTTTGAGTGAATCTATTGGTGTGTCTCCCAAAAATATCTTAACTAATCTTCGTTCTTTGTTGTATATATTTAGTTGAGGTAGAGATTGGTATTTAAACGTTTTTTTGATGTACTCGCAATTATCTAACATCATTTTAAGTTCAGGTGAGTCAAACACTTTTGTTGTTGTGTGAAAGAAGTCTATATATTCCCGCATTGCTGTATCTGCAACCAATAATACTTCTGCATTTTTAAATACATCCTTGTTGTTCTTAAAAAGAATGGCTTCTTCCTGACAGTGGCCACAGGTTGGATTATAAACCATTACCAGCAAATTTTTATCAGGGCTAAGATTCTTAGTGGTGAAAATGTCATTGCCATTGTTTTTGCCTTTCATATGCAAAAATTTCAGTGGTGGTAATGGTGCTCCTAACTCTTTGTAATTGGTTGTACTGTCTGCAGCAGATATAGCAGTTGTCTGTTTATTATTCTTTTTCTTCTTTTGGGCAAATGTTATCAAAACACTTCCCATCAGGCAAAGAATGATTAGTAATTTGCGTTGCATAGAGCGAATTTAGTGAAATCCCTATTAATGAATTGCTAATAATATGACAGACAATATTCAGGCACCGTTGGCAGAGCGTATGCGTCCCAGAACACTGGCTAATTATATTGGCCAGCAACATCTGGTGGGCAAGGGAAAGGTGTTGGAGCAGATGATACACAACCGCAAAGCACATTCTATCATATTCTGGGGGCCTCCCGGTATTGGTAAAACTACACTTGCACAGATCATTGCACACTCGCTGGAGATGCAGATTTTTTCGCTCAGTGCTATAGATAGTGGTGTAAAAGAAGTGCGAGCTGTGATAGATGCTGCAAAGAAGTTGGGGCATGCGCTCTTGTTTATAGACGAGATACACCGTTTTAATAAAGCACAACAGGATAGCTTGCTGGGTGCTGTAGAAAAAGGAATAGTAACACTGATTGGTGCTACAACAGAAAACCCGTCTTTCGAGGTGATAGGTGCCTTACTAAGCCGATGCCAGGTATATGTACTGCAACCACTCACGGAAGATGAGCTGAAAGAAATGGTAAACCAGGCACTGGAGCAGGATGAATGGCTGCAAAGACAGTGTGTAAAGGTGCAGGAGTGGGAGGCGTTGCTTCGCCTGAGTGGTGGAGATGGGCGCAGGTTGCTGAACTTGTTGGAGCTTATAGTAACATCGCTAACAGGCGATGAAAAGATTATTACTGATACTGCAGTGCAGGATATTGTGCAGCGTAAAATGGCGCTGTACGATAAGACAGGAGAGCAGCACTATGATATCATCTCTGCCTTCATCAAATCTATACGTGGTAGCGACCCTAATGCTGCGGTATATTATCTGGCACGCATGATAGCGGGTGGGGAAGACCCTAAGTTTATAGCCCGTCGTATGGTGATATTGGCAAGTGAGGATATTGGTAATGCCAATCCTAATGCTTTACTGTTGGCTACCACTACGTTTCAGGCGGTGGAAATAATTGGCTATCCGGAGTGCAGGATAATACTTTCTCAATGTGCTACATATCTGGCATCTTCAGCTAAGAGCAATGCGGCTTATATGGCTATCAACTATGCGCAAGATCTGGTTGCAAAGACAGGAGACCTGCCGGTGCCGTTACAAATACGTAATGCGCCTACCAAGCTGATGAAGAACATGGATTATGGCAAGGGATATGAGTATGCTCATAGCCACGAGGGTAACTTTGTGAATATGGAGTTTCTGCCTGGTGGCATATCTGGTGTGAAGCTCTACGACCCGGGCGATAATGCGTCTGAAGCACGCATCAGGGAATACCTGCGCAATTGTTGGAAGGAGAAGTACGGGTATTAATACTGCATGATGACAGGCATTGAATAGTTGCATGGCACTGGTTTCCCATCCGCTGTAGCCGGATGCCATTTAGGCATTGAGTTTATTACTCTAATGGCTTCTCTGTCAAGGGTAGGGTCACAGGATTTTACAACTTTGGCATTAGTAATAGTGCCATCTACATCAATAGTGAATAGTACAACAACCCTGAAATGAAGGGCTTTATCAGCCGTTTTTACTGGGTATTTTGTATGGTCTGCAATGTATTTTACGGCGTCATAAGGTGCTTCTGCCAAATGATCTACACTAATAAATGTTTCAAGCTTGCCGGTTTTCGGGTTTACCTTAGTTAGAGTATCCTGCCCATAGCTCAAAAAGGGTAACAATATGGAAATCAGGAAGATGCGTGCCATAAATTGATTTTATTTTATAGACACGAAAATGCGATTTTTGCATAAATAAACCCTTATCAGGTAAGCTTTCCCGAAAATTTTAAAAATTTCTTTAAAATATTTTGTCTGAATAGATTTAACGCATTACCTTTGCAGTCCCAAATTTTACGGGTTAGAAGTTATTTATAAGTATGTCACAGCGTATCAGAATAAAACTGAAATCTTACGACCACAGCTTGGTTGATAAGTCTGCAGAGAAAATCGTTAAGACTGTGCGCAATACGGGAGCAGTGGTTACAGGCCCTATTCCGTTGCCAACAGAGAAGAAGATCTTTACAGTGTTGCGTTCGCCGCACGTTAACAAGAAAGCACGTGAGCAGTTCCAGCTTTGCACGCACAAGCGTTTGTTGGATATCTACACGTCATCATCTCGCACAGTAGATGCGCTTTCGAAGCTTGATTTGCCAAGTGGCGTAGAAGTAGAAATTAAAGCTTGATAGAGGAGCTTTACAGTTCTTTAAAAAATTAGAAAAACAGCTTATCCCGGTCCACACAGAGGCAATCGGGCGCTAAGCTAAAATATAATAAAATGAAAGGTATTATTGGTAAAAAAATCGGCATGACCAGTGTGTTCGAGCCGAACGGTAAGCAAACAGCTTGCACCATCATAGAGGCCGGCCCTTGTGTGGTTACTCAAAAGAAAACCGTAGATACCGACGGTTATAGTGCGCTGCAAATCGCATTCGGAGAAGCTAAAGAGAAAAACACTCCTAAAGCACTCCTCAATCACTTCGCCAAAGCAAGCACATCTCCAAAGGCGATAGTAAAGGAAATTCGTAATTGTTCCATTGATAAAGAAGTTGGTGAATCACTGACATGTGAAATTTTCGCAGAAGGTGAAAAAGTAAGTGTGATCGGTACCACTAAAGGTAAAGGTTTCCAAGGTGTTGTTAAGCGCCACGGATTCTCTGGTGTGGGTGAAGCATCGCATGGTCAGCACGATCGTCAACGCGCTCCGGGTTCTATCGGTGGTTCATCATACCCAAGCCGCGTATTCAAAGGTATGCGCATGGCTGGCCGTATGGGTGGCGATCAGGTAAAGATCAAAGCACTGCGTGTTGTTAAAGTGTTCCCAGAACAAAACTACATCCTTGTTAGTGGTTCTGTACCGGGTCACAATGGTTCAATCGTTTTAATCCAGAATTAATTAAGTCATGCAAGTTGACGTTTATAATAGCAAAGGTGAGAAAACCGGTCGTAGCTTAGAGCTGCCGGAAGATATATTCAATATCGAACCAAACGATCATTGTATATACCTCGCAGTGAAGCAATATCTTGCTGCACAACGCCAGGGTACACACAAAACTAAAACACGTGCTGAAGTGCATGGTGCTTCTAAAAAGCTGCACCGTCAAAAAGGTACAGGTGGTTCTCGTAAAGGTAACATCCGCAACCCTTTATATAAAGGTGGTGGTGCTGTTAACGGTCCTCTTCCTCACGGTTACGATTTCAAAGTGAATCGTAAAGTGAAAGACTTGGCTAAGATGTCTGCATTGTCTCATAAAGCACGTGCTAACAAAATAGTTGTAGTTGAAGATCTGAACATCGAAACTCCGAAAACTAAAGATTTCGCTACAATGTTGGGCAAAATCAACGGTACGCAGAAATCACTGTTTATCATGCCTGAATATGATGCTAAACTGTACATGAGTGCACGTAACATCGACAGGAATAAGACAGTAGTACTGAGCGACATGAATACATATGACCTTGTAAATGCACAAGTACTGGTATTCACAGAGGCTGCAGCAAAAATGTTTAACGAAGCTCCTGCTGAAGCTTAATTAGAAAAGAATTTTCGTAACACGAAATAATTAAATAAAATGAAACTCACTAACGTATTGGTAAGGCCGGTGATTACTGAGAAAGTAAACACCCAAATGGAGAAATCCGGCCGCTATACCTTTGTAGTGGATAAGAAGGCTAACAAGCTGGAAATCAAAAAGGCTGTAGAGGAATTTTACGGGGTTAAAGTATCAGATGTGAACACAATCGTTGTTCCTGGTAAAGTTAAAAACCGTTTCACTAAAGCTGGTTTTATCAGCGGTATGAAATCTTCTTATAAAAAAGCAACTATAACTCTTGCAGAGGGTGATTCTATCGATTTGTTCTCGTAAGATTTGATAAAGAATTAGAAAATGGCATTACGTAAATATAAACCGGTAACAGCCGGTACACGTTGGAGAATAGGTAACGCTTACGCAGAGGTTACCACTAATGAGCCGGAAAAAAGCTTGCTGGAGCCTCAAAAGTCTACAGCAGGACGTAACGCTCAGGGTCGCCGTTCTATGCGTTACATGGGTGGTGGCAATAAGAAAATGTACCGTATCGTAGATTTCAAACGCGATAAAAAGGACATTCCTGCAACAGTTAAAACTATCGAATACGATCCTAACCGTTCAGCATTCATCGCATTGCTTAGCTATGCAGATGGTGAAAAACGCTACATCATCGCCCCTCAGGGTCTTGAAGTTGGAGCTACTGTAGTAAGTGGTGACAGCGTAGCGCCTGAAGTAGGTAACGCACTGCTGCTGAAAAACATGCCACTTGGTACTGTTATACACAACATTGAAATGCAACCTGGTAAAGGTGGTTCAATGGCACGCTCTGCTGGTACTTATGCTCAGTTGAATGCGAAAGAAGAAAAATATTGCGTACTGAAAATGCCAAGTGGTGAGTTGCGTAAAGTGCTTAGCACTTGTATGGCAACTGTAGGTACAGTTTCTAACAGCGATCATGCTCTGCAATCAATGGGTAAAGCAGGCCGCAACCGTTGGAAAGGTATCAAACCACGCAACCGTGGTGTTGCAATGAACCCTGTAGATCACCCGATGGGTGGTGGTGAAGGCCGTTCTTCTGGTGGTCACCCACGTAGCCGCACAGGTAAATATGCGAAAGGTGAAAGCACACGTAGCACTACAAAAGGTAGCAACAAGCTGATCATCCAACGCCGCAACGGTAAAAAACTTTCAGGTAAATACAAAAAATAACCAGGGATTCCCTGATAAAATATAACGAATAATGGCTCGTTCAATTAAAAAAGGACCTTATGTAGATGCAAAGCTCGACAAGAAAGTCGAAGCTATGAACGAAGGCAAAACTAAGAAAGGTGTTATCAAAACGTGGAGCCGTCGCTCTACAATTACACCAGACTTTGTAGGTCAGACGTTTGCAGTACACAACGGTAACAAATTCATACCGGTTTATGTAACTGAATTTATGGTTGGTCATAAACTAGGCGAATTTGCACCTACACGCAACTTTAAAGGCCATAGTGGTAGTAAATAATTAATTAAATAAAATTTGGTGCCATCTTCTGGCGGCATCGCTTAAGTAATAAATAATAAAATGGAAGCTGTAGCTCGTTTACGTAACTATCCTACATCGCCGCGCAAAATGCGCCTGTTGGCAGATTTGATCCGTGGTATGGATGTAGAAAATGCGCTGAATACATTGAAATTCAGCACTAAGCATCCTTCTGTACCTTTGGAAAAACTGTTGTTGAGTGCCATTGCAAACTGGAGGGTTAAAAATGAAGGTGTTGACGTGGCAGGCGCAAACCTGTATGTAAAAACCATCTTTGTAGATGGTGGTCGTACACTGAAGCGCATGAACCCTGCTCCGCAAGGCCGTGCTTACAGGTTGCGCAAACGCAGCAACCACATAACTCTTATTGTGGACAGCAAAACTGCCGTAGCAGCTAACGCATAATTTTTAAACATTCAACTTAATAATATAACGAATGGGTCAAAAAACTAATCCTATAGGTAACAGGTTGGGTATCGTTCGCGGATGGGACTCAATGTGGTTTGGCGAGAAAAAGGATTTCGGTCAGAAACTGGTAGAGGATCACAAAATCCGTACTTACCTGAATGCACGTATAAACAAAGGCGGTATTTCTCGTATCGTTATTGAGCGTACACTGGGTAAACTGATCATCACTATCCACACTTCTAAGCCTGGTATCATTATAGGTAAGGGCGGTTCTGAAGTTGATCGCATTAAAGAAGAGTTGAAAAAACTCACTGGTAAAGAAGACGTTCAGATCAACATTATGGAGATCCGTCGTCCTGAACTGGATGCGAACATCGTGGGCGAAACTATCGCTCGTCAGTTAGAGAGCCGTGTTAGCTACAAGCGTGCTGTTAAAATGGCAATCTCAACCGCTATGCGCATGGGTGCAGAGGGTATTAAGATAAAAGTAGGTGGTCGTTTGGGTGGTGCTGAAATCGCTCGTTCTGAAGAGTTCAAGCAAGGTCGCACACCACTGCATACATATCGTATGGATATTGACTATGCATCAGTATTTGCACTGACTGTATACGGTAAAATCGGTATCAAAGTATGGATATGTAAAGGTGAAGTACTGGGCAAACGTGATTTGAACCCTAACTTCTCTGCAGGTTCTGACAACCGTGGTAATGCCGCAGGTGGTGGCCGTCCGGAAGGTGGTCAACGTGGTGAAGGTCGTGGCGAACGTCGCGGTGGTGTCGGCGGTGAGCGCCGTGGTGGTGGCGAACGTCGCGGTGGTGGCAAAGGCCGTTAATTGTAAAATAATTAGAGCAACTATTTAAATATTGTAACAATGTTACAACCAAAAAAGACGAAACATCGTAAAGCGCACAAGGGCAGAATCAAAGGTAACGCACAACGCGGTACTATGGTTGCTGCAGGTTCTTTCGGACTGAAAGCGCTTGAACCAAAGTGGATAAACAACCGCCAGATTGAAGCTGCGCGTCAGGCTCTTACCCGCCACATGAAACGTGAGGGTAATGTTTGGATACGCATATTCCCTGACAAGCCAATTACTCGCAAACCTGCAGAGGTAAGGATGGGTAAAGGTAAGGGTAGTCTGGAATTCTGGGCAGCTGTAGTGCATCCTGGTCGCATCATGTTCGAAATTGATGGTGTACCTATGCAAGTAGCTAAAGAAGCACTGGAACTGGCGGCTCAGAAACTGCCTATTAAAACCAAATTCGTAGTACGCAGAGACTACGTTGAGGCATAATTAAGTAAAAATTAGGTTTGCGGCTTTCAATCGTTGCAAATCATAATAAATAACAAATAGAAATTAAAATGGCAAAAGCAAAAAAAGCGAAAGTTGACGATTATCGTTCGCTGGAAAACGAAGCGCTGAATAATAAAATCGGCGACGAGGAGCTGCGTTTGAAGAAAATGAAGTTCAGCCATGCGGTAAACCCAATTGAAAATCCGCTTACTATTCGCCAATTGCGCCGTACCATCGCGCGTATGAAGACGGAACAACGCAAAAGAGCATTAGGTTTCTAAGTAAATTTTTTATAGATGTCAACAACGACTGAAAGAAAAAGCAGAAAAACCCGTATCGGGATTGTGAGCAGCAACAAAATGGATAAAACCATTACTGTAGCTGTAGAGCGTAAGGTAAAACACCCGATCTACGGTAAGTTCGTTAAAAAAACGACTAAATTCCATGCGCATGACGAAGCTAGCACTGCTGGTATCGGCGATACAGTTCGCATTATGGAAACACGCCCGTTGAGCAAAACAAAACGCTGGCGCTTGGTAGAAATTATTGAAAAAGCTAAGTAATCTTATTAAGAGATGATACAACAAGAATCAAGGCTCAATGTAGCAGACAATAGCGGTGCAAAGGAAGTACTTTGTATCCGTGTATTGGGTAACTCGGGCCAGGACTATGCCGGTATCGGAGATAAAATAGTGGTAACCGTGAAAGACGCGTTGCCAGGTGGCGGTATCAAAAAAGGTACTGTATCTAAAGCTGTTATCGTTCGTACCAAAAAGAAATTGCGCCGTAAAGATGGTTCGTACATCAATTTTGATGACAATGCAGTAGTACTGCTGAACAACTCTGACGAACCTCGTGGTACTCGTATCTTCGGACCGGTAGCTCGTGAGCTGCGTGACAAGGGCTACATGAAAATAGTTTCATTGGCACCTGAAGTATTGTAAAATTTGTTGTACCTTTGCCGCCCGTTTGGGTAATGAAGGCCTCAACGTTAAAAAAATAACATTGTGAAACAAAGATTTCAACCAAAATTCAACATCAAAAAAGGTGATAACGTGGTAGTAATTGCCGGTGATGATAAAGACCGTAGCAACCCACGCAAGGTGTTGGCTGTTTACCCTCAAAAAAGCCGTGTGCTGATAGAAGGCGTAAACATGGTAACGAAACATCTGAAACCAAACGCACAGAATCCTCAGGGCGGTATCGTTAAAGAAGAGGCTACAATCCACATCTCTAATGTTATGCTGTGGGATACTAAAGCAAAAGCTCCAGTTCGTATCAAACGTGAACGTACTGAAGGTGGTTTTAAACGTATATCTAAAAAATCAGGGGAGGAAATTAAATAATGGCAACGACTACATATACACCTCGCTTACAGAAGAAGTATAAAGACGAAGTAGTACCTGCTTTAATGAAAAAGTTTGGTTACACTACAGTTATGCAGTGCCCTCGTTTGGTTAAGATATGCCTGAACCAAGGTGTTAAAGGTTCTGTTTCTGATAAAAAATTGATAGATGACGCGGTAACTGAAATGACTAACATCTCTGGTCAGAAAGCAGTACCTACATTGTCTAAAAAAGATATCTCGAACTTCAAGCTGCGTAAGGCTATGCCAATTGGCTGCCGCGTAACGCTTCGTCATACAAACATGTTCGAATTCCTGGATCGTTTTGTCGCTGTTACCTTGCCACGTGTACGTGACTTTAAAGGTATCAACGATAAATCATTCGATGGTCGTGGTAACTACACAATGGGTGTTACTGAACAAATCATCTTCCCGGAAATCAACATTGATAAGGTAACTCGCATCAGCGGTATGGATATCACTTTCGTTACTACTGCACGTACTAACGAAGAAGCATACGAACTGCTGAAAGAACTGGGTCTGCCTTTCAAAAACATTAAAAAAGATAATAACTAATAATAAATGGCTAGAGAATCAGTAAAAGCCCGCCAACGCAAACGCGAAGCTATGGTAGCGAAATTCGCTGAAAAGCGTGCTGCCCTGAAAGCTGCAGGTGACTATGCTGCTTTGGATAAACTTCCAAAGAATTCATCAGCAGTTCGCTTGAAAAACCGTTGCCAGCTTACCGGACGTCCTAAAGGTTATATGCGTCATTTCGGTATCTGCCGTAACATTTTCCGCGATATGGCATTGGATGGTAAAATACCAGGTGTACGTAAAGCAAGCTGGTAATTAATAACGTATCAAGGTCGGTGTAGAGTAGTACTCGAAACCGAAACCGGACACAATTAAAAACTTTACAAAACTCAACAAAAGAAATGGTAACAGATCCTATAGCAGATTTTCTTACTCGTATTCGTAACGCGCAAATGGCTCGTCACCGCATCGTAGAAATCCCTGCTTCGAATGTTAAAAAGCGTATCACGGAAATCCTTTACGATAAAGGTTATATCCTGAAATACAAATTTGAAGATGACAACAAACAAGGCATCATCAAAATAGCTTTGAAATACAATCCTCAAACAAAGGAACCTGCAATCAAAGCATTGGAACGTGTTAGCCGTCCGGGTCTGCGCCAGTACGCTAAACCAACAGAAATTAAACGTGTAATGAGCGGTCTCGGTATCGCTATCGTTTCTACATCTAAAGGTGTAATGACTGATAAAGAAGCACGTGCAAATAATGTTGGTGGTGAAGTAATGTGCCACATTTATTAATAGATTTTAACACAGGTACCCCTGATACATTAAGCCGGTTCCTATACAGGCTGATCGATCAGGGTTACTGCAATAAATAAAATAGTAGACAATGTCTCGTATAGGTAAGAAACCAATTACAATTGCAAAAGGCGTAACCGTAACTGTTACTCCTGCGAATGAAGTGATCTTCAAAGGCCCTAAAGGTGAACTGAAACAAGCTATCGATCGCGATATCAAAGTTGAAGTTGAAGGTGAAACTTTGAACGTTACTCGTCCTACAGACCAAATTCGTCACCGCGCACTTCACGGTTTGTACCGTGCATTGTTGTCGAACATGATGCTTGGTGTAACTGAAGGCTTTAAAGCTGAACTTGAACTGGTGGGTGTGGGTTACCGTGCCGCTGTAACAGGTCAGCAACTGGATATGGCTTTAGGTTTTTCTCATAATATCATCTTTGATCTTCCAAAAGAAATCAAAGCTGCTGCAACTGCAGAAAAAGGTCAGAACCCTAAAATTATACTGGAATCTATCGATAAACAATTGCTGGGTGCGGTAGCTGCTAAAATTCGTAGCCTGCGTAAACCAGAACCATACAAAGGTAAAGGTGTTCGCTTTGTTGGAGAGGTTGTTCGTCGTAAAGCTGGTAAATCTGCTGGTAAATAATAAAGGTTATCATCCGCAACAGCGGGTGATAACTGTATTTATAAATTTTGTAAACATTTCGGTAGCCACAAAGCCACAGGTAGCGTGAGCCCGTAAAAAAATAGATAAAAAATGTCATTAGATCCAAAAGTACTCCGCCGTCAGAAATTGCGTTGGCGCATTCGTGCCAAAGTTGTTGGCACAGCTCAAAAACCACGCCTTTCTGTATTCCGTAGCAACAAGGATATCTACGTTCAACTGATAGATGATGCAACAGGTACAACACTGGCTGCGGCAAACTCTCGTCAGAAAGATATCGCTGCGCAAAAAGGTACAAAATCTGAAAAGTCTGCAATGGTTGGTAAAGCTATCGCTCAGAAAGCAATCGCGCTGGGTATTGATGCTTGCACCTTTGACCGTGGTGGTTATTTGTATCATGGCCGTGTTAAGTCTGTAGCAGATGGCGCACGTGAAGGTGGTTTGAAATTCTAATTATAACATTGTTTAACTTTTTCTTTTAGAAATATAATGGCGAAGACACAATTAAATCGCGTAAAAGCCGGAGACCTGGAACTGCATGAAAAGGTAGTGGCTATCAACCGTGTGGTAAAAACCACTAAAGGTGGCCGTGCATTCAGCTTTTCTGCATTGGTGGTTGTAGGTAATGGTCAAGGTGTGGTAGGCCACGGTCTGGGCAAGGCAAAAGAAGTACAGGAAGCTATCACTAAAGGTATAGACGACGCTAAGAAAAACCTGATAAAAGTACCGGTAATGAATGGTACTATTCCTCACGAGCAATTTGCTAAAGAAGGTGCTGCTAAAGTTTTGATTAAACCAGCTGCACATGGTACCGGCGTTATCGCAGGTGGTAGCATGCGCGCTGTGTTGGAAGCAGCAGGTGTTACAGACGTACTGTCTAAGTCTTTAGGTTCTGCTAACCCTCACAACGTGGTTAAAGCTACTTTCGTTGCATTGGGTATGCTGCGCGAGCCTGTTACTGTTGCAAGACAACGTAACGTAAGCCTGAAAAAAGTATTCAACGGTTAATAACTGTTGTTTGATAATCGAATTTTAACTCTTGAATTATAATAGCGTCATGGCTAAAATTAAAATTACACAGACGAAGAGCGGAATTGACCGTCCTGAACGCCAAAAGCGTACGCTTGTAGCGCTGGGCCTGCGTAAAATGCACGCTTCTGTAGAAGTGGAAGCTACGCCTCAGATACTGGGTATGGTTCGTACCGTTAATCACCTGGTGAAAGTAGAAGAAGTAAAAGCTTAATTCATTAACTGATTTGCGAGCGGTTTTACATTCCGCGCAAGTTCAAAAATTGTAAACTATGCAATTGCACAATCTTAAACCTGCAGAAGGTTCAGTACACAAAGTAAAACGTATCGGTCGTGGTGAAGGTAGTGGCCATGGTGGCACTGCTACAAAAGGTAACAAAGGTCAGCAAGCACGTACTGGTTATCAAAGGAAAAATGGTCACGAAGGTGGTCAGATGCCAATCCAACGCCGTATGCCAAAACGTGGGTTCAAAAATATGAACCGCGTTGAATATAAAGTTTTCAATCTGGGTCAATTAGACTTCTTGATCGAGAGATACGCTATTCAGGAGTTTTCTCTTGACAATCTTTATATCAATGGCCTTATTAGCCGCACAGATCTGGTTAAGATTCTTGGTGCAGGCGAAATGAAGACTAAAATGGTATTCAAGGTTAACGCTATTAGTGAAAAAGCTAAACAAGCTATCGAAGCTGCAGGCGGCTCAGTAGAACTGGTTTAAGCTAATTCTATTTCTAAAAGACGCATTTGGTAAAATGCGTCTTTTATCGTTTATTCGCATTTCATTTTTGATTAACTACAGTTCCAAGTGAAGAAACTAATTGAAACGCTTAAGAATATTTGGAGTATAGAAGAACTCCGCAAGCGAATCCTGTTTACGCTATTGCTGGTTTTAGTATACCGTGTAGGTTGCTATATCACATTACCAGGTATTAACCCTAATATGCTTGCACTTGACGGCGGACAAGATGGTCTGCTTGGCTTGTTCAATATGTTTGCCGGTGGTGCATTCAGCCGGGCATCTATTTTTGCATTAGGTGTAATGCCTTACATCTCTGCATCTATTTTTATGCAGCTTGCAGGTATTGTTATCCCTCAGTTTGCTAAAATGCAACGTGAAGATAGCGGTCGTAAAAAAATCAATCAATACACTCGTTATCTTACAGTATTGGTCACATTGTTCCAAGCTAGTGCTTATGTGGCGTACTTACGTACGCAAACTGCTGGTGCAATTGTTCCTGAATTCAGTGCATTCCTGTTCTGGTTGTCTACAGTTGTTGTTTTGACTGCCGGTACATTATTTGTAATGTGGATGGGTGAAAAAATTACTGATAAAGGTATTGGTAATGGTACATCTCTCATCATCATGGTGGGTATCCTTGCTCGTCTGCCACACTCTATAGTACAAGAGTTCGATGCTAAAAACATTGGCGGTGGCGGTGGCTTGCTGATTTTCTTGGTTGAGATTGCAGTATTTATCGCCGTTATCGTTGGCCTCATTTTGCTGACTCAAGGTACTCGTAAAATACCTTTAAATTATGCACGCCGCATTATCGGTAGCAACAACGCTGCTAAAGAAGTGTCTGGCTCACGCGACTTCATTCCTTTGAAAGTAAATTCTTCAGGTGTAATGCCTATCATCTTTGCCCAAGCTATCCTTTTCATACCTGCTACTGTTACAGGTTTTGCATTTGGTGAAAATGAAACAGCACAAGGTTTTATTAAGGCGTTATCTAACCCTCAGTCTTTGTGGTACAATGTTATGTATGCGGTATTAGTAATTGCATTTACTTATTTCTATACTGCTCTGATATTTAATCCAACGGAAATGGCCGATAACCTGAAACGTAATAACAGCTTTATTCCTGGTGTGAAACCTGGCGAACCAACAGCTGATTATATTGCTACTATCATGGATCGCATTACCCTGCCGGGAGCTATGTTCCTTGCAATTGCAGGTATTCTTCCTGGTGTAGCCGGTTTACTGGGTGTAACAAGTGGTTTTGCTTCTTTCTTTGGTGGTACTTCAATGCTGATTGGTGTTGGTGTTATCCTTGATACATTGCAACAAATTGAAAGCCACCTGCTGATGCGCCAATATGATGGCCTGATGAAAACAGGACGCATAACAGGCCGCCAGAGTGCAGGAGCTACAGTATAATATTTTGATAAGCGTACATGATACATATTAGAACTAAAGACGAAATTGAACTAATACGCAAAAGCGCTTTAACAGTCACTGCCACCTTAACACAGGTGGCAAACTTTTTAAGGCCAGGTATTACCACTGCATCAATTGATAAAATGGCAGAGGAGTTTATACGCGATAATGGTGGTATTCCTTCTTTTAAAGGTTATGGTCCGTCATATTCTCCATTTCCGGCCTCGCTTTGTATTTCTGTGAACGAAGTAGTTGTGCATGGGTTCCCTAGTAATTATGAATTGAAAGATGGTGATATCATTTCTGTAGACTGTGGTGTTTATATGAATGGTTATCATGGCGATCATGCTTATACGTTTGCAATTGGTAATGTAAAGCCTGAATTGCTGAAACTGATGCGTGTTACTAAAGAATCTCTTGCTCGTGCTATTGCAGAAGCGCATGAAGGTAACAGGATTGGCGATATATCTTTTGCTGTTGAGAACTATACAAATCGTGAGCATGGTTATGGTGTAGTGCGCGAACTGGTGGGGCATGGTGTTGGTAAAAAACTACATGAAGACCCACAAGTGCCAAACTACGGTCGTCGTGGTGATGGTAAGCGATTAAAAGAGAATACTGTACTTGCTATAGAACCGATGATCAACCTCGGTACGCGCGATGTATTGACACTAGAAGACGGTTGGACAATCGTAACTGCTGATGGCAAACCATCAGTACACTATGAGCACACTACACGCGTAGGTAAAAACAAAGGAGAGGCACTGTCCAACTTCGAGCCAATAGAAGCCGCAGAAAGGGCTAATAAGGAGCTTAATACAGGGCATTTGGACTCTATTTAATACTCTTGTCATAATATTGAAAAAGCCCCGATTTCGGGGCTTTTTCTTATGCAGTTGTTACAGCCTTCTTTCGGTTCATTACTATGAGTAAAATACCTGCTAATATCAGAAGTGTAGATATTATCTCAGCTTGTGTGGGGTGGATGAAGCCCAGATCATATTTAGTATTCACACGAATCTTTTCTACAAGGAAGCGTTCAGTACCGTTAAATATCAGATAGATACCAAACATCTGCCAAGGCACGGTTATTTTTCTGCGTATTGCCCACAAAAATCCAAAAATGCCTACACAAACCACAGCCTCGTAAAGTGGGGTAGGGAATACGCCTACTGGCAATACAGCACAGAAATTACCCGTACAATTAGTTATAGCAACACCTTCACTATTTACATTATGTGCATAGTTCATCGCATACAACCAATCTGGTAGCCATGATGGTGCAGGTGCATATATATGTGGTACTATTCCCGGGAAGTTATTGGCAAAATAACCTTTTGCCATATCCAGCATTTGCTCGTATTGTCCTGCTGCTGCAAGGTGTAGTGAGCCGTCGGGGTAGGTAATATATGCGCTGTTGAAGATACCCCAGTCTCCGTCTCCTGAAAAGTGGCAACCCAGACGACCAATACCATAACCCAGTATCAATGCAGGCGCAGCTGCATCGCATAAGTGCTTGAAGCCTATTTTGTATTTGCGTGCGTAATATACAAGTACCAATGTGGCACATATCAACCCGCCATAAAACGTTAGCCCTGAACGAGAGAAAAGGTTGCCTATCGGGTCTTGTATAAAATCATTCCATGTTTCAAGTGCGTTGAAAATCTTTGCTCCTACAAGCCCTGCTACAGCACAAATAATAACTATTTCGGAAACACGTTGGTGGGGATATATCCATACCTGTTTTGTTTCGCCTGTTTTCTTATCTTTTTCGTTTCCTAAAACAGGTTGTAGCAAGCCCAGTTGTTCTTTTCGTTTCAATTCAGAAGTAAGTGCCCAAGCTGCAGCGATAAAAGCGAATGCAACAAACAGGCCGAATACCTGAAATATGCTCAGAAAACCCGGCACATCAGCACCTGTCAATTGCTCAAGTGCAAATTCGAAATTTGGATACATGCGGGTAAAATTAGTTGATTTGTTTTATTGCTGCATGTACAGCTTGTTAAATGTTTCTGCAACTACAGAATGGCTTCAAGCGTGTGCCCAATCATATTATCAATTGCATGCTGCATATTGCCTGAAAAAGTTTTTGTAGCTCTGTTATTGATGACTGTGCTTACAGATAAGCAATGGTGCTGAAATACTTTGCCAAGTCCGTACAGTGCAGATGTCTCCATTTCAAAGTTCAGCACGCGCATATTGCGGCTGTTAAAACTTGCCAATGCATCCATCATGTTTGGTTGGCTGATGGGCATACGCATGGCTCTGGTTTGCGGAC
>JADHED010001355.1_pt1 | contig 21282 bp, 18 predicted proteins | sample 8952041 | NCBI WGS metagenome assembly JADHED01 (sample SAMN16124423, study PRJNA663239) | bioreactor sludge metagenome | isolation source: sludge (control) | place: India:Bengaluru | collected 2018-09-08
TCTTGGAGGCGGAAGCGGGAGCGGACCTTGTGGCTCCGTCGGATATGATGGATGGCCGGGTGGGAGAAATCAGGAAAGCCTTGGATACAGCGGGTTATGCCAATATCGCAATTCTTGCGTATTCCGCAAAATTCGCATCTGCATTGTATGGCCCTTTTCGGGATGCGGTGGGCAGCAAAATTGGGAAGGATGCCATCAGCAAAGCCGGATATCAGCTGGATCCCGCGAACCGCCGGGAATCCTTGCTTGAGGTGAAATTGGATAAATTGGAATTTGCTGATATTGTGATGGTTAAGCCAGCGTCTTACTATCTCGACATTATTCGCGAAGTGAGCGATAAATCATCAATTCCGGTCGCAGCTTACCAAGTAAGCGGAGAATATTCGCAGATTCATGCTGCCGCCAAGTTGGGATGGCTGGACTACGAGCGCACACGTGATGAGTCCCTCTTGGCGATCAAGCGGGCAGGAGCGGATATGATCCTTACCTATTTTGCGAGAGAGGTCGCTGAAGGAATTTGCCGCGGCCAGGGGTGCCGGTGAACTGTCCATCGCGGGCGGCGATTTCACCACGGACCGTGACCACCGAGGGGCGGCCTTGGATTTCCCAGCCTTCAAACGCGCTGTAATCGACGGCGGAAGTCTGGGTGGCGGCGGAGATTTTTCCCCGGTAATGGGGATCAAAGATCACCAAGTCGGCATCGCTGCCGGGTTGGATGGTGCCTTTTTTTGGGAAGAGGTTGAAGATCTTGGCGGCATTCGTGCTGGCGACGTTGACGAAGGTGTGAAGGTCGATCCGGCCGGTGGCAACGCCGTGGGTGTAGAGCAGGGTGATGCGGTCCTCCAGAGAGGGGATGCCGTTGGGGATTTTGGTGAAATCTTCCAAACCCATGGGTTTTTGAGACTCAAAATCGAACGGTGCATGGTCGGTTCCAATGGTGTCCACGAGCCCCTGGCGCAGTCCATTCCAGAGAACAGCCTGGTTCTCCCGGGTGCGGAGCGGAGGTGACATGACGAATTTGGCTCCTTCAAAATCCGGTTTTTCCGCAAAAGTTTTGTCCAACAGGAGGTATTGAATGAGGGTTTCGACGCGCACATCCACCCCGCGCAGGCGGGCACGAAGCGCTTCTTCAAGAGCCTCCCGGCAGCTGAGATGGACGATATAGACGGGGGCTCCGGTCATCTCGGAGAAGGTCATGAGGTGGTGCACGCCTTCGGCTTCGACGCGGGGGGGACGACTTTCGTGGTGCCATTCCGGTCCGATTTTTCCCTCCGCAAGAAGCTGCTTTTGACATGTGGCGACCAGGGTTTCGTTTTCGCAATGGGCGGTGGTGATGACGCCGAGTTCCCGGGCGAGGCGGAGGGTGGAAAGCAATTCCTGATCATCGATCCCAAAAGCCCCTTTGTAGGCGAGGAAGATTTTGAACGATTGAACACCGGCGGCGACGATCTCGCGGAGTTGCTTTTCCGTGCCCTCGTGGAATTTTGTGACGCCCATGTGGAAGGTGTAGTCGCAGCAGGCTTTGCCCTCGGCCTGGGCTTTCCAGGTGGCAAAACCATCCGCCGGTTCTTCCGAGCGGGCCGGGCAGCACATGTCAAAAAGGGTCGTTGTCCCCCCGACCACCGCGGCCATGGTTCCCGTGGCATAGGTGTCCTTGGAAAAGGTTCCCATGAACGGCAGATAAATGTGCGTGTGGGGATCGATGAATCCCGGGAAGACATACTTTCCTGTTGCGTCGACCACTTCGGCTCCGGGCGGGGCCGGGATGTTCCTGTCGATGCGCGTGATGGTTTCTTCCTCGCACCAGATGTCGGCCACATACCTTGTGGAACCCATGACGATTTCCCCGTTTTTGATCAGGAGTGCCATGCGCCAATCAAAGCATGGAGCGGCTTTTCTCCCTAGGAAAAATTCCCATCAAAAATCTTTGTCGTGAAAAGTACCGTCCGCATCCATCCCGTCCCGGACGACGCAGCGGGTGAGGACGGAATGCGGTGCCACGACGGCGTTTTCCCAAAGCACGCAATCCCGCAGCAAGGATCCTTCTCCCACCCTGGCTCCCGCGCCAATGGAGCAGGCTCCTGCGAGCTGCACGCCGGAATCCACGAGGGAAGTTTCATGGACGGAGACCGGCCAGTCTTTTTCCGCGTAGGACAGGGAAAGACCACCCGGTTTCAGCAACTCATGCGCCGCGAGATAGGAGTCCCGGGTTCCGAGATCGAACCAGAGGCCTTCATCGACAACGACGCCGCCAATTTTTTCTCCGGCTTTGATGAGTTGGAGATAAATGGGGATGATGGAAACGATCTCCCCGGCCGGGATCCTGCGGAAGATTTCCGCCGAGAGAATGCTGATGCCGGTGAAGAGAAAAGAAGGGGAATCCTGATCGCCCAGCGCATGGCGGATGTCGGTGAGCAGGCCGTCCCGGCATTGGATGTGCAGCGGACCGCCGGAGGAACGGAGAAGGAGAGTGGCCAGATTTCCGGACTGCAAATGATGTTCCATGGCTCCGGAGAGAGGGAAATCGGCAAGAACATCGCCGTTGTAGACGACGAAAGGGGCATCGCCGAGAAGGTCCTCGACATTTTTGATGCCTCCCCCCGTGTCAAGCAGCACGGGCTCGTGCCGCAGGTGGAGCGGGCATCCGCGGTAGGAATCCTTGTCGGGCAGAAGGGCGTACGCCTCCGGGCAGTGATGGGTGTTCACCACAAGCGAGGTGATTCCGGAATGGAGCAGGTGATCGAAGGCAAAAGTGATCAGGGGTTTGCCATACAGGGGCACAAGCGGTTTCGGGCGTCTTTCTGTCAGCGGTCGCAGACGGGTTCCCAGGCCGGCTCCCAATACAAACGCTCTCATGGTCGTGCGACTGCTCCGGTCCGTGCCAAGAATCCGGGAAAAAGGGCACTCTCCTGTGCCGGATCGATGGGTTCCATGTTCTTTCCGTGTGGATCGTTGCCGGATGGAGGGTCAGCGTTCCGGGGCGGGAGCTTTGCCTTTCTCGCCGTCGCGATACCAGAGGATGCCGTAGCGGCGAAGGTTGGAGACGAGTGCCCGGAGATTGTCCGCCGTTTCCCGATTGGCAATCAGCATTCCCAGGGCTCCCTGACCCTGTCGGACTTCGCGCAGGAGAGAACGGATGTCGGCCAGTGCTTTCTGGAGTTCGTCGGCGGCCTTTTTGGCGGAGTCCATCGTGCCTTTGCCGCTTTGGATCGCGGAATCCGCCTGGGCCACCACCTTGTCCACGTTGGCCGAGGCGGTGGCGAGCGAGGAACTGGTTGTCTGAAGGTTCTTCAGAGTTTCCCGCAGGGACGCAATGCCTTCCTCGTTGAGCAGTCCGGTGTCGAGTTTTTTGACCACGGAATTGACATTGGCCACGGTTGTCCGGAGTTCGGCGACGAGGGCTCCTGCGTCTTCGGCCATGCCGCCCAGGCCATCGCCGTCGTTGACTCCCTTGATGGTGGTTCCCGGAGCGATTGGCGGGGATGTCTTGGCATTTTCCTTGAGATTGATCACCACGTATTTGTCTCCGAGGAGCCCGGAACTCCCCACGGCGAACTCGCTTGCACTCGGGATTTTCACGTCGTCGAAAATGCGCAACTCGACGTAAACTCCGTTCATGTCCGGCAGGATGACAGGGCTTGTCATCACCCGCCCGACCTTTGCGCCGGCCAGCAAAACCTCCGCCCCCCGAAGCAGTCCGCTGGCATTGGGAAATTCCACGCGGAGGTTGTAGTAACTCTTCACGCCTTCGCCGAGGCGCCCGAAATACACGACCATCAGGCCGATCGTGATCAGGCCGATCAGGATGAATACTCCGACTTTTGTCTGTGTGGCACGGTCTTCGCTGGTCATGTCTTGGAATCTTTCAATAGACGGTTTCTCCCGAGCGTCCATCCACAAAATCCCGGATCACCGGATCCCGGGTGTTCCGAAGATCGGCGGTGGTGCCCAGAAAGTGGATGCGCCCTTCGTGGAGGAGGGCGACCCGGTCGGCGATGTGGTTGCAACTGATCATGTCGTGGGTGACCACCACGGAGGTCACGTTGAGCTGGCTCTGGAGGCGGCGGATGAGACGGTTGATGCTGTCGGAAACAATCGGATCCAGGCCGGCGGTCGGTTCGTCGTAGAGAATGACATCCGGAGGGGAAATGATGGCACGGGCGAGGGCCACACGCTTGCGCATTCCTCCGCTCAGGTTCACCGGCATCTTGTGTTCGTGGCCGGTCATGTTCACCATCGCCAGCGAGCGGGCAACTTTTTCACGGATGATCTCCGGATTTTTTTCCCCGCGTTCCCTGAGTGGAAAGGCCACGTTGTCGAAGACGTTCATCGAGTCGAAAAGCGCGCCGTCCTGAAAAAGCATTCCGATCTTGCGTCTTACCGGTTCAAGTTCCCGTTCCTTGAGGGCGGTGATTTCCTGTCCTTCAAAGAGGATGCTGCCGGAAATGGGACGCATGAGACCGATGAGGTGACGGAGGAACACGCTTTTGCCTCCTCCGCTTTTCCCCAGCAACACAAGGGTCTCTCCGGGATGAACATCGAGAGTGAGTCCCCGGAGGATTTCCTGCGAGCCGATCCTCTGGACGAGGTCTTGAACCTGGATGAGGGGGGCTTTCATCGTTGACCGGCGGGGAAGAGAATATTGAGTGCCATGGTCAGGAAAAAGTTCGAGATGAGGATGGCAAGGGAAGAGGTGACCACCGTGGCGGTCGTGGCCCGACCGACCCCCACCGCGCCGTCTTTCGCCTGGAGACCCTCCCGACAACTGATGAAGACAATGAGCCCGCCGAAGACGAAGCCTTTGATCAGGGACATCATGATGTCGCTGCCTTCGGTGAATTTCTGGATGTTCGCGAGGAAGAAGACGCCGTTGATGTTCAGCACCTGGACGCCGACGTAATAGCTGGCCAGCACTCCCAGGCCCACGCATTCCACCACCAGAAGGGGCATGGAAATGAACATCGCCAGCGCGCGGGGAACGACGAGGTAATCCACCGGATTTACAGCCAGTGCCCGAAGGGCGTCGATCTGCTGGGTGACTTTCATGGTGCCGATCTCCGCGCTCATCGCGGCTCCGACCCGGCCGGCCACCATCAAGCCCGTCAAAGCCGGTCCCAGTTCCCGGAACATGGCCAGAGTGACCACGGGACCGACGGCTGTTTCCATGTTCAGGCTGGCAAATTGAAAATAGGCCTGCGCTGTGAAGACCGCTCCCGTGAATGCGCCGGTCACAACCACCACAAGCTGCGAACCGAATCCGATCTCGGCGATTTGTTGCAATGTCAGACGGATCCGGACACGTCCCCGCGTGATCGAGCAGACAGTCTCCCATGCAAGAAGGGCCAACTCACCCAGAAAGGTGAGAAGCGGGGAAAACAAACCGTTGAAGATCGACAGCACTTTCATGGGAAGTGACAGCCGGAACGGCTGGTGGCGGCCAAAACTCAAGCGATCCGCTCGGTTTTCTTCTTGGAACTCACCTCGGAAGGCAACTGTCCCACGAATTTTGCATCAAGTTCGAGCTTCCGGAAGATGGACTCAATGTCATGCTGGGAGGGAGCCTCGCCGCTGAATTCCATGTAAATGATGTCGTGGTTGGTATCCACCTTGTAGCGAAGTCCGGGAATGACATCGAGTTCCAGAGCCAAGCCCATCATCTTGTCCGGTTGGCGGACTCCGGCAGCATAGACCTCCAATTCAATCATGGGGGAGAGTTTCCCTCCCGCCGCCGTCCAAATCAAGGCTCAATTTTCAGATGGCCGCCTCGTCCGTCCGGGCCATCAAAACAATTGCTTGCCGGAAAATCTCCCATCGCAAAAGATCGGGGATGGCAACAAAGCTTGGAATCATTGGTGCGGGGGGGATGGTCAACTATCACATCCCCGGTTTTCTTTCGGCAGGCGCAGAGATTGTTGCCATCGCGGATTACAATCCCGCTGCGGCGAAGGCCGTCGGTGCGCGTTATGGGGTGACCCGGCTTTACAAGGATGCCGCGGAGATGCTGGCGGGTTGCCCGGAGATCGATGCCGTGAGCGTGATTCTTCCGAACAAGTTCCACTGCCCGGTCGCGCTCCAGGCCCTGCGGGCTGGCAGACACGTCTTTTGCGAAAAACCGCCGGCTTTGAATGCGGTGGAGGCCCTGGAGATGAAAACGGCCGCGGAGGAGGCCGGGAAGACCCTCATGTTCAATTTCAACAACCGTGCCCGGCCCGAATCCCGCGCGATGATGGACTACATTTTGGACGGGACGGTGGGAGCCATCAACTCCGCCCAGGCCAAATGGATCCGCCGTCACGGCATTCCCGGATTTGGCGGATGGTTCACGAACAAGGCGCTCTCCGGCGGCGGGCCGCTGATTGATCTGCTCCACATGGTGGATTTGGCCTTCTATTTCATGGGATGTCCGGAGCCGGAGTATGTGCTGGCCACGACGTTCAATGATTTTATCACCGACAAAAACTTCAAGGGACCGTGGGGGATCCCCGATGTCGCCGACGGGGTGACCGATGTCGAGAATGCCACGCATGGTTTTGTGAAATTCCGGACCGGCCAGGTTTTGTCGTTTCAGGCGTCCTGGGCCGAGATGGTCGAGCGCGAGGAAGTCTCCGTGGTGTTCCAGGGGAAAAAATCCGGGGGCATGGTGCGGAGGCTGTTTGGCCGCGACGGCATCGACGACACCGCGATCGACTCCGCCGAACTCTACACGCAGGAGCACGGACGTCCGGTGAATCGTTGTCTCATCACGGAAGCCGATCCCGCCATGGGACGCGAACGGTCCGCCGCAAATTTCATCCGCGCCATCGAAGGTCGCGAAGCTCCTCTCAATTCTCCCGATCAGGCGCTGATGCTCATGAAGATCATTGATGCCGCCTATGAATCGTCCAATACGGGCCGGCCGGTGGAGATTCGGTGAGACAGAGGATGCGGGCGCTTCCTCTTTTTCCGCCCGGAGGCGTTCAAATGCAGGCATGACAAGGCGGGACGGGTGAGTTAGCATTGCTTCCGAGGTCTTATGCGAAAAGACATGTATGCCGCCCCCAGGTTGTTTGCGGAGATCCTGTTGATCGTCGTTGTGGCGGAAATCCTGGTGATGCTGCTCCTGCCTTTTTTGATTCCCGGCATCGGCGGTTTGTTGGAAGCGGTGATGGATGCCGTGGTGCTGATTTTGTTGGCCGGTCCTCTGGTCTTTTGGCGTTGTGCCGCGGCTTTCCGAAACACCCTTGAGAGTGTTCCTTCCGGGAGAGACCTGCGGGCGGTTTGGTTGCCGGTGCTCATCCTGGTGATCGCGGGGCTGGGGGTGTCTTTCTGGAGCGCGGGGGAGGTGCGGAAGATCTACATTGAGCAGGCCAGGGACCGCTTTGATCGCCTGGCCGAACGGCTGTCCCGGGAAGTGGAACGCCGGGCCAACCTTGTTGTCTACGGGCTCCGGGGACTGCGGGGGGTGTTTGTCGCCAGCAAGCATGTCGATCGTCTGGAGTTCCGCTCCTATGTGGCCTCCCGCGATCTTGTCGCGGAATTTCCCGGGGTGCTCGGATTCGGTTTCATTCAGCGGGTGCCACGGAAGGATTTGGATGCTTTTGTCGCCGCCGAGCGTGCGGACGATGCCCCCGGTTTTTCTGTGACCACGAGCGGGGATGCCCCGGAGCTTTATGTGATCAAATTCCTCGATCCGCTGGACCCCAACCTGCCGGCTTTGGGGTTTGACGTCGGCAGCGAACCCTTCCGCCGGGCGGCGGTGGAGGAAGCGATCCGGACCGGGAAGCCCACGTTGACGCACCGCGTCACCCTGGTGCAGGACAAAAAGAAGAAGCCGGGCTTTCTTTATTTGGTGCCCGTTTACCGGGGAGGAGTGGATCCCGGCACTCCCAGAGAGCGTGAGGAAGCCCTGCTCGGATTGGTTTATGCCCCCATGCTGATCGATGGGATTTTTTCCGGTGTCATGAACTTTACCGAGAACATGATCGACGTGGAGGTGTTTGAAGGTTCAACGCTCTCCAACGCCGATCTTCTTCTGGATGCCGATGGCAGGCTGGTGGGAGCGGCCGATACCGCCTTGAAAAAGCCGTTTGGAGGACGTCTTTTTCACCGCATCATCCCCGTGACCGTCGGCGGCCGCGAATGGACCATGGTCATTACCACGACCCCAAAGTTCGAGGCGACGCTGGCACGGAACGAACCCGTTCTTATTGCCCTGGGAGGGACATTGATCACCCTCCTTTTGGCGGGGGTGCTGCTGTCGCTGGCCACGAGCCGCAGCCGGGCGCTTGTCCTTGCCCGGGAAATGACCTCAAGCCTTCGTGCGGCGGAGGCGGAAGCCAGGAAACTGGCCATGGTGGCCGCCCGGACAAGCAACGCGGTCATCATCTGTGACGCCCAGGGCCGCATCGAGTGGACGAACGAGGGGTTCACTCGCATTTCAGGCTATGACTTGGAGGAGGTCAGGGGACGGCGTCCGGACTCCTTTCTCCAAGGCCCGCTCACGGACCCGGAAGTGGTGCAGACGATGCGCCGGGGGATTGTTTCCCGCGAGGGGTTCAGCGTCGAGGTCATCAATTATTCCAAGACGGGAAAGTCCTATTGGCTTCATATCGAGGTGCAGCCTCTCCATGCTCCAGACGGCACGCTTTCCGGCTTCATGGCCATCGAAACGGATATCAGCGAACGAAAGGCCGCTGAGCAAAAACTCCAGGCCAATGAGCAGCGTCTTGTGGCGCTGACCACCAATGCCCCCGGTGTTTTTTTCCAGTTTGTTGTCACCCCGGACGGCCGCCGGTCTTTTCCCATGCTCAGCGAGGGGTTCCGCGAACTCTTCGGGCATGCTCCCGATGGGATACCGGATCGCCCCCGGCTCCTGCTGGCCTCCGTGGAAAAAAAACACCGGAGGCGGGTGTGGGCGGGAGTGGAGCGGGCAATTGCCGAAGCCGCTCCCTGGATGGATTCCTTTCCCATTTTGCGCGATGACGGAATGCTGCGCTGGGTTGCCGCCCGCTCTTCGGTCTTTGTCCAGAAGGACGGCACGCGGGTTTGGTTCGGAATGCTCACGGACATTTCCGAGTTGCAGGCGGCCCGGCAGGCGGCCGAGGATCTGAATGCCAAGCTGGAGGCGGCCGCTGAGAGCGCCCGGCAGGCCGCCATCCGGGCGGAAGAGGCCAATGTGTCGAAAAGCCGCTTTCTTGCCGTCATGAGCCATGAAATCCGGACTCCCATGAACGGGGTCATCGGGATGACGTCCCTGCTTCTGGACACGCCGCTCACCGGTGAGCAAAAAGAGTACGCCGAGATCATCCGAGTGAGCGGAGAGACGCTGCTTTCGCTCATCAACGACATTCTGGATTTTTCCAAAATCGAGTCGGGGCGCATGGACTTTGAAAATGAGGTTTTCAGCGTGAGCGAATGCGTTGAGAGCACCCTGGATCTCCTATCCCCGCAGGCCGCCCGGAAGGGTTTGGATCTGCTCTATGAAATCGGGGACGGCGTGCCCCGTCAGGTGCGGGGGGACATCACCCGGGTGCGGCAAATCCTTGTCAATCTTGTGGGCAATGCCCTGAAGTTTACCGAGCAGGGCGAAGTGGAGGTGTCCGTGCAGGTTTCCCAGGAGAAGAATGCCGGGAAGGAACTGGTTTTTTCCGTGAGGGACACCGGCATCGGCATCTCACCCGAAGCCCAGGAAAAACTGTTCCAGTCGTTTGTTCAGGCGGATTCCTCCACAACCCGCAAATACGGGGGAACAGGACTCGGCCTGGCCATCAGCAAGCGGCTGGCGGAATTGATGGGAGGGCGCATGGAGGTGAAAAGCGAACAGGGCAGGGGTTCCACCTTTTTCTTCACACTGACAGGCGAATGGGTTGCCTCCGGTCCCCGGGCTTTTCCTGTGGAAAAATCCGTTCTTCTGGATGGAAAGCGTCTGCTTATTGTCGATGACAGCGAACACGGACGCCATCTTCTGGCCGTCTGCGCACGGAAGTGGAACATGGTCTGCGACGTGGTGGACGGAGGATCGGAGGCTTTGAAACTCCTGCGTTCGGAAGCCAGGTATGATCTGGCGATTCTCGACATGAAAATGCCGGGGATGGACGGGGTGATGCTGGCCCGCGAAATTCGGAAGCTGCCATCGCGTTCTTCCCTGCCGCTTGTTCTTCTGTCCTCCATTGGCCGGGGGCCGGATGACCCGACATTGTTTGCGGCCTCGTTGACGAAACCCGTCAAACCCGCCCAACTTTTCGAGGTGCTGGGAGGGGTCCTGGGCGGGAATTTTTCGTCCCCTGAGAAATCTCCGGCACCGGCATCAGCGGAGCAGACGGTCAGGCATTCGGAGAAGATCCTCCTTGCGGAAGACAATTCCGTGAACCAGAAAGTCGTCCTTCACATGCTGGCCCGCATTGGTTGCCGTGCGGATGTTGTTGCCAACGGACTGGAAGTGCTGGATGCCATGGACCGCTTGAAATACGACATCGTTCTCATGGATGTGCATATGCCGGAGATGGATGGTTTGGAGGCGACCCGGAGAATTCGCGCCTCTTTTCCTGCGGGGACAAGGAGACCCTGGATTGTGGCCCTGACGGCGAATGCCATGGAGGGAGACCGGCAGGTGTGCGAGGAGGCCGGGATGGATGATTATCTGAGCAAGCCGATCAAGCGGGAACTGTTGGAAGCGGTGCTTTCAAGGGCGCGCGATGAGTTGAAAAAACAGCGTTCCGCCTGAGGAGCCTCACAGCGGGATGTTCCATGCGGAAGGGAGATCTTCGCGATGGGGCTCGAAGTGACGGGATTGGAATCCCACTTCCGCCGCGGCCGTGCAATTGTCGGCGAGATCGTCGAAATAGAATGTGCTCTCCGGCGCGACACCGAACTTTTCCACGGCAAGCTCGAAGATCCTTCGATCGGGCTTCATCAACCCGGCTTTGTAGGAATAGATTCCGTCGCGGAAGATCGAGAAGATGGGAAATTTCCGCAAGATGAAATCGTGGTGAATGGGACCGATGTTCGAGAGCAGGAAGACCGGCATTTTCCGGGACAACGCGCGGGCGAAGGCGGTCATGCGCGTGTTTTCCTCGAAGATGTCGGCCCAAATGTCCTCGAACTCCGCTTCGCTGCCCGTGTCTTGAAATTCCGGCCGGACGAGGGCGAGGAACTCGGACTTCGGGATTTCTCCGATTTCCATCCGGCGGTTCGCCTCGGTGATCCGTTCGCGCGGGGGAAGGAATTCCAGATGATTCTTTTCCATGAGGCGGGAAGCGGCCCGCATGTAGTCGAAGAAAAGCAGGACGTTTCCGATGTCAAAAATGGCGGCTTCGATGTGTTTCATACAAGGCTGGAGAGAAAGGCGGCGGCTGTTCGTGCGGCATCCGGGTGGCTCAGCGGTTCCGTGGCGGCAAAGCGTTCCCGGTAAAGGCTGCCGCCGTCGGCGAATGTGTGGCGGACCGCTTCGGCAATGGCGCCGGGCGTGGTGGCGAGCTCTCCCGCGCCGCTTTCCATGAGCAGGCGCGCATTGCCTTCCTCCTGCCCGGGGACGATCTGGGTGATGATCATTGGTGTTCGTGCGGCAAGCGCCTCCTGGACGGTTGCTCCTCCGGCTTTGCTGATGAGAAGATGACTGCGGCGAATGAGGTTCGGAATTTCCGGCGTCCATCCATGGATCTCGATTTCCTCGCCCGAGGTTTGCGCCAGTTGCTTCAGCGTGCGGGCCAGCCCGTCATCCCGTCCGACGGTCACGGTGAGGCGGATGCCCCCGATCTTGAGCAGTTCCTTCACCACAGCCGGAGCCAGGTGATGTGCGGAGTTCACCATGAAAAGCACTTCAAAAATCGCGGAATTTCGCGAAGTCGGCGGCCCGGCAAAAATCAGGGGCACCGGAAACCCCGTCACCCGGATTTTCTCCGGGGACACCCCGGCCGTGCGCATCACCCGGGCGGTGGCTTCATTGGGAACGAGAAAAAAATCGCTTCCGCAGCGGAACCAGACGGAATTGACCGTCAGCGAGTCGGTGACAATCGTGACAAAGCGCGCGTTTCCGCATTCGTTCCGTTTCCGGAGGAGATCCATCAGGTGTCCATAACCGGGATAGGTACTGACGATGACGTCCGGCTTCTGCTCCGCCACCGTGCGGGCGAGCAGGCGGGCGGCACGCCCGAAAACGCCGATTCCTCCTCCGACAACCGACGTTCGGTCAAGCAGCCAAAAGACGAGGCTCCAGACAAGGGGCGCGTGGTTGATGACAAGAAGGTAGAGGCGCTGCACCAGGCGGTTGAACGGTCCGTAGGCCTCGGCGAAGATGTCGTGAATTTTCACGGACGTTCCCCGCTCCTGCAGTGCGGCAGCCAGATTCCTCGCGGCGGCATTGTGGCCTTCCCCGAAGGCGGCGGTCAGAATGAGGACGGATTTCAGAGCCATTTCTTCCGTTTGAAGAAGAGAAGCATTCCTCCCACCGTGCACAGGCAGAGGCTCCAGAACCAAACATACCCGAACGGCCAGTTCAGCTCCGGCATGTTCCATTTGTGGTCCGTGTTGAAATTCATTCCATAAACTCCCGCAATGAAAGTCAGGGGAATGAAGAGAACGGAGACGACGGTGAGCACGCGCATGATCTCGTTTGTGCGGAATCCGAGGCTCGACAGGTAGAGATCCATCAGCCCCGCGGTGAGATCCCGGTAACTTTCGATGATGTCGATGATCTGTGTGATGTGGTCGTAGCAGTCGCGGAGAAAAACCTGGGTCTCCTTTCCAATCAATCCGGAGTCATCGCGGATGAGGGTGTTGAAGATCTCGCGGTGGGGCCAGGCGGCCCGCCGCAGATGCAGGAGCAGGCGCTTGGCTTCGTAGAGTTTCTTCAGGGAGGCGCGGGTGGGCTTGTCGAGAAGCTCCTCTTCCACCGATTCGATGGAATCTCCCACGACCTCAAGCACCGGAAAAATCTGGTCCACCGAGGCGTCGAGCAGGGCATAGGCAAGGTAGTCGGCCCGCATTTTTCGCGCATATCCCCGTCCCGCCCGGAGTCGGGCGCGCACATGGTCGAAGACATCGTGTCCGCATTCCTCCTGCAGGGTGATCACAAAATAGTCCCCGAGAAACAGACTCACCTGCTCGAAGGCAAGCTTCTCCGCTTCGTCGAAGTAGATCATCTCACTGACAATGAAAAAATGGTTTGTGAAATGCTCGACCTTCGGTCGTTGGGCTGTATTCAGCACATCTTCCAGGGCAAGCGGGTGGATATGAAAGCGCTCGCTCAACTTGCGGAGGAGGGCGATGTCTCCGAGACCGTCGATGTTGATCCAGTTGACCTTTTGGGGATCCAGCTTCGCAAAGAGTTCCTCGATGGTGTCGAAATCCGCCTCCAGAATGGATTCGGCATCATACTGGATGAGGCTGATCTCCGCCTGGGTTTTGGCTCCTTCGCGGACAAGAAGGGTGGCCGGTGGCGTGCCCGCGGGTTTGTAGTTGATCCGGATCATTGGCCTTGGGTTCGCTGGCCGCGACGGTGTTTCGCGGGCCTGTCGGAACGCTGCCCGAGGGAGGGCGTGCTGACAACGGAAAAATGATCCCAACCTCCCGGCCAATCGGCCGGAGCGGAGCCTGTTCCGTTCAGCTCACCGATGAGGGTGAGGGGAGTGCGGGGGAAGGCGGCTTTCCAAAGCTCTGGAAGTCCGGCGGCTTTTTTGGGAGGAACAGCCACCAGGAGTTCGTAATCTTCGCCATCCGAGAGCGCGGCGCCGGTTTCGCTCCCCTTGCGCAGGGGAAGGCACGAAAGATTCGCGGAAAACCCGCATCCCGAGGCCCGCGCGAGGCGCGGCAGGTCGCTGCCCAGGCCGTCGCTCAGATCCATCATGGCTCCGGCCATGTTCTTTTCCACCAACCAGCGGCCTTCCCTGAGGCGCGGAACAAAATCGAGATGATGGCCGGAAAGGGAACCTCCAAGCCGTCCGGTCACGAAAAGTCGGTCGCCCGGTCGGCCTCCGCTTCGGCAGGCAAAGCGACCTTTGGGAGCTTCTCCGGTCAGGGCCACCGAGACGGCAATGCCCCGGGGCTGGCGGGACATTTCACCGCCTGCGATGGTGACTCCGAAGCGACGGGCCGCCCGTCGGAGACCTTTGTAGAATTCGACCCAATACCCGCTGTCCAAATCCGGCGGAGAAAAAAGGGTGATCAACGCATGGCGGGGAATGCCGCCCATGGCCGCGATGTCGCTCAAGGGACGGCAGAGAGCCTTCCAGCCGACGCGGGCGGGAGATTCTTTCCGTAAAAAATGGACATCCTCCGCGATGCAATCCGTCTTCAGAAGAAGCGTCGTTCCTTTGCACCGGACCACGGCGCAGTCGTCTCCGGGGCCGACCAGCAGATCTTCCGAGGGGGGAAGACCTTTCAGGATTTTCCGGAGCAGAAGGTCTTCCGCGCAGAGTTTCATTTGGCAAGATCCGGCCAGAAAATCGCGGCAACGATGGTGAGACTGTTGAATCCCGCGTGCATCAGGATCGGAGCCCAGAGCGATCCGCAGCGTTCATACACCAGAGCCAGGCCCGCCGCAAAAACCGCCAGGCCGGGCAGCGACGGAATGTGTCCGTGGATCAGCGCGAAGAGAATCGAAGAGACCAGAAGCGCTGCCATGCGACCATGGGACTGACGCACGATGCCGTAGAGGCATCCCCGGAAAATCAATTCTTCCGTGAGCGGCGCGGCAATCACGGCCAACCCGAAGACGGCCATGCGGGCCTGCCACGAGCTGTTTTCCAAAAGAAAATCAACAATGGCCTGGGGGCTTTGATCGGGGCCGACAGACAGGTAGGAGAGCGATTGGACGAGATAAACCAGGGGCAGGAACATCAGCAGCCAGGCAGCGACCGTTCGCCCGTTCCATCCCCGCACATCAAGTCCGAAGGTTTCCCGGAGGTTGAAGTTCCGAAAAACCAGCAACCCAAGAATCAGGAGGATCATCGCCAGATAAAGCATCAGGCTGGCCCCGAGGGCTCCCATGTCCACTTTTCCTTCCGGGTGCGCGGCTGCCGCAAACGCCATGAACAAAAAAAACAGAACGATCCCACCGGTCAGCAGCTTTTCCGGCCAGCCCCAGCGGGCACGGGGAAATCCGCCGGGATTGGACAGAGCCCGGGGAATTTCCCGGCACAGAAAAAAAACAGAAACGACCGCGGCCGGCAGGAGGGCCAGAATTTGTGGTGACACGGACAAACCGATACCCGGTTCCGGAAGAAACTTCCAGTCCCTTGTCCCGGACACTTTTCCCGATCCGGCATTTGTGCCAGAGTTTTCCCATGAGACATATCCTTCTCTGCCTTTTGCTTGGTTCCATGGGGATTCTCGCCGCGGACCAACCGGAGATTTCCCACGGACTGGTGCGGGCGGAGAGCATTTATCCTCCGCCATTGGAAGAGGTCCGCTATGCCACGACCTACAATTTCACCGGCCACGTGCTTTATCCGTTCCCGGCAGTTTTTCTTCACCGGGATGCGGCGGCCGCCCTGCAAAAAGTGCAGGAAGAACTGGCCGCGGAGGGACTCGGACTCAAGATCTTCGACGGTTATCGTCCCATCTCGGTCCAGGCAAAAATGTGGCAGATCCTTCCCGACGAGCGGTATGTTTCCGATCCGGTGAAGAGCAAGGGCAAGCACACGCGCGGCACGGCCGTGGATGTGACGCTCATCGACCACCTGGGCAACGAACTCCGGATGCCGACGCCCTACGATGATTTCACGGAGAAAGCCCACCGCACATCGGACAAGTGGTCCGGGGAAGAACGTGCCAACAGCTTGAAACTGGAGGCTGTCATGAAAAAACACGGTTTCACCCCCTTCCCCTTCGAGTGGTGGCACTACGATCTTGCCGACTGGCAGAGTTATCCTCCTTTGGATATTTCTTTCGAGGATTTGGCCCGCGGGGTGACCACGGCAAAGCCGGTTCCCTGAGGAGGGAAATTCTTTTGCGGCTTCTCCGACATGCTCCGCTCCTCCAGCTTGGAGACCCGGTGGACCAACCAGGCGGCGATGTCAAAATCATCGCCCAGTGCGGACAGGGCCAGCACGGACGTGGCATGGCATTTCTGGAGATCTGCCAGAAAACGGGCCCGGATCTCCTCGATTTCCTCCCCGTGATGACGGCTCTCCTCGTGGAATTTTTTTACATTCTCGGGATCAAGCGTCGAGGTGGCCAATGCAGCCAGCGAGAGATTGTTTTTCAGCCACTCCCGGAGTCCGGATGCGATTTTTGCCTCCTCCGGTGAAAGCGAGGCAAAGACATCGGCAAATTCTCCCACCGCTTCCCCGATGTGCCGGATCGTGTGCAGCCAGGCCCGGAGCCGTTGAAGGCGCAGCGATTGTTGAGCGTTCAGTTGGTTCTCCGAGGCGAGACGCACGCAGAAATTCTCAATCGCCGCCGCCAGTCCGATGAATGCGGGAGAAGTGTGGTTTTCCGGATCGGAGTCATCGGAGCCGCTTGATTCCACATTGAGCGTGCCGAGGAGTCGTCCCAGTTCCTTCGGCAGCAGGTCGAGCGCCGTGGCCGGATCCGCCAGGGCCTGGTTGGAAAGGAAAGCCGGGGCGCCGGGACGGGGACTCGGATCGTTCGGCCACATCGTTTTCAACATCCGTGAGCAAAGCGGCAACAGCGGGGTGATCACGAGTGCGGGCAGAAGATTCGAAAGAAGAAAGACCACGGCCAGTTGGAGGGACGCTCCGCCGGAAACCCCGTGCAGCATCGCCCCGACGAGGGGAATTCCCGCTTCTTCCAAGTAGAAAAGAAGCATCATCAAAACCCCGCTCACCACACAGAAGAGATCCTCCATCCGCACGAGTCGCAATGCATCGCCTCTCATTCCCATGGAGAGAAACACCCTCAGGATGATTGCCCCGAGATTGGTGCCATAAATCACGGGCAGGGCCTGGGAAACGGGAATGGCCCCCGCTCCTGCCAGCGTGATGACCAGCATCGCCGCCCCGGTGTTCGACTGGAGGATCGCCGCAGCGGCGATGCCGCAGACAAAGGCAAGTAACGACCATCCCAGCGCGGCATTCAGAGCATGACGGAACCACTCTTCATTTTTCAGAGGAGCAGCGCCTTCCCCCATGATGCCCAGGGCAAAGAGGATCAGACCCACTCCCAACAGGGCACCGGCAATGGTATTCCACGGTTTCGCGCGCACCGATCCCATGAAAATACCCGCTCCGCCGACAAGAAAGGCGACAAAAGGATGGATGTTCACCGCCGCCAGAAAGGCAAGCGCCGTGAGCCCCACATTGCACCAGACAACAACGATCCGGGCCGGGGCCGTCTGGATCAAACCACTGCCCACCATGCTCACGAGAATGAACGTCACGGCCGTCGCACTTTGCATGAGCGCTCCGGCCACAAGACCGAGCAGAGCGGCAAGAAAGGGAGTGTGCGTGGCGGATTTGACAAGATTCCGGAAGCCCCCGCCGCTGAGAAGCCGCAGATTTTGCCCCACGAGCTGGAGCCCGAGAAAAAACAGTCCGAGTCCAAGAATAAGACTGTTCAACGGAGACATGGACACATCTTCACGCGACCCCTGTGCCTTTTGCAAGAGCCAATAGGGGTCAGGCCTTGCTTATTGACAATTTACATTTGCTCTGCTGACATGCGGCATGCCGAGACGAGGAAGAGTCGAGTACGCCGGGGCGGTTTACCACGTGATGGACCGGGGGAATCGGTCGGAGTCCATTTTTTTGGATGATGACGACCGGCGACTTTTCCTGAAGACACTGGGACAGGCGTGCGAACGGACAGGATGGCGCGTTCATTCCCATGTTCTGATGGGCAACCACTACCATTTGTTGTTGGAAACCCCGGAAGCGAATTTGTCCGTGGGGATGCACTGGTTGCAGTCCACCTATACAGTTCGACACAATACGAGACATCGGCAGCGGGGACATCTGTTTCAAGGAAGGTACAAGGCGATTCCTGTGGAGGCGGAGGATGGAACGTATTTTCAAACCACAAGCGACTATATCCATCTCAATCCTGTGAGGGCCGGGCTTCTGGGGGAAGGAAAGCCGTTGATGGATTATCCTTGGAGCAGTTTTCCGGCATTGGCTGGTGTGCCGGGAAAACGTCCAGGCTGGCTCTGCGGAGATTGGGTTTTGAATCAAGGCGATACGGCAGGTGGGCGGGCTTCCTATCGGAAAGCGATGGAAAAACGGGCGGCCGAGGAGCGAGGGGGAGGGGCAATTGACAGGGAGCTGCTTGCGTCACTGAGAAGCGGGTGGTTTTTTGGTTCCGAGACATTCGGAGAAACCCTGTTGCGAACCTGGAGAAAAGAAGGACGGAGCAATATGGGGAGATTGCATGATGAGCAGGAAGCCAAAAAGATCATCGAACGGGGCTTGGAGGTTCTGGGAATGAAAAGAGGTGACTTGGCCGAGCAGCGCAAGGGGGGTGCGGAGAAAATCGCGATGGCGGCGGCAATCAGAAAACGGACGGTGATGACCAATGCCTGGATTGCGGAAAAACTCCACATGGGCGACCCGAGCCGAGTGAGCCGGTATTGTACGGAAGCGGAAGAGCGTTCGGAGGTTCGGAAGCTTTTGAGGAAGGTAGAAATGTCAATAAGCAAGGCCTGACCCCATGCGTTGGGTTGCGAGATGTTGCTATTTTGGAATGTTCATTCAGGCATTGGTGATCAATGCCACGCCCTTGCTTTTCATACCACTGCGGAATGAGTTCGGGTTGACGTTTGAGCAGATTGGACGGCTGGTGCTGGTGAATTTTGTCACGCAGATGCTGGTTGACCTTGTTTGTACGGCTGTTGCGGATCGGGTGCGTCTTCGTCCGTTGATCTCGGCGGCCAATGCCCTGGCCGGAGTGGGGTTGTGGATTTTTGCTCTTTCGCCTTTTGTTCTCAGGCATCCCTATTCCGGACTGCTCTTTGGCACAGTGGTCTTCTCGGTCGGCTGCGGGCTGTTGGAGGTCTTGCTGAGTCCGTTGATCAATGCCCTGCCCGGGGAGAACAAAAGCGGGGCGATGGCGATGCTGCACGCTTTTTATCCGATTGGGAAAGTGGCTGTGATCGTGGTGACCGGTCTTGCGCTTTATCTGTTGGGGGAGTTTTCCTGGCCATGGATCATGCTGGCATGGAGCATCCTCCCGGTGCTGAACACTCTGGCTTTTTTGCGGGTGAAGCTGCCGCAGCTTGCGGATCCCGAGAAGCGCCATTCCCTGCGTTCGATGGCCCGGGACAGCTCTCTTTACTGGATGTTGGCGGGCATGGCCCTGGCGGGAGCAACGGAGGTGACGATCGCGCAATGGACGTCTGCCTATGTTGAAACCGCCCTGGGTTTTTCCAAAGTGGTGGCGGATCTTGTGGGATTCTGCCTGTTCGGGGTGGGGATGGTTGTGGGACGTCTGTGGTTCGGACTCAAGGGCGGGCATGGAAACCTGCCGCGGGTCGTTTTTTTGAGTGCCCTTTTTTCGACGCTGGCCTGTGTGGTGATGGCTGTTTCCCCCTCCGCGCTTGTGGCTTTGATTGCCACGGGGTTCTCCGGCATTTTTGTGAGCATGCTGTGGCCGGGCACCATTTCTCTTTCCGCCGCACGGTATCCCCTTGCGGGGGCCTCCTTATTTGCCATTTTGGCTGCGGCGGGAGATGGTGGAGCTGCCCTGATGCCGTGGCTGGTCGGGGTGATTGCCGATCACAGCGGGGTTCTGGGCGGAACCTGGTTGGCAAGCTTTCTGGGACCGGAGCTGGATCCCCAGGCATTCGGACTCAAAACCGCATTCCTTGTCACCGCGATCTGTCCATTGTTGATGGTGCCGGTTGTGTTTGCCGCAACCGGGTATCTTCGCCGACAGGAAGCCGGAAGCGGTCGCTCCCGGAGTGTGCCGGAGTAGTGTTTTGCCTCAGATATTCTTCTCTCCGGCGGTGCTGCGGAGGTGGATGGTTTTGGCAGAGAGGTTGTGGACGGCGCGGATGTAACGCACGGTCTTGCTGCGGGCCCGCATGAGGATCGAGTGGGTGACGGCGGTGTTGCCAACGAGTTTTACCCCGGGCAGGAGAGCACTGTCGCTGATGCCTGTTGCGCAGAAGATCGAGCTGTCACCGGAGACGAGGTCATCGGTGTAGTAAATGCGCTGCAGGTCGGAGGGGGTGACGGTTTGCAGGAGGTCCGCCCGTTCGGCGTCATCCCGAGGCCACATCCGAAGCTGGATCTCTCCGCCGAGAGCCTTGAGGGCCGAGGCGGTGAGAATGCCTTCCGGTGCGCCACCGATGCCGGCATAGAGGTCCACTCCCGAATCCGGAAGGGAGGGAGCGACGGCTGCCGCGATGTCGCCATCAGAAATCAGTCGCAGAGAAGCACCTTCCTTGCGGACGATGTCGATGTAGGGCTGGTTCCGCGGACGGTCGAGCAGAACAACGACAAGGTCGCTGATGCGTTTTTTCAGTGCGGTGGCGGCAATGACGAGTGTGCGGTAAAAGGGAGCGTCCAGACGGATGGGGGCGAGGTCGTTCTTGCTGATCGCGCGGGCGACTTCGGGGCCGTAGGCGATCTTTTCGACATAAAAGCTCGGGATGTTGACCATGCAGCTTTTTTTGTCCTCCGGCACCCAGGCGGCGGAGAGCACGGAAATCGAATTGGGAAGTCCCTTGGAAATGTTGCTGGTGCCGTCGATCGGGTCCAGCGCGATGTCGAAGCGCGGGGAGTTTTCCTTCCAGGTGCCGAGCTTGTCTCCGAGAAAGATCCCGGGAGCATTGTCCTTGATGCCTTCGCCGATGACGACTTCCCCGCTGATGTCCACCAGATCAAAGACTCCGTAGATGGCATCGCAGGCCGCGGCATCCGCCGCTTCCTTGTCCCCCCGGCCCATCCAATGAATGGAGTTCAGGGCGGCATTCTCCGTTGCGCGGACGAATTCGAATTCGATGTTGCGTTCGATGTCCCGATGCAGGTTTTTTTTCATGGTGTGTTCAGTCTTCGTGAGCGAGGCAGGCGGCGATGAAACCTTTGAAGAGGGGATGGGGAAGGTTCGGCTTGGATTGGAATTCCGGATGGTATTGGCAGGCGATGAACCACGGATGGGAGGAAAGTTCGATGACCTCGACAAGATCGCCTTCCGGGGAGGTGCCGGCGATGACAAAGCCGCGTTTTTCCATGTCCTCACGGTAGGCCATGTTGAACTCATAGCGGTGGCGATGGCGTTCCATGATTTCCGCGCGGCCGTAGACCTGATGGGCGAGAGTGTTTTTTCCAAGGACCGTCGGGCAGGTGCCGAGGCGCATGGAGGCTCCCTTTTCGGTGACATCCTTCTGTTCTTCCAGGATGCAGATGA
>JADHED010001357.1_pt1 | contig 21247 bp, 14 predicted proteins | sample 8952041 | NCBI WGS metagenome assembly JADHED01 (sample SAMN16124423, study PRJNA663239) | bioreactor sludge metagenome | isolation source: sludge (control) | place: India:Bengaluru | collected 2018-09-08
CGATAACAAACCTATTTTCAGTTACTTATCGGAAACGAAAAAGAGCTGCTCCCAATCAATACAACAAGCTGCAATTGTCTCTCCCTGGCGCGGGGAGAGAGGAGGTCGCTGATATCCTCGACGACAGTTCGCAGGTCGAACGCGGCAGCCGAAAGTTCGAGCTTCCTCGCTTCTATCTTCGAGAAATCCATGATGTCGTTGATGACTTCGAGCAGCGTCTCGCCGCTCGCACGGATGACTTCCACGTACCTCCGCTGCTCCGGGAGCAGGGCCGTATCGAGAAGAATGCTCGTCATCGCGATGACGCCGTTCATCGGCGTCCGAATCTCGTGACTCATCCGGGCAAGGAACTCGCTTTTTGCCTGACTGGCCTCACATGCCCGGGAGGCCATTTCTGTCGCATGCGCGACGGCGCTCTTTAATTCCGCTTCGGCTCTCTTCTGTTCGGTGATGTCCTCGAAAGCACAGATGAGCATCCCGCTAGTGGGCCGCGCCGAGAAACGGACAGTCTTGGACTGACTGTTCTTGCAGCAGATCACGAATTCTTGGGCCGGAGCTGTTCGATTAAGCGCGATGGCCTCCGCGTGGCCGGGGTTCAAGCCTCGCAAGATCTCTTCCTTGCGAGCGGGATCCGCGCACGCGATGGACATCCAGCCCGCGAGCGTCGAAGCGTCGGAGAGGGAGTATCCGTACGTCTCCACAAACGAGTGGTTCAAGTGGAGAAGAGAACCATCGGTGAGGGCCAGCACGACTGGAATAGGGAGGACTTCGATGGCCTCCCGAAAGTTGCTTTCGTTCCTCCGCAGTTCTTCTTCCGCGTGTTTCTGGGCCGAGATGTCGCGAACAAAACCCAGGATGAAGTCCGGGTTCCCCGCGCTGTCTCGCACGATCATCGCACTCACCCAGAGCCAGTACGCCGTTCCGTCTCTCTTGAGCGACCGGATCTCCAGGCCTTTCACGACCCCGTCTTTCATCAAGAGAGAGAAGAAGTTGTCGCAATCCCGAGGGTCGGCACAGAGGCCATGGGAGGGGCTCCCGAGCAGCTCTTGAACACTGCCAAACCCCGCGAGGCGGGCCGCCGTGCGGTTCGCGTGAAGCAGTTTTCCGTTCAAGGAAGCCCGAAAGACACCCACGCTGACATTCGAGGCGAGTAGCCCGTACTGCTCCTCGCTGATCTTGGCGCTCCAGTCATCTTCGTTCGGCCTCGGTCCATCACCGGTGAAAAGCCAGTAGCTCCTCGATTCCTCGCCGTTCGCAGCGGATTGAGCCGGTTCGAGAATGGTGGAAAAGGGAGCGCCGTTTGCGCGCGTCAATTTGAGGAGGAGGCGCGTCGCTTCGGGTTTCTGGTGGTTTTCGAGGAAGCGGCCCCGCTCCGAGCGGGGCACGAAGAAGGTGAAGGGCTGCCCCACCAGGGAGGTTCTTTCGACATTGAGGAGTCTCCCCAGCGTCTGGTTGGCCTCGCGGATGAAGGCGTTCTTATCCAGAGTGACGAATCCAAAGGGCGCCAAGTCGAGATGCCCGGACGCGGTGTCACGAGCGGCCGGCGATGCAGCATCTCGGGGCGCGGCGTCCGGGCACGCGCCCGGCTCGGCTGGGACGGGAACTTGAAGATCCTTCCCCTGCGACCTGTCCGGTTCGGCGTGCGTTCCTTCCGCGTCCGGCATCCCTTTGCGATCGCCCTTCATCTGGTTCCCCCCTTCCGCAAACGGTCATTATCCTGCGCATCGGCCGCCGATCGTCGAGATCCTGATGTGCGATGCTAGACTTTCGAGGCGTTTGGTGAAGACGCTGCAAGGCACGATGAACCAGCCTCCCTCTTGGGCGTCTCGCTACCCTGGACTCGGGCCTGCGAGCGCTTCTCGAAGGGCGGTTTGATCGGAGATGAGAGTCGCGCTCGTCGTCATGCCGTTCGCCTCCGCCAGCCGGCCGAGTCTTGCGGCGGGCTTGCTGAAAGCGGAGCTTCAGGGACGGGGAATTCAATGCGATGTTCATTACCTCAACCTGGAGTTCGCGAGACGCCTGGGCCTTGAGCGCTACGAGATGATGGCCGAGGGGATCAGAACCACTGTCCTGGCGGGAGACTGGGTGTTTTCCCAGGCTTTTTATGGGGACGCCTTCTCGTGCTGGAACTCCTATCAAACCGAAGTGTTGGCGGACCTGGACTGGGGCGTGCAAGAGGACCACCAGCCCATGGTTCGGGAGGCGCAGGAAGAAGCCCCTGAGTTCCTTTCCTGGGCGATGAGCCAAGAATGTCGCCTTTCTCCGCTGGTGTCAGGAATTCGGGATCCTGGTGCGCTGGAACATTATTTTCGGTTCGCCCAGAGAAGACCTCTCTGACTATGAAAATGCGGCCGCGCTGGCGAAGAAGATCACGCATCTCCGGCCGCCAGCCGCCTGGGCCCGGATACGGCTCGATCGGTACAGCCCCAACTATCGGAACTGGCGTGAACAAGGATTCACCGCGATCCGCCCCATGGGCGCCTACAGGCACCTGTACCCCTTCCCGGACGAGGAACTCGGCCGGCTCGCAACGATCTTTGCATACAACAGACCAGAGGAAGCGGCCTGGCGGGCCGCCACCGCGCCCCTGCTCGAGATCGTGACCAGTGCGAAAGGACGGTATTTCATGGAAGCACCAGACCTTCGATTCGTGTTGGTCGTTGACGCCTCGACATGTGTTGTCAAGTCAATAAGCGAGATTGATGCAGACGGGCACGAGATCCAAGCCCTCATCCTGGGAACTCAATGGATTTCCGCGGCATCCCAGGATGGGTCCGCAACGACGCTCGTTTTCACCGCGAAGAAAGATCAGGAAGGGAAATTCCCAGTCCAGGCCGTCATCATTCCTGGCTCGTAGAGAGATCATGCTCGCTGCAAGGATGCAGCCTTTCGTTCGAGAAGACCGCAGCCCCTCTCCCGGGCCTCTTTCACAATCGCCGTAAGCAGTTGACGGCTCCTCGCTTCGTTTCCACAAGCCCGCTCCGCTTCCGCGAGTGCGAGTCGAGCCTCGAGAGCGATCAGCCTCAGCTCGCTCGCCTCGAGTTCCTTCGTGATAGCCAAGAGGGCTTCTCGGGCCTCTTTCGGTTCCTTTGTCATGGCGATACGAGCGCTCATGATGGAAACGGAAAATCGAGTCGATACCCTGCCATTGCGCGTGATCAAAAGGCGGGCGGCGTTGATCTCGCTCTCAGCATCGGCTATTCGTCCCTGAGCCAGGGAAACCTGTGCGAGTCGTCGCAGGGCCTCTGCCTCTCCTTCCTTGGAGCCAGCGCTGTTAAAGAGTGCGCGCGCCGAAGAGGCATACTCCTTGGCTTGGTCTGAATGCCCTTCCTCGAGGGCGAGCGCTGCCATGGCGACTTGACTCTGCGCCAGCCCAATTTTCTCACCAGTCTCCTTGCGGATCCCCACGGCTTCAGTGAGGCGAACTTGAGCGTCTGAAAGCTTCCCTTCGGCGAGAGCCAGCTCACCGAGACTCTGCAAGACCATGGGCAGGTAGTAGCTGTTGCCTGTCATTCTCAGCGTGCTGAGCGCCTCTTCATAGTGCGTTCGCGCCCTCGCAATGTTCCCGGAATCGCGATCCAGGTCGCCCAGGTTGACGGTCACTGCTGCGGCGCGCCACCTATCGCCGATCTGTTTGAAGAGAGCCTGGCTGTTGTCGTATTGACGCCGCGCCGCTGTCAGTTGACCCTTGGCGGCGAGGACTTCGCCGAGGTTTGCGACAACGGCAGCCACGCCTTGTTTATGTTCCAGCGCCGTCGCGAGCACCAGCGATTCCTCGAAGCACAGCTGTGATTCGGAAATCTCACCTAATTGCAGATGGACGCCGCCTAGTGATCCGAGAATCCTGCTCTGGAATTTCCGGCTCGCCAGCTTCCGCGCATCCGCCAGGCTCTCTTCGAGGACACTCAGCGCCTCGTCCAGCCTTCCTCTCATGAACGTTGCCAGTGCGCGCGTTTCGGCTGCCTGCAGTGCTCCGATGGCATGCCCGAGGCTCTTGAAGATGGCCTGTGCCTCCCTCGCATGGTCGACGGAGATGTCGTAGGCCCCGATCAGCAGTTCGGTGTGTGACTGCCGGGCCAAACTGGACGCGACCAGGAGGCGCGCTCCGCGCGCCCGGGCCTTCACCTCAGCGGCCACCGAGAGTCCAACGGCCCTTTTGAGATCACCCTTCATGGCCGCGACTTCTGCCTCGGCGAGATCGATACGAGGGTCCGTGGCGGACGAAGTCTTCACCGCCCGCAGTTCGGCGATCGTCTTCGACGCACGTTTTGAGTCCGCGGCACTCGTCTCGGCTCGCACCAGCCGGAGCCCATGCTCGATGTCGTCAGGGAAGAAGTTGAACAGGGTCTTGTAGGTGTCGATCGCCTTTTCCCATTGACGCGAGGTTTCGTAGAACTGTCCCTCGATCCGGAGCCGTTCCTCTCGCGCGAGTGGCGACGCATTCTCGAAGGCTTTTCGGGCGGCCGCCTCCGCCTTCCTTTCTTCCCCGAGAGTCTGGAACGTCTCGGCAAGGGCGGCGTGTGCGGGTGCGGACGCTGGATCGATCTCGAGGGCTTGCTGAAAGAGGTCTCTCGCCTCGAGCAGGTCGAACTTGGCGAGACGGGTAAGGCCCTCGGAATAGAGGCGGGCCGCACGCGTATCTTTCGGGAGCCTGGCCATCACCGTGCTGTTTTCGCCAGACGCCTGCGCCACACCCAGACTGCTTCTTAGTTGAATCCCGGTCTTTGTGACAACGTCGTAGATCGCGGCGACCGTCCGGTTCTCGGACACGGTTCCGAGTGTCTCGCCGGAGCCGGAGTCTTGAAGGCGGATGTCGACTCGGAGCGGGCTTGCGTTCCCGGCATCCAGCGCGAGATACGACCCGACAACCACGGTCTCGGCGTCGAGGTTGGCGCGAATTCGCTCGAGCGTCTCCTTGGTGTAAGACTCCGCGTCGCTCAGGCCGAGTTCTGCCTTCATGCGGTTCACGTTCTCGGAGGGGACGATCCTGAGTGCGCCACCCACACAGAGTTCGGCGCCCAGCATTTCCGTGAGGGCCGCCGAAAGCCATCCCGTGTCGGGCTTGCCGGCGAGGTTTCGGAACCCCAGCACGGCAACCGAGCGGCGTTCCCCTGCGCGGAGTAACGGTCGGCCCTTTCCCGCGGTGCGCCAGAAAACCACGGCGGCCACGAGCAGGCCGCAAAACGCCACGGCTATCAGGAGATTCCTTATCCCCTGGAAGCGCGGGCCTCTCGCCCACGATTTGGGGACAGGAAGGATGCCCGCGCCCTCAGAAAGATCGCCCGGAACAGTTGGGTGAACCGGGCGTCTTTCCGGTTCCGGCGGCACCTCCGGGAGTTCGTATTCAGCATTCTCGAGCGCGAGAGCGACGTCTCTTGCCGTGCGAAGCCGCCGCGAAGGCTCTTTTGCTAGACAGCAAAGAATGACGTGCTCCCATCGGGCCGGGAGATCGGGGTTATGGTGCCGGGGAGGGGCCGGTGGTTCGTTGAGGCGCTTGACGAGGAGTTCAATCGCACTCGATCCCCTGTGGGGTAGCTCTCCAGTGACCATCTCGTAGATCACGGCCCCGAACGCGTAAACATCCGAGGCGGGACCGGTCTTGCCTCCACTGGCCTGCTCGGGAGACATGTAGGCGGCCGTGCCCACCAGGAGGCCGCTCGATGCGCTCAGGGCCGATTCCCCCGTCTCCAGACTCTTTGCGAGCCCGAAGTCGGTCACGACTACACGCTCCCCCTCCTTGCCCGGGACCAGCATGACGTTGGATGGCTTGAAGTCACGGTGGACGATCCCGGCGGAATGAGCCGCGCTGAGTGCCTCGGCGATCTGACGGATGACGGGGAGGGCTTCCTCGACCGTCATCTTCTGCTTTCGCCGGATCCTCGTCTCGAGTGTCTCGCCCTCCAGCAACTCCATGGTCAAAAACGTCACATCGAGCCGCCCGTCCGAGTGCCTTCCAAATTCGAAGACCCGGCAGACGTTCGGGTGGGCGATGCGGCGTGACAGCGTAATCTCGCGCCGGAAATACTCCATCGTCTTCCAGTCGGAGGCGAGAACGGGCCTCACGATCTTTAGAGCCACCTTCACTTTCAGATCGAGGTCCAGCGCCTCGTAAACCTCTCCCATCCCGCCGCGGCCGATCTGGCGGATGATCTGGTAACGCTCCGCCAGGAGCATCCCGGCCGATAGAACTGGATCGGAGCGCTCGGAATCGGAGCGCCCGGGATCAGAGCACTCGCCGGTGTGCCCGGAGAAAAGAGACGGGCTCTCTTCCAGACCCCCTGGAACCCAGGAAGCGGCCGGCTCGGCACCCTTCTTCAATCCCCCTCCGAAGTCTTGGCCGCGAGCGCGCGCAGGGAAATCGGAGCCTGGTTCCTCATTTGGCAGTTGCAAGGAGAATACTGCAAGTGGAGATGCTGTCCCGCCTCCCGAACGCCGCCCTTCGCGCAAAGGAGGTTATTTCCCCGGACGGGCCCTCGTAAGCGCGGAGGCCAGCCCGGGCCGCGACAGTGTGTTCGCTGAGGCAAGAGATTCACCCTTCAACCAGCACCGGGAGAACGCGTATCCTGATCGGGGAGAACTTCCATGAGAAGAGAATTCTCGTCTGCTCAATGCGCGATCCTTCTGGGCGCCTGCCTTTTCGCCGGGAGGACCCTCCAGGCCCAGCCCGCCGCCGAGATGCCTCGAGTCATGGGGTCCGCGGAGCTTTCTCTCATCAACCTCGATGTCGTCGTGACGGACAAGGACGGAAAGCCAGTGGAGGGGTTGACCCTCGCCGAATTCGAGGTCTTCCATGGGAAGAAGCCAGTCACCATCACCAACTTCCGCGAGGAACGCCCCGGCAAGATCATTTCGGAACAACCGCTCCCCGCAAGAACTCCGCGGCAAGAAGCGGCGACAGCGCCCACGCCGGCAGAGGCGCTGACACCGCTTCCGCCAGAAGAGAGTCCAATCGAGCCGGGCCGCCCAAGGCGTCACCTCGTGGTTTTCATCGACCACCTCGCCCTGCCAGACGAGCGGGAGCGCGAAGAGGTGTTCGGGGCGCTGCGGGGGATTCTGCGGAAGTCCATTGATGCCGGTGACGAGGCCATGGTTGTTTCGTGGCGATGGGGTGTGCAGAGAGTGCAGCCGTTCACATCCGATCTGGCGGCGCTGGAACGTGCTCTTGACGCTGCCTCCGGTAAGAGTGTCCGGATCGGGGGCGAGCAGATGGAGATCGACAAGCTGGCCGCCGACGATGCGGCTTACGCGTGGGCTGGAACAGGGGATTCGCGTATGTCCCGCAATCTGGACGCCATGCAGGTCTGGGCCGATGTGAAAGCGAAAGCGGCGGCGCTCAGAAGCCTCATGGGAATCATGGCCGGGTTCGAGGGCCGCAAGGCCATGATCCTGGCATCACGCACGTTCTCCCGCCAGGCCGGCCAGGAGTTTGGGGCCGGTATCGACACCCGCTCGCTCCTGGAGTCGGTGACAGAGGCCGCCAACGCCGCCGGGGTCACCATTCATTCCCTCTATGCGGCGGCATGGGAGGCAGATCTTCCGACAACCGCGACCTCGCGTTTCCGAAACCCGCGTGCTGGCGGCCAGGGAAACCTCAGCCGGTCCCAGACCAACTGGATGAACGAAATGACCGCCCTTGGCAAGTTGAGCGAGGAAACGGGAGGGGTGCTGATCGGCAACACAAGCCAGGCTCCCCTCTTTGGAGAGCGGGTGGTCGCCGATCTTTCTTCGTGGTACTCACTTGGCTATCCCGTTCCGGAGGGCGCGAGCAAGACGAGCGCCGTTTCGGTGAGAGTCAAGAGACCCGGACTGACGGTGCGCACGCGGCACTCGGTCGTCGAGCGGTCTCCGGAGGAACAGATGAGGGACCGTGTTCTTGCAAACCTCTTCCGCCCGGATATCAACGCCCGGCTCCCGATTGCGGTCTCCATGAAACCCGTCATCAAGGACTCAAAGAAGAAGTTCCGAACACCCGTGACGGTGCGCATCCCGGCAAAACACATCGTCATGCTCCCGGGAAGCAGCGGACTACGGGGAGCCGTTTCGGTCTTCTATGTTTCGGCCGAGTCCGCAGGCACGTTCTCGGAGATTGTTCGCGAGAGACACGAGTTCGCGATTCCGGCTGGCTCGGAGGGCCTGCAGGCAACCACGGTCTTTAACGTGGATTTCGATGTCACAACGGCGACACCAGCGGCGCGGATTTCACTGGGTGTCTGGGACGAGACCAGCCGGGATGCGGGCTTTCGATTGCTCAGAACAGCGGGTCCGTGAGTGTTAGCATCCCGGTATTCCAAAAGCTGAAAAGGTGACACTTGGCCTCGACGGGCTCCCGTAGACGTACTCTGATTCTCTCGTTTCTCGCTCTTGCGGCCGTCTCCCTCGGGATATGGCTTCACCAGAACGCCTCGATTGAGAGGCTTCGCTCCGAGTTCATCCCCTGGATGAAGAAACTCGAGCGCTTTCGCGACGCCATCCAGGAAGTCAGGCGGGCCGCAAGGATCCAGACTCCCGTACCCGGTGAGCCCGAGGGAACCGCAACCGTTCGTGCCTGGGCTTGGGAAGGGCTCTCGAGAATCGATGGGATCTCCTATGACGCCGAGAAACCCGAACACGGTTCAGGGGCATGGGAGTCCTCGGGCCGTGTCGTTCTTCGCGTCGACGGATTCCGGCCGGATGGAGCGCGCGTCGAGAAAAGCGTCCGCCTGAGGGTGGAGTCCCGGCGAGAAGGTCCGCCGTTCTTGCTGAAGGTCACTCTGGAAGCCCGCATGGAAGAACGTTCAGAGAGCACGCCCCGGTTCCGCGAAGCCACAAAGGAAGCAGGCCTGGGCGCCCCCAGAAACGATCCCCCATTCCAAATGGTCAACCGGCTCATCGACGGCATCTGGCCCGGGTCGGGAGCCGCAGTCTTGGATTTCGACCGCGACGGTGACGAGGATCTCTTCGTCGCCGACGGAGTCCGCTCGATCCTGTACGAAAACGATGGACAGGCGCATTTCACCGATGTGACGGAACGGGCGGGCCTCGCCAGTTCAGCCGGGGCCGGAATCCGCGCCACAGGCGTTACCGCGGGAGATATCGACGGGGATGGCTACACAGACATCGTGGTGACAGATGCGTTTGGACCCACCCGGGTCTTTCGCAATCAATCTGGCGAGGCGTTTGCGGAAATCACCCAGCAGGCGGGCACCGTGACGAATGGCCCCCCCCGCTCTGCGACCTTCGCCGATGTGGACCGCGATGGAGATCTCGACCTTTTCGTGTGCATCACCGGCGACTACTTCAAGAAGATGCCAGACCCTCCCTTCGATGCAAATGACGCCTTCCCCAATTACCTCTTTCTGAATGACGGCAAAGGACGGTTTCAGGATGCTTCGCGGGCCTGGGGTTTCGCCAAACCGTCACGCTGGTCGCTGACGGCCGCATTCGCTGACTTTGACGATGACGGTTTTCCCGATCTCATCATCACGAACGATTTCGGCCTCAAGAACCTGTACCGAAACGTCAACGGCCAGCGTTTCGAGGACGTGACCGATGAGGCTGGAGTGGCCGATCGCGGCTATGGAATGTCAGCAGCCTGGGGGGATCTGGACGGAGACGGCAAGCTCGATCTCTACACGACGGGCACCTACACGCAGTGGGGCTTCTTGCACCGGTATCCGGCGCTCCCGATTGGACTACCCGGACGCGTTTTTCTTCCAATCGCCATTCAGTGGATGGAGAAGATGTGCGCGGGCAATTCCGTGTTGCTGCAGCGAGGGAAACCTGGCAGCTTCGAGGATTTCACGGCCAAAAGCGGAGCCGGCCGGGCCGGGTGGGCCTGGAGCGCCATCGCCGCGGATCTCGACAACGACAGCAGGCTGGATCTGGCCGTGACGAACGGGATGTGGGGCGACGGCAGCGACTCTGACCGCGAACTCGAGTTCTGGTGGGAAACGCTGGCCTTCTGGGACGATTACATTGAAGGGAAAACGACTTTCGACCAGAAGCGCCGTGCCGTTCATGGCCTCGAGCGGGACGCGTACTTCCAGAATCACGGAGATGGAACATTCTCAGAACGCTCGTTTCTTGACGGGTTTGACCCCAAAACGAACGGACGCGCCCTCATCGCCTTCGATGCCAACCAGGATGGGGCTCTCGATCTCTATGTTCGTTCCGTCCAGGCGCCAGAAGCCCTCTTCTTGGGGACACGGAAGAAGGACGAGCATTTCTTACGCATCCGGTTTGCGGGACAAGGGGTCGGCGCCCGCGTTTACGCAACGCTTCCAGATGGACGCCTTCTCACAAGAGAAGCCGGGAATGCCAGCGGGTTCCTTGCTTCGGGCAGCCCCATTCTGCACGTCGGGCTGGGAAGCGCCCAGAGACTTCAGAACCTGACGATCCGCTGGCCCTCGGGCCAGATCCAGAAACTCGGGAGCATCGAACAGGTGGATCGAACGCTTACGGTTGGTCCGGAAAAAGGCTTAATACCCGGGGAGGTCTGAAGCTACCGTGGACGGGACATTCCAGGTTTGATGCGCACCACGAGAAAAGGGGAAAGAACGGCCATCAGAGGAGCCGCCAGCGAACGAGGCAAGGAATCCAGCGTACGGAGGAGGACAGCAACCGGCGCTGCCAGGAGCCGTCCCCACCACCGGGTCCTTACCTGCTGGAAGCGCAACCTGTCGCCCATAGGGAGCACGGTGACGTTTTCCTTTCGCGCGTAAGAGCGAAGCTCCAGAAGAGACGGGTTGAGGGCATCCGGGATGGGGTGAAGACGGAAGGCCCCAACACGATCCCCGTGCCAGAAGTCCACTGGAAACCAGCCATTCGGGAAGTCGAGGGTGACGGCTCCGGCGGGCCGCGTGACCCGGAGCAACTCCTCGACCGCCCTTTTCCGGTCTTCGAACTTCCCGGGGAGGGCCGAGACGCGGTACGGATTCGGAGCCTCCGCGACGCCTATGTGCTCGATGAGGCCCGAGGAAACCGAATCATCAAAAACACCCGTTCTGAATGGTAAGGCGACCGCGCTGGCGACGACGAAGGGGCGCGGGGCTGGATGTTCCGCGATCCACCGGGAGAACCTGTAGAGCGAGGAGTCGACGCCAAGAGCCCGGCGGCCTTCTTGGATCCAGGCCATGACCGCGTAACCATTTCCGCACCCAACGTCCAAGATAAAGCCTCCATTCACGCCTGAGGATTTCAGATAACTCACCCGGCCGGCGGCAGCTTCTTTTTCGAGGGCCTCGGCATGTTCGAGAAGTGATGTCATGAGTGGTTTTCCCAGGCGCCCGAGGTTTGTCTCATGGATGCAGAACCTCTGTCTTCATGCCGCTGGGTTGATCAAGGAGAGCAAACTTGCGGTTTGGCGCGCCCTGGGGTTCGCGCCAGGCTCCCCATTCGCCCGCGGGAACGCGGATGAACGGCATGAGGCGCCGCGTTAGTTTCGTGACCACGACGAGGCCAGGCTGCCCCACTTCTTCAATGGGTTGCCCTGTCCCCTCGGCGAGAATCTCCACGATGACCGGGCCGTCGAGGCAGCGGAACTCGCCCGGCCCACACTCCCGGTCACAGTAAGCCACTGTTCCCATTTCCCCGTGGATATAACCCAGAGACCGGATGGAGGCGTTCGGGAAAACGAGGGAGAGGAAGAGCCGGTCCCTTTCCGATAGAAACTCGGCCGCGAAGAAGATTCTTCGCACCAGGGCTCTCTCGTCCACGTTTTCGGCGCTGACCAGGGTGACGAACTCCGCAAGTTTCTTGAGGGTTGCGGGACTTCCGCACAAAATGTTGATCTTGAACTCCCTCAAGATCTCGAGCTTGGCCTTCTCGGTAATGTGAGCCGGCAGGGGGAAGCGCATCAAGCCAAGATTGGTCTGAGCGAGGAGGGAGTCGAGAAACAGGAGTCCGGAGTCCAGCTCGGCGGCAGACAGCATGTTGGCGACCCGGTCCCCGGCTCGGAACCCGTTCTTGACGAGGTTGATGCCTGCCAGTTCCGTCTCCACAGTCCACTCGGAGCGTGTGTAGTACGTGAACTGATCGCGCCCGCCGCGAGAACGCGTCTTGAAGACGACGCCCTCGTCCGGACGCCGCGTGAGAATCTGATTTCCCTCAACCGAATTCGCTTCCTCGAACGAGGCAGAATCCACGATGGGGAGATCTTGAAGACGAACGGCCTCGCGCGGCAGCCGCGAGTAGAGACTCCGGTAGAAGGGCGACAATCCCCGGGCAACGGTGACGATCGTCTCGAGATCAAACGTCCGCATGGTGGCTCACTCCGTTCCCTGAGAGTTTCGCACTTTCTCTCTTTTCTGTGAGCCTCGCGCTCCCCTTCCCTGCTGGAGAGATGTGGCGTAACGTTTGGTGTCAGCGGGAGGGCTCTTCCTTGTCATGGCTTCGTGACACCGCGCGGTGGATTCTCGTTCTGTGCCTTTTCATGCTGGGGTGTTTTGGGAGAGGGGACAGAGCTGACACGCTGGTTTATCTGGCGGGTCAGGACATCCAGGGACTGGACCCTCACACGAGTGGATTCCTCTGGCAAACCCACAACACACTGGGCAACATTTATGAAGGGCTGATTTCTTTCGATGCCAGCCAGGCCCTCGAACCCGGACTCGCGCTTTCCTGGTCGAACGCGGATGAATACACGTGGGAATTCGAGCTGCGCGGCGGCGTTCCTTTTCACTGCGGAGGCACGTTCAGCGCGCAGGACGCCGCGTTCAGCCTGGAGCGGGCCCGCAACCACCCGCGCTCCGTCTTGCGCAGCTTTCTCGCCAACATCAAGAAGGTCGAGGTGCGTTCAGGAAATCGCATCCGGGTTTATACACACCATCCAGACGGTTTTTTGCTTCCCAAGTTGCGTAATGTGTTCATGGTCTCGCAGGCTTTTGTGGAACGAAACCCAAACGGGGCTTTTGAGAACGCTGGTTGCGGAACGGGACCCTACAGGCTCACGGGATGGGTCCGTGGAAAAGTGATCGATCTCGAGAGATTTGACACCTATTGGCGCGGGCAGCCTTCGATCCCGAACGCCCGGATCCTACCCAACTCATTTGGCGACAACGTTTCTTCCTACCTGACCAGAACGTCCCGTGCCGTTTTTTATCTGCGCCCTACGTCCCCTCTTTTCAAGGATGCCGTGAGCCGAGCGACACCGGTAACGAGCCGCAGCCTTTCCATTGTCTTTCTGGCATTCGACCTGCGCCAGGACAGCTTCGACCTCAGAAGTCGAGCCGGATCCGGAGGTAACCCGTTTCTGAATCCGCGGGTCCGGGAGGCCATCTCTCGAGCCATCGATTATGCCAAGCTCCGAAAGGTCCTCGGACTGAGCGAAAACGCCGCGGCGAGCCAGTTCGTACCCGCCCAAGTCTTTGGTTTTAATCCCAGTATCCCGGCCCCCCGGTTTTCCACCGAAGAAGCACGGGCCATCATGGCAAGAGAACTGGGGACTCCGCTCGAGGTTGACTTTGCCGTTCGGGAGTCGATGAACAGTTTCTCCATTCCGCTCACCGGCGACCTCGAAAAGGCCGGGATTCGTGTCCATACGACTGTCGTGAGTGATGAGGAGTTTCCGCCCCGGAACCTGTACCAGGAACGTCCTTCCATACAGTTGATTCGCTTTTCGTGCCGGACGGGTGACGCTCAAGAATTTCTGGAACGCTGGCTTCACTCGAAAGTCTCCGAGACCGGATATGGCCGCAACAACTTCGCCTACGACACGCTGCCGGTTCCAGGTCTCGATGCAGCTATCGAAGCAGCGGGCCTGGAGATGGCCCCACAGTTAAGGCAGCAGAAGCTCCAGGACGCGATGCGGGTGGCGGTCCAAAACTTCGTGGCCCTCCCGCTCGTCAATGACGAGGAGACGGTTTTCTTGCCGCCCGGGGTCACCTGGCCGCAACGAGCCGACAACCTCAAGCTCTTCTTCGAAGCTCGATTCGAATAAGCATGACAGCCGGCTCGGGAGGCTGTGCTAGATTCCGCCGCCAGAGTGAAGCGTGACTCGATCTGTGGAGCCGGGGCCGGCTGGCGACGCGAGCTGGCTGCCGATTTCCTGGCCGCTCCCGATGTCATCGATTTTGTGGAAATCGTTGCGGAATCATGCCTTGCAGATCCCGGCCAGCTCAGGGAAGCTCTTTCGATAAGCAAGATTTGGCCCGTCGTCTTACACGGAGTGAAACTCTCACTTGGCAGCGCCGAGGGGATTGACCGCGACCGCGCCCGGCTGCTCGGCCGGCTGGCCCGGAGGCTCAAGGTGAGGGCCATCACTGAACACGTCGCGCTCACACGGGCCGGAGACATTGAGATCGGGCACTTGACCGCCCTTCCATTCTCCCGAGAGGCTGTCGCTGCCGTTGTCCGAAATGTGGCGGTGGTCCGGCGCCATCTGCCAGATGTCCCTCTTCACCTTGAGAACATTGCATGGACCATGCGGTGGCCGGACGACGAGATGAGCGAGGGGGATTTTTACTGCGAAATCCTCGAAAAAACGGGGTGCGGGCTTTTACTCGATATCTCGAATCTCTACGCAAATGCCCTCAACTCGGGAGTCACGCCAGAGTGGCTCCTCCAAACGTACCCGGTCGAGAAAACAGAGATGGTGCATATCGCTGGCGGCGTGTGGCAAGACGGTTTCTATCTCGACACCCACGCCCACGACGTTCCCCAGGGCGCCTTTCGGCTCCTCTCTTCCGTTTTCGAACGGGCCGGGCCGGTTCCCACTGTCCTCGAGCGTGATGGGAACTTCCCGGTATTTGAGGAGTTGGAGGCGGAGGTTCGCGAGATAAGGAGGCGGGCACGGGCCGCGAGTGAGAGAGAAAAGCAGGCTCCGGAGCCAGGGGCTGGTGAGCCGAAACCAGCTTCCGTGCGGGACGAGAAGGACTCTTGCCAGGGCTCCCTGGCAGAAAGGCAGCGAAAACTGGCGACTCTCCTCACATCGAGGGATCGCCCTGGTGTTTGTGATCCCTTTTTGGAGAAAGACATTTGGCGAACGCGAGCCGTACTCTTTCACAAGCGAATCGATGAAGCGCTCCCCTTGTTGCCGAACTTGGCGCGCCATGGTGACATCATCCGGCGAATGGCAGCGGTGAGCCTCTCGGGAACCCAGCGGGCGGAACGCGGAGCCGGAGTAGCGGATGCGCTTCGGATCGCCGAGTCCGCTTCTGGCAACGAACAGCTGCGGCGGGCAGCAGTCCTCGACCGGCTGGCGTTACGGGCGCGGTTCCGCCCCTGCCGAAAGGGGAGCCGGTACGTTCCCCGCCGGGGTCCATTCGTTTTGCGGGAGTGTCTGCCGGATGGGAAACCAGTGTGGGCCTTCAAGCTTTTTGGGTCTAGACTGCGCGTTTTTCAGTAAGGTGATTCTTAGAAATGATCTTACCGGTTTCCTCGGGCGGTCTTTCCTGGGAGCGCGGGCATCCGGAAAACTCCTGAGTACAGTTTTTCAAGAGGAAACGAGTTTGAGAGGTTGTGAGTTGAAGACTTATCCCAAGAGGCCATTTTCAGAGCTTCCTCATCTCGCCCAAAAACGGCTCATGACGTTTGCGGAGGACCTGCGAAGGGTGGCGGGCTCCCGGCTGCATTCCATCGTCGTCCATGGAAGCGCGGTGCGAGGAGGCTACCGGGGAGAGCAGAGCGATATCGACGTGCTCGTTGTTCTGACCGAGACATCTCTCGAACTGCTCGAGGCACTGTCGAACCCGCTCATGCTGGCCCGTAATGCGAGCCGTATCGATGCCATGATCCTGAAACCGTCTGAAATCGAGGATGCGGCCGACGTCTTCCCGGTCTTCTACGCAGACATTCGCCGTTGTCACGCCATCGTGGAGGGGGAGGACCCGTTCGAGACACTCGAAATCCCGGAAGAAAACATTCGGGTCCGGATCGAGCAAGAGCTGAGGGAAACCAAGATCCGCCTGCGCCGCGCGGTGGTTGATGGGCTTTGCTCGCCTGGCCTTTTGGCGGGAGCGCTTGCGCGCAAGCTGAAGCAGGTTCGGGGCCCTCTCTTCGCACTTCAAGAACTGCTCGGTATTGCCCCGAAGCAGGATTCTCTCGAGGAAGTTCTCGGGGTGTGCGCGGGGAGATATGGGATAGATGTTGCCCCCCTTCTTGATCCTGGCAGGGACTCGAGGAAGGGGCACGGTGTCTTCCGGAAGTTAATGGACGCTGCAATCGCGGATGCCGACCGGTTCGGGAAGGACACGGGGAAATGATTGAGTCTCTCTTTGATTTCTTCCCGTTCAACATGAGTTCTGGCCCAGAGTTTCTGCTTTTTTATTTCTGCGTGGCCTTCGCTTCGCTTCTGGCGACGGGGATCGTTGCTGGAATCTGGGGGCGTCGCATGGACGAGAGCGGCCTCGTGGCTCCTGACGGATCCGTCGCGACCGGACGGCGCCCCCTGACGCTGGGGTGGGTTCCGCGTCCGGAGGAGGCTTTTGCTATCGCCTACCTGAAAGAGGGGAAGAATGGGGTTGCGAACGCCCTGATGTCGGTCGCCGCGGCTGAAGGGTGGCTCGTGCCGGTGACTGGCGGCGAGGGCGTCTACTCCCATGTCAAGGGAATCAGAACACAGCTCGGGCTCGCCGCCCAGTTTCAGAGCCGGCTTGAGGCGCTCGGGCAGGAGAACCTCTTGTTAACGGAAGTGCGGGAGAACGCTCTGGCTGTGGCGGGCCTTTCGGAAAACGGTCTTCGCAAGGAGATTGCAGATGCCGGGCTCGAGCGGGCGGCGGAGACGAAGACGAAACTACAAAAACTCATCTGGGGAGTGGGGGCGGCACTTCTGGCGATTGGGCTCATCCGGTTTGCCCGCGGCATCGAACTCGGCAGGCCGGTGACCTTGTTGTTCTGGGAAATGGTGTTTCTTGCCGGGGCCGTGGTGATCATGGCTTCGCGACAAGGAAAAAGCAGCCTGGTGAAACCCTACCTGGCGTGGCTCGAGGGGGCAACGGTCTCCCTCACGACGGATGTCTCGAGCGGACGCCGCCGGGACGTGCGCGATGTACTGTTGGCCGTGGCGGTGGCGGGAAGCTCGGCCGTGGTTGCCGCACCGCTTTTCGCTGGCTTTTCCTCTGTCCTGTTTCCCCCTCCGCAACGTCAAGCACAATCCGGAAGTGAAGGCGGGAGTAGTTGCAGTTCGTCCAGCTGCGGAGGAGGCGGAGGCTGCGGAGGAGGTGGAGGCTGTGGCGGGGGCGGAGGCTGCGGAGGGTAGCCTGAGCGAGTTTCCCGATCCCGCCTTTTCGGTCATCGATGCGCTCGGTGGCGTCTTTCGCCTCACCCGCCGTACGCCAACGTTGAATGGTTCTGTTCCACTCAGGGTCGCTCAGGCCTGCGTTCCGCATCTGGAAGGAAATGCCTTTGGGTATCAGATCGGCCTGGCTGCGACGCTCACACTCTCCCGGCGCATGGGAGTCAGGCGAATCGCGGCGGGAGAGCGCCAGGAGGCAGACCTCGACCGGCAAATCCGGGCCGGACCGGTCACCCTGAGAACTCTGGGTGAAGGGTATGCCGTGCGGGAGACAGGAGCGTCGCGATTCCTGAGCCGCACTGGATTTCGCAAACTGGAAATTTCCACCGGGCTCTATGTGCGTCCCGAGCAGGGGCTTGTTCTACGAGTCTCGGGAGCAGGCAACCGTAGAAACCTCCTGTTCGATGTAGAGGAGGATGTTTTTGCTCCCGGGGTATGGACGCACATCGTGTTGCGGATTCGATTCCGAGAGGCCCTTCCCGTCCAGCTTCAGCTCGAAGGGGAGGTTGCGTCCCTGGCGGTCTTTCCCGCTACCCACACATTCACCGAACTGGAACTGGCGAAAGCGCGGGATATGGCTGAAAGACACGTTGCGTTCTTTGACGAAGATTACTTCGAGACGAAGCGGGAGGCCGTGACGGGGAAGTACCGGCGCCTGATCTCTGCGGCGATGCGCCCGGCCCATGCAGGAGACCCGCAGGTTCATTTTGCCCGGGCCGGGCCAGTGGAGTTAAGGGTCGAGATCCAGAGACCATTCCGGCCAAAAGACGGCGATCCAGGGCTGCCGTCGCTCGTCTTCTGCAATGCAGTTAGTTTTTCTGTCATGTTCGATGGGCACACGGTATGGATAGAGCCAGACCGGAACGTGCTTCGTAAGAAAGCGGTTCTGGTTGAGGAGGCCCTTCAAGAAGCATTTGGGGACAACTTAGGGGACCGCCATCCGGGGTGGCGGCTCTATTTCACGAAGTACTTTACGCCGCACCCGGCAGGAGAGCCGCACTTTTTTGTAAAGCCCTGGGCCTTCGTGAAGACGTCTCCGGGGTGGGCCGTACTGGTAGATGGGATCAACGGGGGTGGTTATGACGTGATGCGGGGGGTGGTGGCAACGGAAATGTTTCACGCGGTTCCGGCGGTTTTCCGACTTCTTCGGATAGGGAAGTGGATCCGGGTTCCGGAAGGGACGCCGCTGACGCGGATGATTCCGTTCCCGAGAGGGCTCGATGCGGCGGGGCATGTTTGGAGGAGTCTGTGCTAATGAAGGGTGGGGCCCAAAAAGACAAACGCCCGAGCTTTAGGCTCGGGCGTTTTGATACTTCCCGGCGGCTTCCTACTCTCCCACACCGTTTCCAGTGCAGTACCATCGGCTCCAAGGGGCTTAACTGCCGTGTTCGGAATGGGAACGGGTGGGACCCCCTCGATATGACCACCGAGAAAACTGCTTACGTTTATTCTCGGAATTGAATTGACGTGTATTTTTCGCGCCTCAAATATTTTATGGCCAAGCCTCACGGACGATTAGTACCAGTAAGCTTCGCGCCTTTCAACGCTTCCACATCTGGCCTATCAACGTGGTCGTCTCCCACGGTCCTTTCGGGGGCTTGCGCCCCAGGGAGATCTCATCTTGGGGTCGGCTTCGCGCTTATATGCCTTCAGCGCTTATCCTACCGCACTCCGCTACCCGGCGTGTGCCGCTGGCGCGACAACCGGTGCACAGGAGGTGCGTCCAACCCGGTCCTCTCGTACTAAGGTCGGGGCCCCTCAAATCTCCTTCGCCCACACGAGATAGGGACCGAACTGTCTCGCGACGTTCTGAACCCAGCTCACGTACCGCTTTAACCGGCGAACAGCCGGACCCTTGGGACCTGCTTCAGCCCCAGGATGCGATGAGCCGACATCGAGGTGCCAAACCTTGCCGTCGATGTGAACTCTTGGGCAAGATCAGCCTGTTATCCCCGGCGTACCTTTTATCCGTTGAGCGATGGCCCTTCCATACAGAACCACCGGATCACTAAGACCTACTTTCGTACCTGCTCGACTTGTCTGTCTCGCAGTTAAGCACCCTTTTGCCTTTGCACTCAATGCGCGATTTCCGACCACGCTGAGGGTACCTTCGTGCTCCTCCGTTACTCTTTGGGAGGAGACCGCCCCAGTCAAACTACCCACCAGACACTGTCCGCAACCCGGATCACGGGTCTACGTTAGAACACCAGCCATTAAAGGGTGGTATTTCAAGGACGGCTCCACGCAGACTGGCGTCCACGCTTCAAAGCCTCCCACCTATCCTACACATCAAGGACCAGTGTTCAGTGTCAAGCTATAGTAAAGGTTCACGGGGTCTTTCCGTCTTGCCGCGGGTACACTGCATCTTCACAGCGAGTTCAATTTCACTGAGTCTCGGGTGGAGACAGCCTGGCCATCATTACGCCATTCGTGCAGGTCGGAACTTACCCGACAAGGAATTTCGCTACCTTAGGACCGTTATAGTTACGGCCGCCGTTTACTGGGGCTTCGGTTCGAAGCTTCGGTTGCCCTGACCTCTCCCCTTAACCTTCCAGCACCGGGCAGGCGTCAGACCCTATACGTCGTTTTCGACTTCGCAGAGTCCTGTGTTTTTGATAAACAGTCGCCTGGGCCTCTTTGTTGCAACCCAGCGAAGCTTCGGGGGCGAACCCCTACACCTCACCAGGCACACCTTCTTCCAAAGTTACGGTGTCAATTTGCCGAGTTCCTTCGCAACGCTTCACTCGAGCGCCTGAGGATTTTCTCCTTGACTACCTGTGTCGGTTTGCGGTACGGACGCCCGCCAGGCTCCTTAGGGGGTTTTCTCGGCAGCGTGGCATCATCGACTTCTGGCCTTGCGGCCACCCCATCACTTCTCGGCGTTAACGAGGGAACGGATTTACCTATCCCCTCCGCCTACGAGCTTGGCCCACGTCAACCAACGCGTGGGTTCGACTAGCCTCCTGCGTCACCCCATCGGTCTTTGTCGCCCGACGAGCGGTTCAGGAATATTGACCTGATGTCCATCGGCTACGCCTCTCGGCCTCGCCTTAGGAACCGACTAACCCTGAGCGGATTGACCTTGCTCAGGAAACCTTAGTCTTTCGGCGAGCAGCGTTCTCAGCTGCTTTATCGCTACTTGTGCCGGCAGGGTCTCTTCTGTGCGCTCCAGTAGTCCTTACGGTCTACCTTCGACGCGCACGGAATGCTCCTCTACCACGCACGGGGGACGCATCCCCCGTGCATACGCAGCTTCGGTACAGTGCTTGAGCCCCGTTGTATTGTCCGCGCGGAGCCACTTGACCAGTGAGCTATTACGCTTTCTTTAAAGGATGGCTGCTTCTAAGCCAACCTCCTGGCTGTCGGAGCGTCTCCACATCGTTTTCCACTGAGCACTGATTTAGGGACCTTAGCTGGCGCTCTGGGTTCTTTCCCTTTTGACGACGAAGCTTATCCCCCGCCGTCTCACTCCCGGATAGTACGCTGCGGCATTCAGAGTTTGGTTGGATTCAGTAACCGGGTAAGGCCCCTAGTCCATCCAGAGCTTTACCACCGCAGGTATTCGTCCGAGGCTGCCCCTAAAGGCATTTCGAGGAGAACGAGCTATAACGGAATTTGATTAGCCTTTCACCCCTAGCCTGAGCTCATCCGAGCTTTTTTCAACAAACACCGGTTCGGACCTCCACGCGGTGTTACCCGCGTTTCATCCTGACCCAGACTAGATCATCCCGCTTCGCGTGTACGGCCAGTGACTGTACGCCCTATTAAGACTCGCTTTCGCTACGGCTTCGCACGATGCTTTGCCTTGCCACTGACGGTAACTAGCCGGCTCATTATGCAAAAGGCACGCGGTTCCGCCGGGTTGCCCCATGGCGGTTCCACTGCTTGTAGATGAACGGTTTCAGGTCTATTTCACTCCCCTCACGGGGGTTCTTTTCACCTTTCCCTCACGGTACTGGTTCACTATCGGTCGTCGAGTCGTATTTAGCCTTGGGAGATGGTCCTCCCGGATTCCCACGGGATTCCACGTGTCCCGTG
>JADHED010001360.1_pt1 | contig 21231 bp, 22 predicted proteins | sample 8952041 | NCBI WGS metagenome assembly JADHED01 (sample SAMN16124423, study PRJNA663239) | bioreactor sludge metagenome | isolation source: sludge (control) | place: India:Bengaluru | collected 2018-09-08
ACCGGAGCAACCGGATCATCAAGCAGCTCGAGGCGCAGAAGAAGAGCTGGAAGGTGCGGCTGGAACGGCTGGCCGCCGACAAGAAGAAGGACGACCTGCTGACCTGGGAACAGTTGGGCATCGACGGCTTGTGGATAGACGAGGCACATTGCTTCAAGAATCTCTATAGGTTCACGAAGATGACGCGGGTCGCGGGCCTGCCGCTGTCCAACTCGGAGCGCGCGTTCGATCTGTACCTGAAGACGCGCTACACGATGAAGCTGCACGGCAATGCGCAGCGCGGCGTGGTCTTCGCGACTGCGACGCCGGTGGCCAACACCATGGCCGAGATCCACACGATGCAGCGCTACCTGCAGCCGCGCCGGCTGGAGGAACTGGGCCTGCAGCAGTTCGATGCCTGGGCCGCGACCTTCGGGGAGTCGGTGACGGCGCTGGAGATCGCGCCGGACGGCAGCGGCTACCGCATGCACACGCGCTTCGCGCGCTTCATCAACGTGCCGGAGCTGATGGCCGTCTTCGGCGAGGTCGCGGACATCCGCACCGCCGAGATGTTGAACCTGCCGGTGCCGAAGCTGCGTGGCGGCAAGGCGCGCACGGTGGCCTGTCCGGCGAGCGCGGCCCTCAAGGCCTATGTGCAGACGCTGGTGAAGCGAGCCGAGGCGATCCGCAACGGGCATGTCGATCCGACCGAGGACAACATGCTCGCGGTCACGAACGACGGGCGGGCGGCGGCGCTGGATTTCCGGCTGGTCGCGCCCACGGCGCGGTTCGATCCGGAGGGCAAGGTTGGCGCCTGCGCCCGCGAGGTGCTGGCGATCTGGCAGCGCACGGCGGGCTTCCGCGGCGCGCAGCTGTTGTTCTGCGACCTGTCCAGCCCCAAGGGCGGCAAGGCCTTCAGCGTCTACGAGGATCTGAAGCAGCGGCTGGTGGATGCGGGCATCCCGGAGCGGGAGATCGCGTTCATCCACGATGCCGGGACCGACGTCCAGAAGGCCACGCTGTTCAAGGCCGTTCGCGAGGGCCGTGTGCGTGTGCTTCTGGGATCGACCGGCAAGATGGGCGTGGGCACGAACGTGCAGACCCGCCTGGTGGCGCTGCATCATCTCGATGCGCCGTGGCGCCCCTGTGACGTCGAGCAGCGCGAGGGGCGCATCCTGCGCCAGGGCAACGAATGCGATGAGGTCGAGATCTTCCGCTACGTGACCGAGCAAAGCTTCGACGCATACATGTGGCAGACGCTGGAGACCAAGGCTCGCTTCATCGCGCAGGTGATGCGCGGCGACAAAGGCCTGCGGGCCATCGAGGATGTTGAGCTCGCCACGCTGAGCTATGCCGAGGTCAAGGCCCTGGCGTCGGGCAACCCGATGGTGATCGAGAAGGCCGGCGTGGACGCCGAGGTGGCCAGGCTCTCCACCTTGTTCTCGGTCTGGCGCAACCAGCGCTGGGCCAACGAGAGCGAGGTGGGACGGTTGCCGATGCTGATCGAGTCGCTGGAGCAGAAGCTGGCGCTGCATGTGGAGGACGCGGCCCAGGCCCAAGCCGAGCCCCAGACCATGGGGCGGATCGCGGTGGAACTCGGTGGCCGCAAGATCGCCGGGCCGGATGCGGTGGGCGACGCCTTGCGCGAGCTGGTGAAGACCGCGCGTGCGGGCATCCGCGGTAGCGCCTTGCTGTCCGGCCAGGTCGTGGGCCGCTTCGGCGGCTTCGAGCTGGGGCTGCAGGCCATTGGCACCGAGGCCACGCCAGCATTCTTCCTCGCGGGGCGCTGCCGCTACGACGCCGAGCCGTACCAGACCGGGCCGGGCCTCGTGTCCGCGCTGCTGACGGTGCTGGCCTCGGTGGGCGAGCAGCAGGCCGGAACGGCCGCACAGCTCGCCATGCGGCGCAAGCGGCTGGAGGATCTGACGCTCGAGCTGGCGCGCCCGTTTGAGCATGAAGGCCGGTTGACCGCGTTGCTGGTGCGCCAGCGCGAGCTGCTCAAGCAGCTCGACCTCGACAAGGATGAGGCCGGCAACGCCAGCCTGGATGGCGAGGCGATGCGCCAGGCCGCGTGAAGTTTGCGCCCCGCTACCGAAAGGTGGTGGGGCGTTTTTATTGAAGGGAGCCGCCTTCGGCACCGGGGCGCCACCCGCAAATGCCCCGTCTGAAGGGCGTTTGCAGATGGCACGCTCCAATGCGGCGATCACAGGCGTACATGCAGACCATACTGCAAGTGCTTCCCGTGGGCATCGCGTCCACCAAGCCTTCCTCGCAGCCTGCGCTGCGCCGAAGTCCAGCTCTGCTGGCGTCGCAGTCGTTACCTGCCCTCGAGTTCCCTGGCGCTGGCCTGGGTGGCTGCCTCGGCAGCCGTGAGTTCCTGTCGGCCTTCGAGCCGACCTTCCCAACTGACGTGCAGCTTCACGGTTGCGCGCCACTGAGCGAAGGCCCTTGCCACTTGGCGCAGGGCCTTCATCCCATGTCGGCCGTCCAGGCCGGCGCCTAGCCGCCCCGCTTGCGCGAGGCACACCCGAACGGGGACCCCAGTCCCCGCCGGGGTTGGGCGTTCCCCTTTTTCAACGAAGGAGAACGCCATGTTTGCTGCCCTTGCAGTCAGAGAGTCGCACCGCATTCCGGTGCTGTTGGGTGGATCGGGCCTCACCAGCCCTGCCCCCTTGCCGCAGCGCAAGCTCGCGGTGCTGCTGCGTCCCCTGCCTTGCCTCGGCAAGTGCATGGGCCGCCCGTGTGCGGACTGCCGCAGGGCAGGTTGACCATGCCGGTCGATCTGTACCGCCGGCGCATCGCCGCCACCGTCGTCGAACTGGCCCGGGAGGATCCCTTTCTGGTCAAGGAAGTCATCACCCGCCTGCGCACAGCGGGCGAAATCGAAACCGACGATCTGGTCTACCTGGACCGGATCGCCGACCGCTGGATCGCGGTCGCCGAAGCCAACGCCCGGCGAGCTACCTCAGCGCACGCGCGTCAAGCGCGCGGGTAGCGAGGTTCCCTTCGCTTTTGCCATGGCAAAGGCGATCTTGTCCAGCAGTTCCGGACGTTCCCCGGCCAGCGTGCCGGCCCAGCGGGCCAGCGCCTGGCCGAGATCGTCCTGCGTTCGCGTCCCGTCGACATCGAGTCCGAGTCTTCGGAATTCCTCGATCTCGGTGGGCGTGAACCGGAGTGAGTGGCCTGCACGAAGCATGTGTGGGCTGTCCAAGGCGTGTGGGATGCCAGCTTAGCAAAGCGGCACACCGCCACAACCCCGGGAGACTGACGCCTCCCGATCAGGGCTGGGCGCGTGCTTCCCATGAGCAAGGAGATAGGACCATGAACCTGACCGCAGCGCGAGCCCGCCCCAAGCGCAGCGCCATCGGCACAGAGGAGGAACGCGCCTGGGTGTCCTTCTACCGGCGTGCCGGCAAAGACCCCGTGATCGCCGCCGAAGTGCTGGCGCAGTTGGACACCGACCCCGAGATGAAGCGCGAGCACCTGGCGCTGTACCTGTGCTGCCGCGAGTCGCTGCGCCTGCACCAGGCGCGCGAGACACGCAACCAGCGCTTCGGCCGCTTCGTGCGCTGGCTGCTCGGCGGCCTGTTCGTCCGGTTCCCAGCGAATGCACGGCGCGTGCTGGGACGCGGAAGCGACCTCGCCTCAGCCTGCCTGCCCGAGGAGCCTTCCGAGCCCGCCACGGCGCAGATCCAGCGTCTGGCGAAAAACCCGAAGGTACGTGCCGCCCGCGCGGCATTCAAGGCGCCCGCCATCGCGGAGACACCCGCCGCCCCGCAGGCGAAGCCCGAAGCGGTGGACTCGGCGCCCCGAGCGGCTCAAGCCGTCGGCTGAGCCATTCATCCCGCCCCCCTGGCCACCCGGCCGGGGGAGCGCGGTGCTTCACCGGCCAGCGCTGGACAACTGACCAATTTCCTCTGTTGCAGGCTCACGCCGCCAGGCAACGCGCAACCTCCTGGTCGATCATCCAGTGGAGGAACTGCGTGTCCTGGGACACGCCCCAGTAGTGCGCCTTGCACTGCGCCACATACGCATCCAGATCCGCGCACGTGCGGATGCCGACCGGCTCGATGTCGGTCAGCCAACGAAAATACTCGATTTCCTTGTGCGTCAAACGGATCTGGGAGCCCAGGCAGATCATGGTGAAACCCCTTGATGGCCACTATGCTGACGCAAAAAGACCTCGCTGAGAGCGAATCAACGGCACTTGATCAAGAAATTTCTTGAATGGCACTGGAGTGACATTCAAGTGTCACGAGACCTCATGTCACATGCATCTGGCGTTCAAGGTGTTGACGATGGGCGACACCGCTGCGCAATCGCCACCCGAATTCGGGAATGAATTGCGGGTCAATCACCACGGCTTCCTGCCGGCACAGGTATCCCCCCCTTGTGACGCAGCGAGGCCAGGGTCACACTGCCAAAACCCACTTTCCTCCTGATGGAGGTTCTCCGGCCACTCGCCGGCGTCGCAGTCGTTACCTGCCAAGACCACCGTGCCGACAACCGTTGCGCACCTACTTCCCACCGGGGACGCTGTCCCCTCAGGAATTGGCGTTCCCTTGCTTTTCAATCAAGGAGAACGCTGTGGAAATCACGCTCATGAGCGACCAGGCTCTCATCAACGAACTGCTTTCGCCTGGGCATGCCGAGCCGATGGCAGCAGACAGCCATCCATATATCCAAACGGCATTGCCCTTGGCAACACAGGCATCCCAGCAGCAACGCCTGCGGCGCATTCTGGATCTCTCCAAAGAACTGCTGATGAGGGATCTACGACACGACTGGATCCTTCGACCGATGGTGAACAGTCCGGCCGCCTTCAAGGAATGGCTGCGCCTGCGCTTTGCCAATCTCGAGCACGAGATATTCCTGGTGGTCTTCCTCGATGCACAGCAGCGCATCATCGACGCTGAGGTGATGTTTCGCGGCACCTTGACGCAGACGTCGGTCTATCCACGCGAGGTTGTCAAGGCTGCCATGCGGCACAATGCGGCCGCCATCGCCATGGCCCACAACCACCCCAGCGGCCACGTCGAGCCCAGTGCGGCCGATCGGCAACTGACGCAAACCTTGCGCTCGGCGCTGGCGCTGGTGGATGTGCGCTGCATCGACCACTTCATCGTCGCGGGCGACCACCTGCTGTCGTTCGCCGAGCAGGGATTGATGTAATCGAAGCTGTCACGCTGCACACACACCGATAGCGGCCACTGACCCGTGGCTCGCTTTCGGCTCCGCGTACGGGAATCCCCACGGGTTTCCTTTGCACTCTGACATGAAGTTCGCGAAGTCCGCAAGGTATCCCGGAATCCATGCCGATATCGCCACACAAGGAATGAACCATGCACACCCATTGCATTGAGCGGCTGCGCGAACTGGCCGAACCCCTGACGGCGCTTTCGCTAACCCATCTGACGCCAGCCACGCGGCAGAAGCTGCGAGAAGACGATTTATCCGTCAATGCCTATCCAACCGACTTCGGGGGCTTCGTATTCGTAGGCTCACCGCGCTATCGCTTGCCTTTGGAATCCGATCTGGCAACGATTTTCGAGGCCGCTGAGCAAGCCGGCATCGTCTGGCTGAAATTCGACAGCGAGGCACCCACCATCGCGGGACTGCCGGCCTTCGCTCCCCAAGATCCCATCCTGTAAGACCACCCCGGCGCCGAAACCATGCGCCGGGGTTTGGCCGTCTTCATCGCCATCGCTCCATGGGAACCGGATCGGCGTCAGTCCGCAGTGCCTCCAGATCAATCACTGCATCTGCCATACCCGCCAACTCGGGCGTCTGCGAAACGAAGAATTCGCGCCGGTAGCCGCCCAACCGCAATACCTCGCGCTTCATTGCGCCGAACATGCGCTTTCGATCTGGATCCAGCGCGCCGTCGGCCTCATCGGAAAACAGTGTCTCGTAGCGCCGCTCGCTGGTCTGCGCCAGGTACAGCGCCACGGCTCGCACCAGGCATTCGTTGATCCAGACCCGCTCCCCTCCGCTCATGAGCCGCACGCTCTTGCTCTCCCCCGATTCGGCGTCATGCACCAGGATATCGAAGTCCTCCCGCTTCTCGCCCTTGGCCGTCTCTGCCTGCGTGAGGATGGAGACCGTGAAGCGTGGGCCATAGCAGGCCAGCAGCAATTCGTTCGCCAGCCCTGACAGGGCCGGCCCCGCGTCGTCGATCGCCAGCGCGATCAAGCCGTCATTGCTCATGCACCGCGCCAGCAGGGCCCAATCGCCCATCGCGCTCTCGACACGCTGGACGCGCCGACGTGCCGTGGCCTGGCGCTGGGCCAATACCTTCTGTTGCTGGCGCAGCGCCTGCAGGCTTTCCAACTGCTTCAAGGCGTCAATATGCGCTCGTTGCGCATTCTCATGCGCGGCGACGGCGTGATCGCACGCCGTCGCGGCGGTGACCAACTGCCGGGGTTCAAAGGGTTCAGGCAAGGTCTGCAGCACTGCGTCCAGCCGGGCCAGCGCCTGCCGCAGCCGCTCGGACTGCTGCGTCCGCTGTGCGTCGATGGCCTGCATGCCTGCGGTAATGGCGTCCCACTCCTCCCGCTCGGCTCCTGCTTCGACCGAAGCTTCTTCTCCCCCAGGATCACCCAGGCCGGACAGTTCAGCCAGAACCTCAGCCAGGCGCTGGCGCACGACCCGCATGTCGTCCGCCTTCGCCGCCAGCAAGGCCAGCCGTGACGCGCGATTGCGCGCGCGCTCCAGGCGCCGTTCGACTGCCTCCAATTGACCGCCAGCCTTCGCCAAGGCCTGGACTCGTGCCTTGACAGCCCAGCCGTCCCGTTCGACCTCTACCTTCTCGTCGGCCAGACGCCGCAGCACCGCATCGGCGCTGGGGATCAGCGCCTGAGCCTCCCGGGTATCGGCCAGCAACTGGCAAGCCCCCTGCAGCGGCATGCCCGCGCACGGTACTTCAGCGGCCAGGCCCAAACGGCGCCGGAGCGACTGCGCCTGCAAGGCAGCCTGCCCCGCCTCGCGCTCGATGCCCTGAACCCGTTGCACCAGAGCGCGCAACTGACCCTTGGCCTGCTCCCACTCGGCCACCTGGTCTCGACCCTGGCGTGCACGCTCAGCGCGCAGCGCCAGCAACCGCTCGGCCTGCGGCAAGCGCCTGAGCGCGTTGCGCACCAAGTGCTCCCGGACCAGCAAGGCGCGGCACCGGGCCTGTGCGTCCTCCAGCCGTTCGCGGCGCTGCCCGACCTGGGCCTGCCGCTGCGCGGCGCGGCGCGTGAGCCGATCCAGCCGCTGAAGCTCATCTTTTTCGCGGTCCTCCAGCTCCTGCATTCCGGTTCGGCCTGCTGCTTGCACAGCTTCCCGCTCCTGCAGCAACTGGGCACGCCGCGCATCGGCCTCGCGGGCCTGCTCGCGCTGTACCGTGACCTGGGCGTAGACCTGGCGCGCCTCCCCCAGCGTCAACGCTGCCGCTGTCGCGGCTGCCTGGGCCTGATCGGCACGTGCCGGCGCATCGGCGGCATCGGACTGCGCGCGCGCCAGCCGCCCAGTCTCGGAGTCCATGGCTGCGGCCTCCTGGCGCAGCGCCACCAGCCCGGCCTTCAGCAGCTTGGCCGTCTCCCCGGCCTTGCGCCCCAGTTCCCGGATCTGCTCCTGTCCCAGCAGGTCGGCCAGCAGTGTCTTGATCTCCGCGTTGCGGTAGTCGCTGAGCTGGCGCTTGCCCTGGGCGCCGAACACCGAGGTGAAGAAAGTGTCGGCGCTGCCGCACAAGTGCTCCACGCAGCGCGTATAGGTTTCGACCTTGCCGTCAGACACCGTGCCGTCCTCCAGGGTGAGCGGGCGCCAAGCCCCTGCATCGGAGAGTACGAATAGGAAGGCCTCCGTCCGGCGTCGGCCGTTGAGCCGGATCACGACCTGGGAGCGGTAGCTGCGCCCCTCCAAGGCCCAGACCAGATCCTTCTCGTTCTCCGGGAGGAACACATGGTCGTAATAGCTGAAGCCACCGGCGCCCGCGGCGGACGCGCGCGAGGGCATGGCGAGATATGGGTGCATGTTGTCGAGCACCGTGGTCTTGCCACGCCCGTTGGCGCCAGCGATGGCGACCAGTTCGGCCCCATCGCACAGAGCCTCGAAATCCAGGGTCAGGACATTCAGGCCCAGGCCGTCGCGGATCCCACGAAAACCCTTGAGGGTCAGGGATAGTAGTTGCATGGCGGTGATCTCCATGGGGTTGATGCATCCCAGTTTCCCGCGGGGTCGGGAGAGATCAAGGGCTTGGGAGTAGCGGCCTGACTCCGGAACGCCTTTCCCAGAAAATGATCGAGTTACGCGCAAAAATACCTTTTGCAATCAGTAAGTTATATGAATTTGCAAGAGAGGTAAAATCGTCCACCAAGGATCGCCCCTCCACCGCCATGAACACGCTCAACCGCATCAGACGCTCCGTTGCCAACCGCGGCGACGATGTGCTCCTGCGCAACGAATTCAACCATTTCGGCAGTGCCGCGCAGGTCGGCCGCGCGCTGCGCGAGCTGATCCCCGAGGCACTGCAGAAGCTGGGAGTGACCGTCATGGCCAGCCGCCTGACCCAGGAGTACAACGCCGGGCGCAGTACCCAGGTGCCCGCGGGCATCGTCTTCAACGTCGGCCGGCGCCGCATCGCCCGCAAGCTGGGCTTCAACGGCAAGGCGATCCGGTACGAGCACGCATGAGGGTGCTGGCGCCGCAGCGGCAGGAACTGATCGAAGCGCTTGTCGCGGAAGCGGCGCCAGGCAGGATCACGGCAGGCCTGCTGGAAAAGGATGAGCACCTGACCGATGCGCTCCGGGCCCTGTTCGCCCTGCAACCCGAAGGGGTGCAACTGGTGTTCTGCGGCGGCACCAGCCTGTCCAAGGCCTACGGACTGATCGAGCGCATGTCCGAGGATGCCGACCTGAAGGTGGTGTTCCCTGACCTGGATCAGTCGCGTGCCGAAACCCGGCGACGTCTGTCGGAGCTGAGAACCCTGGTGACCAACACCCTGGCCGGCATTGGCCTGACCGAGGACAAACCCAAGGGGCAAGCGTTCAACGAGAACCGCTACTTCTGCTATGCGCGGCACTACGCTTCCATCGCCGGCCTGCGCCCGCACCTGCAGATCGAGTTGACGGCACGCACGCCGGTGCTGCCCACGGAAGTCCGCCGAATCACCAGCCTGGCCGACGCACTCGCCGGCCGCAGTGATCACGCCTTCGAGGTGCCGGTGGTGGCCGTGGCAGAAACGGTTGCGGAGAAATCCCTCTCATTCCTGCGCCGTTACGCGCAGCATCGCGCCGGACTGATGCGCCAAGCCTGGGATACCGCCCTGGTCCGGCATCTGTATGACGTGCATCGCATTTACCAGCGCCAACCCGAGGTGCTGGCCGCCGCCCGGCGGGCGTTCCCCGCGCTGGTCGCGGGTGACCAGAAGGAATTCGGCGCCCAGTTTCCGGACTTTGCCGCAGCGCCCCGCCAGGTGCTGAGCGGCGCGTTGCGGCAAGCCCGCGCGGACGCAAAGATCCAGGCGGAGTTCACCGGCAACCTGCTGCCCCTGGTCTATGGGGGCGACACACCGGCATTCGCGCAGGCTTTCGGTGATTTCAATACGGTCGCCGAAGCGCTCCTGGAAGTACTGCCGTAGTCCTGCCTACCTGCTACGTCAAGCCACCAGCCGCATCGGCTCGGCAGGCTGACTCTCTTCTGCCTTCTCGCCCAGAAGCTTGGCGGCAATGTCCTCGGGAGCTGCCTCCTCCAGCGCCGCCAGGCACGCCAGCAGCGGTTCCGGATTGATGTCGGACACCTGTGCCCAGGCACGCAGCTTGTCCTCCATCCGTGCCATGCGCGAGATGCCTGCCATGCGTGTGCGCACCACGGGAACGATGCGGCCCTCCAGCTTCGTCTCGGCGGCCCCAGCGAGGATCCGCTGGATGGCGTCGCGGTCCACGGCGCCACGGTCTTCCTCCGCCACGGTCCAGCGCACGCGCACGCTGGCACCAGCGATATCCTGCCGCGCGACCGCCTCGCGCAAAGTGTCGAGATCCGGGCGGCCCTCGAACACGATATCCATGGTTCGGCGCGCCGGGGTGGGCTCCAGGGTGCAGCGGGCCGACTCCGCGCCCACCTCCCACAGCAGGAATCCCTTCTCTCCCTCCTCTCCATAGTGAAAGCGGCCAATGGAGCCTGCATAGGCGATCAGCTGTTCGCCCGCCAGCCCTTGCTGCGCCCAGGACTGGTGCCGGTGGATATGGCCCAACATGAAAGCCTGGGCCTCGGCGGCAAACAGGGCGCCGGTGGTGAACTCATGGTCGAAGCCCGCCATCGGAACCCCGTGCTCGCTCAGGCAACCGAACACGGTCCCATGCGACACCCCGATCGTGGGCAAGCCCAAACTGCGCACACGCCGGTGCAGCGGGGCGAATCCAGCAAGCAGCCGTCCCAGTTGCTCGCCCACCGACTGCGCCGCATCCGTCGCCCCGATGGCAGCGGCCACCGCAGCCTTGTTCACTGTGGGCAGGCAGGAAATCAGCACCTCGGCATCCGGTGGCAAGGCCTCGAAGCACCACGCCGCCGACGCCACCCAGCCGCGCCGGGTCAGCGCCACCTGTTGAATGCGATCAGCAACATGGATGGAGTGACGCCCGCCAACCGAGCGGAACACTGAAAGCGTGCCGGGTGGTTCGTGCGAGTAGGTTCCTTGCAGCATGAGGACCGGACAGTGATCGGCGAGGCGGCGTACCTGCGCTACCAGCCGTGCTGCGGCGGGCGCATGCAGATCGAGTGCATGGTCCGTCGCATCGCCAGAGATCACAGCGACCTGTGCGCCCAGGGCCACGGCGCGGTCGATGGCTGCGCCGAAGCAGCGGTCGGCCTCCACCAGGGTCTTCGTGCCGTAGTGCAGATCAGAAAATTGTGCGATTCGCATGGTGCCTCCCCGGTTCAGGCCATTTGACTCAGCTCGGTCTCGATCTTGTCCAAGTAACCCGCTGGATCGTTGCGGTACCGGTCGAGCTCATCCCAGGCACGGCCACGGCCATGCGGATTGACCCGCCAGCCCCGCCCCCAGCGGCGATCCGCGTAGGCCGCATAGCGTTCGCGAGGCACCCCCATCGCCTGCGCCCTGTCCAGCAACTGTTCGAGCGTGGGGCAGCCGGGGTACTGCGCGGCCGCGTCACTTTCGGCCGAGGCATTCACGGCATCGGGAGGCGTGTGAGAGTTTTCAAGCACCTGCGTGGCGAGCCGCGCCTGCTGGATGGCGGTCTCCGCGTCCTCGTGATCCCGCAGCAGTGCGGTCACGTCCACGGGCGCCTCGAGCTCGATGATCCATTGGGGCACGCGTACCGCCCGCCCCTGCTCGTCAATGTGCGGCACCTCCTTGAGCACCTTGGTCAGGAAGAAGCTCGTGCGGTCGCGCCCCAGAAACCCGGAGATGCGTCCGCCGCGCATCTGGGCGATGGCCTGGAAGCGCTGGATGGCGGCGCTCATCGCGTAGAAGCTTGTGGTGGGCAGTTCCAGCGCACTGATCGAACGAATGCCGGGAATGAAGAACAGGAAGCGGCCCGTGAGATTGCATTGGCGGGCCTGGTACTCGGGGCAGGTTTCCGGGTTGCAGATACCGCCGTTTTCCTCGCGGGGCATGGTCTTGCGCCCGCCGAAGACGCGGATCGTGCGCCGCCCGGTGTCGTCCACCGGCACCGGTGCATGGCGTATGCAGTGGCGCACCTGCCCGTCGGGCGAGTACTGCGACCAGAAGCGCTTTTCATGCGTGCTCCACGCCGCCAGCTCGTGCGGCATCACGGTCTGCCAGTGGTCAGACGGGAAAACGACCGGGAAGCGGTACAGGCGATGGCCCTGCCCCCGATCCTCGCCGTAGGTGTCGAGGATTTCGCGGGCGATTTCCGGGTTGGGGAAATCCGATCTACGCACCGTGAACCACGGCACGTTGCGCGGCACCAGCGGGGATTTGAGCTGGGGCAGCGCCTGCGCCAGCGCCTTCTCGATCGCCTCGAACGACCGCCCCTCCGCCACACCCTGGGTATAGATGGCCTTGGCCTCGGGCTGCTCGGCCGCCTTGCGCGTGAGCACCATGATGCCTGGGCGAATCTTGCCGCCGGTGGGGATGCGTGCAGGGGCCTGGCCCAGCAGGGTCGGCAAAGAGCCCGGTTCGCCCTGCACCGTGACGATGGCTTGTGCCATGGAGTGCTCCTTCATGAATGTCGGGAAGTTCCGATGGTTCATGCTCTCGCTCAACAGGTCGCCATCAACCCCTGATTTCGGGCCCTCAAGCGGTCGCACGGGCAAGATCCAACAGCCCCAACAATCCCGAGTCGATTCTTCGGGATTGCCCAAGGCGTAGCTTTTGCGAGCAAGGCGCACACTTGGCTGATGCCGAAACTCTCCGCATTTCGCTGCGGTTTCGGCTGGCGCGCAGCCAGGTAATTGTTCAGCATGGCTCCATGGAGCAGGCTGCTGCAACAAGGAGCGATAGCGTGCAAGTGGAGGAACCCATCGACGCCCCGGATGGAGCTCAGCAAAGCTCCTGGACGCTCGCGATCACCATGTTGCGCGGCATTCTGGAAGGCGATACCTACGACGCCGTCGCATCCCGGCACGGCATCACGCGCACGGCCGTCGAGCGGCGCATCAAGGCCGTTTCCATGCATGTCGCGTCGACCGCCGGCATCGCAGGACTGAATGCGGAGGGCGCGGCCTTTGTGCGCAGACTCCGGCTGCATCGCGAGGCCATCCGCAATGCTCTGGACGAATTGGGCAGTGAGCCACCGGCCCATGCACGGCACATCCGCGTTCTCACCGACGAGGAAATCACCTCGGGTGCATTGCGCATTCGGGGCCGCAGTCACCAGCCCCACGAGGACCTGGCCCTCTACTACATCCTGCTCGCCACGGGAGCGCGGCCGCTGGAAATCGCCCGCCTTGAAGTTCGCGACTATCTCCATGCCGACGGCGGTGTGCGCCGAGTCTCATGCATCCGGCCTGATGTCGCCATCACTGGGCGGGAACGTCCGCTTTTCTTCTGTAGCGTACGGCTTGAGGAAGCCTTGAATGCCTACCTGGCGGAACGCGTGGCCGCCCAGCAAGGGCTGGGAGCCAGCAGCGAATACCGGGGTCTCGATCCGGCCAGCCGGCTCTTTCTGTCCGCGAGCGGCCAGGGCTTCGAGATCAAGCCCTACGGGGCGGAGGGCCAGAAGCGGTTCCGATGCCGCGCCATCCAGGAGACCTACCGAAAACTTTTCCGCTACGCGGAGCTCAAGCAGATGACCGCGCTCACGGTACGCCATACCGTGGCCGACCGCCTCTATGCGAGAGGCGCGGACGAGTCCCAGGTAGGACTGCTGCTGGGCATCGCCGATCGCAGCGCGGTGCGGGAGCAATTCCCCCGCCGCCTGCCATCGCTGGACACCCTGACCACCGACCTGGTGTAGCGGCCATGGGCGGATCCACAGTCGATTTATCTCCAGACGTACAGCGCTTCGCCATCCGCGGCCGGGTCTGGCAGCTCACCGACCCGGGCCTGCAAGACGCGCTCGCCCAGATCCACGACACGGCGGAACGACCGCGCTGCCTGTGCATGCCCGACGGGATCGAGATGTATGTGGCGCGGCACCGCCACTACCTCGTGAAGCGGATGCCGGACACCGGCAAAACCCATCATCCACTGTGCCCATCCTATGAGCCCGACAACGCCTATTCGGGACTGGGTGACCTGGTGGGCGACGCCGTGCTCGAAACGCATCCAGGCCACATCGAGCTTCGCGTCGACTTTCCGTGGACGCGCATCCATGGACGGGCGGTGGCGCGTGGCGAGCCGGACGAACCGGGAGAGGTCGCTGTACCACGGCGACGGATGACGCTCAGGGCCGTCCTGCACTTCCTGTTCGAGCAAGCCGGCTTCAACCGGTGGACGCCGGCCATGGCCGGCAAGCGGAACCAGGGCGTCCTGTGCAAGTACCTGCTGGAGGCCGCGGCTGACATTGAGGTCAAGGGCAAGTCCCTGGCCGAAAGGCTCTATGTCCCCGAGCCCTTCAGCGAATCCGCGAAGGCCGACATCGCGCAGCGCCGGCACGCCAAGCTGGCGGTGCTGCAACCCCACGACGGCCAAGCGCCGCTGGCGCTCGTAATCGGAGAATTCAAGGCCTGCGAACGCGGTGAGCGTGACTGCCGCATCTGGATCCGCCACATGCCGGATGCTCCGCTTTTGATGGATGCGCGCGCGTGGGATCGTTTGGCCCGCATCTATGCGGCCATGCTGGAAGCCCGCGATGCAGATACCGGCCACCCTGTTCGACTCATCATGGCGGCGCTGATCCGCGCCCGGCGGGAATTCACCTACGAGATCGACGCCGCCAGCCTGATGCTGCTCAGCGAACAGTGGATTCCGGTGGAGGGCGTCCATGAATTGCCGCTTATCGATAGTTTGATCGCCCAGAAGCGGCGCTTCCTGAAACCGCTGCGCTATGACGCCAAAGCCGCGGCGGCCTTCCCCAACGCCCTGCTGCTGGATTGCGGCGCCACGCCCGTCCCCTTGCATTTGATCAGCGAATTCATGAGTCCCAAGGATCGGTCCCTCAAAGAAAAAGTGATTCAGACGGACAGCAAATCAATGGTCTGGACTTGGCATACCGCTCATCCATTACCGCCACTGCCCGATATTGCAAAGTAAACATCGATTTCTATGATCTCGACTCATCAAGTCAGCCAGCCTGAAGCCCATCCGCTTGTATCTTTAAACCAGACCAGCGCGGTAGAGTCTGAACGCCGTTGAGGCGGCCAGACCGGCCCGTGCAGTTTGGTAGGCGCTGGGGTGATAGAGCCCGTGACTGAGTACAGAACGCATGGCCGCCGCGCTGGTCTTCGTGAAGCCCGAACGGTTACGCGCGCCTTGATTGAGCGCGCATGCACAAGCAAGGGATCTGAAGATCATGTCTGTTACCTCTGTGACGGTGGGCATCGACGTGGCCAAGGCGCACGTGGATGTCTGTGTGCTGGGTGCCAAGAGCAGCGCCCAGCGGTTTGACAACGATGCCGAAGGCCACTCGGCGCTGGCGGCTGCCCTGCAGCCCCTGGACGTGGGTCTGGTGGTGATGGAGGCCACCGGCGGCTACGAGGCCGCGTTAGCGTGTGCCCTGCAGGCCACAGGCCTGCCCGTGGCGGTCATCAACCCGCGCCAGGCGCGCGACTTCGCCAAATCCATGGGACGCCTGGCCAAGACCGACGCGGTGGATGCGCGCACGCTGGCCGAGCTGGCAGCGGTGCTGCTGCGCCGCGACGATCTGCAGCGCTTCTTGCGCCCCCTGGCCGATGAGCGCCAGCAGTGGCTCGCGGCCCTGGTCACGCGCAGGCGCCAGTTGCTGACCATGCTCCATTCGGAGCGCCAACGGCTGCAGATCACGCCCAAGAAGCTGCACGCCAGCATCGAGGCCATCGAGGCGGCGATCAAGGCGCAGCTCGATGAGATCGAAGAGCAGATGGTCACGCATGTGCGCGAGCACTTTGGGGAGCTCGACACGCTGCTGCAGTCGGCTGCGGGAGTCGGCCCGGTGGCCAGTGCCACGATGATTGCCGAGCTGCCAGAGCTGGGCCGGCTGAACCGGCGCGAGATCGCTGCATTGGTGGGCGTGGCGCCCATGGCCAATGACTCCGGCGGCAGCAAGGGCAGGCGGCGCGTACAAGGCGGGCGCTTCGAGATCCGCCGCGTGCTGTACATGGCAACGCTCACGGCCACCCGCTACAACCCGGCCATCAAGGCCTTCTACGAGCGTCTGAAGGCCGCTGGCAAGTTGCCCAAGGTCGCCCTGGTCGCTTGCATGCGCAAGTTGCTCACCACGCTCAACGCCATGGTGCGCACTGGAAAACCTTGGGACAAGTCGCTTCATTGCGCTTGACTTCGAAGACGGTTACTCAGTCGAGTTTTGTATGAACCTCGTTGGCATGCCTGGTTTCGTCATTTAATATAGCCCCCTAGAGTATATTGCTTGACCCATTCCATGTCCCACACCTCCCGAGAAAAATCCAAGTTGATCGCGCGTGTCCGCCGCATCAAGGGCCAGCTCGAAGGCATCGAGCGCGCCCTGGAGGCAGATGCGGCCTGTGTCGAGGTGCTGCGCCAGATCGCTTCCGTCCGGGGCGCGGTCAGTGGCTTGACCGCCGAGGTGATGGAAGACCACCTGCGCGAGCACGTCATAGCACCATCGGACGACAAAGAACGCCACCAGGGCGGCGAGGAAATGATCGAAGTCATCCGGGCCTACATGAAGTGAACTTGCCGCCCGCAGACCGTTCCCATTCAGGAAACCACGAATGACCAGCGCCACAACCACCACACTCGCCGCGTCCGCACACGACCATTTCTTCCTGGGCACCGACCACCAACGCAACGAGCGCAAGGTGTGGCTGGTGATCGCTCTCACGGCCAGCATGATGCTGGTGGAGATCAGCGCTGGCACGATCTACGGCTCGATGGCGCTGGTGGCCGACGGCTGGCATATGTCCACTCATGCCGGCGCCATGCTGATTACCGCACTGGCCTACCGGTTCGCGCGCAAGCATGCGGGCAATCCGCGCTTTACCTTCGGTACGGGCAAGCTCGGCGATCTGGCCGGCTTTGCCAGCGCGATCGTCCTGGCCTTGATCGCCCTGCTGATCGCTTGGGAAAGCCTGGTGCGGCTGACCCAGCCGATCCACATTGATTTCAATCAGGCAATCGCCGTGGCTGCTGTCGGGTTGGTCGTCAACTTGGTCTGTGCCTGGCTGCTGAAGGACGACCATGCGCATCATGGTCACCATCATGGACATCACCACCACCATGATCATGACCACGACGACCATCATGCGCCGAGCAAGAGCCGCGACAACAACCTGCGCGCCGCATACATCCATGTGCTGGCCGATGCGCTGACATCCGTGCTGGCCATCGTCGCCTTGCTGCTGGGTAGCAGCTATGGCTGGCTCTGGGCCGATCCGGTCATGGGCGTGGCCGGCGCACTGGTGATCGCCCGGTGGTCATGGAGGCTGATCCAGGACTCCGGCAGCGTGCTGCTGGATGCCGCCGCCGAGGGGCAGGAAGTGCGGCAGGAGATTCATGAGGCCATGCAGCCCACCGGAAGCGAGGTTACCGATCTTCATGTCTGGCAGGTGGGGCCGGGACATTTCGCGGCCATCGTTTCGCTGATGGCCCGGGAGCCGAAGGAGCCTGCGCACTACAAGGCGCTGCTGGCGCATATCCACGAGCTGTCGCATGTCACGGTCGAGGTGCAACCCGCCGCCGCATGACGATGCGCTTGCCCCCTCAGTGATTCTGGCATCTATTAGCAAATTAGAATTCCACGATGCGCCGCAAGTTCGCCCTTGCCCTGATGTTGCTCTCCATCCTGTGGCAGTCCCTTGCCCTTGGAGGGCAGGCTGAGGCATTCGCGGATGCCCACGAAGTGGCGCACATGGCGATGCACTCGCTGAGCGGGGCGCACCACCACCATGACGATGGCTCGGTCGTCCAAGACGATTCCGATGAATCCTGGGAGCATGTAGTCGCCGATGGCGGCGTGAGCAGCCCTTTTTTGCAGGCTGCGACCCACTTCACACTCATTCCCATATATCCCGCTCGTCCGCCCATGATGGATGAGCGGCTCTTGCCGGCGCCCTTGCTCGACGGCCTGCGAAGGCCCCCTCGGCTGTCCTGATCTTCAGAAAACCCTTCCCCCGCTGCGCCCCCGCGCGGCCGGGACGTTTTCAAGCCGGCGTTCCCCTCACGTAGCCGTGCGCGTCCACGTATCCATTTGGACGTGACGGTGCGTGCCTGCGGATCGCCATCGAGTGAGTCAGGACTTTCGTGAAACCCGTTCCTTGGTTCGTGGCTTGCACCATCGCAGGCTGCGCGGCTGTGGGGGGCGCTTTGCCCGCCGCCGCGCAAACCCCTCCGCCAACCCTTCCAGCCACTCCGGCTGACAACCGCCGCGTCACGCTGGCCGACGCCGTGGAGACTGCATGGCAGCGCGCTGTGCAGGCGCGCGAGGCCCAGGCCCAAGGTCGGCGTGCCCAAGCCGAACAGACGGCAGCCTCCAGCCTCTGGGCCGCGCCGCCGTCGCTCGAACTCAACCACCGCAATGACCGCTGGCAAACCAATGCCGGGCGGCGCGAGAACGAAGTCGGTGTCGCATTGCCACTGTGGCAACCGGGCCAGCGCGATGCCCGGTCCGCGGCGGTCGGCGCCGAACTCCGGCTTGCCGACACGCAAACCCGTGCAGCGCGCCTGCGGGTGGCCGGCCAGGTGCGCGAGGCGGCCTGGCGCTGGTCGGCAGCCCAGGCCGAAGCCGATGCGGCCGCGGCCCAGGTGCAATACCTGCAGCGCCTGGCCAACGACGTGCAGCGCCGCGTGCATTCCGGCGACCTTGCGCGTGCCGATGCGCTGGCGGCGCGTGCCGAGCTGCTGGACGCCCAATCCCTGCTGGGCGAGGTGCGCCAGAGGCTTCTGGCAGCGCAGGCGCAGTGGCGCAACCTGACTGGCCTGGAAGCCATGCCGGAAGTGGCGACGCCGTCCACGTTGTTCGCCGGGCTCGACGCGGAGACCAGTGAGGAACACCCCGAGCTGCAGTTGGCCGCCCAGGCCATGGAGCGGGCGCGCAAGCGGGTGGAGGTAGTCAATACCTCGCGGCGCGATGCCCCCGAGCTACTGCTGCGCTACCGCGAGGAATCGCCGGGCACCGGTCAGGCAGCTCAGCGCAGCGTCGGCATCGGAGTGCGCATTCCCTTTGGTACCGATGGCCGTAACGCGCCGCTGCAGGCCGCCGCGCTGGGCGATCTGGATGTTGCGGAAACCACGGAGCTGCGGCTGCGCGAAAGGCAGGAGGCGGACCTCGGCCTGGCCCGCTCGGCCGTGCGCAACGCCGCCCGCCAACTGGAGGATGCGCGCGACCGCGCCTCGCTGCTGCGCGAGCGCACCCAGCTCATCGACAAATCGTTCCAGGCGGGAGAAACCCCGCTGCCCGAACTGCTGCGCGCGGCCAACGCCGCCGCGCAGGCAGACGCCGCCCTGGCACGCCAACAGGCGGCGCTGGGCCTGGCCCAGGCACTACTGCAACAAACCCTCGGACTCCTTCCATGAACTCCATAACCCTTTCCCGCCATGGCTCCAGGCTCGGTGGCTGGCTGCAATGGCTGGCCTGCGCCGCGCTGGCCTTTCTGCTGATTCTTACCAGTGCCGGCGCCTGGGCTTCGCCTGGAGCCCACGGTCCCAATGGCGAGCACCTGGACAGCCCCGCAGCGACGGCAGGCAGCGCCAGCACCGCGCCGCGCATGGAGGCCCGCTCCGAGAGCTTCGAGCTGGTGGCCCACCTCTGGGGTGACGAGCTGTCGATGCTCATCAACCGCTTCGAGACCAGCGAGCCGGTGCTGCAAGCCACAGTCGAAGTCGAATCCGGCACGGCGAAGGCAGTCGCCAAATTCCACGAGGACATGGGCGACTACGCCGTCGATGACCCGGCTTTCCTCAAGGTGCTGAAGGCTCCGGGGGCGCATCCCCTGATCGTCACGATCCTGGCCGGCACGGAATCGGATCTGCTGGAGGGGACGCTGCAGACCGGCCCGGCGAACGCTGCTGCGGCTGCTGCCAATGGTGATGACCACGGACATGCGCATGACGACGGCGGACACGGCATCCCCAACGTGGCCTGGGTCGTGCTCGTGATGCTGTTGCTGGCTGCGGCCAGCGTCTGGATGACCCGCAGCTCCCGCAAGGCCCAAGGAGGCGCCCAATGAATAACCGTCTTATTTCTGTCTCGCTGCTGGCAGCGGCCATCCACCTGCTGGCGGGTTCTCCTGCTTGGGGCTCGCCCGGAGCGCATGGCCCCAACGACGAACACCTTGATGCGCCGCAGACCGCAAACGTCAACGGATTGATGCGCTTGCCGGACGGTAGCGTGAACGTGCCGATGCTCGCGCAGCGGCGCATGGGCATCCGCACGCAGATCGTCGCCGCCTCACAGGCGCAGGCCACGGTCGAGCTGGCCGGCCGTGTGGTGATGGACCCGAACGCCGGCGGCCGCGTGCAGGCCGTGCATGGCGGCCGCGTCGAGGCAGGCCCGCGCGGCCTGCCGGTGGCGGGCCAAGCGGTGCGGCAAGGCGAGGTACTGGCCTATATCCGCCACCATGCCGAACCCTATGCGCAGGCCAACCAGGAAGCGCAACTGGCCGAGCTGCGCAGCAGCCGGCAGCTCGCGGCCCAGCGCGTCGAGCGCCTGCAATCGCTGGAAGGCACAGTGCCGCGTAAGGAAATCGAGGCGGCCAGGGCCGAGCTGCAAAGCCTGTCCGCACGAGAAAAGAGCATTGGTGCCAGCCTGGGCGCACGCGAAGCGCTGGTAGCTCCCGTCTCGGGCGTGATCGCCCGCACGCAGGCCGTGGCCGGACAGGTGGCCGATGCCCGCGAACTGCTGTTCGAGATCGTCGATCCCTCCCGGCTGATGGTCGAGGCCACGACCGCGGACACGGCGCTGCCGGCCCGCATGGCTGGCGCCTCCCTGCGCGAGGCGCCCGGCGCGCGTCTGCAACTGGTGGGCGCGGGTGGCGCGCTGCGTGACGGCGTGATGCCGGTCAACTTCCGTCTGCAAACCGCTGGCGCCGGGCAAGCACTGCCGCTCGCGGTGGGCCAGCCCGTGACGCTGATCGCCCAGCTCGCCGAACGCGTCGAAGGCTTCGTGCTGCCGGCCCAGGCCGTGGTGCGCAATGCCGCCAACGAGCAGGTGGTGTGGATCAAGTCCGGCGCGGAGCGCTACATCCCGCAGCCGGTGAGCGTGCGGACGCTGGACGCGGCGACGGTGGTCGTCGTGCAAGGACTGGGCGCGGACAACCGCGTCGTGGTCGAAGGCGCCGCATTGCTGGCGCAGATCCGGTAAGGAGCACGCGATGTTCGACTGGATCGTGCGCAGCAGTCTGCGCAACCGCCTTTTCGTGCTCGCCGTCGCGGCCTTCCTGCTGGTGTGGGGTGCCGTCAGCGCCTGGCGCACGCCCGTGGACGTGTTCCCCAACCTGGACAAACCCCTGGTCACCGTACTGACGGAGGCCGGCGGCATGGCGCCACAGGAGGTGGAGCAACTCGTCACCTTCCCGTTAGAGACCGCGCTCAACGGCATGCCGGGGGTCACCCGCGTGCGCTCGATGTCCGGCGTGGGCCTGTCCATCGTCTATGCGGAGTTCGACTGGGGTACCGACATCTAGGGGTCTCCTCGTTTTCAGTGCAATAAGTGACGGTACGAAAAGCTAGCACTG
>JADHED010001361.1_pt1 | contig 21229 bp, 20 predicted proteins | sample 8952041 | NCBI WGS metagenome assembly JADHED01 (sample SAMN16124423, study PRJNA663239) | bioreactor sludge metagenome | isolation source: sludge (control) | place: India:Bengaluru | collected 2018-09-08
GGGATCGGGGTGGTTGGGGCGGTTTGCCGGGCTTCCGTGCGGCATCTGGTCACTGGTGATGAAATTGTCCCGCCCGGAGAGCCCCTGACACCGGGGGGAACCCATGACAGCAATGGTCCCATGCTGTCCGCCCTGTTGGCGGAAAACGGATTGGAGGGAGAAAGAGTCTATCTGGGAGACAATGCCGGGGAGTTGGCCCGGCAGGTTGGTGATTTTGCGGGGGATCTACTTCTGATTTCGGGAGGCTCCGGTCCGGGAGATCGAGACCATACGTTGTCCGCACTCCAGGCTGCGGGTTATTCCGTTCATGCCGCGCGCCTCAACAGTCGTCCGGGAAAACCGTTGATCTTTGCCACGCGCGGGCGGCAGGTGGTTTTCGGGCTGCCCGGGAATCCGCTGTCCCATTGGGTTTGTTTTCAGGCTTTTGTCCGGCGGGCGATTTGTCGGTTCCATGGGCTGCCTGTTCCGGAAATGCAGCCGGTGCGTCTGGGAGCGAAGATCGACCTGTCCGGAGACGGGCGCCGCACCTGGACACCCGGTTTTTGCAGGCCGGGGGAAAACGGGCTCGAAGTTTTTCCATTGCCGTGGAAACATTCCGGCGATCTGACGCCACTTGCAACAGCCAACGCCCTTCTTCTCGGGACCGAGGGGGAAGCCCTGATCTTATGACTTCAAAAGAATTCAGCCACCTCGATGAAAAAGGGGACGTCCGCATGGTGGATGTCGGAGCCAAGCCGGTTCAGGTTCGCCGGGCCGTGGCCGGTGCGGAACTGCATTGCCTGCCCTCCACATTGGCGGCTCTGGCCGCACAGGCACTGCCGAAGGGCGATGTGCTGGCTGTCGCCCGGGTGGCCGGCATCCAGGCGGCCAAGAAGACTGCCGACCTGATTCCCCTCTGCCACACGCTGCCGCTGGACAAGGTGTCGGTGGATTTTTCCATCGGGGAGGATCGGATCGGAATCCGGGCCACGGCAAAGACCTCGGCAAAAACGGGAGTTGAAATGGAAGCGCTCACGGCTGCTGCTGTGGCGGCTCTCACGCTTTATGACATGTTGAAGGCGGTCGACAAGACGATGCGAATCGGGGAACTGCATGTCCTGGAGAAAACAAAGGAATGAAGATCGGACGGGTGACGCTCAGCGACCGGGCCCATGCCGGAATTTACGAGGATCTCAGCGGACCCGAGATCGAGCGCGTGGTGCGCGGGCATCTCGATCCGGAAGCGGAATTTGTTGTCCGGCTTCTTCCGGATGAAAAGGAACTGATCGGGGAGGCATTGAGGGAACTGTGCGATGTCTGGAATTGTGAGGTGGTTGTCACAACCGGCGGCACCGGGCCTTCCGCCAGAGACGTGACACCCGAGGCAACGCGGGCCGTGCTGGAGCGCGAACTGCCGGGATTCGGCGAGGCGATGCGCGCGGTGAGTTTTGCAAAAGTGCCGACGGCCATCCTGTCCCGGGCCACCGCCGGCACCCGGGGGCGCTCGCTCATTGTCAATTTGCCGGGCAATCCGAAAGCCATTGAGGAATGTCTGCCGCCCCTGGTGCCTGCCATCCGGGAGTGCCTGCGGCACCTTCGTCCGTCGGCTTGACTCGGCAGGAGCTTGGGGACAGGATGTTTTTTCGTTGGGATTTTCTCTTGCCTCAAGATGAGGAATGGGTAACTTCCCCGGCTTTCCTCCCTCAAACATTCTGTTCCCATGCTTGCACTTTCCCTTGTTGCCGACGGTATTTCCATTTCTCTGGTTTGCGCCCTTTTGGGGCTTTTGTATGCGGGTTATCTGATCCGTTGGATCCTGGTATCTCCCGCCGGCAATGAGCGGATGCGCGAGATTGCGGGGGCGATCCAGCAGGGGGCGAAGGCTTACCTGAACCGACAGATCGTGAGCGTGGGGGCGATTGCCGTCCTGATTTTTGTTTTGATCTGGGTGGGCCGCGGAATGGAATCCGGAATCGGATTTCTTGTCGGGGCGTTTTGTTCGCTGGCGGCGGGCTATATTGGGATGACGATCGCGGTGCGGGCGAATGTCCGCACGACACAGGCCGCCACGGTTTCTCCCCATGCCGCATTGCGGGTGGCATTCAATGGCGGAGCGGTGACCGGCCTTCTGGTTGTGGGCCTGGCCCTGCTTTCGGTGGGGCTGATGTTCCTCGGGGTGAAGGCCCTGACGCCGAATCCTTCGGAAGCCGTGCGATCGGCTCTGGATGCGCTTGTGGGAACGGCCCTGGGAAGTTCTTTGATCTCGGTTTTCGCCCGGTTGGGCGGCGGCATCTATACGAAGGCGGCGGATGTCGGCGCGGATCTGGTGGGAAAAATCGAGAGCAAACTGGATGAGGACGATCCCCGCAATCCCGCAACGATTGCCGACAATGTGGGTGACAACGTGGGTGACTGTGCGGGCATGGCTGCGGACGTTTTTGAAACCTATGCGGTTTCATTGATCGGAGCTGTTCTGATCGGTTCGCTGACCGCAACCGGGGATTCCGCGGCAAGCGCCCTGGTTTATCCGTTTTTGTTGGGAGGCGTTTCGGTGGTCAGTGCGGTGATCGGTATTTTGTTTGTGAATGTGGCGAAGGTTGCTCCGACGCGCGCCCTGCAGGGTGGGGTATTGGTCAGTGCCCTCCTTTCCGCCATGGTTTTCTGGCCGTTGACGCACGCGCTTTTCCCGAACGGGGTGGAGATCGGGGGCAAGGGAGTGTGTTCCGCCTCCAGCGTTTTCTTTGCCTCGATCATCGGACTGGTGATGACGTATGTCGTCCTGTTGATCACGAATTACTACACCTCGACCGACCATCGTCCGGTGCGTCTGATTGCGCTGGCATCCGAGACCGGTCATGCCACGAACATCATTGCCGGTCTGGCGACGGGACTCCGGGCCACGGCGCTTCCGGTCGCGTTCATCGGCATTGCGATCCTGCTTTCCTATCATTTTGCGGGACTTTACGGGATTGCGGTGGCGGTGATGTCGATGCTCTCGATGTCGGGAATCATCATTGCCCTGGATGCATTTGGTCCGATTACGGACAATGCCGGCGGGGTGGCCGTGATGTCCGGGTTGGACAAGCATGTCCGCGAGACCACGGATGATCTGGATGCGATCGGGAACACGATGAAGGCCGTGACCAAGGGGTATGCGATTGCTTCTGCCGGCCTGGCTGCGCTGGTGCTTTTCGGAAGTTATGTCGAGGAATTGAAGGTGGCCTATGAAGGCCTCGGGAAACACTTCAACCTGACGTTCGACCTCCAGGATCCCAATGTAATCATCGGGCTTTTCATCGGGGGATGCCTGCCGTTTGTCTTTTCCGCCTTCAGCATGGACGCCGTGGGCAAGGCCGCAGGGGCTGTCGTCAAGGAAGTGCGCCGCCAGCTTGCCGCCAAGCCCGGGATCCTTGAGGGGCGGGATGTGCCCGATTATGGGACCTGCGTTGACATTGTGACGAAGGCGGCTTTGCGGGAGATGATCATTCCGGCGATCCTTCCCGTGGTCGTGGTGATCGCCGTGGCCTGGTTTCCGTTTTTCGGACCCAAGGTTTTGGGTGGGGTTCTCGTCGGCACGATCGTGACCGGGCTCTTCATGGGAATTGCCATGACCTCCAGTGGTGGAGCCTGGGACAATGCCAAGAAATTCATCGAACTCGGCAACCACGGTGGCAAGGGTTCTCCGGCCCATGCGGCAAGCGTGACCGGCGACACGGTCGGCGACCCTTACAAGGATACGGCCGGTCCGGCGGTGAACCCGATGATCAAGGTGGTAAATATTGTGGCCATCCTGATCATTCCCATCTTCATCAAATTCTGGGTGGGGCATTGATCTGTCCCGGGGAAAAGAGAGCGTGAGGGACGGGGGGAATTGTGTCGGAATCGCTGCAATTCTCCCCTTGACCAAAATCACATAAGGCCGACGATACGGGGATGGATTTTTCCGACAGGTCGCTTTTTGTCAACCGGGAGTTGAGCTGGTTGGAGTTCAACCAGCGGGTGTTGGACCAGGCTTTTGACGAATCAAATCCGCTTTTGGAGCGCCTCAAGTTTCTCTGCATCGTCAGTTCCAATCTCGACGAATTTTTCGAGGTGCGGGTGGCGGGCTTGAAACAGCAGAAGCAGACCCATGCCTCGGAGTCGGGACCGGACGGTCTTTCTGCGGCGGAAACGCTGGCTCTGGTGAGTGATCGGAGCCGGAAGATGGTCGAGGATCAATACCGTTGCTGGCGGGAGCAGATTGCCCCGGCGCTGGAAGCGAATCGGATCCGTTTTCATGCGTATCCGGATGTTCCGGCGGTCGAGAAAAAGCACTTTGCGGAGTTCTTTGAGAAGACGGTTTACCCGGTGCTCACGCCGATTGCGGTGGATCCCTCGCATCCGTTTCCCCAGCTCCTGAACAAAAGTCTGAATGTCATCGTCGAGCTGGAGGGAGAAGGGTTGGAGACGGATATTGCGGTCGTGCAGGCGCCGAGAATCCTTCCCCGGGTTGTTTCTTTTTCCCATGCAAAAAATGGAGACGACTATGTGTTTCTCGGGAACATCATCCAGGAGCATGTGGCCTCGTTGTTCAAGGGGGTCACGGTCAAGGGAGCGCACCTCTTCCGGGTGACCCGCAACAGCAATCTCTACTTCGACGAGGAAGAGGCGCTGAATCTTCTGCATGCGATCGAGGAGGAACTCCGGAAGGTCAAGCGCGGGGCTGCGGTGCGGCTGGAGGTGCAGGATGATTGCCCCGATCGTGTTGTGAACCGGCTTTTGGAGATCTTCAATCTTGAGGAGGAGGATGTGTTCCGGATCGACGGGCCCCTGAATTTTTCGCGCCTCATGCCGCTGGCGCTTCAGATCGACCGTCCGGAGCTTCGCTACAAGCGGTTTTCGCCCTGCACGGTGGTCTCGTTGGACACCGAGAGCGACATCTTTTTCCATATCCGCAAGGGAGACATTCTCCTGCACCATCCCTACGACAATTTCCAGACGGTCGTGGATTTTTTGGCCCAGGCGGCGGAAGATCCCCATGTCCTGGCGATCAAGCAGACTCTTTACCGCACGAGTTCGGACTCCCCGATTGTCCAGTCCCTTATCGAAGCCGCCCGGAATGGCAAGCAGGTCACGGCCGTCATCGAGCTCAAGGCCCGCTTCGACGAGGCGGCGAACATCAAATGGGCGCGCATGATGCGCGAGGCGGGTGTGGATGTGGTTTATGGCGTGACCGGTCTCAAAACCCATGCGAAGGCGATGCTCATCATTCGGAGCGAGGGGGATGGCATCCGGCGCTATGCCCATCTGGGCACAGGGAATTACCATCCGTCCACGGCGAAAATTTATACCGACCTGAGTCTTTTGACCTGTCGGGAGGAAATCACGACCGACCTGGCGGAAGCCTTCAATTGCCTCACGGGTGTCTCGAAATTTCCGGCCATGAAGCAATTGTTGGTCGCCCCCTGGTCGCTTTTTTCTTCGTTCCAGGAAATGATCGAGGCGGAAATCGAGCATGCCAAGGCCGGGAGACCTTCCGGGATTTATGCCAAGGTGAATTCCCTGGTCGAGGAAGGCATGATCGAGCACCTCTACCGGGCTTCTTCTGCGGGCGTTCCGGTCCGACTGCTGGTGCGAGGAATGTGCGCGCTTCGGGTGGGGATTCCGGGAGTGAGTGAAAATATCGAGGTTCGGAGCATTGTCGGGCGCTTCCTGGAGCACAGCCGGATTTTCCGTTTTGAAAATGGGGGAGCCCCGAAGATCTACCTCGGCAGTTCGGACTGGATGCCTCGCAATCTCTTCCGTCGTGTCGAAACCGTTTTTCCTGTCATTCAGCCCCGCATGGTGGAGCACGTGGAGGAAATCCTCGAATGGTTCTGGAAGGACAACGTCAAAGCGAAGGTGATGCAGCCGAATGGCACGTATGCGCCACGGGTGGTGCCTGCCGGCGAAGAGCCTTTCGATGCCCAGGCGGAGTTTCTGGCGGATGCCCTGCGCCGCCGCAAACGCCACACGTTGGATACCCCGGAAGCCGGATTGCAAAAACCGCTCAAAGCGTAGGCGGATTCTGAAAAGTTGTTCTTGATCGCATAGTCTGCGAACAATAGGATTTTACTCATGAACGAAACCTTCGGCCAATACATTCGCTCCCTACGCGAGGAAAAGGGACTGACGCAGCGGGCACTTTCACAGGCCGTTGGTTTTCGGAGTCTTGCGCATTTGAGTGACATTGAGAGCGGGAAGAGGAATCCGGCAAAAGAGACGCTTCCCAAGTTTGCGAAAGCTCTTGGAGTGACACTTTTTGATTTGGAATCCCGGGATACCCGCGGACCGATCGAAGCTGCCAAAGCCTTGTTTGCGAGGAAGCCGGAAATGGTCGGGGCTTTTCTGAAAGTCATTGAGGCGGCAAAAAAAATGGACGCAGCCGAATTGGTGGAGCGCGTGACCCAGCGGGAGAAAGTCATCAAGCCCGAACCCGAGGGGGCGGTTAGTATTCCCGTTCCTCCCCCCGTGCTTCCCCCTCCGGCTCCTGCGAAAGTCGAACTTCCGAAGTCCGAACCGAAACCGGTTCTGGAAAAGAAACCCTCCAATCAGCCGACCCTGTTTTGAGGCTCCGCGCACGTTAGGGCGCGAAAAAACTTGGAACGCGTGTCCATTTCTGACAGTTCAGGGGAGCGTTGAACAAACAACCCTCGACGTGAATTGACGATGACATTGGTTTCCGTTTTCTATCTGTTTTTGGGAGTTCTCTCCCTGGTGGTCCTGTTTTTTTTGCCGAGAATCTGCGGGGTGGTTTACATCCCTCATGACAAGATTGGAGTCATTGAAAAGCTGTGGTCCGCCCGGGGGTCCTTGGCGGAAGGCCGGATTGTTGCCCTGCATGGTGAGGCAGGTTACCAAGCCCGGATGCTGCGTGGCGGCCTGCACTTCTGGCTTTTCCCCTGGCAATACCGTGTGCACAAAACGTCTTTGGTGACCATTGCCGAAGGCCGAATCGGGTATGTCTACGCGAAGGATGGGGCACCCCTGGAGGCCACCCAGACTCTCGGGCAGACGGTTCCTTGCAATCATTTTCAGGAAGCTGCGGCTTTTTTGGATCAGGGAGGGCAGCGGGGGCGCCAGCGGGCGATCCTGCGTGAAGGCGTCTACGCGATCAATCCGGCTCTTTTTGTGGTGATCACGGAAAGCCGACTTTACTCCCTGCTGGGCGAAGATGGCTACCAAACCTGGCAGAACGAGTTGGCCCAAATAGATGGGTTCCGCCCCGTGAATATCGGGAATGTCGACCCTCAGCAGCAGGGGGAGGGGGATTTCATAGGAGTGGTTACCGTGCATGATGGTCCGACGATTGACCCCGGAGACATCATTGCGCCAGAGGTTGGAAATGCCGGCGGTCAAAGCCAGCACAGTTACTTTCAGGATCCCGAGGCCTTTCTTGCGCTTGGAGGCAAGCGGGGACGTCAGCTGCAAGTGCTCACTGACGGCACGTTTTTCCTCAACCGCTGGTTTGCGACAGTGGAACTTGGCAATAAGACGCCGATCCAGATTGGCTATGTCGGGGTGGTGGTATCCTACTATGGGCAGAAAGGGAGTGACACCACGGGGGAAACTTTCCGCTATGGGGAGCAGGTGGAGAGCGGACAAAAAGGCGTCTGGCGGCAGGCGCTTGCGCCGGGCAAATACGCCCTCAATCCGTGTGCGGTGAAGATCGAAATGGTTCCGACGGTCAATTTTGTTTTGCGCTGGATCACCGGCCAGGCGGAAGACCACCGGTATGACGACCAGCTGGCCACGATCGAGTTGATCACTTCCGATGGTTATGAACCGTTGCTGCCTCTTTCTCTGGTGCTCCACATCGATTACCAGAAGGCTTCTTCGGTCGTGCAGCGTTTCGGTGATGTCAAGCGTCTGATCACCCAGACGCTTGATCCGATCCTGACCGCCTATTTCCGGGATGTGGCCCAGAATTCGACCATGCTCGAATTGCTCACCCACCGGGAAAATATCCAAAAGACGGCCACGGAAGAGTTGGGACGGCGGTTTCGCGAGTTCGACATCAATTGCGTGGCCGTGCTTATCGGACGTCCGGAATCGAAGGAGAAGGATCCGGCAAAAGATCCGATTGAACGCCTTTTCGACCAGCTCCGTCAGCGTCGGCTTGCCGATGAGCAACGGGAAACCTATGCCAAGCAGGAGGAGGCGGCAAAGCATCAACGTTCGCTTGAAGAGGCCCAGGCCGCTGCCGGCAAACAGGCGGAATTGACCCAGTCGAAAATCAACATTGAGGTGAAGACAAACATGGCCGAAGCACAGCTTGCCGAGGCCAGACGTCTTGCCCAACGGGATATCGCTCTCGCCGAGGGGCGTGCACAGGCGCAGAAACTGGAGGGGCAGGGCGAAGCCTCGAAGATCCAGCAGATCGGTGAAGCTGAAGCCGCGGTCTTCAAACAGAAAATTGCGGCTTATGGAGATCCGCGTCTTTTTGCGTTGAAAGATCTTGCGGGGCAGCTCACCAACTCCACCCAACCCCTTGTTCCCAGCCAGGTGTTTGTCACCAGCACAGGTGCAGCTGGGCAGGAGAACGGGGGAATTCTTAGCCCGGCCTACACATTGCTCCAGATGCTTGTTGCAGAGAAGACGGGCTGGGATCTTCAGGCGGGAAAAGCGGTGCCTCCGGTCGAAGCGGTCACTCCTCCGCAGGCGGGCTGAGTGATTGGTTGGCCGGGTTTTTGGGGGAAATCCCGGGAGACCCGTCTTTGATGAGAGTGATGGCCAGTCCTCCTCCCAGGGTGAGGAGGAAACCGAGAACCTGTGGAAGGTTCGGGCGTTCTCCCAGAGTGAACCAGGCGAGGAGCAGAGTGGTGACGGGGCCGATCATGGAAATGATGGCAAAGCGCTGCGCTCCGGCACGTTGGAGTCCGATCCCCATGAGCAGCATGGGAATGATGGTTCCGAAGATGGCGAGGATGAGTCCGTATCCGTAAACAGGAGCGGGGAGATTCAGCAACTGGGTTGCGGGTCTGGTTGCGGCGAAATGGAGGAGCATGAAGACACAGGACATCCCGGAGGCGATCCCGGTGAAGCGGATTGCTCCCACGCGGCGGATGGTGTTGCCGCCGAGCATCAGAAAGGAGGCATAGGTCACCGCGCTGCAAAAAATGAGAAAGGCTCCCAGGATGGTCTGCTCATTTGCCACGGGGTGTTGCAACTCCCCGGTGAAGGCCGTGATGATGCCGGCCCATGCGACCAGGCAGGCCAACCAAACTGCCGGCCGGATTTTTTTGCGTAGAATCGCGGCGGAGAAGAGCAGGATGAGCGAGGGGTAGGTGTAGAGGATGATCCGCTCCAGTCCCACGCTCACGTATTGGAGGCCGGTGAAATTCACCAGCGAGGAGACATAGTAGCCGAGAAATCCCAGTGCCCCCAGTCGCAGCCAGTCCGCTCCCGCCAGGGGCGCGACGCCCCGCGAGGTCCGGATGGCGAGGAACAGAAAAACCGGCAGTGAAAATCCCATGCGCAGGGTGAGAACGGTGAGTGCGTCCGCTCCGCATTCATAGGCCAGCTTGGCAAAGACACCCTTCGAGCAAAAGAGAATCGAACTCGCGGCAATGATGCCGAAAGTGGCCGAAGGCGATGAATCGTGATGTCGGGGCATAAAAAAAGCCCGCCGGAAAAATTCCCGGCGGGCGGTGAAGAGGTCGAAAAAACTACAAACCCTTCCGTGCCCGTCCGCCCGGACCGGCAAGCCAAATCATCTTGGACAGAGTTTGTTGCATGAAGGCCAACCGTTTCACAATTTCGGGTGCCGGGCAAGTTCCTCTTTTGACGGGGGAGACCGCAGAATGAGGATCAGACGCCGGATGCCGCCAGGGCACCGTCGCTGACAAGGCACCGGTAGGCTTTTCCGGGATGTCCGGTGGTCTTCCGGTATTCGGAGACGATGGTTTCCGAAAGACGTTCGATGGCCTCAAGGTCCACAAGCGCGACAATGGCGCCCCCAAAGCCGCCGCCGGTGAGCCGGGCTCCATGGCAGCCTTTTTGCGAAACCGCGATTTCAACAAGGGCATCGAGCTCGGGGGTGCTGTTCTGGAAATTTTCCATCGAACTGCGGTGGGAGGCGGTCATCAGCTTTCCAAAGGCATCGCCGTTGCCGGCGCGGAGGAACTCAAGAGCCTGGAAGACACGTTCGTTTTCTCCGACCACATGGGCGGCGCGTTTCCTGACGAGGTCGGGAAGTTTTGCCGCGGCGAGTTCGGTGGAAGAGACGTCGCGCAGGGCGGGCACGCCCATCTTTTCCGCGGCCTCGAAGCACTGGTCCCGTCGCTCATTGTATTCCCCTCCGGTGAGCGCATGCTTGACGCCCGAATGCACGATCAGCAGTCCGAGATCCTTGGGAAAGGGGATCGGCTCGACGGTCTCCGCCCGGCAATCGAGGTAAACCACGTGGTCTTTTTTTCCAAAGATGGAGGAGACCTGATCCAGCAGTCCGCAACTGACGCCCACAAAGTCGTTCTCCGCACGGCGGCAGAGTTTGGCCAGGTCGAGTGCGGAGATCTGGAAAGGGAACAGTTTCGTGAGCAGGACCGCCGTGGCCACCTCGATGGCGGCGGAACTGGAAAGCCCCGCTCCCAGGGGAAGATCCGAGGAAAAATGGGCTTCAAATCCCCCGATGGCCGCTCCTGCCCGGGAGAGCATCTCTGCCACGCCGAGAGGGTAGTCTTCCCAGCTGTCATGCGCTTTCAGGCCATCCCGGAGATTCACGGCAACCACCCCGTCGATGCCTTCGCTGGTGAGGACGATCTTGTCATCGTCGCGGCATTTTCCGGTGGCGGAAATGCCCATTTGAATGGCGGCCGAAAGGACGACCCCCCCATTGTAATCTGTGTGGTTGCCAAGAAGTTCAACGCGACCGGGAGCAAAAGACTGGGTGTCTGACATACCGGAGTATCATTCCTTCAGCATCGAAGCTTGCCAAGAGGCAAATCTCTGGCACCTTGGAGAAGGAAAGTAACGCGGAGAACATTATGTCAGAATCCACTGAAACCAAAATTGCCGCCAAGAAACTCGAAAGCAGCACCGAACACGCCAAGAAGGCGCTTGATGCCGCCGCCGAAGCCACCAAAGCAGTTGGCCAGACTGTCAAACAACATGCCCACGTCGCTTATGAGACTGGCAAGGAGCATATTTCTGCTGCTGCCAAGGATCTCGGAGAAGCGGCCACGGCCACCTACGAGGATGTTCGCGAACTGGCGAAGTCCAAGGCCGATGAGTACCAAAGCAAGGCCAAAGCCGCCTGGGGCGATGCTGCTTCCCGTGCCCAAACTTACCAAAACGAAACCGAGGACTACATTCGGCAGAATCCGCTGAAGGCTGTCGGAATCGCTCTCGGCGTCGGGTTCCTGCTGGGAATCATCTTCCGCCGCTGAACCACGTTTGGAAACGACGGGCAACACTTCTCTTCCCGGTGGACATCCGCCCACCGGGCCGCGCGGGCTGATGGCCGAGCTGCTCAGTCTTTTCGGTTCCTTTGGCCGGTATTTTGAGGCGCTGGGAGCGCTTGCCGGCGAGGAGGCCCGCGAGGCGGGAGTGCTTTATCTGCGATTGGCCGTCATGCTCGCGGCCGCCCTGTTTTTTGCGGCATTCGGTTACGTGTTGCTGCTTCTTTTCGCCGCATTCCTGATCGCCCTGGTTTTTCATGTGGCCTGGATCTGGATCCTGCTGGGCTTCACCGTGCTGCATCTTCTGGGGGCCTTTCTGTGCGCGACTCATGTCCGCAACCACTGGAGGACCCCGATTTTTTCCGCCACGAAGGGTGAGATTTCACGGGATCTGGAATCCCTCAAAGGAACGCGCAGGCCATGAAAAGCAAAGCGGAGCTTCTTGCGGAACTGGCCCGCAGCCGGGTGGCGATCGCGAGGGATGCCTCGGCGGTTCGCGCGGAACTGGATGTGGCCGAAAAAATCCAGAATTCGATCCGGATGCGCCCGTTTGCCTGGCTTGGCGGCGCCGCTGCTCTCGGCTATATCATCGCCGGACCGAAAACCCGCACGAAGACGGTCACAAAATTCGTGCGTGGAAAGGCCCGGGAAAAATCTGTTCCGGACAAAAAGAAGCCGCGGGGGTGGTTCGGAATCCTCCTTTCCCTCGCCAAGCTTTCCCTGCCGCTCGTCCGTCCGGCCCTGTCGGCCTATGCAGCGCGGCGGTTCGGCGACTTTGCCGAAAAATTGGCGAAGCCTTAAAAGAAGGATTGTGCCGGATGGGCGGGCGGGGGATAATCCCCTCAAACCCACTCCCTATGGCCCATCCCTCCCCGCACAAAAAAGTCAGCTTCATCGTTTATTTCATCGGTTTCACGGCGGCGCTTGCCGGCCTGTTGTTCGGCCTGGACGTGGGCGTGATCTCAGGGGCGCAACACTTCATTGAGCAGGAATTCAAGATCGGGGACCAGCAGATTGAAATCATTGTCAGTGCGCTTCTGTGGGGTGCGGTTTTTGGAACGCTTGTCAGCGGAGTGCTTTCCAGTCACTTCGGACGCCGTCGCACCATTTTGGTGAGTGCGGTGATTTTTGTGCTCGGTTCACTGGCCTGCTCCATTGCTCCGGATGAGAAGGTGTTGATTGCCGCGCGTTTCTTTCTGGGAATCGCCGTCGGGGTGGCCTCTTTCACGGCACCGCTTTATCTTTCGGAGATCTCACCGCAGAGCGTTCGCGGGTCGATGATTTCCATGTACCAATTGATGATCACGATCGGAATCGTGCTTGCCTTCCTCAGCGACACCTGGCTGGCCTCCTATGCGACCTTTGGTGGAGTGACCGGCGGCCATTGGCGCATCATGCTTGGCGTGATCTCCATTCCTGCCGCCATCATGTTTCTGGGGGTGCTCATGCTGCCGGAAAGCCCCCGTTGGCTTTTTCTGAAAGGTCTGAAGGAACATGCGGTGAGTGTTTTCAAACGGATGCATCTGGACGATGCGGAGATCGCCGCGGAGGTCCAGGAAATCGAGGACAGCATGAAAGTAAAGCAGAACGGCTTCCAGATGTTCATGCAGAATTCCAATTTCCGCCGCGCCATCGGCCTGGGAATCGGTCTCCAGATCATCCAGCAGCTCACGGGCATCAATGTGGTGATGTATTACGCCCCGAAAATTTTCTCTCTTGCCGGATTTGAGAATGTCAACGAGCAGATGTGGGGAACGGTCATTGTGGGGGTCACCAATGTGCTTGCGACCTTCATTGCGATTGCCTTTGTGGACCGTCTCGGGCGCAAGCCGATCATGTATGCGGGCTTTGTGGTCATGGGGCTGGCCCTGTTGACCGTCGGTGCCTTTTTCAACATGGACATCGAAAAGCATCCGGAACTGGGCTATCCGGCCATCGGAGCCCTGCTGGTGTTCATCATCGGTTTTGCCATGAGCGCCGGTCCGATTATCTGGGTTATTTGTTCCGAGATTTATCCCCTGGCCGGTCGTGATCTGGGCGTGACTTGCAGCACCGCCACAAACTGGATCAGCAATGCGATTGTCGGCCAGACATTCCTGACCATGCTGGCGACTTTTGGGGGAGGAAACACCTTCCTGCTTTATGGTGGCATGAACGTGCTCTTCATCATCTTCTTCCTGATCTTTGTCCCGGAGACAAAGGGGATTTCGCTCGAGCACATCGAGAAAAACCTGATGTCCGGGCTGAAGCTTCGGAAGATCGGACGCTGAGTTGCATCCCGTGCATTCCAATCCCGTCGGCGGGGAAGAAGCCCGTGAAATGATCCTGCAATGGGGGCGTCTTCACGATCTCCAGGCCGGACTTTCAGCGTTCATTCCGATCATTGCCGAAGAGGGATTTTACATGCAGTTCGGAGAACAGCGCTGGGAGGGGTATGCCGATTTTGAGAGGCACCAGATCACCAAGCGCAAGTTCTTTGACGAGTTGCACGATTACACCGACATTCGGATTTCTGTGGGAGATCCCGTGACTGCGGCAAAAACCCACATGCAATGGACCTGTCGGCACCGTCCCGAGAACAGTCCGGTGAGTTGCCTGATCAAAGCCCACATCGAGCATACCTGGGAGTTCCGCCGCTGCGCCCGGACCGGGCGTCCTTTCATTCAGGGACATGTGGTCGATCTCTTCGAATACCTCGAAGGTTTCCGTCCCGACGAGACCCGGGAGTATGATCCGCACCTTGACCTCAGGTGGAAGACACGCTGAGGTCCGGGGTTACTTTTTCGCGGCAGGATCTCCGACAAGCCATGTGAATGGCTTTTGGGGAGCAAAGGATTTTGCGGTATCGCCCGAGTAAACCCGGCCCCCGGTGACCGTCAGGGATTGGACGGGGGTGTCCTTGGAGAAATTCAGATCGGCGAGTTGCACCCAGAATGTGTTCGGGGTGGTCGCGGAGTCGAAATAGTAGATGAGACTTTTCTGGTCCGCCGCGGTGCGCCAGATGGTGGAGGCAATGTTCGGTTGGTCGGGAGTGGTGATTCCCAGGGGAACACTCACGCTGCGCATGATGCCGAGGACGCTGGCGATGGCCTGGAAGTCGAAGGACCGGTCCGGCACCGCCGAGATGTAGTTGGGATCGGCTTTTTTCGGCACGGCACCCACAAAAAAAGAGGCCCGGGCAAAGCGGTCGGAAGCGCGGTTTGTCCCGGGCAGGAAGACGGTTCCTCCGATGCTCTGCCAATAGGTGTTCAGGGCGAGTTACTCGGAAAAGATGGGGGAGTTGGTCATGACCGTGAACTCGCGGCCATGGTGGATAACGAGTTTTCCGCCGACATACTCAAAAATCGCGGAATCTCCGCTCGGATCAGAGATGGCGAGGTGACCTTGTGCGGGCGAGCCGTCGGGAAGGGTCGGAGCCACGATCCGGAAGGGCTCTTTTGACAGGGTCTCGACGGCTTCGGAGACGGTCTGAAAGCTGTCCAGAACGTATTGCGCCCACATGCTGATGCAGAGTGTCGGATGTTCCCCGACTGCTCCATAGTCGGACTCCACCAGATAAAGAACATTTGCCACGAGTCCCTTCTCATTCATCCCGTCCACCGTTGCCGCTTCGTAGATGGAAGAAATGACGCTGCCGTATTTTGAGGTCCAACGAATGGAATTCGGTCCTGCATTTCCATTTCTCTCCATGCCCCGGGGAAACAACCAGAGGTTTGTTCCCATATCCTGTGCCCAATCCATGGAGCGTCCGGTCACCACGGTGTTTTCCGTGCCGGAGTAAAGAACGCGGGTGCAGGCCCGGGCGCTGGGAGCAACCAAAAGAAGACCGACCATGGCGGCAAGCGGGAGGAGGGAGCTTTTCATAGACTCTCAGACGATGCTCTGTGACCCAAAGTGTCAAGCCTCTTGGACGGCAAGCGGAGCGCCCTCTCTGTTGATCTGCGATTCATTTCGGCTTGGGACAAAAACCGGGCATGTTCAGGAGAACCGCAGGTGGGCTTCGACTTCCCGCAGGCTGCGTGTGATCGGGATGCGTTGGCCGTCGCCGAGGAGGGCGATGTGTTCTCCGGGAGTCACGGTGCGCAGCTCGCGGATGCGTTGGAGGTTGACGATGGCCGAGCGGCTGACGCGCAGAAAGGTCTCCGGCGGCAGTTGTTCTTCCAGGGCTCCCATCGTTTCGCGGAGGACATGCCGGGAGGTTCCGGCGTGGAGCACGGCGTAATTTCCCGAGGCCTCAACCCAGTCGATGTCTTCGACGGGGACAAAGGTGATCCGTTCCCCGGAGCGGACGGGAAGCCTGCGGATCCGGGAACCGGCTTCCGCTCTTTTGGTCAGGAATTCCAACAATGCGGGGGGGAGTGCGGCGGAGGGGCTGGAGGCGACGCGGGCGCGCACACGCCGGAGGGCCTCGGCGAGACGGGCGCGTGTGGTCGGCTTGAGAAGATAATCCAATGCCTGTTCCTGGAATGCCCTCACCGCGTGGTCATCGTGTCCGGTGATGAAAACGACATGGGGCAGGTGTGCGGGATCAATGCTTCGCAGCACCTCGAAGCCATCCATGCCGGGCATTTGGATATCCAGCAGGAGGAGATCCGGACGAAGGCACTTCACCGCATCCACGGCCGACGGACCGTCCGTGCATTCCGCCACGATCTCGGCCTCTGCATCGGTGCCGAGCAGGCGGCGCAGGCGATCGCGGGCCAGTGGTTCGTCATCGACGAGGACAATGCGGAGTTTCATCGGATCAGGGTTTCTTCTCCAACTTCCGGCAGGCCTCTTTGATCCAGTCGGGATCCGGGGCGGCGTAAGGGCGGAAAGTTTCCAAAGAGCCTTCGTGTTCGTTGTAGAAAAGAGCGCGGTGAAGCCCGAGCGTGCCGGCCTGCGGAGAATCGATGAGGCTGGCGGAATCGTTCGCGCCCATCTGGAAAACGACGCGCATTTCAAATTCTCCCAGCGCCTTGCGACTGAGTGTTCTCCCGATGTTGGCAAAGGTGTCGAGGCTCACAAGCAGGTGGATTCCCTGACTGCTGCCTTCGGAGAGGAGAGTGTTGAATTGCGCGCCGGGACTCGGGGCGGAATCCGAGGCTCCGGAAAAATCAAACTCGTCCTCGTGACGGAGCTTCTTGAATTTCTGGAGACCGGGGATGAGGACAAAGATCGGAGGTCTCGTGTTTGTGTCGTCCGTGCGGGATTGCAATTCGGCGGTGAGTTCGGTCATCACCCGGGCGACGGCATCCGGGCGGACGAGCGTGACAGCGGGCAGGGCGGCGGCGAGTTCGGTGAGGGAATCCCGCGCGTCCGGGCCTCCGGCATGGAAGACATAAAACGTTGCCCCGTCGCGCTGGGACTGGGCGTGGAGCGCAAGAAGGGCGTTCGCCAGCATGGTGGCGATGGTTTCTTCCCGTTGTCCGACGATGAGCAGATGGCTGCCGCTCTGGCGGGGGAAGGTCGCTTCCGTGGGACCTTTGATCGAGTTCGGCGCACCGAGCCAGCAACGGGGAGGGACGGAGGGCAGGGTTCCTTCCAGTGCGGAACGCAGCAGGGCATTGTCCCGGATGTCGGCGGGAGAATTGCCCTCGAAGACAATCGGTGCGGCTGCATCGTTCCCACGCTGCGCGGCAAGCGTCCGGATTTTTTCCAACCGGGCGTCGCGTTCCTCATCGGAAAGCCAGACGACCTGGAACGGACTGTTGCCTTCGATGGCGCCCGCCGCATCGTTGTAGATGCCTTCACCGGGCCGCGAGAGGAGCCGTGGAGCGGGATTGTTGTCATCCATGATGAGATACGCGTCGGCTTCGTTGCATTGCAGGGCGACGCGGATGACCATCTGCCCGAGTGTCGTGCGGGCCAGGGTGTAGGCTCCCCCGAGGGTTTGCGAACCCAGGAGCACATGGATTCCGAACGCGCGTCCCTGGCGGACGATGCGGTCGAAGAGCAGGGAGGCGGTCTGGGCGATCTCGTCATCCTCCACGAAGAATTCCTGGAATTCGTCGATGAGGAGCAGCGTGCGCGGCACGGGTTCGGTGCCGCCCGCTTTCTTGTAACCCGCGAGGTCCTGCACGCCGAGGGCGCGGAACATGTCGCCGCGGCGCTTCAACTCGGCGTCCACCCGGCGGAGCACGCTGAGGGCGAATTCCCGGTCGCTCTCGATCGCGACCACCCGCGCGTGCGGCAGGCGGTGGGTGGCGTAGCACTTGAACTCCACGCCTTTTTTGAAATCGATGAGGTAGAACTCCACCTGCTCCGGGCTGCACGAGAGGGCGAGGTTGGTGATGATGACGTGGAAGAGCGTGGATTTTCCGGAACCGGTCTTGCCGGCGAAGAGAGCGTGCTGGCGGGTGCCCTTGCCGATGGCGAGATACTGGAGCTTGGTGGCACCGGTGCGGCCGATGGGAATGCGGAGTTCCTGCGTGGTGTCGTTGGTCCACATGTCGGCATCCGCCGGGGCGATCTGGGAAAAGGGAACTTCGACCCGGTTGGAATCGATGCTGCTCTTTCCGATGCGGTGGACCAGGCGGGTGGCGAGGGCGGGCGGGGGAGGCTGTTCGAAGGCGGGGGCTTCGCCGACCGGGATCTGTTCGTTGGCGAATGTCCATCCTTTCCCGTCGTTGAGGAGGCAGACGCTGTTTTTCCGGAGGTCTTCGGGGATGAAAGCCTCCGCCGCGAGACGGCGGTCCCAATGGATCAGCGTGAAGACCCCGCACCGTGCTCCACTGGCGGCAATGCTTTGAAGACGTTTTGCGGCGGTCTCGCTGAAATTCGAGGGAAAGTCGGCGACGACCAGGAAATGGTATTTTTCCGCGACGCTTCCGGCCTTCGCATTGTATTCGGTGATCGTCGCATATTCATTCCGCAGATACATCTGGATGACTTTCTCGATGTGTGCGTTCAACTCGGCGAGGCGTTCTTCGATCTGGTCGCGTTGTGTCCAGATGCGGCGGTTGATGAGGCTTTCCTCATAATCGGCAAGGTGCATGAGCCCGGCGAAGTTTTGTCCAAGGCCGACGGGATCGATGATGGTGAAGGACAATTTGCCCGGGGGAATGGAGGCCAGCAGGCGGAGGATGATGGCATTGAGTGTGCCGATGACCGCCGCCGCGCCGGAGTCGGAGGTTTCAAAAAGCAGGGAGCCCTGCGCGGGGAAGATGAGGGCGAGAGGAGCCGACACCCGGGGCGGACCGGGAAGGGCGAGCCGGGGATCTTTCGGCGAGGGTTCCTTCTCCAGATCGAGAGGCAGGGAGGCAAATTTCACGCCCGGAGGAAAATCCGTTGCCGGAGCCCAATTCTCGACGGTGGTGGCATCCCATGCGGGCGAAGCCGTGTCGAGCAATGCGTTCATGCTGTCGAGGGCCGCGTAGAGCGGGGGGACGGTCTGTTGCCATTCGGTGGAGAGTTCCCGCCAGGCGTCCGCTTCCTCGGCGGCGAGTTCCTCCAGCGCCCCGGTGTGCGAGGCGGCGATTTGGTTCCTCCAGGTCTCCGCCTGGCGGTGGATGGCTTCGAGACGTGCCGTGCGCCGGGATTCGCATTGCTGCAAACGCGGAAGAAAAAGGGCTTTGTTTTTCTCGAGCAGACGCGGTGCCTGGCGCTCGATTTTTTGGCGGATCTCCGCGGCGAATGTCTTCTCCATTTCCCCGGCATCCGCCCACCGGGCGTTCACTTCCTCGCAGAGATCGTCGTAGTCCTGCTGGATTTTCCGGCAGGAATTTTTGTGGCCTGTTTCCGCCGCCGCCGTGCAGGCGTAGAGGAGGTTTCTGGCTTCAACGAAAGCCGCAGTCAGGGAGGCGGCGTTGTCCCCGGACTGGCGAGCGCCCAGGCGGTGAAGGACAAAAATCCCCGTGACAAGGACGGCGGAGACAAGGCCCGCGATCACGAAGGCCGGGCTGCCGGAGCTTGCCTGGAAAGCCGGAACGGTGACGAGTGCCAGGACGAGGGGAATCAGCACGTAAAGCGGCAGGAAGCTGAAGAGCGCGGGAACAAAGAATTTGCGGAAAGCAGAGAGCCGGTCTTCCACAAGCGGAAGCTGCTTCCGGAGTTTTTCCAGCAGAGGGGCCGCCCCCTCGGCGATCACCACCCGCACTTCGCGCGGATTGCGGATCGAGCGCAAATAGCCGGGATACCCGCGAAAGGCTCCACGGAGGCGTCGTTGCAGCCTGGTGAAGGAGGCCCGCTCGATGGAAAGATCCCTGGAAAAAGCGGCAAACGCCTCCTCTTCCGCTTTCAGTTGGAGAGGAAGGCTGCGGGTGGCATTGAAGTGCCGCATCTGGAGCTGACCCTGATGCCGTTCCCGCGCTTTGCGCGCCTGTTCCATGAGGTCGCTCAGTCCCCGCTGGCGGGCTTTTTCGATGCGGTTTCGCCGCGCTTCGCAGCGGGTTTCTTCGGTGAGTTTTTCTTCCGCGAAGAGGCTTTCCGCCCGGGCGGTTTCCGTGGCGAGCCAGGTTTCCATCCCCTCGGTTTCCGTGCGTTGCCGACGTGTGATGGTGGTGCGGTGCCGGGCGAAATCGAGGGTGAGCCGGGATTCTTTTTGCGCGAATTCCGCGGCAGCCTCCCTCAACCGGGAGAGAAGTCCAAGGCTCCGGGAAATTTGCAGGTCTTCAGTCGCAGTCGGCATGGATTTTTTTCAAAAGGGTTTCGATTTCCTCCATGGCGTCCACCGTTCGGTCGATGTGCAGGGGAAGCTCGGCGAGGTATTTTTTTTCAAAGTCGCGGCTTCGGGAATCGGCCCACTGTTCGCGGGCGCGGTTCCACTCCAGGCTGAGTTCCTTCATGGCCTGGGCGAGTTGGGCGGCACTGGTGCGGGCGCTCATGGTGTCTCTTCCTTTTCGTCGGCAGGCGGGGGAGTGCCGAGGGTGCGCGGGGCGGCTGTCTCCGCGTAGGCTTCGAGGGCGAGTTGTGTCTGGAGGAGGGTGGCAACGGCTTCCGGCATCTCGTGATCGAGGAGGCCGCGCAGACCCTCGAGTTTTCTGGCGAGCGGGGCGACACTGGATTCGTAGTTGCGGCCCCATTGTTTGACGCGCTGAAGCTTGCTTTCTGCTTCCGAGACGGATTCCTTTGCCCGGCGGACGGCGAGCATTTCACGGGTGAGGTTGTCGCGGAAGGAGGAAAGACGGGCGTTGAGGAGCTCCTGCTCCGCCTGGCTCAGGGTGCGGCGACGGCGGCGGATCTCACCTTCCCAATGCAGGCGTTGCTCGCTCTGGAGCCAGCCCCGCGTGCGCCGCACTTCATCCGCCACCTCGTCCACCCGCAGCCGGGCCTTGTTCAGGAAAAGAATGAGATGGGAGCGGAAGGTTTCGAGTGCTTCAAAGGAAGTGACTTTGGCTTGCTCGGCCATGGGGGGTTACCGTTGGTCCAGGTATTGCTCGATCCGTTGGGCTTTGCGGAGGAGGTAGGGGGTGTGCTTCTCGGAGACCTCCACGAATTTCTTCAGCGTCTTCATGGTCGTGAGAAATTCCCCGGCAAATTTCTCGTGCTCCTGATCCTGCCAAGTGCTTCCCAGCGCGGCGAAGCGGGCTTGCAGGGATGAGGCGCGGGTTTGGACATCTTCGTTGAAGCGTTTGAGTTCGCTGGCGAAGCGTCTCACTTCCTCGGGATCCATGATTGCCTGGGCCATAATGCGATTGTGGTGTGGGGATGGGGGGAAATCAAGAGGCCTTCGCTGGGACGGAGACGCTGGTTTTGAAAGGGAAGGAAACGTCCACGGTCACTCCCCGCCCATTGTGCAGGGTCATGCTGGCGGCGGAGCCGTGAATTTCCGCAAGCCGGGCGCGCGTGTTGGAATGGCCGATGCCTTCGGCGGGAGGCTTGCCCGCGGGAAACCCGATGCCGTTGTCGGAGAC
>JADHED010001362.1_pt1 | contig 21205 bp, 26 predicted proteins | sample 8952041 | NCBI WGS metagenome assembly JADHED01 (sample SAMN16124423, study PRJNA663239) | bioreactor sludge metagenome | isolation source: sludge (control) | place: India:Bengaluru | collected 2018-09-08
TTATTTATGTGTTCTAAAACTAAATTATTGCAGAACGATTTTTTGAGTTTGTCTGCTGCCACTTTCTGATACAACTTCCATAATGTAAGTACCAGAAGCAAGGTTGTAAAGAGCTGTTTTGAATTGCATAGTATGAGCGCCTTGAACGTCAACACTAGAGTATGGAGTAGCTACTTTTTGACCTGACAGATTGTAAACATTCATTGATACTTTTTCTGTAGTAGGTGTGTTGTATTCAACATTAATAACATCACCAACTCTTGCAGGAGAAGGGTATACATTAAGAATGCTTAGAGTATTATTATTTACTTCATTAACACCTGTTTTGTAGAAACCGGAAAGTTTAACCATTTCAGCATTTATTATTTCTCTCTGAGTAGTTACGGTAGTGCCATTGTATGAAACATAAGCTACGACTCTAAGGTTTTTCTTAACCCAAGAAGGATCAAGTGTGAAAGATACTTTTTTAGTATACTTAGTGCCAATTACAGGAGTAGCAGGAATCACGCCAGAGTAGCCCCATGTAGTACCTAAAGTTTTACGAAGTACGTTGTTGTGAACATATCCGTCAGCAGCATATGTAAGTGGGCTTTTACCACCTTTAGGACCGCCAGAATAGTTGATTTGTTGTAAAGCGCCATCAGCTTTAATGCTATCTTCAATAATCATGAAGTTAACAGTAATAGGCACACCTGCAGTTGGTGCAGCTGTAAATTGAACAACAATATCAGCTTCGTATGTATCACTACCTTTATCTACACGATTAGCTATCCCAACAGATGCAACTGCAGTTTTAGCTTTTTGTGTATTGAAAGCAGCATTCCAAGAACCTCTGCCCATTGCAACAGTAGTATTTGTGCTATACTTTACAAAATCTACAGAGCCTGCAGGATACCCTGCCGGTTGAGCAGCAGTATTAAATGCATCGCCTTCAGCAGTTTTAAGAGGGCTTGAAGATGGTGTGTAAGAACCTGTATGTATCTGTATAGGAATAAATGTTGTTGGGTTTGAAGCCAAAATACCTTCCAGCACTACTGTACCATCTGTACAATACTGGCAGTTTACACCAGTATAGTCATGCAGAATAACTTTCTTAGTTTGTGCGTTAGCACCTAAAGCCGCAAGAGCGAAAGACGCGAGTAATAGTTTTTTCATATTAGTTGTAGTTTTTAAAATATTGAGTGTTTACGAATATAAGAATATTTAAACAAAAGCAAGATAATTATTAACGATTTTTTTACATTGTCATAATTATTAATATGCTCTATCGAATGCTTATTTATCCAAATAGAAAATAGCTACATTTGCGCCGTTATGGCAAATGATAATAAGCTACAAAGCATTATAGCACATTGTAAAGAGTACGGATTTGTATTTCAGAGCAGCGAAATCTATGACGGATTGAGTGCGGTATATGATTATGGACAGTATGGGGTAGAGCTGAAAAAAAATATACGAGACTATTGGTGGAACAGCATGACACGCATGCACGATAATATAGTTGGTATTGATGCTGCAATCTTTATGCACCCTACTGTATGGAAAGCTAGCGGACACGTAGATAACTTCAGTGACCCGATGATTGATAATAAGGATAGCAAAAAACGCTATCGTGTAGATCATTTGATAGAAGGCTACGCGGAAATATTGCCTGCAGCAGATGCAGATGTTCTTATAAAGAAAATGGAGCAACTGCTTGAAGCAGATGATTTTGCAGGATTAAAAACACTAATAGAAGAGAATAAGATTAAATGTAGTGTTAGTGATACTTGCAATTGGACAGATGTTCGCCAGTTCAATCTGATGTTCTCGACAGAAATGGGCGCCGTTGCATCAGATAATCCTGAAGATAACAAGGTGTATTTGCGTCCTGAAACAGCACAGGGAATATTTGTAAACTTCCTGAATGTGCAAAAAACCGGCCGTATGAAGATACCGTTTGGTATAGCACAAACAGGTAAGGCATTTCGTAATGAAATAGTGGCTCGTGGTTTTATATTCCGCATGCGTGAGTTTGAACAGATGGAAATGCAGTTCTTTGTGCGACCCGGCACACAAAAAGAATGGTACGAGTATTGGAAGGAGGCACGCATGAAATGGCACCTGAGCCTAGGTATACCAGCTGAACGCTACCGTTTTCACGACCATGTGAAGCTGGCGCATTATGCAGATGCAGCTTGTGATATAGAATATGATTTCCCAATGGGCTTTAAAGAAGTGGAAGGCGTACACAGCCGTACAGACTTTGATCTGAAAAGTCATCAAGAATACAGCGGTAAAAAACTAACTTATTTCGATACAGAGATAAACCAACACTACGTTCCGTATGTTATAGAAACATCTATTGGTCTGGACCGTACGGTGATGATGCTATTGAGTGAGGCTTATCAGGAAGAAGACCTTAGTAATGAAGAAAAACAAGATAGTCGTGTGGTATTGAAGTTTCCTGCAGTAGTATCACCAATTAAACTTGCTGTTTTACCACTTACTAAAAAAGATGGTATGCCTGAAATAGCACGAGAATTGATGGATAGTTGCAGACCGTATTTCAAATGTTTCTACGAAGAAAAAGATTCTATCGGTAAACGCTACCGTAGACAAGATGCTATAGGGACTCCATTTTGTGTGACAATAGATGGACAAACTAAGGAAGATCAGACAGTAACCATTCGCTACCGTGATACAATGTTGCAAGAGCGTGTACCACTTTCTGAAGTAAAAGATATTGTACTTAAAGCAATGCAGACGTTATAAAGCCATTAGCCACCAATATTGGTGGCTTTTTATTTGATATGGAGCAAGAAAGGGATATTGTATGTAAAGAACTCGAAGCGGAATATAATATTTCGTTGCATGGTCTTATATCTGAACAAGAGATAGTGGAAAAGTTAGCCTTGCAGGTAGGTGCAATAGCAGAAAAGGGACCTGATGCTTTTTTTCAACTAATGTATAGGTTGGACATTTCTGAAAAACAGTTGAATATAGCAATGATAGATAGAGAAGCAGCGTTGAAGATAGCAAAGCTCATATATACAAGACAACTGCAGAAAGTGCGAAGCAGAGCTTTTTATAAAAGAAAGGATCATGAAGATGGTGAATTAAGATGGTAAGTTTTCGTAATTTAGTAGATATGATAAAGTATGGATTTTTATTTCTGATTGTATTACAACTGGCGGCATGTACAAAAAAGCCTGATACAGTAGTGGATTCAAGTCCTAAGGGTGAAATAACCATCGCAATTGAAAATTATGCAGGAAATAAAGTACTGAAATTGAATGACGAGTGGTACAAAAACGAGAATGGTGATTCGTTACAGATATCGGTTTTCAACTATTTTATATCAAACATAAAACTTATTAGAAATGATGGCTTTGTGTATGCTGAAACTGAAAGCTATCATTTAGTACGAGAAGATAACGTTGCTACAAAGTCATTTACTATCAAAAATATACCCGCTGGTAATTACAAATCTGTTAGTTTTTTGATAGGTGTAGATAGTGCGCGTAACGTATCAGGTGCACAAACTGGAGATCTTGATCCTAATACAGGTATGTTTTGGGATTGGAATACCGGATATATTATGGCAAAACTTGAGGGGAAATCTCCAGCGAGCTCCGGAGGTATGGTGTTATACCATCTTGGTGGGTATAGTGGCACTAGCAATGCAATCAGAACTGTTTCATTAAACGAAGAAATTACTTTGGTTGAAAATCAATCAAAAACGGTTCACTTAAAAGCAGATGTGTTGGAATGGTTTAAAACACCTACAACAATAAAAATCAAAGATATAGATGTAGTGTCAGCTAACAGTACTAAGATAATTGCAGATAACTACGCAGATATGTTTTCAATAGACCATGTAGATTAATTATGATACGCAAGATTATTTCAGGATTTATTTTATCTACCATTGTATTGGTGCAGGCTTGCAAGCCAGACCCAGATATGGATGTTAAAGCAGAGGTGCCGCTGTCATTTAATGTGCCACAAGGCTGGCCAACGCCAATTTATACGTATAATAATAATCCACTGAGCAAGGCCGGGTTTGAGTTGGGGCGTAAGTTGTTTTATGATTCACGATTGTCTAAAGACAATACTATTTCTTGCGGTAGCTGCCACCAGCAGTTTTCAGGTTTTGCACAGATAGATCATCCTGTAAGCCACGGTATCAATGATTTAGTTGGCACAAGAAACTCACCTCCATTATTTAACCTCAACTGGCATACTTCCTTCATGTGGGATGGAGGTATTAATCATATTGAAAATCAGCCGATTGCTCCTATTCAGAATCCTATAGAGATGGATGAGACAATGGCAAATGTGGTTATAAAGTTGCAATCAGATGCTACGTATCGTAGTATGTTTAAAGCCGCATTTGGTGACGAAACAGTGAATTCTCAGCGTATAGCTAAAGCATTTACTCAGTTTATGGGGATGATAGTATCGAGCAATGCCAAGTATGACAAGTATAAACGTGGAGAAGCCGGAACTGTATTTACGCAACAAGAGCAGGATGGCTACAACGTGTATAAACAAAATTGTGCATCGTGTCATACAGAGCCATTATTCACAGACTTTTCTTATAGAAATAATGGCTTGCCTCCAACAAGTGTTAATGATAGCGGAAGGGCGCATATTACTCTGTCTGCTGCAGATGTATATAAGTTCAAAATGCCGTCTTTAAGAAATCTAAAATATACATGGCCTTATATGCATGACGGTAGATTCAATACTATTGATCAGGTTTTAAACCATTATACTACAGGTATATTACAATCACCTACTTTGGATAATAAATTGTCAACCGGTATTGCGCTCACAGATAAGCAGAAAGAAGATTTGAAGGCTTTTCTGAATACATTGAATGATGAAGAGTTTGTTGCCAATACAATGTTTCAGGAAGTGAAATAAGCTATTCTTTTAAAATGTAAAAAGACCTTGATTAATCAAGGTCTTTTTTAATATCTATAAGTTCTACAACTTCATAAAACTTCTTAGTCGGATAGGTATTGCAAATCTCGCCTTCACCATCCCGATTCAACTTAACTTTAACTTTCAGCCCGTGATATTGATAAGAACTAGGTATATATTTAGGTCTTAATAGCGAACCGTCACTTTCCAGCTGAAGTAAAAAACCGCAACCATCTTTTGCAATATCGCCTGTGTCCACAACTGTGGCATTTACCATGTTTTTATCTTTTTTACATGCTACCACAAAAACGGACAGCATTACAAAAGCACCTACTAAGTATTTACGCATCATGACAATCGTTTGATACAAATTTGGCTATGAAAATACTAAAAACTTTTAAAGGTGCAATCATGCTGTAAACTTATATCCTATACCTCGTACAGAATGAAAATGTTTGGGATTACGGCTGTCTTTCTCAAAATACTTACGGAAGTTAAGTATAAAGTTGTCTATGGTACGTGTAGTTGGGTACACATTATACCCCCAAACTACCTGCAAAATGTGCTCGCGAGATACTACTTGCCCCTCGTGTTCTATTAATAATTTAAGCAATGCAGCTTCTTTTTTGCTCAATTCTTGCGGTTTGCCATTAACATCTATGCATTCATGGGCTGCAAAATCTATTTTACATCCGTCAAATTCATATATATCGGCAATGGCTTGAGGTGTTTTGATTTTTTTGTCTTTAATAATCAGTTTGTCAACTCTCAATAACAATTCTTCCAGATTGAAAGGCTTTGTCATATAGTCATCGCCACCTTTTTTCAGACCTTCTACCCTGTCTGCACCTGTGTTGCGGGCAGATAGAAACATAATAGGTACATCATTGTGTTGCATCCGTATGGTTTCACAAACCGTAATGCCATCCATATCAGGCAGCATTATATCTAGTATTATCAGGTCGAAATGCTCATTTTTCACCATTTTAATAACCGCGGGGCCATTATCGGCAGTAGTAACTTCGTATCCTTCCAGTTCCAGGTTCAGTTTCAGCGCGTCCCTTAAGCTTTCCTCATCTTCAACCACCAAAAGGGAGGCTTTGGTTTCTTTAGTAGTCATATCTTGGTCTGTTTTCTTGATATAAAAATAATGACAATTAGTGCCGTATGACAATAGTTGGCAGAGATATGGTATTTACATGACAATCCGAAAAACAGTTTGGAGCATTACTAAAATTAATTACCTTTGCCACCCGTTTAGCGGGTGTGGTGAAATTGGTAGACACGCTAGACTTAGGATCTAGTGCTGCGAGGCTTGGGGGTTCGAGTCCCTCCACCCGCACTGAAAAACGACAAGCCGATACCAATGTATCGGCTTTTTTTTAAAAACATTTTAAAACTTAGATAAACTATGGCTACGGTAACGCGCGAAAACATCGGTACGCTGCACGACAAGATAACCGTAAAACTGACAAAAGAAGACTACATGCCTTCTTTTGAAAAGTCTTTGAAGCAATATGCAAAGACTGCCAATATACCTGGCTTCCGCAAAGGCAATGTGCCTGCTGGTATGGTTAAGAAAATGTATGGCCAGTCTATCTTCGGAGACGAAGTACTGCGTGCTGCAGGTTCTAAACTGGAAGAGTATCTGAAAAACGAACAGGTTTCAATATTTGCACAACCAATGGTAATGCCAAATGAAAAACCATTGAGCCTGGATATGAATGCACCGATTGACGTAGACTTCGCTTTTGAAGTTGGTGTTAAACCCGAGTTTGAAATAAGTGCTATCAAAAACAAAGCTGCGCTGACTAAATACAAAGTTGCGATAGCTGATAAAATGGTAGATGACGAAACTGAGCGCATCACTAAACGTTATGGCAATGCTGAAACACAACCTGAAGTAACATCTAAAGACGATATCATCTACTCTAAATACGAACTGTGCGATGCTGACGGTAACGTTGCTGCAGAGTCTAAAATGGTAGAAGATACGGTGCTGTTGGAAAAACTACCTGCTAAACTGCAGGAAATGCTGATGGGTAAAAAGAATGAAGAATCATTCGTTATTCGTCCTTCAGATGTTTGTACAGCAGAAGAACTGGCTGGCTTTATGAAAGACCCGCTGAAAGAAGGCGTTGAAGCGGCGAACAACTACTATAAATTCACCCTGACACGTGTTGCAAAACTGCAGCCTCGTGAACTGAATGAAGAACTGTTTGCACAGATTTTCCCTAACGACGAGATTAAAGATGTAGCAGCTTTCAAAGAACGCCTGCGTGCAGAACTGAGCAAAGAATATGATCGTGTGAGCCGCGAGCGCCTGCACAATGAGATATACGAGATGCTGGTACACAACACATCTTTCGAATTGCCTGTTCCGTTCCTGAAACGCTGGTTGAAAGAAGGTGGTGAAAAACCAAAATCAGAAACAGAAGTAGAAAACGAATTTGGTGGTTTTGATCATCAGCTGCGTTGGACACTGATATCTGATAAGCTGATTATTGAAAACGGTATCTCAGTAAGCATCGAAGAGGTAAAAGAACACATCAAAGCGCAAGTACTGGGTTATTTTGGTATGGGTGCAGATGGTGATGCTCCTTGGTTGGATAGCTACATGCAGAAAGTATTGAAGGACGAAAAAACAATGGACGAAACGTATCGTCGCCTGTTGTTTGAAAAACTTTTCACTTTCCTGGAAACACAATTCAGTGTTACAGAACAAGAAGTTAGCGAAGAAGAGTTCTACAAACTGCCTGATGCACACGCTACACATCACCATCATCACTAATCGTTAAATAGCGTTAAATAACAAAAGGGCTTTGCATATGCAAAGCCCTTTTTCGTAACTTGTATATGCACTAAAACTATTAACTATGGGTATCATATCATGGGCATTGTTTGGCCTGATAGCAGGCGCAATAGCTAAAGCACTACGCAAAGGAGATGACCCTGGTGGTTGGTTGATAACAATTGTGATAGGTATTTTCGGGGCAGTGATTGGTGGTTGGATAGGTACGGCACTAGGCTGGGGAGATGTCACAGGGTTTAACATCAAAAGTTTTTTCCTGGCAGTAGTAGGTGCATTGCTCTTACTTTTCTTTATTGGTAAAATGCGTAAGTAGTTAACGCATTTTGGTGTAGTAAAAATCTATGGTTTTACCATTGCCGTCTATATATGCATGTATAGAGGTGTCTGATATTTTTATGTATACAATACGTTTCGGGAAATCGTGTGTGGTATTCTCAAATACTATCGAAGAGTCGGTTAGCAATGATTCCCGAAATTGTACAGACATGCCATTGTTCTGATTGCTCACATTCGGGATGTAGTACAGTGTATCATTATCATTTACAAGCCTCACGGTCTCATGGCTTGCGGTATCACCGTCGGAGGTAATGTAGTAGCTGTATCCCTGCCATTCATTCTTTGCAGCATTAAACCAGCTTTCGATAACTAAACCGTCAGCAGATTTCATTTGCCAATTGCCTAGCCACCATTTCAGTTTGTCCAGCTTGTTTGCATTAGTTTGTTCCTGTTCCACAGGTTGCTCAGTGCTTTCAGGTTCACAACTTACAAGTACAGTAATGCTTAATATTGATAATAATATCTTTCTCATTATATCCTTGCCCTCCATGGCAGGTCTTCAACGCCGTTGATGTGAGATATGTATCGTGCAAGTACAAACAGGAAATCTGAAAGCCTGTTGAGATAGCGTACAATCAATTCCGGTACCTGTTCCTGTTGTTCTTGCATGCTAACGCATATGCGCTCTGCCCTGCGGCATACACAACGTGCTACGTGGCAGGTAGAGGCTGCAAGCTGCCCTCCGGGAAGTATAAATGAGCGCATTTCGGGCAATACTTCATTCATTTCATCAATTAAGCCTTCAAGCCAAGTTACATCTTCATCGTGTACATCGGGTAGTTTCATCTTTACTTCCTTATCCGGATTGGTGGCGAGTACAGAACCAACGGTAAATAATCTATCCTGTATTTCGCGTAGCCAGCCGCTAATTTTTTCATTGCCAGCCATATCGTTTACCATACCAATGAACGAGTTCAGTTCATCTACAGTGCCATAAGCTTCTATACGGATGTGGTTTTTCGGTACACGCACACCGCCTATCAGGCTGGTGCTGCCCTTGTCTCCTGTTTTAGTGTATATTTTGAATGCCATACCCCAACCCCTAAAGGGGCTTATATTTTTGGATTAAAGATTACTTGTTTCCGTAGCGCGGATGTTTTCATTGTTGCGTTTATCTGTTTCTACCACACCATCGCGTATGCGTACTATACGGTGTGTATAGTTGGCAATATCTTCTTCATGTGTTACCAATACTACTGTGTTACCATGTGAATGTATCTGACTGAAAAGCTCCATAATTTCTGCAGATGTCTTGGTGTCAAGATTGCCGGTAGGTTCATCTGCAAGTATCAACGATGGGTTATTAATCAATGCTCGGGCTATGGCTACACGTTGGCTTTGTCCACCGGATATTTCGTTAGGTTTGTGATGAGCCCTATCGCCAAGGCCTACTTTTGCCAGCATTTCACGGGCACGCTCTTCACGTTCTTTTTTACCAATACCTGCGTATATCAAAGGCATGGCTACGTTTTCCCATGCTGTGAGGCGTGGCAGCAGATTAAACTGTTGGAATACGAAGCCAATCTCCACATTTCGTACATCTGCCAGCTCATCATCTTCCATTCGGCTCACGTCTTTGCCATTCAGTACGTACTGACCTGCAGTTGGTGTGTCAAGACAGCCTATAATGTTCATCAAGGTAGATTTGCCCGAGCCGGACGGCCCCATCAATGCCACATACTCGTTACTGTTGATAGTAAGATTGATGCCCTTGAGCACGGGTAATTCCTGCTTTCCGAGATAATAACTTTTCCGAATGTCCTTCAGGCTGATAACTTCTTTCATGAACGGGGCATATTACACTGTGCCATTCCAAAAATACAGATAATTTTACGCATCACTTTGTATATGGTTTGCTTTCCCAACTGTAAGCTGAATATTGGCTTATATATAACATCGAAACGTGCAGATGGTTATCATAATCTGGAAACTATTTTTTATCCCGTAGTGGGATTGAAAGATGTTCTGGAGGTTGTACCTGCAGATGCAACAGATATTGCCCTGCACGGAAAAACTGTTGCAGGCGATAAACATGATAATCTTGTATGGAAGGCATATCAGCTATTGAAACAAGATTTTCCTGCTCTTCCGGCACTTTCTATCCATCTGCTGAAAAATATACCTATGGGTGCAGGTATGGGCGGTGGCTCTGCAGATGGTGCTTTTATGATAAAGCTGCTGAATGATTATTGCAGGTTGGGGCTTAGCAATGAAGCTATGCGCAATTATGCCTTGCAACTAGGTAGCGATTGCCCATTTTTTATTGAGAATACACCGCAATATGCAACTGGTAGGGGAGAGGAAATGCAACCCGTTGCTATAGATTTGTCTGCTTATAGTATACAATTAGTTTGCCCACAGGTACATGTATCTACTGCTGCAGCTTTTAAGATGATAACGCCAAAACCTGCACCTTTCGACCTGCGAAAACTGTCTGAATTACCAATAGAACAGTGGAAAGATGTAGTTTGTAATGACTTCGAAGCCCCAGTTTTTGCACAACACCCCGATCTTGCAGCCATTAAGGAGCAACTATATATACAAGGGGCCATTTATGCTGCTATGACTGGAAGTGGTAGTACGGTATTCGGGATATTTGCTAAGGGGCAAAAGGCAATCATTAATACCCGCCTTACCTACGAAGAGCATATGGTATAAATATCGGAGTATGTAGATGGAAACTAAAATAGCCACTACGACAATCGCAGCGGCTATTTGAATATTATTAAGTCGGAAGCTTATTTTACTTCAGCAACTATTTTCTTGAAGCTTTCAGGCTCATTCATTGCCAGATCAGCCAGTACTTTACGGTTCAGATCGATACCTTTAGCAGCCAATTTGCCCATGAACTGAGAGTAGCTGATACCTTCTTCGCGGCAAGCAGCGTTGATACGTACAATCCACAAAGCGCGATAATCGCGTTTTTTCAGTTTACGACCTACGTATTTATAACCAAGACCTTTTTCAAGTACGTTTTTGGCTACTGTATATACGTTTTTACGTTTACCGTAGAAACCTTTAGCTTGTTTCAGTATTTTCTTCCTTCTCGCGCGAGATGCAACAGCATTTACCGAACGTGGCATATCTTAAAGTGTTAATTCGTTTTAATTAATAGTTTTTACTTAGCGCAGGCACAACATGCGTTTTACCAGATTCTGATTTGCAGGGTGTACAAATGCAGCCTGACGCAGATGGCGTTTGCGCGTTTTTGATTTTTTCGTCAGCAAGTGGCTTTTAAAAGCTTTATACCTGCGTATTTTACCTGTGCCTGTAACTTTGAAAGTTTTTTTAGCACGGCTATGAGTCTTCACCTTTGGCATGGCCTCAAAAATTTTGGGATGGCAAAAGTAGCATTTTTTACCATTCAAACAAAAAAAGATTAAACTTTATTAAAAAGCTTCATTCAAAAGCTGTATGGCTGGTGATTGTAATGTGTAAAATTAAGTCTTAAAGAGAAATATGCCTTACTATGGTGCAAATTCACCTTTTCGCCTATTTTTACGGTACATATGGCATTATTCAGATTCAGGGTTTATTGGGAAGAAGATGATTTGGTGTATAGAGATATAGAAATACGCCCGACACAGACGTTTTTGGAGTTTCACAAGTGTATCATAACAGCTTACGAGTTTGATGGTAAGCATGCTGCATCATTTTTTGACAGCAATGAAAAATGGACGCGTGGCAGGGAAATAAACTCTGAAGTGTTGGTTAATAAGCGTGATGCACCTGCATTGTCTATGATGCGCACGCCGGTATCTGCATTGGTCACCACACCTGACCATAAATTTGTATATGAATATGATCCTGTTAAGAAATGGAGTTTCCTGGTAGAATTGATTGGTGTGAGTAAGGACGAAGACTCTAGAAAGACCTATCCTTTTGTACTGCGTAAAGAGGGTGTAGCGCCTGCACAATATGGTGTGAAAGGCGTGAATCTTGATAAGTTGATGGAAGTTGAGGAGAAATACGACTTGGGTGAAGATGATATGGATGGTTTTGGTAGCGAAGGCGAAGAGGAAAGCTCTGAGGATTCGGGACTAGATACAGGTGGTGGCAGCGATAGCTACGAGGAGTAAAAGCACAATATACTTTCTTGGTTAAAACAGCATACATCTTAGCAGGACCTACTGCAGTAGGTAAAACCGCTATTGCTATTGCATTGGCAAAACGGCTGGGTACTGAAATAGTATCGGCCGATAGCAGGCAGTGTTACAGAGAGATGTCCGTTGGTACTGCAAAACCAACTGCTGAAGAACTAGCAGCAATAAAACACCATTTCATAGATACACATTCTGTAACTACAGCACTTGATGCTGCAGACTACGAAACACTAGCACTGGGTTATCTGCAAGATATATTTGTAACTAATGATGAAGCTGTTGTTTGCGGTGGTACGGGTTTATACATAAAAGCACTGTGCGAGGGGTTGGATACCATGCCGGCTGTAAGTGATGAAGTAGTGCGCGATGTAAACAACGAATACGAAACCCGTGGCTTGCAATGGTTGCAACATGTGGTAATGGAAGAAGACCCCGATTTTTATAAAGAAGGAGAAATAAAAAATCCAGCACGTTTGTTGCGTGCACTCATATTCAAACGTTCAGTAGGAGAGAGTATTGTGAACTACCGCACAGGAGAAAAAAAGAAGCGCGATTTCAGGATAGTGAAAGTAGGGTTGGAATTGCCAAGAGAAGTATTGTATGAACGCATTAATAAGCGGGTAGATAATATGATGCAGGATGGATTGTTGGACGAAGTGCGAAATTTGTATTCACTCAGGCATCTGAAAAACCTGCAAACTGTTGGCTACAGCGAATTATTTGAACACATAGAAGGACTATACACACTGCAGGAAGCCGTAGATAAAATAAAACAAAATACCCGCCACTATGCCAAAAGGCAGATGACCTGGTTTAGAAAAGATAAAGAGATGCATTGGCTGCAGGCAGATGACCCGCAGGTGGTAGATAAGATACTGGCTTTGTAGCTTTATTTATCCAGTACGGTCTGTATGTTGGCAATGATGCTTGCTGTAGATGATGCTATAATTTCCTCGAAGCGACTATAGTCTATTTTGTGTTGCATCAGGTGGGCAGCTTTTTCTTTCCACTCGTTTATGTCGTTATAGTTCTGCACTACACAGCGTTCGTCCAGCATATCGTGCCAACCTACGTTTTTAGATACCAGTACATTGCAACCGCTTAATATAGCCTCAGACAGTACACTGGGCGATGAATCGAAATAAGATGTTATCAATAACACTTTAGTATCGGCCAAATGAGCCATAATAGCAGCCTGTGTTGTAAGTGCACTGATTGTAGTATTAGGTATTGTGCCGAAGTGTTCACTTTCATTGCCTACCGCAAGTTTACGAGCTTCAGAAAATGCGCTGAAAATATCGAAAGCTAATGGTGCGTTTTTAATGGTACGGCTATATAGTGATGCTACAAATGCAATGTCATTACTTCGCTCATTTAATTGTTTATATAAAACAGGTTTGTAAGGTGCGAAGTTGAAGTATTGTACGTATGCATCACCCGTTTTTATTTGCAGCTTATGATAGATGGTTTTAGTAATAGTGCTGTTGAATAATATGAATGCATTGTGATAGTTGGACTTATATACATTCTTCAATGCATTCAGCCCTATTTCAGGATTTTCTATTACAGATACAGCATCAATTTTTTGCTTGCATAGCTTATTCATTTCAGGGCTACTGCCTATTATCAGCAATACTTTTTGTTTACTAAAGATGTTGTGTATCAACCAATAGTAAGATGGTATATTTGTAATTATTAGTTCAGGTGAGAACTTTTTGGAAAACTGAAAGTATAACAAGCGTGGAAACAGACGCATCAGGAAGTAGTAGTTCCTTGCAGCAGACACCTGCTTATTGAGTGAAATACCCCTGTTGCGGCGCAACCATTGGTACAGCCTTTGTAAAAGGCTTTTCTTTAAAACTATTTTATGCGAAGCACCTGTCTTTTCAGGGTCTATCTCTGAATGTTTAGCATCATTAATATACAGGGCTTTTGCATCAAAGCCATGCTGTTTCAGCAACTTCAGCAGATTGTATGCAGTAGTAGACTGGCCGCCATAGTTTGGGTAACTATTAGAGATGATTAATATCTTGCTCATGCAGTTGCTACTGTTTACGAAGCCGTTGTTTCGGACGTTTCTGATGCAAGATATTGCGCAAAAATGGTATCAACATCCCCGTCAGCTACAATTTTTCCATTGTCCAGTATAAGTAGCCTGTTGCAAAAAGTATGGATGATGTCTTCATTATGGCTTACCAGTATCATAGTTTTGGCAGGGTTGTTCAGTATTTCTTTGAAGCGGTCTATTACTTTGTCTTTAAAGAAAACATCACTACCATAAAAAGCTTCATCAAATATGTAAATATCCGCCGGCAGATGTAATACAAGGCTCAGGCTGAGGCGTGTACGCATGCCTGTTGAATAGGTGCGTATCAGACTGTCTATATTATCAATATCGCTGAAGGCAATTACTTCATCTACTACAGCATCTATTTCTTTTTTTGTATAGCCCAATGCTGTAGCGTGCAGGTAGATATATTCTCGTCCGGTTTGGTCGGGTGTTATTACAGAGCCTTGTGCAAAAATGGGTATCACCTTACCTTCTACCTTCAGCCGGCCCGAAGTAGGTTCTGATATACCACTTACAATTTGCATTAGTGTTGTTTTGCCTGCTTTGTTTTTGCCAAGTATGCCAACATGCTCGCCCGGTTTTATCTGCATGCTGATGCCATCCAATGCATTAAAATATTCATTCGACTGCTTGATGGTGCGAGGTGATAATAATGAACGAAGTGTTTGCACTACAAGAAAGCGGCTGACACTTTTCAGCCCCTTTTGTTTGTACTTCTTCGATATGTTTTCAAGTATTATCATCTATATAAAATCGGGCAGACGTTTTTCGTATGTGCGGAATATGGCGATGCCGATTACAAATACAAGAAACGAAACAACCATTCCCTTTGCAAGCAAATACCAAGGTATTTCTTCTTTAAACAATACAGAGCGGAATGATTGCACAAACGATACCATAGGGTTGAGTGTGTAGTAAGACAACCATTCTTCCGGTACAGCTTTTATGCGATAAAAGATTGGTAATGTGTACAAGCCCAGTGGCAGCACAAAGCGTATCATATGCTTGATGTCTCTGTATATAATACAAGGGACGATAAACAAAAGCCCGAAGCCAAGGGCAATCATTACAATTTGCAACATCAGGATGGGAAACAGAAAGAAATATGCGCTAAGGTCTTTGCCCGATGCTAATGCAACTATGAACAGGATTGCAATCCCAAAACCAAATTGCAGCATTTTATTGAACACCACAGACAGCGGAACTATCAAGCGTGGAAAATTGGTTCTTTTAATCAGCAGGCTTTCTTTAGGAAATATGTCAAGGGTTTCCATAAACACATCTCTGAAGAATATCCATGGCAACATGCCACTGTATATATAGAGAAAGTAGTGTACCCTGTTCGAATGCAAATCGAACATGATGCTGAAAAAGAAAGTGTACATGATGGTAGTAATAACCGGGCTTAATACCATCCATCCCAAACCAATATAAGAGTCTTCGTATTTCGATTTTACCCATTTCTTAGACATCTGCACCAGCAGTTGCCTGTGGCGCAAAATATCTTTGAAATAATCTGTAATAGATTGCTTGTTTGGGTAAATGATCATCTGATATCTTAACGTGTAATAAGTCTGCTAAGTTAGCCTGTTTTTTTTGCTTAGCTATATATTATGGTCTTTAGTGATGTTTTGCGCCGTGTTGCTTGTATATCAATACATTGCCTATATCATTGACAGAATCATAAGCAGACAGCATGCTGTTAATCGTTTGGGCATAATGATGGTGAGAGTATAGAGAATCTTTGGGAATCATAAGCAGGAATGGTTTATTGCGAATCAGTTCTTTTTCAAGCATATGCCCAAAATCGCTTTCAGGCTTGTAGGTTTCCGCAAGTGGTATTAAGAATCTGGTAGAGCTTAGCCTGTTTGTCAATACATAAAGGTATGCATTGTCTTTGCCGGCAAAATAGATGCGTTGATTGATGGTTGTTTGTGCCTTTACAAACTCAATAAGTTTTGTCTTCCGCACTATCGCTTTTTCGTAGCGGCGTAATGACAAAATATTTTGATGAACAGCTACTATCAGCAAACCCAATGTTGCTATTATAACCCACTTACTTTTGGTTAATGCATATCCCCCGATTGCAGCAGCAGGCACAATGGCTAATAATACATAGTGCCCGTGGTTTTTGCCATTAATAAATGCGGCTACGTATGTAAGCAGGAAGCAAATAGAGATGGTGCGTAGTTCTTTATCTCGGTATGATGTAGCCAATGCTGTTACTATCAATAACCAGAGTGCTACGTATTTTGGTTGAGAAAAGTGATGAGAGAGAAAGAATGCTAAAGATCTGTTTTGTGTGTGGTTTATGTTCTCTGTAAACACTTGTTGTATAAAACCATTGAACATGCCTGTATGTGATAGCCAAGTGTAAACAGCAATAGCAGCTATGCTAAATTGTAGTATATAGCTGATAGCGGATGCGGTTATTTTTTTGTCACGTAATATGTCTGCAAGAATGATGATGGAAGCAAGCACCACAGCATTTGGCTTCAATAAGAAAAGCAGCCACCAGCAAAGTACTAAAGCCGGTTGCCGTATTTTGTGCTTCGTATAAAACAGGTACACGGCAAAAAGATTGATGGGAATGGTAAATGTTTCTGTAAGAAAACCTCTGTCCCAAAACAGCAAATAGAGCAAGATAAATAATAGCTGATAGTAAACAGCAGATTGCGCATAGCGCAAACGCACAATCTTTTTTATGAGCAACAAGTTCAGCAACAAGCAGCCGATTTCAATAATACGAATCAGTAAAAAAGGTTGCTGCTTATAGAGGTAGCCTACAGATGCTATGTAATATACTAATGGTGGTTTATTATCCCACAAATCTCTGTACGGCAGATAACCTTTGTTTATTAGCATGCCACCATACATGAATATGCCCGCATCAGGACCGGGTATCAGCATAGTGAAATGAAGAACTATTAATACCATTACCGGTATTAATAGTATCCATTGGCAAAGCCTTGCCGATATGTTTTCGTTGTTAAGCAATCACTAAAACTTTATTGCCATGGTAGCTTGGTGTAGTATCTGCCCCATTGCAGTACACCCACTTTTTTATTGTCAATAATTTCTACATAGCTCCAATGTAGTTGGTTGTTTGTGCCTTTAAAAATCCTGCCATTTAAACTTTCTTCCACAAACAAAGTACTGTCGTCAATCAGCTGTGTTCTGCCGCCTGTCGGAGTGCAAATATTGTGTGTTTTGAAGAACTTAGTAAAAGGAGAGTCTATCTGATTTGTTTTAAAATCATAAAACAACATCTGGTTGGTATTGCTTACCGGTAATACATCATCTCCGTGTCTTATTGTATAATTATTAATTACAGAAATTCTTGTCGAATCGATAAAGTTTACATCATGTTGGTTCATCCAAGGTCCTGTTTTCAGCCATAATACTTTATTGGTTGACGGCCTGTACAAAAACAGCGTGCTGCGTTCTCTGATGCTGATTAAAAGATCACCTTTTTTCCAGTATGGGCCATTGTTTAGTGCAGGTTGAATGTCATTCAAATGTGTGATGTCTTCTTCGTATTGTCCGGCACCGAATAATAAAGAGTAGTAGCCATTTTCAATTAATAAGCTTGTAACAGATTTTTTGTACAATACTTTTCCATCGACAGCTATTTTAACTATAGCGTCGTCCCTAAGGTTGGGGTATAGTTTTTGGTCAAATTTCTTTTCCTTATACAATCCGCATATCCAAAGATTGCCATCTGCACCTTCTTCAGTAGAGTGGTGGTGCCAACCATCTATGCTCCAAACTATATTTCCGGTTTTGTTCATTTTGTATAGGCCGAACTCTCCTTTGATGATTAACCCGGTATCTTTTGTAAGGAAAGGGTGCATTACTTTGAAGTTGCTGTTAGTAAGCCTCTGCGATTCAGGCATAAACTTTCCCAATGCCCTTTTGTTTAAATCATCGATATCAGGCATCCATGTATTTATGACGTGTTTATCACTGAGTCTGATGAGCTTTACAACAGTTTGGTTGTATTCTTTGTCAAATCCGCTAATTAAAACAAACCCTGTATCTGTGTAGTTTTCATTCAGCCATAGCTTTTCTTTCTGATTTGATTTGTTTACACCAAACACGGTTTCTTTAGCAGGTAGTTTTATAAAGCTGTTAGGTAGTTGTGCAATTTTATTTAGTAAATAACCCACTCTGCTTTTGTCTCTTTTGCCGGCAGTATACAACCAAACACTCCACATGCTACTGATAGTAATAATAATCCCAATAACAATGGTTAATACGTACAACCACAATCCTATTTTTCTGTTTTTCATGTAATTCTTCTATATGTAACAATACTATTGGCAAAACTAATCTTTGTTTTTTGCTATTTCTGTAGCCTTTTTTCTTGTTGCCAGACGTCTTAAAACTGCTATTTACCGACCTTAACCCGCTATACACCGATTTCTTATGCTAAAAATGGTACTATGTATTGCAAAGTACTATGTTTTTACATAGGTTTGCATCATAATCGGTGAAGATGAACATAGAGAATACAGAATCGCAGATGCGGAAAGGGCTTTTGGAATTGTGCATACTGGGCATCATCCAAAAAGAAAAAGAAGCCTACCCGAGCGATATTTTAGAACAACTGAAGCAAGCAAAGCTGGTAGTATTGGAGGGTACGCTCTACCCCCTGCTTACCCGGCTAAAAAACGCAGAGGTGCTTACCTACCGTTGGGAAGAATCTACATCGGGCCCGCCCCGCAAATACTATTCGCTCACGGCACACGGGCAAAGGCTGTATGAGCAACTGAAAAACAGCTGGGACGAGTTGAGCCAATCCGTCAATCATTTAACCAACACAAAATAAAATACTATGCAACGTATCATCCAGATTAATATAGCCGGGCGCATCATCCCCATAGAAGAAGATGCCTACCAACTGCTGAAAAATTATGTAGCATCGCTCAGTAAGCAATTTGCCAAAGAAGATGGTAAAGACGAAATAATACAGGATATAGAAAACCGTATTGCTGAGCTGTTTCATATACGCCTGCAAACAGGAGCACCTGCCATAGACAAGGCCGATGTGCAAAAAGTAATGGAAACACTTGGTGCCCCAAGCGAGCTGAATGAACCATCAGGCACTGGCTTTACAAAAACTACCTACCTACCTGCAGTGTACGGAGAGCAGCAAGAGCAACAACAGAAGGGCAACCGTCAACAGTATGACTATACACAGCCACGCAGGCTATACAGAAATACGTACGATAAAATACTAGGTGGTGTATGTAGTGGCGTTGCCAACTATTTTGATATAGACCCTGTGATAGTAAGGCTGGTAATGGTAGTACTATTCCTGACTGCAGGTATAGGCTTGGTGGCGTATATATTGGCATGGATGATAATACCTGCTGCTCGCACAATGGAAGACCTCGGCTACATGAGTACAGGCAGACCAATGGATTTTGATACTATACAACGCAACATGGCAGAAGAGCTGCAAGACCTGAAGCGCCGTGGCGAAGAAATGAGCCGTGAGCTGAGGGACTTCTTCAATAAGAAGAAATAAATCAGCGCTTGCTTATTTTATTCATGCTGATGGCACGCTGACGTGTGCATTTAAAACGGTCAATGTCTCCGCTGCGCAAGCTCAGGTGTTTGGTATCACGACCGTTCATACGCTTCCTCCACATACGTAAACTGGAAGCCTTAGAGTGTTTACGCATCAGGTTGATAACATCAGCCTCCTTCAGCCCGAACTGAATTTCAATAGCTTCAAATGGCGTGCGGTCTTCCCACGCCATTTCTATTATCCTGTCTATGTCTGCTTGGCTAAGTTGCTGCATAACTTATAGTTTTAAAGAAGACATACCACCATCTATATGCAGTATTTGTCCCGTCATCCATTTCGAGTTGTCTGATAATAAGTATGCAGCAAGGCTTGCAATTTCTTCAGGTTCGCCTATTCTTTTCAGCGGATGCCTTTCAGACGCTGCAGCAATCTTAGTTTCATTGTCTGTAAGGCGTGCAGCCAATGGAGTCTTTACTAAAGATGGGGCTATGACATTTACACGAATCTTGGGTGCCAACTCTGCAGCCAATGCTCTGGCAAAGCCTTCTATAGCACCTTTAGCCGCAGCTACAGAGCTATGGTAGGGCATGCCTGTCTGTACAGCTACTGTACTGAATAATACGATGGATGCATTGTCTGCTGCTGTAAGATTAGGCAGATATGCTTGAATCGTTTTAACTGCACCCAACAGGTGTACCTCAAAATCGTTTTGAAAATCTGCGGCTTTCAGGCTTTTAAAAGGTTTCAAATTGATGGTGCCGGGGCAATACACAAGACCGTCTAATGCACCATCTATAGCAGGTGGCAGCTCAGCGTTTTTAACATCATAGGTAATATGTTGTGCCACTGCCAAAGCAGGTGCGTTTCTTGACAGAGAGATAACCTTGTGAGATTGTGCAGATAATTCCTGCGCCAAAGCAGCGCCAATACCCGAACTTGCACCTGCAATCAAAAATCTTTTCATGCAGGTATAACAGTATAAAAAGAGAATGGTTGAAAATGAAAAAAGTCGCCCGAAAGCGACTTGGTGTGGTGGAGAATAACGGAGTCGAACCGATGATCTTCCCGATGCTTCGGGACGCTCTATCGCTCGTTATTGATAACTAGTTCTATGAACTTCCTGCTTTTCATCTTCTTAATGAATGCCTCGCGTAGTGTTGCTTCACTTCTGGTATTATATGGTTCAAGTTTTTTCAGTTCCCAAGGCAAGCCGGCTTTGGTCGATTTATTTCTACCATTGTTATGTTGTGCAAGCCGTATAGTCATATCCTCACAACTCCCAACATAATATTTATTGGTTGTGTTGCTGAATAATATGTAAACGTGAAAAGGCATAAAATAAAAAGGCCGCCCGAAAGCGGCTTATTGTGGTGGAGAATAACGGAGTCGAACCGATGACCTCTTGCATGCCATGCAAGCGCTCTAGCCAGCTGAGC
>JADHED010001364.1_pt1 | contig 21150 bp, 15 predicted proteins | sample 8952041 | NCBI WGS metagenome assembly JADHED01 (sample SAMN16124423, study PRJNA663239) | bioreactor sludge metagenome | isolation source: sludge (control) | place: India:Bengaluru | collected 2018-09-08
TCGCCCGTCAGCCCCACCACAAAGGTCTGGTGCCGGAACTTGTGGATATACGGCGCCACCGAGCGGAACCAGGGAACGAAGGTGAAGTTGAAGACCGTGGACATGGTGGCTTGGGCGTGGGCGGGCGAGCAAAGGCAAAAAAGCCTGCGAACCCCAGGCCACCCAGGCGGTGGTTACGGCGTCGGCAAGCGAAGCGCGCAGTTTAGCGGCTGCGCGGGCGCCTTGTGTGCGCGTGCGGCGTCCAGGATCTGCCCGGCAGTGTGGAGCGGCGCAGATACGCGACCGACGTCGTGTTGAAGGCGTTGTCGTGACTCAGCTGCGACGCCTGCGCAGGGTGGCGCCGAGTGTGAAAAGCGCCAAGGAGATGAGAGCTACCGATCCCGGTTCTGGAACCGCGTTGCCGTTACCCAGGCCGATCGCGCCCACAGTGAATCCATGCCAGTTCTCGGTGGTATGTGTGAATGTCACCGAGCTATAGGTGCCCGGCAGGCGGATCACGCCGTGAACTTCACCGTTGCCGAAGAAGCCGGTGCTGGTCGGGTTAAGGACTGGAGTCCCGTTGCCCCAATAGCCGGATCCGTAGCTCAAAACCTCGATCGGCACGCCGAAGTTCACGGTGTTGCCATTCCAGCTTACGAGCGCAATCAGCGGATCGACGACAGGCTGTGAAAAGGTGATCGTGGCTGTCCCGCCGGTGCTCAGTGCGATGATGTCCGATGCGGGTGGTGCGTTGCCAGCCAGGCTGCTGAGATATGGCGCTGCCGGCGACCAGTAATTGGTGCCCCCCGTTGTCTGTGCGAACGCATAGGCGCCGGTAAAGGTGACGCCGACATGCGCACCGTTGATGTCGAGGTCGCCAAAAACCTGGCTTGCAGCGGCACTCGTGTTTGTCCAATCAGTCCAGGAAACCGTCGCTGCCTGGGCGGCGCTTGCACAACCGAACGCCAATGCGATGGCTGTTGCAACGTAGAGGCCTGTCTTCTTGATTGCGTGCTTCATGGTTCATTCCTAGTGGACGGTGATAGCTGCAAGCAATAAAGCAATGATCGGGCCAGAAATTCAAGTTATTGATTCTGCGTGGATGACGGCTCCAAGCGCATGTCGCGTGTCAAATTTTTCGACAGTCTGGCCCGGGGGGGTCAGAACGGCACGGGTTACCCAAGCAACAGCCTTTGCACCAGATCGGCGGCTGTGGAGGCGCTGTACTTGCGCATCAGCCGGGCGCGGTAGATCTCCACCGTGCGGTGGCTGATGTCCAGGGCGCGGCCGATTTCCTTGGAGGTCATGCCCTCCAGCAGGCGCGCCGCCACCTCGCGCTCGCGCGCCGTGAGCTCGGCCTTCACGGGGCGCTGGGCGCTCAGGTCTTCAAAGCTCCAGATGCCCGATGCATGCGGGTTCTCTCGGTCAAGGGCGCGGCCAGAGACATGGCACCAGAAGGTCTCGCCGTTGGCGCGCTTCATGATGCGGCTGTCGGCGTAGTAGCCATGGGTGTTGAGGATCGGGGCCATGCGTGCGCCCAGGCGTTCGTATTCGTCGGCGCTGGGGTACAGGATCTGGAAGGACTGGCCGATGAGCAGTTCGCGCGAGGCGCCGAACATCTCGCACACATGACGGTTGCAGTCCACCATGGTGCGGTTGCGCGAGATCACCAAGCCCACGGGCGCCATCTCGAAGGCCATGCGGTAGTCGGCAAAATCCATGGTGGTACAAGTCTTTAGGGATTACTACTTAACTGGGTACGTAGTATCGTAACGCACCCCCTTAGTACCCCAGGAGACAGTAGTGAAGAACAAGCTTTATTCCTCGGCAGACGAGGCGCTCAAGGGCGTCGTGGCCGATGGTCAGTTGCTCGCCGTGGGCGGCTTTGGTCTGTGCGGCATTCCCGAGGCACTGATCCAGGCCCTGCATGACAGCGGCGTGAAGAACCTGACCGCCATTTCCAACAACGCCGGCGTGGACGGCTTTGGCCTGGGCAAGCTGCTGGAGACGCGCCAGATCAAGAAGATGATCAGCTCGTACGTGGGCGAGAACAAGGAGTTCGAACGCCAGTACCTGTCGGGCGAACTGGAGCTGGAGTTCACTCCCCAGGGCACGCTGGCCGAGAAGCTGCGCGCTGGCGGCGCGGGCATTCCGGCCTTTTTCACGCGCACCGGCGTGGGCACCATGGTTTCCGAGGGCAAGGAAACGCGTGATTTCGACGGTCACACCTACCTGATGGAGCGTTCGCTGGTGCCCGATGTGTCGCTGGTCAAGGCGGCGGTGGCCGACAAGAGCGGCAACCTGCGCTTCAACCTGACGGCGCGCAACTTCAACCCGGCCGTGGCCATGGCCGGCAAGATCTGCATCGTCGAGGTGGAGAAGATCGTCGAGGTGGGCGAGCTGGCGCCCGACGATATCCATCTGCCCGGCATCTATGTGCACCGCATCGTGCTCAATGCCCATCCCGAAAAGCGCATCGAGAAGCGCACCCTGACCGAAACCAAATAATTTGTGGGGCGGATTTGCCAATCCCTGCCCCATGCCATCAATAGGAGAGACAGACATGGCCTGGACTCAAGACCAGATGGCCGCACGCGCGGCCCAGGAACTGCAAGACGGCTTCTACGTCAACCTCGGCATCGGCATTCCCACGCTGGTGGCCAACCATACGGGCGACAAGGAGGTGTGGCTGCAGTCCGAGAACGGCATGCTGGGGATTGGCCCGTTCCCCACCGAGGATCGCGTGGATGCCGACCTGATCAACGCCGGCAAGCAAACCGTGACCACCATCCCCGGCACGTCGATCTTCGGCAGCCACGACAGCTTTGCCATGATCCGCGGCGGCAAGATCAACCTGGCCATCCTGGGCGCCATGCAGGTCAGCGAGAAGGGCGACCTGGCCAACTGGATGATCCCCGGCAAGATGGTCAAGGGCATGGGCGGCGCCATGGATCTGGTGGGCGGCGTGCCCAAGGTCATCGTGCTGATGGAGCATGTGGCGCGCAAGAAGGACGGCAGCACCGACATGAAGATCCTGCCCCAATGCACGCTGCCGCTGACGGGCGTGGGCGTGGTGCACATGATCATCACCGACCTGGGCGTGATGGACGTCACCCCCCAGGGCATCAAGCTTGTGGAGCTGGCGCCCGGCGTGAGCTTCGAGGAAATCCAGTCCAAAACCAGCGTGACGCTGCTGCGCTGATCTGGCGTACCTACAGCACTGCAGGCCGGGCAGCGCATCGCGGCCATGCATCAAGCCGGAGGTAACGCTCCGGCTTTTGCTTTTTGTTGCGCAAGGCGTCATATGATCGTCTGCGACATTTAGAAACATAATCCGCATGCATGAACGCTTCTGACACCAGTTCCACAGCTTCGGCTGCAGATACCGCGAATAGCCCCGGTGACGGCCGTCACTACCTGCGCGCCCTCGCCGACATGGCCGACCGTGGCGGCGTGCTCACGCACGATGCCATCTACACCGACCGCGGCGTCAAGCTGGTGGACAAGGGCACGCGCGTGGACAGCGAGCTCTACGACCGCCTGGTCAAGCACAAGCTGCGCGGCAATATCGAAGACCACCTGAGCGTGGAGAACATGGTCAGCGTGCAGTCCCTGCTGCAGGTGGCGCGCGCGCAATGCGAAAGCGACACCCTGGCCTACCTGCTGGTGCATACCTTGCCCGACATGCCCGAGAGTAAATTGCTCGCCCCCGTGCGCGTCATGCCGCTGCCGCCGGCGCTGGCCTTCAAGCTCACGGTGATGCGAGAGCAGCACCCCCTGCTGTTCGCGCACAGCGTGCGCATGATGCTGGTGGCCGTGTACCTGGGCATCAAGAGCGGCCTGAGCGAGCGCGAATGCACGCCTTTGGCCGCTGCTGCGCTGCTGCACGACCTGGGCGTGTTGCACATGGATCCCGTCTGGCACGACCCCGGCAACAAGATCACTGGGGTAGGGCGCAAGCAGCTCTTGGCGCACCCAGTCACGGCCATGCTCATCATCAAGGAGCAAAACGTCTATCCGCGCTCGGTGGTGCAGGCGGTGCTGGAGCACCACGAATGCATGGATGGCAGCGGCTACCCGCGCCGCCTGCGCGGCGAGCAGATCTCGCGGCTGGGGCAGATTCTGCTGACCGCCGAGGTGGTGGCCGCCTTTTTTGAAAAATATGCCAACGAAGGCGCAGCCCAGCGCCTGGCGCTGACTCTCAAGCTGAACCATCGCAAGTTCCCGGCCAATCTGGTGGCCTGCCTGCTGCCTTTGCTGCAGATTCGGGCAGTGCAGGGCGGTGTGCACGCCACGCAAGAGGACGTGCAGCGCTGCATTGCGCTGTTGAATGGCGCCTTCGAGGACTGGGAGCGCTGCCGCGCCGCCGTGCCGCCCGAGGCAACCCAGTCCGCCGTGGAGCAGGCCTGGACGGTGGTCGCGCAGTGGCTGGCGGCGTTGCAGAAGTCGCTGTTCGAATCGGGTTCACACCCCCGGCAATTGGCCGAGATGCTGCCGCACCTGCAGGGCGATGCACAAGGCCTGGCCGAACTCGCCCTGCTGGGGCAAGAGGCGCTGTGGCAGTTGCAGCGCATGGTGGACACCACCCATAGCCACTGGCCGCAATTGCCGGGCAGCGCGGATGCCGGCGACCTGGCCGTTGTGCAGTGGCGCGATGCCTGCGCGGGCCGATTGGCGCAGGACGCGGTCAGTCCGGGCGTGTGACATGGACATACCTCGCATGAATACTGTATATTTAAACAGTATTCATGCGAGGTACCCATGGGCGCTGCTCTTCCCTTTTCCATAGATGATTTACCCGGTGTCTGGCGCGGCAACGCCTGGGCGCAGGCGCCGCGGCGGGCGGTGGATACGGGCCATGGGCTGCTGAATGCGCAATTGCCCGGGGGTGGCTGGCCCTTGGGGGGCATGACCGAGCTGCTGAGCCCCGTGCATGCGCACTGCGAATGGAGGCTGCTTGCGCCTGCGCTGGCGCGCTTGCTTGCAGGCTCGCCTGGCCATGCCGTGCTGGTCGCCCCGCCGCTCGAGCCCTTCATGCCCGCGCTGCAGGCCGCTGGCGTGCCCGTGCCGCGGCTGTGCTGCATCAGGCCTGCAGGCCCCGGCGCCGACTTGGCCGCGGCCTGGGCCTGTGAGCAGGCGCTGCGCTGCCGCGACGTGCGCGCCGTGCTGGCCTGGTTGCCGCAGGTGGCAACGCAGTCGCTGCGCCGGCTGCAGTGGGCAGCCGCGCAAAACCAGCAGCTTTTGTGGGTGCTGCGGCCCGAGGGCGCGCGCGCCCAGGCGTCGCCCGCGCCCCTGCGCCTGTGGCTGCAGCCGCAGGCGGATCGACTGCTGATCCATGTCATCAAGCGCCGCGGCCCGAGCGCGCTGCACCCCGTGGCGCTGCCCGCGCACGCTGCGCTGCTGGCAGCCGTCCTGCGGGGCCAGGCGCAGCGGCGCCAGCAGGCGCAGGCCGCCATCTGGGGCAGGGGCGCGCCGCAGGAGGTGGCCCATGCCGTGGCTGGCCTGGCTGCTGCCCTGCATTGACCCGGCGTCCGGTGTGCCGCCAGACGCCCAGGGCTGGTGGGCGCTGCGTTTCACGCCGTGCGTGACCTTGCTGGACGAGGCAGTGCTGATGGAGGTCGGCAGCGTGGAGCGCCTGTGGGGCGGGCGCGCCGCCCTGCAGGCGCTGCTGCGCAACCAGGCGCCCGCAGCAGCGCAAGAGAGCGCGGCCGATCAAGCCTGGACCGCCGGCCCCACGGCCCTGCAGGCCCTGGCCCTGCTGCGCCTGCAGCGCATGGGTCAACCCCGACCGCAGCGCCTGCCGCACGACCTGCCCATTGCCACCCTCACAGCGCTGCGCCCGCATGTGGCGGCGCTGCAGCACCTGGGCTGCCGCACCTGGGGCGATTTGCGCGCGCTGCCGCGTGCCGGCCTGGCGCGGCGCTTTGGCCGTGCCTGCCTGGTGGCACTGGATCAGGCCTGGGGCGACGCCCCGCATGGCCTCACCTGGATCACCCTGCCCGAACGGTTTGCGCTGGAGCTGGAGCTGCCGGCCCTGGTCGAATCGGCCCCGGCTTTGCTGATGGCCGGCCAGCGCCTGCTGGATGCGCTGCAGGGCTGGCTGCGCGCACGCCAGCAGGGCGTGCTGGCACTGGAGCTGGCCTGGCGCCATGACCTGCGCCGCGTCGATGGCGTGGACTTGCCGCCCTGGCAAAGCCTGGAGCTGCGCACCGCCGAGCCGCTGCAGGCCATGGCCCATCTGCGCCGCCTGCTGGCCGAGCGACTGGCGCACCAGCGCCTGGCCGCGCCGGTAAACCGCCTGGCGCTGCGCAGCCTGCAGACGGCGCCTCTGGCCCAGGCCAGCGCCAGCCTGCTGCCGCCCGCGCCCGACGCGGCCCAGGGCGAGCCCTGGCACCAGCTCATCGAGCGCCTGTCGGCCCGGCTGGGCCCGGCCAGCCTGCAGGTGGCGCGGCTGCATGCCGACCATCGGCCAGAGCGCATGCAGCACTGGCACCCCGCCATCACGCCGCCGTCTTCTGCCCAGGACGAGGCGGCCGACAGTCGCGCTGGGCTGTGGCCCTCCTGGCTGGTGCGTCCACCGCAGCCCCTGGCCCTGCAAGGCCATCGCCCCTGCCTGTTGGGCCGCCCCTTGCGCCTGCTTGCCGGGCCGCAGCGTGTGGAGGCCGGTTGGTGGGAGGGTGAGTCAGGCACCGGCCTGGCCCGGCGCGATTACTTTCTGGCACACAACGCCGCCGCCGGCAACGTCTGGGTGTTTCGCGACCGGGCCACGGGCGGCTGGTTTCTGCAGGGGGTGTATGGATGAGCCTACCCGACTACGCCGAGCTGCACGCGCTGAGCAACTTCAGTTTCCAGCGTGGCGCATCGCACCCGCAGGAGCTGGTAGCGCGTGCCCACGCGCTGGGCTACAGCGCCCTGGCGCTGACCGACGAATGCTCGGTGGCCGGCGTGGTGCGCGCCCATGGGGCGGCCAAGTCGCTGGGCCTGCCGCTGATCGTGGGCAGTGAGTTTTGCTGGGGTGATCTGCGCATCGTGGCCCTGGCGCGCGACGCGCAGGGCTGGGGTGACCTGTGCGAGTTCATCAGCGCCGCGCGCGCACGCGCCCCCAAGGGTTGCTACCTGGTGGATGCGGAGTCGCCCTGGGCGCTGCTGCAGGGCTGTGAGCTGCTGCTGGCGCCACGGCGCGAGGTTTTTACCGATGCTTCTGATTTGATAGCTATCAGCGCTTGCCTGGAAAGCGCTAGAGGCCTATTTTGTTACAAATGCTGGCTGGCCGTGGAGCTGCACCTGGCGCTGGACGATGGCCTGTGGCTGGGCACGCTCACGCAGGCCGGCGCGCGCCTGGGCCTGCCGCTGGTGGCCGCGGGCGACGTGCACCTGCATGCGCGCGCGGCCAAGCCGCTGCAGGACGTGATCACCGCCGTGGGCCTGGGCCGCAGCCTGGCCGACTGCGGTTTTGCGCTGCAGCCCCATGCCGAGAAGCGCCTGCGCCCGCGCAGCCAGCTCGCCGGCCTGTACCCGCCCGAGCTGCTGGCGGCCACGCTGACCGTGGCGGCGCGCTGCCGTTTCAGCCTGGATGAAATCAGGTACCGCTACCCGCTGGAGACCGTGCTGCCCGGCATGACGGCGCAGCAGACCCTGGCCTGGCTCACCTGGGAAGGGGCGTGCGCCCGCTACCCCGCTGGCGTGCCTGACTGGCTGCAGGCGCAAATCCACAAGGAGCTGGATTTGATCGCCGACTGCGGCTACGAGATGTACTTTCTCACCGTGCACGACATCGTGCGCTACGCGCGCAGCCAGGGCATCCTGTGCCAGGGCAGGGGGTCGGCGGCCAACTCGGTGGTGTGCTACTTCCTGGGCATCACGGCTGTTGATCCGGAGCAGGGGCATCTGTTGTTCGAGCGCTTCATCAGCAAGGAGCGCAGCGAGCCGCCCGACATCGATGTGGACTTCGAGCACGAGCGGCGCGAGGTGGTCATCCAGTACATCTACGCCAAATATGGGCGCGAGCGCGCCGCCCTCACGGCCGTGGTCATCAGCTACCGCACGCGCAGCGCCTTGCGTGACGTGGGCAAGGCCCTGGGACTGGCGCCGGCCCTGGTCGATGCCTTTGCCAAGGATCACCACTGGTTCGACGATGTGCTGGCCGTCGATCATGTGCAGGCCCTGGCCGCCAGCCTGGGCGAAGACCTGAGCGCCCACCAGGCCGCGCTGTGGCTGGAGCTCGCGCGCCGGCTGCGCGGTTTTCCGCGCCACCTGAGCCAGCATGTCGGCGGCTTTGTACTCACCCAGGGCAAGCTCACGCGCCTGGTGCCGGTGGAGCCTGCCGCCATGCCGGGCCGCTCCATCATCCAGTGGGACAAGGACGACCTGGACGCCATGGGCCTGCTGAAGGTGGATGTGCTGGCGCTGGGCATGCTCAGCGCCCTGCGCCGCTGCCTGGACGCCCGCGCCCTGCTGCGCGGTCAGCGCTGGGGCCTGGCCGACATTCCGCGTGAGGATGCTGCCACCTACCGCATGCTGAGCCGCGCCGACACCGTGGGCGTGTTCCAGGTCGAGAGCCGCGCGCAGATGAGCATGCTGCCGCGCCTGCAGCCGCGCAGCTTCTACGACCTGGTGGTGCAGGTGGCCATCGTGCGGCCCGGGCCCATACAGGGCGGCATGGTGCACCCCTACCTGCAGGCGCGCGAGCGCCAGCGCCGGCTGGGGCCCGGCGAGCCATTTCCGCTCGAATACCCGCAGCTGGCCGGGGCGCTCGCGCGTACCCTGGGCGTGCCCATCTTCCAGGAGCAGGTGATGCAGATCGCCATAGACGGCGCGGGCTTTACCGCCGGCCAGGCCGACGCGCTGCGCCGCTCCATGGCCGCCTGGAAGCGCGCAGGCGGCGTGCACCGCTTCGAGCAGCCCTTCAAGGACGGCCTGCTGCAGCGCGGCTACCCGCAGGAGTTTGCCGACCGCCTGTTCCAGCAGATCCTGGGCTTTGGCGAATACGGCTTTCCCGAAAGCCACGCCTACAGCTTTGCCTTGCTGGCCTATGCCAGCAGCTGGCTCAAGTGGCACGAGCCGGCCTGTTTTCTGGCCGCGCTACTCAACTCCCAGCCCATGGGCTTTTATGCCCCAGCGCAACTGGTGCAGGACGCACGCCGCCACGGCGTGCGCGTGCTGCCCATCGACGTGACGGTAAGCGACTGGGACTGCACGCTGCAGGCGCCGCTTGAGCCCGTGCGCGGCGTGCAACAGCCCCAGCCTGCCGTACGACTGGGCCTGCGGCTGGTGGCGGGCCTGGCCAGAGCGGCGGCCGGCCGGCTGGTGCACGCGCGCGTCGCAGCCCCGTTTGTCAATACCGAAGACCTGGCCCTGCGTGCCAGGCTGCACAGGCAGGATCTGCAGGCATTGGCAGCGGCCGATGCGCTGCGCGCACTGTCGGGTCACCGGCGCCAGCAGATGTGGGATGCCGCCGCGCAGCTGCGCGCATTGCCGCTGCTGCAAGACGCGCCCATCCATGAAGACACCCCGCAACTACCCGCCACGCCCGAGGGCGAAGACATTCTGTTCGACTACGCCGCCACCGGCCTGACCCTGCGCCGCCACCCGCTGGCGCTGCTGCGCGCGCGTCTTGAGCGCTGGCGCATCAGCACAGCGTTGCAACTGCGCAACACACCCCAGGGGAGGCCTGTGCGCGCCTGCGGCATCGTCACCGTGCGCCAGCGGCCCGGCACGGCCCAGGGAACGATGTTCGTCACGCTGGAGGACGAAACCGGCCCGGTCAACGTCATCGTCTGGTCGGCGCAGTTTGAGCGCTGGCGCGGCGTTCTGCTGGGCGCGCGTCTGCTGGCCGTGGAAGGGGTGTGGCAATGCTCGGCCGCCCCTGGCTGCAGCGTGGCGGTGCGGCATCTGGTCGGTCAGCGCTTCAAGGATCTCACGCCCTTGCTCGGAAGACTGGCGCATGCACTGGGCGGCAGCCGGGATTTCCATTGAAATTCGCCTAAAATAGTTTCCATAGGTTAATCTGGTAACTTGCAAGCGTTTTGCGCCGTAAGTCAACGTATTTTGGTGTAACTTGCCCTTCATGAATCAAGGCCTATGGAGCTTTGGCATGCCGAAGTTTCCACTGGTATTTGCCGCACCCCCACGACCGCACGACCCACAGCCCGGAGGACAACATGCTGAACTCGAATGACGTCAACGCAGCCAAGGCTGCGTCATCATCCGATGCCAACTTGCCCGAGTCCGGGCAGTTTGCCGTGCACCAAAGCCCGCCATCCATGTGGCCGGATTTCATGACCGGTCAGGCCCAGAAGCCGGTGCGCGTGCTGCTGGTCGATGACGACCCGCACATGCGGCGCGTGATCGCCCAGGAGCTCATGGCCGACGAGCGCACTCTGTTGGTTGCACAGGCCAGCAGTGTGCGCGAAGGGCGCAAGGCCATCAAGCAGCACGACTTCGACGTAATGCTGGTGGATTTGAATCTGGGCGACGGCGAGGGATTTGAACTCATCGACTACCTGAAATCCACGAGGCCGGGGGCAGAGGCGATCGTCATTTCCATCATGGAAAACGATGACCAGGTGCTGCATGCCTTTGAGCTGGGCGCCACCGGCTACCTCGTCAAGAACTCCTGGTTTGGCAACTACCCCCAGGCGGTGCTGCAGGTGGCCAATGGCGGCGCATCCATCACGCCGAACCTGGCGCGGCGGCTGTTACAACGCTTTGACCATGGCACACCCTCGGCGCCAGCGCCCGGCCCGGCTTCCATGCCAGAGGCGCAGGCCTCGGCACAACACGACGCGGAGCATGAGCCCGAACGCCTGTCCCAGCGCGAGAAGGAAGTGCTACGCATGGTGGCCAGCGGTTACACCAGCGCCGAAATTGGCACGCAATTGCAGATCAGCACCCTGACGGTGAACACGCACATCAAAAATATCTACCGCAAGCTGCAGGTGCGCACCAGGGCCCAGGCTGTACGCTTTGCCTCGCTGCGCGGCTTGTTCTGATCTGAAATTGCAATAGGTTACAAAATACGGATGCCTTGTGGGTAGATAGAAAAAGGACACCATGTTTCGCACCCGCCCGGCGGCGTATGCGTTGACCTGCGTCGCGCTTTGGTTCATACAACTGTGTGTAAATACCTTCCTGGTCTGTTCTGGCCAGGCGCAGGTTGCAACCCATCAATGGCTGCTTTTCAACCTGGCGACAACCGTCGTGCTGGGCATTCTGATACTGCTGCAGGTGCCACGGGCGTTGCAATGGCGACCCAGGCTCAGCATCCGTCCCAGTTACGAGCTCAAGCTGGAACGCCAGCGCATTGCGCGTGATCTGCACGACCAGGTGGGCTCGCAGCTGGTGCATGCCATGGCCCTGGTCGATTCCCGCAACCCCGCCATGCAGCCGCTGGCCAAGGCGCTGGAGCAGTGCCTGCTGGACGTGCGCTTGCTGGTGGACTCGATGGACGGGGATGACGACGCCCTCATCGACCGTCTGGCCCGCTTGCGCCATCGCATACAGCCATCACTGAACCAGCGTGGCATCGCGCTGCAGTGGGATGTGGCCTTCTCGGGTGCTGCGCCCATGCCTATAGGTTCACCAGCACGTGAACTCACCGCTATCGTGCAAGAGGCTGTGAGTAATGTGCTCCAGCATTCGGGTGCCACTTGCGTGGCCATAGGGCTGCGGTATGTTCAGGACGACGACGGCGGCGCATGGCAGCTGCAGGTGAGCGACAACGGCAAGGGCCTGCCGGAATCCGCGCGCATGGGTCAGGATGCCGGCCATGGCATCACCGGCATGCGCCAGCGCGCAGCCAAGGCAGGCGGATGGCTTGATCTGCTGCCTGGCCTGCAAGAGCAGGGCCTGTGCATCCGCGTGACGGTACCCGCCAGAATCTGACATGCACAACCGCCACGACCCGCGCGTGCTGCCCATGCGCGATGGCGTCAACCCCAGCTGTGTAGTGCTGCCCTCCGTCGTGGATGGATTGTTGGTGGACTATCTCGCGCAGCGCCTGCCCGCCGTTTCGTACAACGACTGGCTGCGGCGGATCGATGCCGGCGAGCTGGTGGACGAGGAGGGGGTTGCAGCCACCGCGCAGAGTTCTTGCACACCCGGCCTGCGTTACTACTACTACCGTGAACTGCCGAACGAAACGCGTATCCCCTTTGAGGAGGCAGTGCTCCATCAGGATGCGCACATCCTGGTGGCCGACAAGCCGCATTTTCTGCCCGTAGTGCCCGCCGGCCGCTACCTGCAGCAAACCTTGCTGGTGCGCCTGAAGCGCCGCCTGGGCCTGCCCGAACTCTCGCCTGTGCATCGCATTGACCGCGATACGGCAGGGTTGGTGCTGTTCTCGGTGCAGCGTACCACGCGCGGCATTTATCAGGCACTGTTTCGGGAACGCGCGGTGCGCAAGGTGTACGAAGCAGTCGCCCCCTGGCGGGCCGACCTGTCGTTTCCGCGCGTGCATGAAAGCCGACTGGAAGAAAGCGGCCATTTCTTTCGCATGCATGAAGTGCCGGGTACGCCCAATGCCATTACTGCCATGGACATCGTGGAGCAAGAGGGCCCATGGGCCCGGTATCGCCTCAAACCCCTCACCGGCAAACGCCACCAGCTGCGCGTGCAGATGGCGGCCCTGGGATTGCCCCTGTGTGGCGATTGCTTTTATCCTGACGTGAATGACCCGCCCGAGGGTGACTATTCCAACCCGCTGCAACTGCTGGCGCGCAGCCTGTCCTTCACAGACCCAATCACGGGCCAGGCGCAACATTTTGAGAGCCGCTTGCAACTGCGTGCGCTGGTGAGCTTTGGCTGATTGCGTTTCACGAAATAACTTTTCGTGAAGCGAGCCATATTGAAAACGCGCTGGCTGAACTCGTTCGGTTCACGCGAGTCGCTTGAACCGCTTCTATCGTCCAAATGTGGTCAACGTGAACGGCGCCCAGAAAAAGGCTTCGCGCGGCAGTCGTGCATCGGCCAGGTAGGCGTGAATCGCATCTCGCAGTGCGACGTCGGGATCGGCGCTGCAAGCATAGGCCCGGTGAAATCCCGTGACGATGGCAAATGCCGCATCGTCTTGCGTGGGCCATAGCGCGCCCAGCAGGTGATGCACACCGGCGTCGCACAGCATAGCAGGCAGGCCGAAGAGATCGTCGCCTGGCAACTGCTCCAGGCCGCGGCCCGAGATGGCGCGCTGGGCAGAGTGGCAGCTTGCCAGAACAACCACCTCCGCGGGCAGGTGCAAGCCCATCAGATCCCAGCCGCTGACCGCTCCATCGCACAATTGCAGCGTGCAGTCCAGCGGGTCATCCACAGTGGTGCCAACCAGTACGCTGCTGCCATGGGTGGCCAGGTGCAGGCAGCGCAGCGATGTCAGCGCTGCAGCCTTGAACTGCGCACGAGTCGCTCCCGTCAGTGCATGCCCATGAAGTCCGTGCAATGCGGCGACGGCCATCGCCTCGTCTTCGGCGCGGGGCAGGTCCGGTAGCGCCGGGTTGTCAAAGCGCGCTACTCCGATTGCCAGAACCTCACCTTGGGTATTGCCCTGCCATGGCAGCAGCAGACTGCAAAGGCTTGGCACGTAGCGCAGTGCGTAGCTGGCACCCAGCGGAATGCCATGGTGTGCTATGGCGTGGAAGGCGAACAGATGCAGTTGGCGATGCGGACACAGGATCAGCCGTGTCTTGCCGTCCATGCATTGGCGCAGGGCCTGCGGCAGCAGTACGGGGCCGAGTTCGGTGATCAGCGTGTCCAGTTGTGAAATCAGCACCCCATAGCGTGGCTGCGCCCCGGCCAGTGCACGCAGGCAGGTGACGTAGTCCGCCAACAGGGCCTGTTGCCCGTCCTCGAGCCGAATGGTCATGTGGCTCGTTTCATCGCGCATCACCGCCAGCACGATGAGCGTAGCTGAGCCAATCCAGAACCAGGTGATGGCAGCTTCATCGGCGGTGAGTGCGCCTTGCAGCGACGCCACGCTGATGTCCGGGGCCGCGCTGTGGCTGCGCGCGCGCTTGATGGCCCGCGCACCATGGAGCCAGCGGCGTCGTTCGCGCAGGTTGTGCTGCTCGGCGGAGTCGGGCATGGCGGCCTCCAGCGCCTGGTTGACGGCGCGCAGCTCGGCATCAAGCTCGTCCGTTGGCGTGGATGCATCGGGCTCCCGTCGGCTGCGCAGCATGGAGCGGGCCTTCAGCAGCTCGGTGATCTCCAGCAGCAGATCGATCTGTCCCGCGTTGTATGCCGCGGCAGCCAAGGCTTCATACAGTTCGGTGCGTGTGGCGAGGAAAGCGCTTTGTTGGTAGGGGCTGCTCACCCGCAGGCGCTCGACTTCGAGGTCGCGGACTACCGGCTCGCATAGCGCAATGATGGCTGCGTGATCCCGCGTGGCCATGAATGCACGCGCCTGGTAGATGATGGCCGTGAGGTAGAGCTCGCGCTCGAAGGCCGTGGAAAACGCCGAAAGCGCGGGTTTTTTACCTACCAGCAGGCAGTTGAGTGCCTGCCGCGAAGCTTCTGCAGCCTCGGCCGGGCGCTGCAGCGCAATCAGCACATAGGCTTCTTCCAGCCAGGCGCGCGCCACATGTATGCGCGCCCCGGCCTTGTGGGCACTGGCACGCAGTGCGCGTGCCTCGTCGAGCTGTGCTGGGTCGGCGCGTTCATTGCACGCGCTGCGCAGCTCGGCCAAGGCATCATCGAGCCTGCTCAGCGTTTCCATGCCTTGCTGCAATGGGGCGGCCTGGTGCCGTTCGGGCAGGGCCTGGTTCTGCGGCGGGCACCACAGGGCAAAGCGTTGCGCGACGGCATGTTCGGCCTGACTGGCCTGGTTGAGCAACTCGCCGGCCCAGGGAGATATGCGGCGCAGCACGAGTTCGGCGCGCTCGGCGGCTGCCGGGTCATTCTCGATGCGCTGGCTGCTGCGGGCGCCGAGAATTGCTGCCCAGTATTGGGCGACCTCGCACAGACGGGCAATGAGTGCGCTGCTGGCGCAGCGGTCACATGCGCAGTCCACCCACTGCTGGGCTGATGAATCAAAGTCGTTTTCCGGATCGGGGTAGCCGGCCTTGTCCAGAACCAGCGCCGCCTGTTCGGCCAGGCGGGCGGCTTCGTAGCGATCGCCAGCACTGCCGGTCTCGCGTGCCAGCCGGATCAAGGCCCGCGCCCTGCCGAGTGGATCGCGGTTTGTGAGCAAGGTGGAGAGTTCGCGCCCGGCTGCCGCATCGAAGTCAGCGGAGCGCCGTTCAGCCAGGTCGCGCAGGCATTCACTGCAGTCCTTGATCGCTTGTGTGTCCGAAGCCCGGGTGTAGCACGAGACGGCGCGTTCGAAGGCATGGCGGCCTTCGTCCTGGAGACCCAGCTCCAGCGCGGCGCGCCCGGCAGTCCACCAGGCCAGGCCCAGCCACCAGGCCTGCTCGCGCCCGATGTCGTCCCTGGCGTTGACACCTGCGGCATCAAAGACGGCAATGGCTGCCTGCAGTTGTGCCAGTGCTTGCGGTGTGGCGCGGGTGACGTCACAGGCGTGCATGGCCTCGCTCAAGGCGGGTGTGCGGGCGAGCAGTTCCTCCCGCGGTTCGTCGTGCTGTGCGGGTGGTAGCACGGCGTCAGGAAATCGCTCTGTCACCAGCTGGCTGATGGTCAGCGTGACTCCCAGGCGGCGCGACAGTTCAAGCTCCGCAGCGTTGGCCAGTCCGGTTGCGACCGCCTCGAAGAAGGCGGTGGTCAATGCGTTGTCGTCGGGGTCGATGCCCGCCTCGCGCATCAGCCTGTGCCGCACAAAGGGCAGGGCCTGCAACTGCCAGCGACCGGCTGCGTCGATGCGAATGTCGTTTTCGATCCGGCGCGTGCAATCTTCGGTGGGCAGATCCAGCCAGGCCCAGGCGCGTTCGCAGGCGGCGAGGATTTCGCCTTGCAGGGTGCCCGAGACGATGGCGGCGTGAAAGCGGCCCCAGTCTGGAACAAAAGGTTTCTGGTACGCCATATCCACCTCCTGCGCGTGGCTGTCTTACGCCAGCAGCGGCACGGTGATGCCCGCCGCGCCCAGTGCCGGATAGCGCGTGGCGTAGGCCGCGTTGGCCGCTTGCGAGCCGCCTTCCCAGCGCTCGTTGAAGGCGCTGCGGTAGTTGAACCACAGCGTGGGCTTGCGGCGCGCGCCGTGGATCACGGCCTCGACCGCCTGCGCGTCCGGGTGCTTGAACTTGTCGCCATTGCTGCTGAACAGGAAATGCTCGGCATCGACGAGCTGCATGAATTCGGGCGTCAGGTTATTGCGGCTGCCGTGGTGGGCCAGCTTCACGGCGTCCACGCGCAAGCTGTCTTGGCCGGGCGCAAGCAGGCGGCGGATGGAGGCGCACACGGTCTTCATGTGCGCGTCGGCCAGAAACAGGCAGGACTTGCCCGCGTATTCCGCCAGGAAGGCAATGCTGCTGCCGTTGGCCGCCGATGCGTCCGCGCCCTTGAGCTGGGCGCGCAACTGGGCTGTCAAATCCTCTGGCCCCAGGGTCAGCTCGGCGCCGGGGTGGAACTTGTTTTCATCGACCAGTTGCGCCCAGGCAGCGTCCAGGTCACCCGGGTCCAGTTTCCACTGCGCCACGTCCTTGCGCCAGCGCTTGCCCATGGCGGTTAGCTTGGCCTTGTCGGGCGACAGCAGCGTGAGCACCATGCCATCTTCGTCCGGCAGGGCGACGCGCGGCAGCGGGCCTTTGCCCGGCACGACCACGGCATTGCGGCCAAAGGCCCGGTTCCACTCGTCAAAGGCGCGCCGGTGGATGAGGGCGCTCAGGAACTCGCCCTCGCGCCCGCCCAGGTGGGTTTGCGCCTCCATCTGCCGGTAGCCGTTGAACCAGATGTCCTGGGGTTCCAGCGGCCACTTGGCGCGCGGCAGCGCCAGCAGGCGGATGATGCCCTCGATATGGTCGGTATCCACATGCGTGATCACCAGCAGCTCGATGCGCTGGTCACCCGCCGGCAGATTGCCGATGCGCGCGGCCAGGTCGGGCCAGGCGTGCAGCGGGCCGCCGTCGATCAGGATGCGGCGCGTGCGGCGCTCGTCGCCATACTCGATCCACAGCGCGTCACCGTGCCTGGCCGGCAGCATCTCTACCGTGAAGAATGGCTGGGTCATGGTCATCCTCCTGCAACTTCACGCACCAGCCGCCAGTCAGCGTCGCCATAGGCGACCACGCACAGCGGCATCAACAGGTCTTCAAGCAGTGCCCGGCGCTTGAGCGCGCGCATGGCCTCGCCCAGGCGTTGCGGCGGCGCGCCGTCGGGCAGCAGCTCCTGCGCCAGCAGCACACCCACGCGGGCCGCGTGCTCGCCAAATACGGTGGCAATGGTGCCTATCACCACAGCGGCGCCACGATCGCGGAACACCGCCACATGCTCGGCGTATTCGTTGGCGGTACCGGCCGTGTCGCAGCCCAGCAGGGCGACCAGTGGGCGCGCGTCGTCCTTGGCCGGGTGCACATGCGCCGGCTTGACCTGGATGGTGCCTATGGTGGTGCCGCCTATCTCCAGCGTGACGTTGGCGCCGGTGCCGTCGGTGTGCGGCAGCGCCAGCAGGAAATGCGGCCTGGCCTGGCCGACCATGGTGGCCCAGTCGGACCAGTTCGTTGCCTGCACGGGCGCCATACCCAGCTTTTGTGTGAGTGCCGCAGTCACGGTGTTCTGCGCCGCATGGGGTACTTTCTTGCTGCTGGCAAACAATGCCGTGCCGCCCAGGGGCAGCTCCGTGGTGTCGCGTCCGGGCTCCGATTGCAGGAACAGCTCGCGCCCCGGGGCCGCGAGTTCGGGGCTGACCTGGTGGCGCTCAATCACCTTGCGCAGGCCCCAGAACCCCAGGGGGCAGACGCGCCTGGCGTCGCCACCATTGCATCCTTGCGCGCAGTTGCCGTGCTCCAGCGCGTCGCGCCACTGTGGGCAGATGGCGGCATCGTCGTCGGGCACCTCGTGGTCATAGATGAACTCGAAGGGCACGATGGCATCGCTGCGCGTGCTGACGATCTGGATGTATTCTTGCTCGGCCACATCGGGCCGGTTGCCGGGGCGCTGGATCTGGTTGCTTACCAGGTACAGCTGCAGCCAGGCGCCTTTCTTGGCCAGATCCACGAACAGTGCGCGCCCCTTCTCGCCAGAGAGCCCGTCGGCGTAGTCGGCCACTGACTTGGCCACCCTGGAGAGCGCGGTGTTGATGTCCTGCGTCACCACCAGGCTCTTGGTGACATCGGAGATCCACGCGTGATCGGCGGACAGGGCCACGGCGCGCGGTTCGCCCCCATTCGTGTGGTTGGTGACAAACGCCAGGTCAAACTGGCGCCGGCCCTCCAGATCACCCAGGCGCTGGCGCACCGGCACGATGTCAGCCAGCACCGGCATGGCCTTGGCATCCGCGGGCGCGCCATCGGCGATGACGCCGCCGCGCAGCGCGGCGGTCTGCAGCACGCGCCCGCGATGCAGCACGCTGATGCGGCCGTCGAAGGGGCCGGCGCTGCGGGGTGTGAAGCGGAACTCGCATTCGGTGCTGGCACCATCGATCGGCAGGGTGATGGTCTTGCGCAAGGGTTCATCCAGCTGCCTGGATTCGGTCAGCCAGACGGTGAGCCGCCATTGCTGGTAGCCCGGTGGCAACGCTTCTGCCGGAAACTCCGCCGGGGCAGACTGCCATGGGCCCTGTGGCGGGCCTATGCGAATGCGCACCAGCGCGGGCGTGCCAGCGACAAAGCCGCCGGCCGCAGGCGCATAGCGGCCGCGCCGGCGTACAAAGGACTGCTGCTGCAGGTAGCGCGCGGCGCGGTGCGTCTCGGCCTCGGTCGTGGTGCGCGCACTCGCTACCGCGTCGCCCAGGGTTGCAAGCTCGGAAGCCCCATGGGATTCGCCAACGTAGTCCAGCTGACTGGGGTCGAGCCGTACCGTGTCCACATCCACATAGCCCTTCCGCATGGCCCGTGCCGTGCTGTTGGAGCGGGTCGTGACGGGCGCGACGCTTCTTACCCAACGGCCACTCAAATCCTTGAGCTTGATCGCGGTGCCTGCGGGCAGTGCCTGTGCGCGTGCCACCAGAGTGGCCGCCAGCGCGCGAAGGTGTAGGCCGGCAAGTGCGTCGGTCAGCCAGGCGCTTGCCGTGCCCACCGGCACATGCTGCGACGCCGCGTGCAGCGCCTGATCCAGCGGCTGGTCGTGCGAGAACTCGTTGACGAAGGCATTCAGCGCCGATCCGCAGGTTTCGGCGTCGGCCTGCCGCGTCCACAGCACGATGCCGCTGGCGCTGGTGTGCTGCGCGATGGCGTGGATTTGCTTTTGCAGTTGTGCGCCACCCGCGTCGCTGGCCGCGGCGACCAGCACTACGTTGGCCTTGCAGCGAAACGGCAGTGCCGTGAGGGCGGACAGCAACTGCGCCAGCGTGCCGCTATGCACCAGCAGGTCGCAGTTGGCGTTGCCTCGGTCTATGCCGACGCGCCGGGCCAGCCGATGGCTGGGCCATTGCCCCAGCGCGGCGGCGATCACGGCCTCGCCTTCGGCCGCTACGGCGCCCAGGCGCAGCGGCCAGGCCAGCACCAGCTGGGGGCTGGGCGCCTGCCAGGCCATGGATACGGCGGCGACCGCAGGGCGGGCCTCGGACAGCAGGCGCAGCCAGGGCAGGTATGGCTCGTCCTCGGGCGGGTTCACGATGCGGATGCGCGGCGCAGCGGGCACGGCTGGTGCCGCCATGGCCCAGGCCTGGGCCCAGAGCGCCGGCAGGATGCGGCTCAGGGGCAGGCGGCCATTGGCATCCACGGTGTCTGCGGGGTCGGGAAAGCGCCAGATCGCTCCCCCACCATGCCCGTGCGCCGCCAGCAACGGGGCGGTCACCGCGTGGCGCGCAATCGCCAGCCAATTGTCTGGCGTGGCGGCGGCAGGGTCGTCCAGTACCCGAGCCAGATCGCCCTCGGTGGCCGACGCTTTGCCCTCGGCGCCGGCGGCGACGCCCAGCGCCAGCCAGGCTGCGGCGAAGTCGGCGTTTGACAGCGTGCTGCCCCAGCGCGTCCAGAAATCAAATGACATGGCTGGCCTCCTGGTGTTGTTGTTAGGGTGCCAGTGGGGGGCTATGCCCCGATGAGCTCGGGCGCGTAGCGGCGTATGCGCGCCTCGACCAGCGCGCCGCCATGGCGCGTGAGCACATCCATTTCCTCACCGCGCAGCTTTGTCAGGTTGGTCTTGATGGAGGATGCAAAGGCGGCGTCGCCAGCCTGTGCCTCGCCCTCGCGGCTGTCTATGGAGAACCACAGTGGCTTCGGCCCGTTCAGCGCCGCATGGCGGTGTTGCAGCCGGTCAAACTCCAGGCCGCGGATCTGCTCCATCATGATGCCCAGCGCCGCCTTCAGCACGATGGCGCCGGACTCGGTCGGGCGCTCGTCCAGCGCAAAGGGTTTGCCGCCGTCGCTGACGATGACGTAGTCGAGCGCATTGCGCGCGCGCACCAGGGGGTTGATGCCCATGTTGTCGTACACGCCGCCGTCGGTGAGCGTGACGTACTCGACGCTGCTGGCGTGTGCATAGCTGCGGGCATCCAGCCGCAGCGGCGGAAACACGGGTGGAAACGCCGACGACGCTGCCACAGCCTGGCACACCGGAAAGTTGGGCGCGGCCACCACGCCCAGCTCATGCTCGCCCATCTCGGCCGGCTTGCCGCCGCCAGTGACAAAGAAGAACATGTTGCCCGTGGCCAGATTGGTGGCGTTGAGGTACAGGCGCGGCCCGCCAGCTACGCTGGCAAGTGTCGCGCCGTCAAAGAGGTCGCGGTCGTAGCTCGCGGCCAGTTTGTCCAGCCGGCTCTCGAATGGATCGAGGGCGCCACCGATCACTGACGACGCGGCAATCGACCTGGTGCGCAGGTAGTGATCCAGAACGTCCAGCCGGGTCGGATCGCCCCAATTCTTGACCACGGTGGCGCCGGCGATGCTGCCGCCGGAGACGCAGGTGAGCAGGTCGATGTGTTCCAGAATGCCCAACGCCGCCAGCCTGCGCATGACGCCCAGATGGAAGGCTGCGGCGCGAAATCCGCCGCCTGACAGTGCCAGGCCCACGCGCTTGGCGGTTGTGCCGATCATCAAAGCCATGCCCGCCTCCTTGGCTGCGCTGGCAGCCCGTTGGTTCTTGCGCCCAGGAGGCTGTCGGACTTGGGGCGTCGAAAGCGAAAATTGGCCCCAGCGA
>JADHED010001365.1_pt1 | contig 21127 bp, 15 predicted proteins | sample 8952041 | NCBI WGS metagenome assembly JADHED01 (sample SAMN16124423, study PRJNA663239) | bioreactor sludge metagenome | isolation source: sludge (control) | place: India:Bengaluru | collected 2018-09-08
TCGATCATCGCTGACCTCAAGCGCATGGCCGCCCAGCTTCTGGCCACGGCCATCATAAAGAAGATCGCCGGCGTGTTCGGCAGCGGTGGTCAGGTCGGCGGCGCCGAAGCGAAAGCCACCGGCGGCGTTCTGGGCGGGATCGGCACCGGCACTTCGGACTCGAACCTCGCCTGGTTTTCCCGGGGCGAGTACCTCGTCCGGGCCGCGGTGGTCCGCGAGCCCGGGGTCTTGCGCCACCTCGACGAGCTGAACCGCCGCGGCGCCCAGGCTTTGGTCCAAACGCCGGTCCTGATCGAGGCGCCGGTGCCCAGGTTCGCCGAAGGCGGCCTCGTTGACGGGCCCGCCCCCGCGGACCCGCAGGCGTCGAAGGACGGCCAGATGCTGATCGGCCTGGAGGAAGGCCTCATCCTGCGCCACCTCGAGAGCCCGGCTGGTCAGCGCATCCTCGTGAAAGCCATGGCAAAGAACCGCCGCGCGATACGCTCGGCCTTGGGGACGTGAGCGATGTTCACCACCGGAACCGCGACTGACTACAACGACCTGGCCGAGCGGCTGCACACGTTCCTGACCGCCAAGGGATCGGCCTTCGGACTCAGCTACTCCGGGACCGGCGACGGCCGCATGACGTCCTACTCCGGCGGAGCTTCGTCGGTCGCCGAGACCTTCACCATCACGGCGACCTCCCCCATGTCCTTCGATGTGGTCGGTAGCGTCACAGGCTCGATCGGGCCCGCGACCGTCGGCACGGCCTTCTCCCATGCGGCGCTGGAGTTCCTGATTACGGCCGGCGGGACGCCGTTTGTGGCCGGTGACCAGTTCACCCTGTCGACCGCTCCCAAATGGACAACCTTGCGCCGCTCCCGTGGCTGTCGGGTCGTGGCCACCCAGGTCAACGAGGGCACTTACGCGGTCCAGAACCTTGTCGATGGCAAGCTCAACATCTGGCCGTTCAACGTCGGCGGCCTGGCCAACCGCTCGTGGAACATCTACTCGACGGTCACGCTCCCGCAGGAGGTGGAGATCACCTTCTTCGAGCCCGTGACCATCGCCGCCTACGAGCTGACGCTGTTCGAGACCACCGGTCAGGCGCCTGACGACTGGCAGATGCAGTACTGGAATGGCTCGGCCTGGGTGACGCTCGACACCCGGGTGGGAATCAACTTCTTCGACGGCATCCCTCAGACCTTCAGCATCGCCTCACCGGTCTCGGCGACCCGCTACCGGTGGCACATCACGGGGCTGCGCTACAGCCAGTGTCACATGGGCACCCTGCGGATGTTTCGGCAGGCCGACGGCGTCGATGCGTGCTTCCACGAGTACGCCTGGACGGCGCCCGGCAACGACGGTGCTTCCGAGATCTTCGTCGGCATCCACGGCTTCGAGCGCCAGGACGCCGACTACTTCGACTGGGAAATCGCCGGCATGGACGGCTGGCTCTCCGGGTCTAGGTTCTATCAGCAGGCAGGATTCCAGGGGAACCTCTACCTGCCACTCTGGAACGCAGCCATCCCCTACTGGTTCGTCTGCGACGGCCGCCGCGCCGTCGTGGTAGCCAAGATCTCGAACCAGTACGAGATCGCGACTTTCGGCTTGCTGGAGCCCTACTACTCCCCGAACCAGTGGCCGTATCCGCTGTTTCTGGGCGGCTCGATGTCCCACGGCGAGTTTTCGCAGTGGAGCGACACCGACTACCGGTGGTCTCTGGCGGACAACCGCCACCGCATCCCGACCCACGCCGACACGGGCAATGCCCCAGTCGGCTCCGGTGAGCGCGACCCCTGGGACACCCAGCTTCGTGTCCGCAATCTCGACGGTGGCTGGAAGGCCCTCGAGGGGTCGTACCTCGACTCGATCGGGTCCACTCCCAACACCTACCACCACATCATCTGGCCGACGCGCTGCGGCCTGTCGCTCCTGGACCCGGGGCCCGGCGCCACCTACGACCTGTGGCCGGTGATGCTCATGCTGGGCGACGTCGGGGGCGGCACCAATACGCCCGGCCAGTTGCCCGGCATCGCCCTGGTCACCGGCCAGGGCCTGACGGCCGAGACCCTGATCCGGCAGGGCACGGTCGACTGGATCGTCATCCCCAACGTGTTCCGCAACGATCGGGACGACTTCTGCGCCGTGAGGTTGGACTGATGGCCGCCGCCTACCAAACCGGAATCAGCAGTTCGCCCACGACGCTCCTGCAGGCGCTGGTGACCTGGCTTGCCGGCCAAGGTTGGACCGTGAACCAGTCCGTGCAGGATGGAGCCGGCTGGCGCGCCCACCTCGTGAAAGCCGGCAGCCTGCACGTGAACCTGCGCGCGGCCGAGAACGAGCGGATCTGGCGCCGAGGCACAAGCAACTTCCACGACATGGGCAACGGCGGCTACGGAATCGGCCTGTATCTCGGCACCGGTTGGAACGGCGAGACCTACTGGTACGCCCAGCCAGGCGGCCCAGTGCGACCCTACGACCTGAACACGTCCGGTTGCGGCATGAACCTGCCCCAGGGCTCGGTGGCCGCGTACCACTTCTTTGACGATGGGAACGACCACATCACCGTCGTGGTCGAACGCGCGCCTGGGATCTTCTGCCACATGGGATGGGGACCGTCTATGGAGCGCGCGTCCCTTCCCGAGCCGTTCCCCTACTTCTTCGCTAGTTCGAGCACCAAGCTCAACACCGCCGAGTTGTCCGACCTGCTCAGCGGCAACCGACGTGGCATGGACCTGACCGCATACCCTCCCATGTCGCATACGGACGAGGACTACTCGACCATCTCCGGCAGCACCGGGATGACCCATTGCACGGCGTTCGTTCGCGTCGACGCGGCGTCGTTCACCGGCCGGTGGATCGGCGACTGCAAGCCCGAGGACGAGGGCTTCGGCTGGACGGGCCGGCGCATGCGCGACGCTCTGAACAAGTGCCCCGATGCCCTGGGCGGCATGGAAGAGGACGAGTACCCAGGCTACCAGTACCTGTGGGACAGCGGAGTGAACAGCCCCGGCGATCGCACGCTGCAGAGCGCGTTCGGCGGCGCGCTGCTGCTGCCGTTGCACTGTTTCATGGAGGCCGAGCCGCAAAACCGGTGGGCGCCGATCGGCTACCCGCCCACGGTGTTCTGGACCGAGGCCGTGGGCAACGGCTACAGCGCGGGCGACATCATGCAGGTGGGCGGACAGAACTACATGCTGTTCCCGTTCTTCGCCGTCAAGAAGGCCGCCTGATGGCTACCGCGGTCCTGACCCCCGCTCCCCTGGTCCTCTTCTCGGGGCCTTCGTTCTCGACCGACCTGTCCGCGCCCGCCCTCGACGTGATCAGCGCGCGGCCCTTGCACCGCGTCGGCATGCATACGGGCACTCGCCTGGCGCTGGCCGACCCGCGGCCAGTCGCCTTCCAGGTGGGCGGCGGAATCGCCCCGGTCCACGGCCTGGCCGTCCTCGGCCGCATCCATGTGTTCCCGCGCCGGCACGACCTCGGCGCCGTGGTCTCCGAACAGGAGGCCGAGGTCGAGGTCTGGAACGCCGACATCCAGCGCGGCCACACCCTGCAGGAGATCACCGTCGCCGGTCCCGCCGGTATCGCCGTCGAGGATGACCTCGGCCAACCGGCTCACTTCCCGGCTTCTGCCTCGCACATCTACCTGGTCAAGGTGCTGAGCGACGGTGACGCTCTGATCGACAACCTGGTCACCTGGGTGTTCACGGGGCACGACCCCGCTGGGACCAACCTGCGGCTGCTGGGATTCCGGCTGATCCCGTTCCCGTTCCCGCCGAACTGGGCCCAGCCCGTGACCGAGACCTTCGGGTTCATGACCGACATCATCGTCTCCTACCGGGGCATGGAGCAGCGCATCCAGTTGCGCGCCGTCCCGGTGGGCACGATCCGCTACGCGACGCTCCTGGACGACCTGCGCGACGCCCAGATGGCCGGCGCCATTCTCTTCGGCAACCAGGCCCGGGCGTTCGGAGTGGGCCGCTGGCAGTTCCAGACCAGGCTGCTGCAGAACGCGGGCGCCGGCGACCACGACATCCTCTGCGACACGTCCGACATCCCCTTTGAGCCCGGCGGCATGGTCCTGCTCTGGACTGATCCCTATCACTGGGAGGTCCAGACCATCGAGAGCGTCTTGCAGGGTCGCGTGGTCCTGGACTTCGGCCTCATCCAGTCTTGGACCGCTGGCCTGACCCTCGTCCTGCCGATCGTGGTCGGCCGTCTCTCGGACGACGAAGCGTTCACCTGGGATGCGCTCGCGATCGGTTCGACCTCGCTCACCTTCGACATCGATGGATTTCGGCCATGAGCTACCTGGGTTACGACGTCCTGGAACTCAACTACAACCGTGTCGGCGCGTTCGAGGAGCGCCTCAGGCGGAAGTTCGTGCTCCTGAGTTCGAAGACCGGCCGACGCATCGCTGATGAGCAGGCGCCGGCGCCTGCCACAACGCGCCCTTTCACCTGGACGGCGATCGGTCGCGACGAAATCACGGCGATGCGTGCCTTTCTCGATGCCCGCAAGGGACGCGCGGTTCCGTTCTGGCTGCCGAGCTTCCAGTGGGACCTCGCCCTGGCCGAGGACATCGCCCAGAACCAGTCCGGCGCCACGATCAGGTGGGTCAGGTACAAGCAGCAGATGTGGGGCACGACCGCAGCCCGGCGCCACCTCGCGCTTTGGTCGCTCGGCGCAGGCGTCATGGACTACTGCCGGATCACTGGCGCCACCGATCCGGCGAACTACCTGACCGAAACCCTCACGCTCGACCCTGTGGCCCAGCGCGACTACTCGCGCGGACAGACCGTGCTGTCATTCCTGAAGCTCTGCCGCCTCGACGAAGACCGCATCGAGGTCTCATACCCGAGCCCCCAGGTGGCCGAGGCCACGATCCGGGTCCGGGAGCTTCCCCTGGAGGCGCCACTGTGAGCTACGACGCCAGAGAGAAGAGCCGCTACCTGGGCCAGCCCGTCGAAGGCTACCGGTTCGCTCAGGGCAGCAACCTATGGTCCTACACCTCGGCGGATCGAGCCATCACATTGCCCGCGGGCGTGTTCGCGCCGGAGGCGATTTCCCGCAGCGAACTCGACTTCTCTCAGGAGGACACTGGCGAGACGATCGAGTTGACGCTGCCACGCGCCAATCCGGTGCCGGCGCTGTTCATCGGCGACCTGCCGTCCACGCCCGTCTGGGTAACGATCTACCGCGCCCATCGCGGCGAGGAATCTCTCGCGGTGACCATCTTCAGCGGCAAGGTGGTTCGCGCCCGGTTCGAGGAATCCGAAGCCATCCTCACCGGCGCGAGCCTGATGGCCATGCTGGCCCGCACGGTGCCGATCCTGGCCATGCAGACCCCCTGCAACCACGTGCTCTACTCCACCGCGTGCGGTGCCGATCCCACCGCCTGCCGGGACCTGGTCTCGGTCACGTCGGTCTCGGGCGCGACCGTGACGTCGAATGGGTTCGCCCTACGCCCCAATCAGTGGTTCCGCGGGGGGCGCCTCGAAACCACCGCCGGCGAGACCCGCTTCATCGTCAGCCACCAGGGCAGCGCCGTCACCCTGATGTCGCCCATGCCGGGCCTTTCGTCACTGGACCAGGTGAGGGCCTACTGGGGCTGCGACCACCTCGAGGCGACCTGCCGGACCAAGTTCAACAATCTCGTGAACCATTTGGGCTGGTCGCGGCTGCCCGGCCGCAATCCCTTCACCGGGAGGATCGACTGATGGCCTTCTGGGTCCTGGCCCTGGTCTACATCGTCGGCACGGTCCTCTACGACGTCCTGCGTCCCAAGCCGCAGTTCGATGCGCCGACCCCGTCCTCTCTCGGCGATTTCCAACTCCCCACGATCGGCGAAGGCCGTGCGATCCCGGTCATCTGGGGTACGTGCAAGCTGTCGGGTCCCATGGTCACCTGGTACGGCGACCTCCAGGTGCAGGCCATCACGAAGGAGGTCAAGACTGGGCTGTTCTCGTCCGACGATGTCACCGTTGGCTACCGCTATTACCTCGGCGCCCAGTTGGTGCTGTGCAGCGGAGAGATCGACGCTGTCCTGCAGATCCGCTTTGACGATCGCGCACCACCCGCGGGCTATCCCCACGTCGTGGACGTGACCCAGATCCATATCAACGCGCCTAACTTCTTCGGCGGTGAGGAATCCGAGGGCGGCGTCGCCGGCAGCATCTACGTCTATCACGGGTCGGCGACCCAGCCAGTGGACACCTACCTCCAGGACCGTCTGGGCGACAACCTGCCTGCCTGGCGACACGTCTGCCATGCCGTGATGCGGCATGTCTATCTGGGGACGAGCCCGTACATCAAGGCCATCTCCTTCGTGGTCCGACGCTGCCCTAATGGCCTGGGGTTGGCCGGGGGAGCCGAGAACATCGACGGCGACGCCAACCCGGCAGCCATGATCTACGACATCCTGATCTCCCCGGCTTCGGGCAACGGCCTCGGGCTGCCGGTGGGATTCCTGGACGTGGCCGCGTTTCGCTCCGTGGGGCAGACGCTTGCCGACGAGGGCCTCGGGCTCTCCATGCTCCAAGACCGCGGGACCACAGCGAAGGACCTCGTGCTCGAGATCCTGCGCCACATCGACGGCGTCATGTACGTCGAGCCCACGTCGGGGCTCCTGACGATACGCTTGGTCCGCTACGACTACGACCCCGAGACGATCCCGGTGCTCGATGCGGATTCGTGCACGGTGAAGTCGTTCGCCCGCCCGTCGTGGGGCGATCTCAAGAACACCGTTAGGGTGGGCTACGTCAGCCGCGACGCCGGGTTCATCGAGAGCACTGCCCAGGCCCAGGACCTCGCCGGGATCGAGGTCCAAGGCGGCGAGGTCTCGCTCCAGGAGCTCACCTTGCGTGGGCTGTCCAACGCCACGAACGCCCAGCTGGCCGCCGCGCGAGCGCTGGCCGCCCTGGCCTATCCGCTGGCCACGGTCACGATCGAGGCCGACCGTTCGGCGTGGGCGCTGCGGCCGGGGGCGGTGTTCAAACTCGTCTGGGATCCGCTGGGCATCGACGGCATGGTGTGCAGGGCGGTCCGGGTCGGCACCGGCCGGCTCGATTCGGGGAAGATCGAGATCGAGGCCATGGAGGACATCTTCGCCGTCGACTGGACGGGCTATTCCACTCCGCCCGCCTCCGGCTGGGAGGACCCGTCCGGCGATGTGCCGGCCTTGACCGATCAGGCCGTTCTGGCCGCGCCCTACGAGGCTGTGAAGAGCTACGGGGACCTGGCCGCCGGCGTCCAGAAAGCCATCACGCTCGCCGCCCGCGGAGCGACTGGGATCTCCCTCGGCTACCGCGCTCATGTCGCGGACGGCGTCGGCGGCTGGGCGCCGCCGGTCGATGTCCCGTTCTTCACTCCGTCGGGGGTTCTCGCCGCGGCGATCGATGAGCTTTCGAGCGAGATCGTCGTGGCTTCTGGTCCGGATACCGACCGTATCGCCTCCGTCAGCGGCCCCGACTTCGCGCTCGGCGCAAACGTCGCCTGGCTGACTCATGACGGGCTGGAGGAGTTCATTGCGTTTCAGACCGTCGCGCAGGTCGAGGGCGGTATCGCGCTCCAGACCGTCGCTCGCGGCTGCCTGGACGCCGCACCGACAGCATTCCCGGTCGGCACGCGCGTCTGGTTCGTCTCCTACGGCAGCCAAGTCGTGAACATCCGCGGTCCCCTGCCGCCGGCCGTCAGCGTTCTCAACGACATCCGACTGCAGCCGTACAACAACCAGAGCGAGTACAACTTCTCGTCGTGCCCGACGTCGCAGGTCGTGGCGACCACGCCGGCACGGTCGGCGAAGGTCTACTGTCCGACCGATGTACGCTTCAATGGGGAGAGGTATCCGGCGTCTATCACCGGCGAATTGACAGTATCATGGTCGCACCGAAACCGGCTGGGGGCCTGGAGTTACGCGGACTCCGGGAAGACGACCATGCCTGAGCCCGGCACCGAGTACGACATTCTGGTCTATGGCGAACTCGATACCTTGGTCCACACCGAGTCGGGGCTTACCGGCACATCATGGACGTATCTCGAGGCGGTCGAGATCGCCGAGTCCGGGCTGGGACGGCTAAACGACCATCTGCGTGTAGTCATCCGAACGTACGGGGCGGGGCGGGCGCACGCAGCGGCTTGGGAGATCGAGTCAGAGCTTGATCGGGTGTGACAAGCGTTTTGCAGCTTGTACATCAACAGGGAGCATTAATTCCCCATTGAGCTCGTGATGTTAACTGATTAACTCATAGGCGTGCAATAGCTTAGATGTCCAAGTTCGGAATTTTGGTGCCACTGTTGTTCCGGATGTTCCGGCGGATGTTGCCACGATTTACATTCGGGTCGGTGGGCGCTAGGTTTGGTTGGTAGAAATCGCCATCAACCGGGAAGGCGCGATGACTCCGGACCAGACCCGTGACGGCCAAGAGAGCTACTACCGGCGGTTGCTCCAAGTCGCCGAGGCAGCCAACGCGCACTTGGACCTGACGCAGATGCTGGAGTCCCTCACGGTAGTCCTGGCGACAGTCGTACCGCTGGACGGCGTCGGTGTGATCGAGGCCGGCGCAGACGGCATGGTGACCCCCCTTGCGCTCCACTTCGTTGACAATCCCAGACATCCTGGCGAGACCTTGGCACAAACGATTGAGCGCGTGCTCGACATTCCCTTAACTAGCGAGACCATGCCGCCCCCGCGCCCGATCGGGGGAACAACCATCGAACACGTTTGCAACTCGCGCTCGCCCCTTCTCTGCGTCGACACGAGTGCCCCTACGAAATTCACCGATATGCCGCGAATGATAGAAGTCGGGGTGCAGTCGTTTGTCTGCGCGCCCCTATTCGTTCAGGATTGGTTTCTCGGCGCCATCTACTTTACGCGGAAGAGTCCGCCGACCCTGAACCAAAGGGACGCGGAGAGCCTTTCTGAGGTGACACCGCCGGTCGCCGCCGCGGTGGGCAACGCACTGGCGTTCAGCGAGATCCGGCGTCTCCGCGATCGACTGGCGCAGGAGGTCGTCGTCCTGCGTGAAGTCGTCGACACACAGGGCATGTTCGAGGAGATCGTCGGCCGTTCGGCGCCATTGCGCGAAGTTCTGGCAAACGTGAAGATGGTAGCTGCCACCGACGCCACGGTGCTAGTACTGGGCGAAACCGGCACGGGCAAGGAACTGATCGCGCGCGCTATTCACAAGCGGTCTGCGCGCGCAGCCGGGCCGCTGATATCCGTCAATTGTGCGGCGCTGCCAGCGACGCTCATCTCGTCAGAACTCTTCGGCCACGAGCGCGGCGCATTCACCGGCGCCCAACAGCGCCGCCTTGGCCGCTTTGAGATGGCCGCTGACGGCACTATCTTCCTGGACGAGATCGGTGACCTACCGCCCGATGTCCAGATCGCATTGCTGCGCGTGCTTCAGGAGCGCACGTTTGAACGCGTAGGCGGCACGCAGGTCATCCGCACGAACGCGCGCATTATCGCAGCGACGCACCGCGACCTGCGGGCGGCCATCGCGGCAGGCACCTTCCGCTCCGACCTCTTCTTCCGGTTAAACGTATTCCCGATCGAGATGCCGCCGCTACGCAAACGGCCGGAGGACATCCCGCTACTCGTCGAGTACTTCGCGCAGCGACACGGGCAGCGCTTAGACCGCCGCCTTCAAAGTGTTGATGTAGGCAGCCTGCGCAAGTTGGTGGCGTACTCCTGGCCCGGCAACGTGCGGGAACTGGAGAACGTCATCGAACGCGCAGTGATCCTGTCGAACGGCAACAAGCTGGTGATCGAAGATCACGCTCTGCTGGGTTCCCGCGGGCCAGGCGGCGTGTCGACCGACGACGTCACCCTGCGCGCGCACCTGCGCGATGCCGAACGGCAGTTGATCGAGGCCGCGCTTGCCGCCTGCGCAGGCCGGGTGTCCGGCAGTACCGGCGCGGCCAGGCGACTCGCCATCCCTGCCAGCACACTCGAGCGCAAGATACGGCTCCACCAGATCGACAAGTATCGCTTCCGACGGAGCTGAGTAGTCGAGCACTCGACCGCCTCTAGCCCTTGGTTGCGACTACTCGCCGATATCGACTATTTCACCATTATTGGCGACCACAGCACGGCCATCACGACCATATGTTGTTTATTTGCAACAGATTACATTTGGCCTGGTTCTTGATACGGAGGATCACAGGTCACGTAGTGAGGCCGATCGGGCCAGACCCGCTCAACGTGAGTTCCTCTTAGGGCTCAGAGCAGTTCCATCCACGGGAGGTTTTGCATGCCGTACGCCAGGGAGCCCCACACTTCGTCCCGCTGGACAGCGCCCAAGCTAGCGGTACTGCTCGGTGGGCTGCTACTGGTGGGATGCGGCCGCGAAACCGCCCGCGCACCCGCCGCGGCCCCGGAAGTCGCCGTCGTCACAGTGGCGCCCGAGCTGGCCGTCCTGACGACCGAACTACCGGGTCGAGTCTCGGCCTTCCGCACCGCCGAGATCCGTCCGCAGGTGAGCGGCGTCCTGATGAAGCGCTTGTATATCGAAGGCGCCACCGTGCGCGTTGGCCAGGCGCTGTACCAGATTGACCCGGCCACGTACCAAGCGGCGCTAGAGAACGCGCAAGCCACGCTGGCAAGGGCCGAGGCCCAGTTGCCACCGCTACGGCTGCGCGCCGGGCGCGTGCAGTCGCTTCAGGCCGATCGCGCCGTCAGCGAGCAGGACGCCGACGACGCCACCGCCGCCCTGCTGCAGGCCGAAGCCGAGGTGAAGGTCTGGAAGGCAACGGTTGCCGCGGCCCAGGTGAACCTCTCCCGCTGCAGGATTACCGCCCCCGTGTCGGGTCGCATCGGGCGCTCGAACGCCACTGAGGGCGCGCTTGTGACCGCTTACCAGCCGTTGGCGTTGTCTATAATCCAGCAGATCGACTCCGTCTACGTCGATGTCACACAGTCAACGGGCGAAGTGCTGCAGCTGCGCCGTCGGCTCGACGCGGGCCTCCTACGCCAGGGCAGCGCCGAGGTCAGCTTGGTCCTGGAAGACGGTCTGGCCTACTCACATCGGGGCATGCTGCGGTTCCGCGAGGTTACCACCGACCCGACTACCGGCTCGGTTATCCTGCGCGCCGCATTCGCCAACCCCGACGCCGTTCTGCTGCCGGGCATGTTCGTGCACGCCCTGATCGAAGAAGGTGTGAATGAGCAGGCCATCCTCATCCCTCAGCAGGGAGTCTCGCGCACTCCGAAGGGCGAACCCATCGCGTTGGTTATCGGCGAAGGTAGCGTCGTCGAGCAACGCCTACTGACTCTGGACCGCGCGATTGGCAGCAGGTGGCTGGTCACGTCTGGCCTCACGACCGGCGAGCAAGTCATCGTCGAGGGTTCCCAGCGCGCGCGGGCCGGCACGACCGTCAAGGCCGTCCTCTTCGCGGAGACCACGGCCGATTCGGCCCAGCCGGACCCCACCACCCCGCGCCCGGCGACGGCGAACTGACGGAGGCATACGATGCTATCGCGATTCTTCTTGGAACGACCCGTCTTCGCCTGGGTGATCGCTATCGCCATCATGGCCTCGGGCCTGTTCGCCATCCTCAAGCTGCCGATCTCCCAGTACCCCCCCCATCGCGCCGCCGTCAATCGCGGTCGAGGCCTTCTATCCGGGTGCTTCGGCGCAGACGGTCGAGAATTCGGTGACCCAGATCATCGAGCAGAAGATGACGGGATTTGACAAGTTGCTTTACCTGTCGGCGACCAGTGACGCCTCCGGCTCGTCACGCATCGAACTGACATTTGCGCCGGGAACAGATCCCGATCTGGCTTGGGCCGAAGTGCAGAACAAGCTGCAACTGGCAATGGCCAGCCTACCATCGGCTGTGCAGCGCCAGGGCATCAAGGTCAGCAAGTCGACGCGCAACTACCTGATCATCATCGGCCTGATCTCAGAAGATGGCAGCATGGACGGCAACGACCTGCGCGACTACGCAGGGTCGACCATTGAGAAGGACCTGGCACGCGTGCCGGGCGTGGGCGAAGTGCAGAGCTTCGGCTCGCTGTACGCGATGCGCGTCTGGCTGGACCCCGACAAGATGTCCGGGCTCGGTGTCACCATTGAGGACGTCACCACGGCTCTTCGCGCCTACAACGTAGAAATATCCGGTGGCCAATTCGGTGCAACACCGGCGGTACCCGGGCAACGCCTGAACGCATCGATCCTCGTCCAGAGTTTCCTGAAGACGCCCGAGGAGTTCGCCTCTATCCCCATTCGGATCAACCCCGACGGTTCGTCGATCCAAGTCAGGCACGTCGGCCGGACGGAACTGGGTACGGAGTTCTACGACGTCCAGTCGTTCTACAACGGTAAGCCGGCTGCGGCCTTGGCTATCCGCCAAGCAGCCGGCGCCAACGCGCTGGACACGGCCAACGCAGTGCGCGCGAAGCTCGACGAGATGAGCAAATACTTTCCGCCCGGCATGAAGGTCGTCGTCCCCTACGACACGACGCCGTTCGTGAAGGTCGCTATCGAAGAGGTTGTCAAGACGTTGATCGAAGCCATCATCCTCGTCTTCCTGGTCATGTATCTATTCCTGGGGAACTTCCGCGCCACTATCATCCCGACCATCGCCGTACCGATCGTGGTGCTAGGTACCTTCGCCTCGCTGGGATTATTCGGATACTCCATCAACATGCTGACGATGTTCGCCATGGTGCTGGCCATAGGCCTGCTGGTCGACGACGCCATCGTCGTGGTCGAGAACGTCGAACGCATCATGAGCGCGGAAGGCCTATCGCCGCGCCAGGCAACACTGAAGTCGATGAACCAGATCACCAGCGCGCTGATTGGAATCGGCCTGGTGCTTTCGGCCGTGTTCGGCCCGATGGCCTTCTTCGCCGGGTCGACCGGCGTCATCTACCGGCAGTTCTCGGTGACGATTATCACTGCCATGTTGCTGTCGGTGGTGGTGGCCCTGGTCCTGACGCCGGTGCTATGTGCCGCCATCCTCAAGCCGGTCGCCGCGGGCCACAGCCCGTCCGAGGCCGGCCTCTCCCTGTTCCGACCCTTCTTCCGTTGGTTCGACCGCCTATACGCTGGCATGGCCGGCCGGTACATCGGCATCGTCGGCGGTGCCATGAAGCGCCGCCTGCGCTACACGGCTGCCTTCCTGGTGATCGTCGCCGGCCTGGGTCTGCTCTACTCGCGCATGCCGACGGGCTATCTGCCGGATGAGGACCAGGGGATCGTGATGGTGCAGGCCTCGCTGCCGGCCAACTCGACCTCGGAGCAAACCGCGGAGATCACCAATACAATTGCCAAACACTTCGCGACCGAAGAGGAGGCAGCGGTAGCCTCCTGCCTGACCATAGAAGGAATGAGCTTTTCCGGCCGCGGCCAGAACCAAGGCCTAGCCTTCGTCAAACTGCGGGACTGGGACGAGCGCGACGGCGAGAAGCTCAAAGTTGGCGCCGTTACCGGCCGAGCCATGCGCCGGTTCGCGAGCATCCGCAATGCCATGGTATTTGCCTTCGCGCCCCCGGCGGTCACCGAACTGGGCAACGCTAAGGGCTTCGACTTCCAACTGTTGGACCGCGGCGGCCTGGGCCACGCTGCCCTGACGGCGGCCCGCAACCAGATGTTGGGCATGGCCGCGCAGGACCCGCGGCTGCACGCTGTCCGACCCAACGGCTTAGAGGACGTACCGCAATACCGCGTGGACGTGGACTGGGACCGCGTGGGCGCCCTGGGCGTCCCGATCAGTTCGGTGCATAACGCGATCAGCGCCGCTTTCGGCAGCTCGTACGTCAGCGACTTTGTGCAGGGCGGACGCGCTAAGCGCGTGTTTGTGCAGGCCGACGCTCCGTACCGCATGGAACTACACGATCTGGACAAGCTCTACGTGCGGAACCTCTCGGGTAAGATGGTGCCAATGTCGGCGCTGGCGACCGGCCACTGGGAATTCGGGCCGTCGCGGCTCGAACGCTTCAATGGCTTCCCGGCCATGAATATACAGGGCGAGCCGGCGCCGGGTGTCAGTTCCGGCGATGCGATGAAAGCGATGGAGGAGATCGTTGCGAAACTCCCGGCGGGCGTCGGTTTCGACTGGTCTGGCCTGTCCTACCAGGAGCGCATGTCCAGTTCGCAAGCGCTGCCGCTGTACATGGTGTCGGTCTTCGTGATCTTCCTGGTCCTTGCTGCGCTGTACAATAGCTGGTCGGTGCCCCTGGCCGTCCTGCTGATCTTGCCCCTGGGTGCCATCGGCGGCGTAATCTCGTCGACGCTGCTCGGCAAAACCAACGACGTCTACTTCCAGATCGGTCTGCTGACCACGCTCGGCCTGACGACCAAGAATGCCATCCTGATTATCCAGTTCGCGATGGACCGGATCAAGCAAGGCGTCCCGCCGGTGGCCGCCGCTCTCGAGGCGTCCAAACTGCGGCTGCGTCCTATCATCATGACGTCGCTGGCGTTCGGGTTCGGCGTACTGCCGATGGCCCTGACGAACGGCGCCGGCGCTGGGGCGCAGAACGCGATCAGCATCGGCGTGCTCGGCGGCGTGGTCGCCTCTACTGCGCTGGCGCCGATTTTCGCGCCCCTGTTCTACGTGATGATCCATACCGCGCTCACGCGGAAGCAGGAGACCCAGGCGTCCCCGCTTCCCGCGCCGAACCCCGAGGAGTCTTGAGATGAAACCGATCGCACTCTTGGCGCCGGCGGGGCTGCTACTGATCTCGATGGCCGGCTGCACTCTGGCGCCCAAATACGTCCGACCGGAAGCGCCAGTGCCATCGGATTGGTCCGGGCACGCGGTCAACGCCGACGACCCAGCGGCCACCGCAGTCGACACCGCGGCAACGGCGACGGAGGCCGTGCTACTGCCGCTTGCCGAGTTCCTTCCGGACGCGCGCCTGCTGGAACTCATCGATATGGCTCTAGCCAACAACCGTGACCTGAAGATCGCGGCACTGAACATGGACAGGGCACGCGAGCTGTACCACGTCCGGCGCAACGAACTGCTGCCAGCAGTGGGAGCTGCGGCCTACGGCTCACGTCAGCACGATCCAGCGGCGGTCTCGTCTTCGGGCGCCGCGGTGACCTACGAGTACTACAACGTTGATGTCGGGGCCACCTCATGGGAGCTGGACTTCTTCGGCCGCCTGCGCAGCCTGAAGAACGCCGGGCTCGAGCAGTACCTGTCGACTGCCGAGGCCCGCCGCGCCGTACAGCTCTCGCTGCAATCGCGGGTGGCCGCAGCCTGGCTGGCGCTGGCCTCGGACCTGGACTTTCGGGCCCTGGCGGACTCGACGCTGGTCAGCCAGGAGGCCGACTACACGATGATGGAGCGGCGCAGCGCCGTGGGGATGGCGTCCGAGATCGATCTGACGCGCTCGAAAAGTAGGGTGGAGTCGGCCCGTGACGCCGCGTCGCGGGCTCGCCTGTTGGTGGCACAGGACCGCAACCTCCTGGATTTCCTCGCGGGTACGCCCGTGCCGGACCACCTTTTGCCGCGGGGGTGGGATTCGATCCAGGTGCCGCGAGAGATCTCGGCCGGCCTGTCGTCCGCCGTGCTGCTGAGCCGGCCCGACGTGATGGCGGCAGAGCACCAACTTCGTGCGGCGTACGCAAACATGGGTGCCGCACGGGCGGCTTTCTTCCCGCGAATCTCACTGACCTCGCTACTGGGGACTGCCAGCAATGCCCTGTCCGGGCTATTCGCGGCAGGCTCGAAGAGCTGGACCTTCGCCGGGTCTGCCGCCATGCCGATTTTCGACGCACGCACTATAGCCGCCTCGAAGGCCACCACGGCCGACCGCGACTTGGTTCTGGCGCAGTACGAGAAGTCGATCCAAACGGCGTTCCGCGAAACGTGCGACGCGCTTGCCGTGCAGGCTACGATCGACGAGCAGCTGGCGGCACGGCAGGAGTGGGCCGAAGCCGCTAGCGAAACGTACAGGTTGGCCCAGCGGCGCTACGACGCGGGCCTGGACAGCTACCTAAGCGTGCTGGACGCCCAGCGTTCGCTGTTCGCTGTCCAGCAGGGCGTGATCGCGACGCGCCTGGGCAAGTACGCGAACCTGGTGAACCTGTACGCAATCCTCGGCGGCGGCGCTTAGGAGCCAGGCACAACCGGGCACGATGCAATGGACGGACTCTGCGCTGACGGGAGTAACGAGATGAACCAGAGACGAGCCACGAGAGTCGTCGCCAGCGCTATGGCGTTGGCCCTGATATTGGCGATCGCTACCTGCTGGCGGACGTAGCGTTCTGCACATTCGAATCGGGGCCTACGAACACGCCACCGCAGTCCCAGGTGCAAGGGTTCGTCTCAATTGCGGCCTTTGCGCAGGGCTACTGCCTATCGGCCTAATAGACCTGCGGCGGTCCGGCGGCACGGTAGAGAGGTGAGGTCCCTTGGCGGTAAGAAGCGGGAGGGAGGCCGGAGGAGGCACCTATCCTCGCTCATAACCCGTCCACCACGGTAGATTCGTGCCAGCAGAAGATACATCGGGATACGTGCCGCAATACGGGGCAACAAACGTGGAGGCGCATTCAAATGAAGTACTTTCGCCACAGCATCGTAGCGTCGGCCATGGTCGTCGACTGATGGAACAGTTCGTACGCTCACACCCAGGAGATCTATTCGACGGATTTAGCTCGGGAGTCATCCCGGAAGCGATCTTGACGAAGATACGCGAATTCACCGCCACGAAAAACCTATACGTATCTGCCGTCCGCGAAATCGCCACGAAATTAGAAAACCTCAATGACGAATTCCAGTACACCAAAGATCGCAATCCTATCCATTCAATCCAGACGCGGATCAAGACGCCGAAGAGCATCGCCAACAAATTGTTACGTCTCGGGATGCCGTTGAGCGTCGATTCGGCAATGGAGAACCTTGGTGACATCGCCGGGATCAGGGTGATTTGTTCGTATATCAATGATATCTATTTGATTGCTGAACTACTCACATCCCAGGCCGACATTGAATTGATCCGTGTCACCGACTACATCAAGGACCCAAAGCCGAACGGATACCGCAGCCTTCATCTCGATGTAAAAATTCCCGTATTCCAATCGACTCGTACCGCAATGGTCACGGCCGAGATTCAGATCCGGACGATCGCAATGGACTTCTGGGCATCGTTGGAACACGAACTGGCATACAAATTGTCTGAGTACGGCGCGCAAGAGTTTGCAAGCGAACTCAAGTCCTGCGCGGACGTAATTGCCGAGACGGACAAACGAATGCAGGCTTTGTACGATCTAACACACAGGGCAACTGCGCAATCGTGACCTGAGCGAACCAGTCTGCCCTACGCCGACACGTGTCATTGGAGGTACGCGCCATGCTCTCGATCTCGTTCGCAGCAGTCGTAGACGATCGAATAGTTTATGCAGTGGTCGGCGACGTCTCAACTATCCACCTAGTACGACTCGAGCAGATCATCAACAACTCGCTTGCCAAGGGGATGAAGGTATGCTTCGACATGTCGGCGGTGATGACCCTAGACGGAGGCGCCGTTCACTTCTTCACGGAAGGTAGAGGGCGCTTAGCGACACTCGTCGGGCCGCCGCCGCCGCTCGATGAATTCCGATCCGGGCGATGATGTGGCGCCGCGGGTTGATGGCGCGCTCGGTGATGACTGAGGGCCGTCGCGTAGGTCTGGGGATGTGCTTCCGCCGGATTTCGTGCTTCGCCTGAATGCAGGCAGAGTCGTCGACCGACCCAACGCTGCAATCACAATGTCGTCTGCTCCCCGCCCGCTTCGGCGGCGAATCGGGCGCCAGCAGTACACCTATTCGCCGCTAAGGGAAACCGACCGCGCGGACAGATTTGTAATTGTTCCGCGATGTGCAATTGGACTCGCGAGTCTAGCCGTACGGCGGCTCTCATTGACATCGCTCTTGTGAGCGAGAGGATGCTAACCTACTCAGGCAAAGCAGGACCATGAATTACATTCCGACCCCCGAAGCCATCTCGGTAATTGCCAATTCTATCACAAGATGGCTGACCACGCGCGCCGATACGTTCATGCGTACGCTCATGACGCTATTCCTGAGTGTACCTATTGTATTCCTACTATTCTCTCAATTTCTTGAGGGAATTGACCCCACCAGCGTGGCCGGAATTTACGCCGCTCTCGTTGTGTTGGGTTACTACATTGCGATTCTGTACTTCGTGCTGGGCGTCGCCTCCGTTATCCTCATGGCTTGGCCCCGAGTGGCAATGGTTACGAGCGGCTCTATTCTATCTCTCGCGCTCTTCTGGTTCGTTGTTGACGGCTCGCTGTACAGTACCATGCGCTTCCATGCCGACGCATTCTGGTTGCCACTGGCAGTCACTTCACCCGGCAGCCTCGGCATCTCGACGCCAGTGCTTCTTCTGGCCGCCGCCGCTCTTGCCGCTACAGGAGTCATGATCTGGCTTCTTTTTCGCGTAGCCAATCAGCTACCACACAAGCGGCCGTTTGTCGTGGGAATGACGACCGTCTGCATGCTCTCATTCCTGTGCAGCCAAGTGATCCACATCCTGGCGTACGAACGCAACGACACGCGCATCACGGCCATCACGCCGCGGCTGCCCTTCTATTATCCGATCCATTCGCGCCGCGAAGCCGAAAGACACAACGGCCTGTTACCGAGTATCAATGAGTCAGGAACGGGGGCGGCTACCAATTCGATGGCATACCCATCACCGGGGTTTTCGCTCGCAAGCTTGCAAGCTGCGCGCCGGCCGAACATCCTGTTTTTATTCCTGGAGAGCTGGCGAGCCGATTGCATGAATGAAGTCGTCTCGCCTAACATCTATCACCTAGCGCAACGATCCTCAGTTTACAACAACCATTATAGTTCAGGAAACTGCACGACGGCTGGCGTGTTCTCGCCGTTCTATGGGATCCACTCCACCTACTGGACGGCCGTCAAGGCCAACGCCACCCACATCGACAATCCGGTGTTAATCGACGCACTGGAGGCCAACGGCTATGCCTTTGGTATCTTCGCCGATTCAGACTTCGACCGGCACAAGATCAAGGACACAATGTTCCGCAACATAGACGTCCAAGAGGACTTCGAAGGGAGTACTCCGGACTCGAAAGACCGCGATCTCAATAGCCGTATGTTGACGTTTGCACTGAATGCACATGATTCTGGACGACCGTTCTTCGGCTTTGCATTCTACAAGTCGACGCACTTCGGTTACCACTATCCGAAGGACGTTGCGCACTTTAGCCCTGCGTACAAGTTAAACATAATCAATCCGGACGACCGACGCGATCCCATGACGTACTTCAATGACTATCGCAACGCGGTGTACTACACTGACATGCTGATCGGTTATCTCCTGGACGAACTTGAGGCCGCCGGGGTGTTGGAAGATACGATCGTTGTCATCACTTCTGATCACGGCGAGGAATTTGACGACAACCATAAAAACTATTGGGGGCATGTCGGGAACTTCACCGGCTACCAGATTCGCGTCCCGCTGGTGGTCTACGTGCCGTGGAAGACACCACGACAGATCAACCAGGTAACTGCGCATGTTGATATTGCCCCCACTCTCATTCGCGAAGGGCTCGGGTGCGACGCCGATATTGCGAGCTTCAGCAACGGGTGTGATCTCTTTGGACCTCTTCCATCGGAGCGACCAATCGTCGTGAGCAGCTACGTCAACTACGCGGTGGTGACCGGAGAAGATGTTACGGTCGTCTATCCGATGTATGTCGAGAAACACAAGCTCTGGGACATCAGCGCACGAGCAGACGGCCCGCGCCCTGATCAGGCTCGTCTCGCGATTGAAGAGATGAACTGCTTCTATCGGACCACCCCCCCTGTCCGCCGTTGAGGGACCATCGCGCTGGAATACTGCGTTCAGCCGCTGGATGACTAATGTTGGCGTGCCCCGCGTATCTCTTCCGGTCTGTCCCACGACCCCGACCTCTTTACCACCAACGAGGCCGCCTACGATGAGTTCCAAGGCCGCGTCCTCCATCTGGCCTGTGTATTCGCCCTCGTCGAGGTAACTATCCCCCGGCAGAGCTGGGGGCTCTACGATTGCTGGCCCCTCAAAGGGGCCTATCCGCAATCGGTCAGATCAAGAACCCAATCCACTCGCCTTCTCGAAGCCTTGCACAACAGATCCGGGAGGACTTGCTCCAGGAACTGTCAAACTTTGGGCGTCTCCCCGGCAGAACCGGGGGGTTTCCCATTATTCTAACCCGGAGCCACTTCACCCGCGATCTGATGGCGAACAGAGCGAGCCACACACGAGAATCCGCGGGCGTCATGTCCCCGCCAAAGAGCTTCGGCCCCCCTTTGTCATTTGAGGCGGTACGGCCTCTTCTTGCGGATCGCAACGTAACCGCATCCGGGTAAGGGGTTTTCGTGTTTCGCAACGAGGCGCTTAGACGAGGCAGGTTCAAGCGCGATCCCGACCGCTGGCAGACGGAGTTCGGCCGCTGGGTGGCCGACTTCGGCGTGCCCCGAATCGTCGCCAGCCTGGCCCACGACCCTGACCTGCGCGTCACAAATCAGGCCGTGTACGAGTGGCTCCAAGGCCACGCCCCTCAACCGGCCCGCGCCATCGCACTCGTCGAGATGTCCCAAGGCCGCCTCACCCTCGACGCCATTTACCAGCACGGCCGGCAGATGAGGCAGTCCGACGACGACGCCGGGGGGCCGCGATGAGGATCGACCTGCAGATCGACTCTGCCCCGCTCGTCCTGCGCCTGCAGAACGGCCAGCGCCGCCTGGCTTACACCGTCGTCAACGCCATCAACAACACGGCCAAGCGGATCCAGGCTGTCGAGCGGCGGCGCGTCGAGGAAGAGTTCACCGTCCGCAAGAAGGAGTTCATCAGCCGCCAGGCAGCGGTCATCAAGCCGTTCGCCAACGTGCAGCAGGGCCGTGCCTACGCTGAGATCGGGGTTGGGCAGAAGCCCCGCCTGTTGCTCTCCGCCTTCGAGCGCGGGGCCGAGCGCAAGCCGTTCACGCAGGGCGCCCGACGCGTCGCCGAGCCCGTGGTCGGTGGGCCCGCCCGTCCGCAGTTCGCTGAGCAGGTCACGCCCGAGCTACGCATGGCTCGCCTTCGCTTCGACCCCACCAAGTCCGGCCACCGACGCGTCGGCGTCACGCGCACCAAGACCTACCTCGTGCCCGAGGTCGGGATCTTCCAGCGC
>JADHED010001366.1_pt1 | contig 21119 bp, 20 predicted proteins | sample 8952041 | NCBI WGS metagenome assembly JADHED01 (sample SAMN16124423, study PRJNA663239) | bioreactor sludge metagenome | isolation source: sludge (control) | place: India:Bengaluru | collected 2018-09-08
TGGAGCCCTGCAAGCCCGAGGTGGCCAACCGCCACAGCGGCTACCTGGTGGGCGGCACCTCGCCCTTCGGCACCAAAAAGGACATGCCGGTGTTCATCGAGGAAAGCATCCTTGATCTGCCGCGCATCGCCATCAACGGCGGGCGGCGCGGCTACCTGCTGCAGCTCGACCCGCAGGTGTGCGTGCGGCTGCTGCAGGCGCGGACTGTGCAGTGCGCGCTGGCAGAATAGCGCGCTTTGCTTTCATCCCATTGCCTGCCGTGAGCATCCTTCTGTCCCTTGCCGCCACCGTGGTCGCCTATCTGGTCGGTTCCCTGTCGTTCGCCGTCATCGTCAGCCGCGCCATGGGCCTGTCCGATCCGCGCAGCTATGGCAGCAAGAACCCCGGCGCCACGAATGTGCTGCGCTCGGGCTCCAAGGCGGCGGCTGTCGTAACGCTGCTGCTGGACGCCGCCAAGGGCTGGCTGCCGGTGGCGCTGGTGCGCTGGTTTGGCGCGCCCTACGGGCTGGAGGAGGGCACCATGGCCATGGTCGGCCTGGCGGCGTTTGCCGGCCACCTGTGGCCGGTGTTCTTCCGCTTTGAAGGCGGCAAGGGTGTGGCTACCGCGCTGGGCGTGCTGTTGGGCGTGAGCGGCTGGCTGGGCCTGGCCACGCTGCTGACCTGGATCATCATCGCCTTCTTCTTCCGCTATTCGTCGCTGGCATCGTTGGTGGCGGCGGCGTTTGCGCCGTTCTTTTACTTTCTGGGCGCGGGGCTGGTCTGGTACAGCGACGCGCGCGTGGGCGTGGCCATGGCCGTCATGGCGGGCCTGCTGGCATGGCGCCACAAGGCCAACATCCAGCGCCTGATGCAGGGCAAGGAATCGCGCCTGGGCGCGAAGAAAAAAAACTGAGACTCAGCCAGAGGCTCAGCCGCCCACGGTATTGCTGCGGTGCGCCGCAAACAACCCCAGGCGCACCATAGTCCGGTGCGGCAGTTCCACGGTGACCGCCGAGCGCGCCAGCGCCGACTGAATGCGCTGCTGGCCGCGCGCGGTGTGGTACAGCCGGGGTTCTGATTGGGGCTCGCCCCTGGCATCGACGACGCCGGCCACCAGCGGGAAGTTGGCGCGCTCGCTGCGGCGCAGCACGATGGCCGTCTCGCCATTGTCCAGCCGCACAAAGGTGCCCGGCGGGCACAGGCCCACGGTGCGCACCAGGGTCAGGCCGACTTCGTCGCGCACCTCGGCATCCTGGCCCACGATGGCGCGCACGGATTCGGTGGCGCTGTGGCCGGCGCGCGACTTGCGCGGGCTGATCATGGCGGCGTAGCGGTCTATGGTGCCCAGAATGCGGGCCAGGCGCTCGTGCGTGGGCAGGCCGGCCAATGCCGCGGTGTCGGGCTGCGCTGCGTGGTGCTGGGCCACCACCTCCAGCCACTGCTCGTCGGTGATGTTCAGTTCTTCCAGCAAATCCATGCTGGCGCGCGGGTGCTGTTCCACGGCGTGGCGCTGCTCGGGGGAGAGCGGCTCGCGCTGCTGGGCCAGTTCGTCCTGCAACGCCGTCATGCCGATATTCATGGTGAAGGCGGCACGTACCAGGCTGTTGCGGTCGCGCTCGGGCAACTGCAGCTCATGCGCCAGGATGTGGCACAGCGTGGCGCACACCAGGGCATGCGCGGCGCTGTAGCCCACGGTGGATGTGGACGCGAGCTGGAACATCAGGTACAGCGCCGCGTCGATGTCGTGCGCTACCAGATCCCGCAGCCAGCGGTCGCACTGGCGCAGCTTGGCCAGAAAGTCCTGCACGTTGCGCGGGCGCGCCAGCAGTACCGCCAGCGCGGACTCCAGGTCAGACCATTGGCCGAGCAGGTCCTCGTACTCGCTATCGACCGTATCCGGGACGTTGGCAGGTGACTGTGCGGTCATGGGTGCGGCTTGGCGGTGGGGTTCAGCGCCGCTTGAGCAGCACCATTTCGTCGCCGTTGCGGCTCATCTCGAATTCGCGCAGGAAGCTGTTGCCCAGCAGCACATAGGGCATGGGCTGGGGGGTGACGATGGCGTCCACGCCGCGCAGCTCCACGTCGCCCACGCGCACGGAATCGAGCCGCATGCGCCAGCCCTGGGCCACGCCGTTGGCGGTGTTCATCCGTACGCTCTGGCCCTGTTCTTCAAACTTGAGGCCCATGCGCTGCGCGTCCGGGCGGCCTATGGCGACCGTGGAGGCGCCGGTGTCCACCATGTACTGCATGACGCGGCCGTTGATCTGGCCACTGCTGACAAAATGCCCGCGCGCATCGGCCTTGAGCACCACGCGCTGGCCCGTGCCGCTGCCGCCGACGTGCACCGGTGCCTCGCCCAGGCGCAGGCTGCGGCGGCCGCCGGCACTGTCCACCACGGCATCCTCGCGGCCCACCGAGACGACCTGCACGCCCATGTGGGACTCGCCCGGCGCCACGCCGCGCGGCGCGCTGCCATTGACGACGAGCAGCGCCTTGCCCCCCAGAATGCCGGCCAGGGCCACGTCCTGCGCCTGTGCCGGCAGGCAAAATGCCAGCGTGGTGCTCAGGCAGGTCAGCAGGTAGCGCATGGTGCGGCGGCGGTCAGTCGCGGAAGTTGTCGAAGGTCAGCGGCAGGTCGGCCACTTCCTTGCGGATCAGCGCCATGGCGGCCTGCAGGTCGTCACGCTTGGCGCCGGTGACGCGCACCTTTTCTTCCTGGATGGCGGCCTGCAGCTTGAGCTTGCTGTCCTTGATCAGGCGCTGGATCTTCTTGGCCTGCTCGCTGTCGATGCCGTTGCGCACCTTCACCACCTGCTTGAGCTTGTCGCCGCCGATCTTTTGCGGTTTTTGCACGTCGAGGAAGCGCACATCGACACTGCGCTTGGTGAGCTTGCCGCGCAGGATGTCCTCGACCTGCTGCAGCTGGAATTCGGCATCGCCGAACAGCGTGATCTCCTTGTCCTTCAGCTCCACGCCGGCGGACGTGTTCTTGAAGTCGAAGCGCGTGCCGATCTCCTTGGCCGTGTTCTCCACGGCATTCTTCACTTCGACGAAGTTGGCTTCACAAACGGTATCAAAAGACGGCATGGCAACACTCTCTGGTCAAACCTGGGGCAAACCCGCGCCGCGCTGGGGCGGGTGCGACAATCCGGCCAATGTTAGTCGAGAAAAACGTCCCCCTGCAGGCCTACAACAGCTTTGGCATCGCCGCGCGCGCCCATACCCTGGTGCGCGTGCAATCGGCCCAGGACGTGCATGAGCTGCTGGCCGACCACCGCCTGGCGCGCCAGCCGCTGTTTGTGTTGGGCGGGGGCAGCAACATCGTGCTCACGGGCGATGTGAAACCCGTGGTGCTGAAGATGGAGATCAAGGGCCGGCGCCTGATCGAGGAGACCGACCAGGCCTGGATCGTCGAGGCCGGCGCCGGCGAGGTCTGGCACGACACCGTGGCCTGGACTCTTGAGCAGGGCTGGCCGGGGCTGGAGAACCTGGCGTTGATCCCAGGCACCGTGGGCGCGGCGCCGGTGCAGAACATTGGCGCCTATGGCGTGGAGCTGCAGGACCGCTTCCACTCGCTGGCCGCCATCGACCTGGCCACGGGCCAGCCCTTCACGCTGGACGCCGCGCAATGCGCCTTTGGCTACCGCGACTCGGTGTTCAAGCATGCCGCGCCGCTGGCCGAGCAGGAGGGCGCGGGCCTGCCCGGCCACTGGGGCCGGGGCATGGGGCTGGCGGGCCGGGCGGTGATTACCCATGTGCGCTTTCTGCTGCGCAAGGACTGGGCGCCTGAGCTGGGCTACCTGGATCTGGAGAGGAAGCGTATCGAGGCCGGCGTGGACAGCCCCACGGCGCGGCAGATTGCCGACTGGGTATGCGAAATTCGCCGTGCCAAGCTGCCCGACCCGACCGTCATCGGCAACGCCGGCAGCTTCTTCAAGAACCCGACGGTGTCGCCCGAGCAGTGCCAGGACATCATCGCCCGCGACCCGAAGATCGTGCACTACCCCATGCCCGACGGCAGCATCAAGCTGGCCGCCGGCTGGCTGATAGACGCCTGCGGCTGGAAGGGCAAGACCGTGGGCAAGGCCGGCGTGTACGACAAGCAGGCCCTGGTGCTGGTCAACCGCGGCACGCCGGCGGACAGCGTGACCGGCGGCGAGGTGATGACCCTGGCCCGGGCCATACAGACCAGCGTCTATGAGCGCTTTGGCATCCGGCTGGAGCCGGAGCCGGTGGTGGTGTAGCGCCTTTTGCAATGTTATTGATAGCTGGTGGCGCTTGATGGACAAGCGTTGCAGGCCAAAAATGTGCAAAGACCGCCAACGGGCGGCCTTTTTGCGGCCTTTTTGCCGCCTATTTGCGGCGAGGGCGGCGCGGCGGCCGGCCGCCGGTTTCAGAGCGTCATGTAGCCCATCCAGCGCCAGTAGGTAAGCGCAAAGATCACCAGCAGCACGGTGGCGGCCGCGGTCAGCATCAGGCCGGTGCGTACATAGTCCTTGATGTCGAAGGTGTCGGTACCGTAGGCCAGCATCCCTTGGGGCGAGTTCACGGGCAGGATGAACCCGAAGCTGACCACGAACTGCAGCAGCATGGTCATGCCAATGGGGTTGATGCCGGGCGTCTGCACCTCCTGCAGCACGCTGATGATGATGGGGATCATGGTCGATGCCAGGCCCGTGGCGCTGGCAAAGCCCAGGTGGATCACGATCAGGAACAGCGATAGCAGCATGAAGATGGCAAAGGCGGTGGCGTTGGCCAGGCCGAGGTGCTCCACGATCAGGCGCGCCAGCCAGGGCGCGGCCTGGGTCTTGAGCAGCGCCGACCCCATGGCAATGCCCACGGCGAACAGCAGCACGGTGCCCCAGGGGAAGCTCTTTTGCGACTCCTTCCAGCTCATGACCCCCACGCGGGGCAACAGCATGAAGGCAATCGCCATGACGGTGGAGCTGGTGGTGTCCACACTGTGCAGCACGCCTTCGGTGGCCCAGAAACCCAGCAGGATCAGGGTGATGGTCAGCAGCTTCCACTGATTGGCGCTGGTGGGGCCCAGGTCATCGAGCTGGCGCCGGATGGCCTCGCGCCCGCCGGCAATGTGATCCATCTCGGGCTTGAGCATGCGCGTCATGATGAAGTACAGCGCAAACGTCAGCACGATGGAGAACGGCGCGCCGGCCACGAACCACTCGCCCCAGGTGATGGTCTGGCCAAATTGCTTTTCGATGAAGCCGATGGCCACCATGTTCTGTGCGGCGGCGGTCTTCACGCCGATGTTCCAGACACTGGCCGTCTGCGCTGCGGTGATCACGATCAGGGCGGCAAACTTGCTGCGCCGGTCGGCGCCAAAGGCCGTCAGAAAGCCCAGCATGATGGGCATCAGGCAGGCCACGCGTGCAGTGGTGCTGGGCACGATGAAGGAGAGCAGCACCCCCACCAGGATGGCGCCCATGGCCACGTGGTTGGCGCGTGCCGGCACATGCGACAGCACCTTGAGCGCAATGCGCTTGTCCAGTTGCGTGGCCGTCATGGCGGCGGCAATGAAGCAGGCGGCCGCAACAAGTACCACGGCACTGTTGCTGAAGCCGCTCAGTGCGTAGGGCAGCGCATCGCGCGTGCCCATCATGGCGCCTGCAGCTTCCTTGCCTGGCACGGGGCTGATGGCCATCAGCACGATCATCAGCGCGCCGATGATGATGGCGCTGACGGCGTAGTCCAGCGCCTCGGTCATCCAGATGATGACGGCGAAGGCCAGAACGCCCAGCATCATCTGCCCGGCACGCGGCAGCCCGGGCAATGCCGGCATGAACACCACGGCCAGCAGGACGGCAATGGCCGCCCACAGTCCCAGGCGCTGCGACAGCGCCGGGCCGGCGGCAGCGGGTGGCTTGGAGGCTGGGGGTGCGGCGGGGGAAGAGGTCATGGTCAGTTCCTTTCTCGGTGTTGCGCCCCTCGTGGGGGCATCGTGAAAGCCTTGTTCATTGTGTGCCTTTAAGTTGTGCGTCGCGTGACTTCGGGCAATGCATTGCCCTGCACTTGATATGCATCAAGCAAGAAGCCCGGCGCAAATCCACCTAAAATCGCTGCCCGGCAATTTCGCCGACATGGGTTCCCTCGCCCCCATCCACCAAAAAGGACTTTCATGACCTCGCTGCAGGCAACGCCATCGCGCGTGCCGTTTTACCTCTCCCTTCTGGTGGCGTTCCACATCGCCATCGTCATCGCCAGCAACTACCTGGTGCAGCTGCCCATCCACCTGCTGGGTTTTCACAGCACCTGGGGGGCGTTCAGCTTTCCCTTCATCTTTCTGGCCACCGACCTGACGGTGCGGCTGATCGGCAAGCAGCAGGCACGCCGCGTAATCACCCGGGCCATGCTGCCGGCGCTGCTGGCGTCTTATGTGGTGGGTGTGCTGTTTCATGATGGCGGCTTCAACGGCCTGGGCGCGCTGGCAGATTTCAACGCCTTTGTGTTCCGCATCGCCTTTGCCAGCTTTGCCGCGTACGTGCTCGGGCAGCTGCTGGACATCCAGGTGTTCGATCGCATCCGCCAGCAAAGCCGCGCCTGGTGGCTGGCGCCCGTGGTGGCATCGGTGTTCGGCCAGGCGTTGGACACGGCGGCGTTTTTTGCGATTGCCTTCTGGCGTAGCTCGAATGCCTTCATGGCTGCGCACTGGGTCGAGATCGCGTGGGTGGACTACGCCATCAAGCTGGGCGTGAGCCTGCTGCTGTTCGTTCCTGCCTACGGCGTGCTGCTGGCGGCCGTGGTGCGCTGGTTGCGCCAGGACCCGCTGCCACTGGCCGCCGCGCGATGAGCGCCGTGCAACAGCGCCGCGCCCTGGTGCTGTTCTCGGGTGGGCAGGACTCAGCCACCTGTCTGGCCTGGGCGCTGGCGCGTTATGCCGAGGTGGAGACCCTGGGCTTCGACTACGGCCAGCGCCACCGCGTCGAGCTTGACTGCCGCGAGCGCCTGCGCGCCGGTCTGCAGGCCATGGCCTGGCCCGGCCGGTTGGGGGCAGACCATTTGCTGACCGTGGGCGTACTGGCCCAGCTCGGCGGCAGCGCCATGACCGACGAAGTGGCCATCGCCCTGCAGCAGGACGGCCTGCCCAACACCTTCGTGCCGGGGCGCAACCTGCTGTTCTTCACCCTGGCCGCCGCGCTGGCCTACCGGCGCGGGCTGGACGTGCTGGTGGGCGGCATGAGCGAGACCGACTATTCCGGCTACCCTGACTGCCGCGACAACACGCTGAAGGTTCTGCAGGTTGCCTTGAGCCTGGGCGTGGACAGGCGTTTGACGCTGGAGACGCCGCTGATGTGGCTGGACAAGGCCGCCACCTGGCAGTTGGCGCAAGACCTGGGCGGCGAGGCCCTGGTGGGGCTGATCCGGCGCGACTCGCATAGCTGCTACCTGGGCCAGCGCGATGTGCTGCACGATTGGGGTCACGGCTGCGGACAATGTCCGGCTTGCGAGTTGCGCGCCCATGGCTGGGCGCAGTGGATGGCGCGGCGCAGGTAAGCGACGAGGAGCCGTGTGTTTGCATGAGGCTGCCTCATGAACCGACGGATTTCTTGATGTGGATGAACATCGGGGTGACTGTTCTTTGTGTTGAACGACTTGGGCCATCAAGACATGAGTGAACCTGGCGACGACGCCTGGATGCGTGAAGCACTGGCTCAGGCCTGTCTTGCACAGCAGGCGGGCGAAGTGCCCGTAGGGGCTGTGCTGGTGCGCGGCGGCGAGGTGATCGCCACCGGGGCCAACGCCCCGATAGCCTGCAACGACCCCACGCAGCATGCCGAGATGCAGGCGTTACGCGGCGCGGCCGTACGGCTGGGCAACTACCGACTTGACGGCTGCACGCTCTACGTCACGCTGGAGCCTTGCGCCATGTGTGCCGGCGCCATGCTGCATGCGCGCCTGCCGCGCGTGGTTTATGGCGCGCGGGATTCCAAGACGGGCGCGGCGGGGTCGGTGGTGAACCTGTTTGCCGAGCCGCTTCTCAACCACCACACGCAGGTCGAAGGCGGGGTGCTGGCCGAGGAGTGCGGGGCGCTGCTCAGTGATTTCTTTCGCGCGCGCCGCCGTGCGCAGCGCGCGCTGCAGCTGGCCGCCCATCCGCTGCGCGATGACGCGCTGCGCACGCCCGAGCGTGCCTTTGCCGCATTGCCGGACTACCCCTGGGCGCCGCACTACCTGAGCGACCTGTCCGCGTTGGCCGGCCTTCGCCTGCACTACCTGGACGAGGGCCCGCGCGCAGCCCCTCGCAGCTGGCTGCTGCTGCATGACGGCGCCGGCTGGAGCTACCAGTACCGCCATCTGCTGGCCGTCCTGGTGGACGCGGGGGAGCGCGTGCTGGCGCCCGACCTGATCGGCTTCGGTAAGAGCGACAAGCCCAAGAAGGAGGCCGCCCATGGCCAGGCCTGGCACTGCCGCGTGCTGCTGGAACTGCTGCAGCGCCTGGACCTGCGCCATGTGGTGCTGGTGGTGCAGTCTGGCGCATGGGAGCCTCTGGTCCAGGCAGCGCCAGAGCGCCTGGCGGGCGTGTTGACGCTGCAGGCGCCGGCGCCGCAGGGCAGCGCCTACGAGGCGCCGTTTCCCGACGCTGGCCACCGCGCCGGGCCGCGCGCCCTTGCCAGATGGGCTGGCGACTGCGTCGCGGTGCCCGGTCAGCCGCTGCGGCTGACGCAGCGCTGCGCGCTGCATGAGCCAGAGGCGGCCCGGGGCGCGGCCCTGCGCGCTATGGAATACTTCACGCTTTGATTTCCGGCGCCGCAGCGGCGTCCTCATCTGTACGGAGTGCATCCGCAAAGGGTGCGAGACCGCCTTGTCCCAAGATCACGATCACGACCACTGCGGCCACGAACACTGCAGTCATAGCCACGGCCCGCGCCATATCTATATCTATTCCCCCTCGGGGGCGGTGCGCGACAAGGCTGCCTTTCGCCGCGGCATCAAGCGCCTGCAGGCCATGGGCCACGAGGTGGAGGTGGATGCCGACGCCCTGGCCAGCCACACGCGCTTTGCCGGCGACGATGCCACACGCCTGGCCGCCATCCACCGAGCGGCCGCCAGCGGCGCCGACGTGGCGCTGATCAGCCGCGGCGGCTATGGCATCACGCGCCTGCTGCCAGGCATCAAGTACAAGGCGCTGGCCAAGGCCGTGGAGCGCGGCACGCAGTTCGTCGGCGTGAGTGATTTCACGGCGCTGCAGCTGGCCCTGTTGGCGCGAACCGGTGCCATGAGCTGGGCCGGCCCGGCGCTGGTCGGCGACCTGGGCGTGGAGGGCGAGCCGGACGACATCATGCTCGCCTGCCTTCAGGATTTGTTCACCGGCCACGGCGAGGGCAGCGGCTGGCGCATGCATGCCGAAAAGCCTTTGGCCGATGGAAGCCCCGCTGTGCGTGACATCTATGTGAAAAAGGCCCGCCTGTGGGGCGGCAATCTTGCCGTGCTGTGCGCTCTGGTGGGCACGCCCTATCTGCCGCAGGTCGAAGGTGGCGTGCTGTTCCTGGAGGACGTGGGGGAGCACCCGTACCGCATCGAGCGCCTGCTGACCCAGCTGCTGCATGCCGGCGTGCTCGCCAAACAAAAGGCCGTCGTACTCGGCCAGTTCAACGGCTATCAGCTGGCAGCTCATGACAAGGGCTTCAAGCTGCAAAGCGTGGTGGACTGGTTGCGCACGCAGATCAAGCCGCCCGTGCTCACCAACCTGCCGTTTGGTCATGTGCCCACCAAGGTGCTGTTGCCTGTGGGGGGCGAGGTGTCGCTTTCGGTGGAAGGGCGTGATGCACTCATCTATTGGGGGCATATGCACTGATATGCTATTAATTAGTGAGCTTTTGACGCTTGATGGATAAGGGCTGTCGCCATTTTTTATGTATTCAGTAGTGCGCGATGTATGTGCGCGAGTCGCATCGCGCAAGTGTTTTTCTGTCAATTCTTGTCCGTGCTACCGGTTTGCCCGTCCGGTTCAGGAAACCGGATGTTGAAGTGGGTATGATGCAGCCGTATTTCTTGTAACTATTGGTTGCCATTTTTGGCGACGCGAATCTCATAGCGATTGCAGTGAACAGAATGGACGGGACATCAGGCGCGCGCACCAGCACCACTGTTGTGTTTGCAGACATGGCTGGAAGCACGGCGTTGTTTGAAGCCTTGGGCAATGAGCATGCTGCTGCGTTGGTGACGCGGCTGACGCGGGGCATTGACGCCTGCGTGCAGCGCCATGGCGGACGCGTGATCAAGAAGCTGGGCGATGGCGTGCTGGGTGTCTTTGCCCAGGCCGAGCAGGCCGTCGAGGCGTCGGTGGCGTTGATGCGCGAGCACCGACAATGGCTCCAGTGCCAACCCCAGGAGCTGCGGGTTGAAATCCATGTCGGCCTGGCCAGCGGCGAGGTGGTTGAAGTCGATGGCGACTGTTATGGCGATGCAGTGAACGTCGCCGCGCGCCTGTGCGATCTCGCGGGTGGCGCCGAGGTGTGGGCGACGCAGGCAGTGGTGGCCGATCAGGTTGCGGCCCGTGGCGTGAGTTTCATTCGCCTGGGCCATGTGGAGGTCCGTGGCAAGTCGGAGCCTCAGATCATGTACCAGGTGGAATGGCGCGAGGATGAGGGCGCCGATTGCACTGTGCACTCGGATCTGATGAGTGCGATCAACCGGATTGATGTTGCCGAGGCCGAGATCGAGCTGTCCTGGCAAGAGGGCCGGCAGCTGCGGGCTTCGTCTGAAATGTCGGTGCAGGTCGGCCGTGCGGCTGAGTCAGACCTGTGTCTGACCGATCCCCGGGTGTCCCGGGTGCATGCCCGGATTGAATGGCGGCAGGGCGCGTTCGTCTTGACCGATCTCAGCAGCTTTGGCACCTGGGTGCGGTTTTCCGGCAGCGACACGCCCGTGCAGCTGCGCCGCGACAATTGCCTGCTGCATGGCAAGGGCGAGATTTCGCTGGGCGTGCCATTTGGCGACCGCACTGCGCCCGTCGTCAGCTTTCGGGTGTGGGACAAGGGCATGATTTGACGCGGGTGCGGGTGCCGGCGCGGCCGGGCAGGTCGCTGGTCACGCCTTTATCAAGCCGTCTTGTCACTGATCAGCAGGTTTGAGCAGCGTGGACTCGATCTTGTTGGCGAGCTGGGCCATGGCCAGGGCGGCCGGGCAGCCTGGCATATGCTGCACCAGCAACTGGCGGCGCATGACGGCGTCGCGCACCGAGGTGTCCGCCGGAATGTCACCCAGGTGGATCAAACGCACCGGCCGGCCGGTGTTGGTGCTTACGAAACGATCGAGCACTTGTTGCAGTTGCCCGGTGATGGCGCGGCCATCGCCCGGGCGCGCGGCCTGGTTGACCACCAGGCGCACCTGCTGGCGTTTTTGCTGGGTGGCCAGCACCTTGATGGCGGCGTAGGCGTCGGTCAGTGACGTGGGTTCCGGTGTCGCCACGATCAGCACCTCCTGTGCCAGCGACACCGAAAACAGTACCACGTCAGAGATGCCGGCGCCGGTATCGAGCAGCACCACGTCATAGCGCGGTGCCAGTGTCTGGATGATGTGCAGGAGTTCGCTGCGCACTTCGGGGGTGAGGCGCGAGTACTCCACCATGCCAGACCCGGCCAGCACCACCGAGAACCCGCCTGGTGCCTGGATGATGGCATCTTCCAGCTTGGCCTTGCCTGTAAAGACATCGTGCAGCGTGACCTTGGGGTGCAGGTTCAGCACCACGTCGAGGTTGGCAAGCCCCAGGTCGGCATCGAGTACCAGCACACGGTGGCCACGGCGCGTGAGGGCTGCCGCCAGATTGGCCGATACGAAGGTCTTGCCGACGCCGCCCTTGCCGCTTGTGATGGCAATGATGCGTGCATCGATCGGCGCGTTGATGAGGGACTTGCCGACGGTATCTGTAGCAGGCATGTCGATGTGGGGGGGCGTATTAGGGGACAGCGCGTCGTTCATCGCTTGACTTTCAATTGGCGCTGCCAGTGGATGTATCCATGAGAGGGGGCAGATCGCCCCATCCAGATGGGGTGTAAAGGGAACCAAACAGCAAACTTTTCTCCTCTGCGCTCACGCTGCTGTCGGGCTGCTCCTCGATGTTGATACGGTTGCGGCCGGCAAGTTTGGCCTTGTACAGCTCGGCATCGGCGCGATCGATCCACAGGTTGGTGGTACTGCGGATCCACTGCAGTGCGAACGCGCCGCCCACGCTGACCGTCACGTTCAGCGCCAGTGATGGCGAGATGCGCACCGGGGTGGCCTCGATGGCCCGACGCACGCGCTCGGCCACCATGCGGCCAAAACCAAACTGACAGGCTGGCAGGACGATGGCAAATTCTTCGCCGCCGTAGCGGGCCACCGTATCCATGGGACGCACGCAGGATTCAAGTGTGCGCGCGACCGACTGCAGCACGATATCGCCGGCCAGATGGCCGTGGTTGTCATTCACGCGTTTGAAATAGTCGATGTCCAGCATCAGCAACAGCGCGCCTTCGCCCGAGCGTGCCACGCGATCGATCTCGCGCTCCAGCACCGAATCCACGTGACGGCGATTGGGCAGCCCTGTGAGCGGATCCTTGAGCGAGAGCTCACACAAACCGTCGATCAGGTTCTGCAGATACTTGAGCGGCACCTGCTCGTGCAGGTCACGCTCCGACCCCAGTGACTGTGCCACCAGCGCATGTGCCGTGGCCAGGCGCAGGTCGCGCAGGCGAATGGATGCGGGTTGGGGAGCGTTGTTCACAAAAAGAAACAAATGAGATTCGCCGCAGTTTAGCAGCCTTGGCCCTGCTGCCTGGTGGCAAGAAGTTGCCGTTGTGTGACGGCGACGGATTCTATGTTGCCGGCGTCGCGGCTCGCAGCGCTGCCACCGCGTCGGCGTCAGTGCGGTAGGTGATGAAGTTGGGGCCTGGAACCAGGGCACCCGCGCCTTCCAGTCGTTGCTGCACTGGCAGCTTGATGCCGGCGACATGCAGCGTGCCGCCATGGCCTTGCAGCAGGCTGCGCAGGCGCATGAAGGCCTCGACGCCAGTGACGTCAATACGGTTGATGGGCAGCGCGAACAGGCACAGATGCCGGATGTCCGGCCGCTGCGCCAGTTCGTTCGCTACACGGCGTTCCAGCGCGTTGGCCGACGCGAAGTCGAGCTCTGCATCCATGCGCAGCGCCAGTACCCGCGGTGCGATGGGGGGTAGTTGCCAGAGGGTGCGGTCGCGCAGGCTGCCATCGGCGTGCAGCCCCACTTCGATGATGCGTGGATGCAGGCGCTGAAACAGAAAATGGCTCAGGTTCATCAGGATGCCCACCAGAACGCCCCAGTACATCCGCGGCGCTGTGACCAGTGTCAGGCCAAAGGTTGTCAGGCAAATGACCGTCTCCACGCGTGAGATGCGCCATAGCTGGATCATGGAGCGTGGTTTGATCAGATTGGTGACCGCTGCAACCACCACCGCCGCCAGCACCGATTGGGGTACGTGGTAGAGCGCCGGTGTAAGCCACAGCAGGGTGGCCAGCACCAGTACCAGTGCAAACAGGGTCGCCCACCCCGTTTTGGCGCCAGCGTACAGATTGATGGCAGAACGCGAGAACGAGGCGCTGGTGGCAAAGCTGCCGCATAGGCCCGAGCTCATCTTGGCCAGACCATGGGCAATCAGATCCTGGTTTTCATTCCAGCGCGTGCCGCCTTGCTGGTGCTCCACCTTGGCGCTCGACGCTGTCTCGAGAAAGCTCACCAGGGTCACCACCATCACCGGCATTACCAGGGTGCCCAGCTCATTCCACGACAGCCAGCCTGGCCAGTAGAGTGAGGGCAGGCCGGAGGGCAGGTGCCCGATCACGGCGCCGTCCCGATCCGCGTAGTCGATGGCCCAACTGATCAGTGCCGCCAGCGAGATGACCACGATGGCTGCGGGAAAGCTCGAGCGCCAGCGCTTGGCCAGCACCAACAACGCCCAGCTTCCCAGGCCAAAGGCAAGCGCAGTCAGGTCGAAATGCTGAATCGATGGGCTGCCTGTCAAGGCGCTCCAGCTGGTACGCAGGCCCAGCAGCGCCGGTAACTGTGATGCCAGGATCAGCAATGCCGCCGCCTGTGTGAAGCCGGTCAGCACGGGCGAGGTGACCAGATTCAGAAGCCAGCCAAAGCGCGCCACTCCCAGCGTCATTTGCAGCAGCCCCGACAGCAGGGCCATCCACACTGCCAAGGCCACCCAGTGTGCACTGCCATGCTCGGCCATGCCGGTCAGGGATGCACCTATCAGCAAACTGGTCAGTGCCGTGGGCCCTACGCCCAGGCGGGTGGACGAGCTCCAGAGTACGGCCACCAGGGCTGGTATCAGCGACGCATAAATGCCCGTCACCAGAGGCATGCCCGCCAGCGCCGCATAGGCCACTCCCTGGGGCACCAGCATCAGGCCAACGGTCATGCCGGCCCAGAACTCCCCTCGCATGAGTTGCACTGTGGGGCGCGGCCAGGCAAGAAACGGAAACCAGCGGTGTAGCAGGAGTGTCGGCATGGGGGTGATTGTCACGCCACGCGCGGACGCGCGTTGCCCGTCCCTGTCCGCCGCTAATATCCGCCCATGACCCAGACACATGCTGCCGATTTGTCCACCCGCCTCATCCACCACGACTACACGCCGCCGGCGGGCTTTGAGGCGCCCCAGCCGCCGGTGCACAAGGCGTCCACCGTCATCTTTCCCAACGTATCCGCGTTGCGCGCCCGCGAGTGGAAGGACAAGAGCAGCTACACCTACGGCTTGCATGGCACGCCCACCACGTACCAGCTGGAGGAGCGCCTGGCCACCCTGGAAGGCGCCTTGCAATGCCTGCTGGTGCCCAGTGGCCTGGCTGCCATTGCCACGGTGTCGCTGGCCTTGCTGCGCCAGGGGGACGAGGTATTGATACCCGACAACGCTTACGGCCCCAACAAAGCCCTGGCCGAAGTGGAGCTGCGCCACTACGGCATTGGACACCAGGTCTATGACCCGCTGGACTCCGCCGATCTGGCGGCCAAGATCACCGATGCAACAAAACTCGTGTGGCTGGAAGCTCCGGGCTCGGTGACGCTGGAGTTTCCCGATCTGCTGGAACAGGTGCGCATCTGCCGCGGGCGTGGCGTGACGACGGTGCTAGACAACACCTGGGGCGCAGGCCTGGCGTTTGCGCCATTCGACCTGGTGGGTGACGGACTGCTGGGGGTGGATATCTCCGTGCATGCGTTGACCAAATACCCCAGTGGCGGCGGCGACGTGCTGATGGGCAGCATCACCACGCGCGATGAGGCGCTGCACCTGCGCATCAAGCTCACGCATATGCGCCTGGGTCTGGGCGTCGGGGCCAACGATGTGGAGGCGGTGTTGCGATCCCTGCCCAGCATGGCTTTGCGCTACCACGCCCATGACCTGGCTGCGCGCGAGCTGGCCCGGTGGATGGGCCGCCAGGCGCCTGTCGCGCAAGTCCTGCACCCGGCGTTGCCCGGATCGCCCGGCCACGCGTATTGGCAGGCACTCTGCGGCGGGGCCCAAGGAGGGCAGGGCGCAGCGGCTGGCCTGTTCAGCGTGGTCATCGATGCCCGCCACAGCCCGCAGCAGGTGGATGCGTTTTGCGATGGGCTGCGGCTGTTCAAGATTGGTTACAGCTGGGGTGGCCCGATGAGTCTGGTGGTGCCCTATGACCTGACCAGCATGCGCTCGGGCGCCACGCCGCACCTCAAACCTGGCACGGTGGTGCGGTTTTCAATCGGCCTTGAGGCAGTGCAGGATCTGCGCCAGGACTTGGCCCAGGCGATGGAACGCGCGTTCGCCTGACCTGGCCCCGCCCCTTGGCCAACTGCTTTTGGGCTGGTAGTTTCCTTGATGCGCAGCAAGGGTATCGCTGGGTATGGTTGCTGGCAACGACATAGCCACCGCACAGCTGATCAACCGCCATGACAGACTCGCCTACGCCCGTATCCACCCCTGCATCCGCCTCCGCGCCGCCCGCACCGCTGGTGTTCCTGCCGCTGCGTTGCAGTGACCCATTTCGCTGGCTTGCCAGTGGCCTGCGCGACACGCTGTCAGCACCCGGCATTGCTGCCTTCTACGGCATGTGTTTTTGGGGCATGGCGTTGCTGCTGGGGTGGGTTTTCCGATCCCGGCCCGAATACACCATGTCGCTTGCCAGCGGCTGCCTGCTGGTGGGGCCGTTCCTGGCCATGGGCTTGTATGAGACCAGCCGCAGGCGTGAAGCGGGCCTGCCGCCCGAGTTGGGAGCGTCCATCACCTGCTGGGATCGCCATGTCTCCAGCATGAGCATGCTGGTGCTGGTGCTTATTGTGCTGGAGCTGCTTTGGGGACGGGCCTCGCTGGTGGTGTTTGCGGTGTTCTTCAACACCGGTATGCCATCCACTACCGGCGTGATGCAGGCAGTGTTCAACCCGCAGAACTGGCAGTTCGTTGCCGTCTATGTTGTGGTGGGCGGGGTGTTTGCCGCACTGGTGTTTGCCTGCACGGTGGTGTCCATTCCCATGATCCTGGATCGCGATACCGATGCGCTCACGGCCGGCATCTCCAGCATCCGCGTGGTGCTGGAGAACCCTGGGGTGATGCTGCTGTGGGGGGGCTTGATCACGCTGCTGGTGGCCCTCGCATTCTTGCCGTGGGCGGCAGGTTTGCTGGTGGTGGGGCCGGTGCTGGGGCACGCCAGCTGGCATGCCTACCGCGCCGCCGTTGCAGCGCCTGCGGCCGCTGATGCGGCCGAGCCGGTTGCCTGAAGCAGCTTGCGCAGTTCCGGCCAGACGTTGTCCAGCATGCGGGGCTGCGCTTCGGCGCGCGGGTGTATGCGATCGGGCTGAAACAATGCCGTGGGGTTGGGTGCATCGGCCACGCCCTTGAGTAAAAACGGCACCAGGCCGGCCTTGCGCTGCGTGGCCACCGCGGCAAACAGGTCGCTAAAGCGGCGCCCGTAGTCGGCGCCATAGTTGGGCGGCATTTGCATGCCCACCAGCAAAACGCGTGCGCCTATGGCCTGTGACTGTTCGGTCATCCAGGCCAGGTTGCCCTGGGTATTGGTCAGCGGCAGACCGCGCAGCGCGTCATTTCCGCCCAGCTCCAGCACCACATGTGTGGGTTGATGCGCCTTCAGCAGCGCAGGCAGGCGCGCACGGCCACCGGCCGTGGTGTCGCCGCTGACGCTGGCGTTAACCACCGTAGCCTGGATTTTCTCCTGCGCCAGCCGCTGCTCCAGCAAGGCGACCCAGCCCGTGCCGCGTGCCAGCCCGTACTCGGCGCTGAGCGAGTCACCCACCACCAGGATGACGGGCGTCTTCTTGTCTGGGCCATTGCCTTGCTGCGCACCGGCAGGTGCGGCGACGAGCAAGGTCAGGGCGCTCAGCGCGATAAAGTGGCGTCTGATGTGTGAAATCAACTTCGAGTGCCTTTCATGTCCGAAACCATTTCCGTCGCCGCCGAAGCCCCGCCAGTTGCGGCCGCGCAGCCGCCCATCATTGCCGTGGAGCATGTGCACAAATCCGTGTCGGATTCGACGGGGACGCTGGAGATTTTGCGCGATATTGATTTTTGTCTGGCAGAGCGGGAAGCCGTGGCCATCGTTGGCGCCTCGGGCTCGGGCAAGAGTACCTTGCTGTCCATCATTGCCGGGCTGGACACACCCACCCGTGGCACGGTGCGCCTGGCAGGCGAGGACTTGTTTGCCTTGGGCGAGGACGAGCGCGCCGCGCTGCGCGCTCGCAAATTGGGCTTTGTGTTCCAGAGCTTTCAATTGCTGGGCAACCTGAACGCGCTTGAAAACGTGATGCTGCCGCTGGAGCTGGCCGGCTACCGCGATGCGCGCAAACGGGCTGCCGAAATGTTGGCACGCGTAGGCCTGGGCCAGCGGCTGGCGCACTACCCCAAGGTGCTCTCTGGCGGCGAGCAGCAACGTGTGGCCTTGGCGCGCGCCTTTGTGGTGCAGCCGGCAGTGCTGCTGGCCGATGAACCCACGGGCAGCCTGGACTTTGCCACCGGCGAAACCATCATGGAGTTGATGTTCGCGCTGAACCGCGAGCGGGGCACGACGCTGGTGCTGGTGACACATGATCGCGCCATTGCCGCACGCTGCGACAGGCGCATCACCATGGAGGCCGGCCGGCTGGTGTAACTCCGACTATCGGCGCCATGCGGCGTCGCCAGTCCTCGCCATGGCCACGGCTATCGTTGCGGTTTACGCCGTGCCCTGGGCGCGAATCCGTCGCTCTCATTTTGTTCCGCTACTTCCGGGTTGCCGGTACCAGGGCGCGCCGCCTTCAGGCGGGGCCGTGCGAGTCCAGTTCAACGCGGTTGCGTCCGAGGTTCTTGGCCTGGTACAAGGCTGCGTCCGCCCGACCGAGCAGCGAGGTTTGGCTGTCTCCCGGGCGGTAGAAGGCGCCTCCAATGGAGATGCTTACGCAGTCCTGGCCCAGCTGCGGAATGTGCAGCTGCTGCGCATGCATGCGCAGGCGCTCGCAGCCGGCCCTGGCTTCGGTCAGATTGGCGGCCGCAAGCACGATCACGAATTCCTCGCCACCGTAGCGGGCCATGTAATCGGCCTTGCGCAGCACCGTGCGGATGCCGTCGGCCACGGCTTTCAGGACTTCGTTGCCCACCAGGTGGCCGTGGGTGTCGTTGATGCGCTTGAAGTGGTCAATGTCTGCGATGGCCAGCAGGAAGGGTGCAGAGCCTCGTTCGCACCGGTTGATCTCTTTGGCCACGGTATCGGCCATGTGATGTCGGTTGAACAAGCCGGTGAGGGCATCGTGGTGGGCCATGTCTTTGATCATGCCCAGCGACTTTGATAGCTGACGGCGCACGCCACTCATATAACCCACCAGGGGACACATCACGGCCAGCGTGGTTGTCAAGGTGGCCCACTGCGTCCACTCCACGCGCAGGTGAACCTGCTCTGGTTTGTAGATGATCAGCAGCACTATTACGGCCGCATAGGCTGCAGAGGCAAGCGCGCCCATGACCAGCAGTTCGGCGGTTGTGAGGCGCAGGACGCCAAACAGGAGAATGACCAGCAGCAGCATCAGCATGCCGCCGCGAATGGCGTCGGCGTGATAGAGGATGAGAGCCACCGCACCCATGGACACTGCCATTTGCGCCATGGTCATGCTGGGGTCTTTGAAACGCAGGTTGAGTCCGACTTTGATCAGTGCGTAGAAGACCGCATTGGCACCAGCAAAGATGACCACCCACGTGGGCACGAACCACGGAGGCAGAAAACCCAGCCAGGTCACCATGGACAGCATGAGCGCGCACGGCACGTACACGGCCACGGCCAGCAGCAGGCGCTTTACGCGCGCTTGCTGCTTGCGATTGACATCAGGGTCAGTCAAGGAAGCCAGTGAAGGGAAAGACATGCGACGGTGATGGCGATGTTGTGTAAATAGTTGTTACTACATCATCGCATCAATGCCGCGCTTTGACCATGGGCCTGGGTGGGTTGTAACGCAGGGCGGAGGGCTGCAGGCAGGGGTTTTGTGTCGGATCAATGTTTCAGGCGCTGTCTTGCGCCATGCAGGCCGTGGCGGTGAACAGCACGTCGGTGGATGAATTCAGTGCCGTCTCGGCCGAGTCCTGCAGCACGCCGATGATGAAGCCCACGCCCACCACCTGCATGGCCACATCGTTGCTGATGCCAAACAGGCTGCAGGCCAGCGGGATCAACAGCAGCGAGCCGCCGGCCACGCCCGAGGCGCCGCAGGCGCACACCGAGGCCACCAGGCACAGCAGCAGCGCCGTCGGCAGATCCACCGAGATGCCCAGCGTATGGGCTGCCGCCAGCGACAGCACGCTGATGGTGATGGCCGCGCCCGCCATGTTGATGGTCGCACCCAGCGGAATCGCGATGCTGTAGGTCTCTTCGTTGAGGCCCAGACGCTTGGCCAGCGCCAGGTTGATGGGGATGTTGGCCGCCGAGCTGCGCGTGAAGAAGGCCGTCACGCCGCTTTCGCGCAAGCAGGTGAACACCAGGGGGTAGGGGTTGCGGCGCAGCGCCAGAAAGACGATCAGCGGGTTGACCACCAGCGCCACGAACAGCATGCAGCCCAGCAGCACCGCCAGCAGGTGGGCGTAGCCCCACAGCGCCTGGGTGCCGGCCTCGGCAAAGGTGGCGGCCACCAGGCCCATGATGCCCAGCGGCGCGCAGCGAATCACCCACTGGATGACCTGGGTGACGGCCTGTGCGCCGTCCTGCAGGGCGATGCGCGTGCTGGCGCTGGCGTGGCGCAGGGCAATGCCCAGAGCCACGGCCCAGGCCAGGATGCCGATGTAATTGGCTTCCAGCAGCGCCTTGACCGGGTTGCTCACGATGCTTTGCACCACGTTCAGCAGCACCTGCGACACGGCCCCCGGCGCCGCCTGCTCCTGGGCCGTGGGCTGCAGCACCAGGGTGCTTGGAAACCACATGCTGGCCGTCACACCGACGATGGCTGCGGCCAGCGTGCCAACCAGGTACAGCAGCAATACCGGGCGCATGTGCGTGGCCTGACCCGGCTGGTGGTTGCCAATGGCGGCCATCACCAGCACAAAGACCAGCACCGGCGCAATCGCTTTCAGGGCCGATATGAACAGGTTGCCCAGAAATGCCACCGACGGTGTCGCCGTCGGCACCAATATGGCCAGGGCCAGGCCTGCCAGCAGGCCGATGGTGATCTGGGCCACCAGGCTGGTGCGTTGCAACCAGCGCAGCAAGGGAGAGAACAGCATGAAACGTGAGGATAGGAAGGCGCGCGCCCTGCCGGCGGATCTGTCCGGCGGGCGCGTACATCACGGCGGGTTGCCGGGGTGCGCGCTGGGTTGACCAATGGAAAACCCGATATTTTAGAAGTCGCACCTTGGCGCGGCCGGATAATCCCCCTCTATGTCCTCCCCCAAAGTCCTGTTCGGCTTTCATGCCGTGGGCGTGCGCCTGAAGACGGCGCCGCAATCCATCATCGAGGTGTATTACGAGGCCACGCGGCGTGACGCGCGCATGCGCCAGTTCCTCGCGCGCGCAAAGGAGGCCGGCGTGCGCCTGATCGAGGCCGACGGCCTGCGCCTGGCCAAACTGGCCGGCAGCCATGGGCACCAGGGCGTGGCCGCGCGCGTGGAGGCCGTGGCACAGCTGCAGTCGCTCGACGACCTGCTCGACCAGCTGGAGGCCGA
>JADHED010001363.1_pt1 | contig 21097 bp, 16 predicted proteins | sample 8952041 | NCBI WGS metagenome assembly JADHED01 (sample SAMN16124423, study PRJNA663239) | bioreactor sludge metagenome | isolation source: sludge (control) | place: India:Bengaluru | collected 2018-09-08
TCCGGCGTTTGCAAAGCGGCGATGTGCCCGAATACCGGCTGGAAAAACGCTACATCCACAAGGACGGGCACGAGGTCTGGGGCGACGCCACCGTGTCGTCGATGTGGGCCTCGGGCTCTGCGCCGGGCTACCACATTGCCGTGGTGCAGGACATCACAGCCCGCAAGCGCATGGAAGAAAACCTGCGCGCCAACGAGCAACGCCTGCGCAGCATCCTGGAGCGCCTGCCCATGGGCCTGTGCCTGGTGCAGGACGACGGTCTGATCAGCTTTCGCAACGCGCGCTATGTGCAGATTTGTGGTTACACGCAGGAGGAAGTGCCCGACACCAACACCTGGTGGCAGCGCGCCTACCCCGACGCTACCGAGCGGGAGGCCATCCGCCAGCGGCTGCTGGCTACCTTGCACCAGGGCATCATCCCGCTGGCCGAATACACCATTCGCTGCGCTGACGGCAAATACAAGCCTGTGGAGATCTCCGGCTTTTTTGTCGAAGGCGGGCGCCTGATCACCATGCAGGACCTGAGCGAGCGCAAGGCTGCCGAGGAAGAGATCAACCAGCTGGCCTACTACGACCCGCTCACCCGCCTGCCCAACCGCCGCCTGCTGATGGACCGGCTGCAGCAGGCGCTGGCCGCCAGCGCGCGCCACCACCGCAGCGGCGCCTTGCTGATGCTGGACCTGGACAACTTCAAGACGGTGAACGAAACCCGCGGCCACGACCGGGGCGATGCCTTGCTGCTGCAGGTGGCGCACCGCCTGCGCAGTTGTGTGCACGAGGACGACACCGTGGCACGCCAGGGCGGCGACGAATTTGTGGTGGTGCTGGAAGACCTGGGCGACGGCCCTGAAGAGGCCGCTGCACGTGCCGAAGACGTGGGCCAGCGCATCTTGGGCATGCTGCGCGAGCCGTACCAGATCGACGGCGACGCGCACCACAGCTCGCTGAGCATGGGCGTCACCATTTACAGCGGCACACGCGAGACGGTGGATGAACTCCTCAAGCGCGCCGACCTTGCCTTGTACCAGGCCAAGAACGCGGGGCGCGACACCTTGCGCTTTTATGACCCCCAGATGCAGGCCGTGGTCAGCGCCCGCGCTACGCTGGAGCTGGACATGCGCGTGGGCCTGGCCCAGGGCCAGTTCGAGCTGTACTACCAGCCCCAGATCGACCACGGCCGCATCATCGGCGCCGAGGCCCTGCTGCGCTGGCGGCACCCGCGCGACGGCTTCATCTCGCCCGCGCATTTCATCCCGCTGGCCGAAGAAACCGGCCTGATCCTGCCGCTGGGCGAATGGGTGCTGCAGGCGGCCTGCCGCCGCCTGGCCGCGTGGGCCCAGCAGCCCGACCTGGCCACGCTGAGCCTGGCGGTCAATGTGAGTCCCCGGCAGTTCCACCAGACCGGTTTTGTGGCGCAAGTGCTTGCCGCACTGGCGGGGGCGGGGGCCGACGGCCACCAGCTCAAGCTGGAGATGACCGAAGGCCTGCTGCTGCAGGACGTGGAAGACACCATCGACAAGATGGGCCAGTTGCGAGGCTACGGCGTGGGCTTTTCGCTGGACGACTTTGGCACCGGTTATTCATCGCTCAGCTACCTCAAGCGCCTGCCGCTGGACCAGCTCAAGATCGACCAAAGCTTTGTGCGCGATGTGCTCACCGACCCCAACGACGCCGCCATTGCACGCACCGTGGTGGCGCTGGGCACCAGCCTGGGCCTGCGTGTGATCGCGGAGGGCGTGGAAACCGAGGCGCAGCGCGAGTTTCTGGAGCGCCATCACTGCCACGCATGGCAGGGCTACCTGCTCAGCCCCCCCGTGGCCGTGGCGGAGTTTGAGGCACTGGTCCGCCGCACCAATGGCGCCATGGACGGCGCCTTGGATGGCGCCTTGGATGGCGCCTTGGATGGGGGCCATTGATGACACGGGCCGTGCGCCGGGCGTGCGGGGCCAGGGAGCGGGTGCGGTGGCAACGGGGCGCCGTAGACCCTTTGCACCCGCAGGCTGGCTGCGCCACCTATGATGCGGGCGCTTGACCGCTATCGTTTCCATGTTTTTCAAGAAGTCTCCGCCGTCCGCTTCCAAACCACAGAGCCCTGCAGTCTCAGGGTTTGACGCACAACGCGAGCGCTCGGTGATTGCCGAGATGCTGCTCAAGCGCTCTGCCAAGCTGATCCTGGGGCGCAGCGAGCTGGAGATCATCCGCGGGGTGTGCCAGGCCATCGTGGATGTCACCAGCCACATCCGCCTGGCCTGGACCTGGTTCGGCCCGACCGACACGCACACCATCCGCCCGCAGGTGTACGCAGGCCCGGCGGCCGCCTATGCCGAGTCGCTGAGCGTCGAGCGCAACCTGCTCACCCGCATCGGCCCTGCCTTCACTACGCTGGAGGGCAAGTCTGCGGGTCCTTTCACGGTGTCGCAGCTCTCCCTGTTTGGCCCCTGGCGCGAGGCGGCACGCCACCACGGCATTCGCCATGTGCTGGCCTTGCCCATCACCTCCACCTTCAATGGCTACAGCGGCATCTTTGTGCTGTATGCCGACCGTCATGGCTACTTTGACGAAGTCGGCGAGAGCCTGTTTGCGGCGCTGGCCGAACTGTTCGGCTCGCTCATGACCGTGGCCGCCGAGCGCCAGGAGCTGCAGCGCGCCGCCTACCACGATGCCCTCACCGGGCTGCTCAACCGGCACGCGGTGGACGTGATCGACCGGCGCGTGTACCGGGCCTCCCTGTCCGAGCCCGCTTCGTCCATCCTGCTCATCGACGTGGACCGGTTCAAGAGCATCAATGACCGCTTTGGTCACGATGTGGGCGACAAGGTCCTGCAGGAAGTGGCCCGGGTGCTGACCGATGCGCTGCGGCGCGGCGACGAGATCATTCGCTGGGGCGGGGAGGAGTTTTTGGTCTGCCTGCCCCAGACCACACTGCCCGACGCGCTGAAGGTGGCCGAAAAGCTGCGCCGCGCGGTGGAGGGCATCACCGAGCCCGAGCAGCTCACCGTGTCCATTGGCGCGTGCGAAATCTTTACGCTGCAGCACCTGCCCCAGGCCGTGGGCCGCGCGGACGAGGCTCTGTTCAAGGCCAAGTCGGGCGGGCGTAACCAGGTGTGTGTGCTGCCTTGATAGTCGTTGCTTTTGGCTATCAATATCGATAGCAATAAAGCCATATTGCACCAGCGCATCAGGCCGATTCGGCTGGATTTTTGGTGCCAACCGGCCTGCGGGCGCCTCCAGCGGCCCTTGAGCGCCAGGGCCGGGCAGGCGGCGCGGTATCATTCCGGCCTTGCCCACACCCGGCCCTGCCGGTGTGTTGTACGCCGGGACTGCGCACCGGCGCCCTGGTTGACCGCCGCGTCCCTCCTGCATTTATTCGCCTTCTGATCCGTGCGTCTTACCTCGATCAAGCTCTCCGGCTTCAAGTCGTTCGCTGAACCCACCAATTTCATGCTGCCTGGGCAACTGGTCGGCGTGGTGGGACCGAATGGCTGCGGCAAATCCAACATCATGGACGCGGTGCGCTGGGTGCTGGGCGAGAGCAAGGCCAGCGAGCTGCGCGGCGAGAGCATGCAGGACGTGATCTTCAGCGGCACCACCACCCGCAAGCAGGCCAGCCGCGCCAGTGTGGAGCTGGTGTTCGACAACTCCGACCATCGCGCGGGCGGCCAGTGGGGCCAGTTTGGCGAAATCGCGGTGCGCCGCGTGCTCACCCGCGACGGCACCAGCAGCTACTTTCTGAACAACCAGCCCGTGCGCCGCCGCGATGTGCAGGACGTGTTTCTGGGCACGGGCCTCGGGCCCCGCGCCTACGCCATCATTGGCCAGGGCACCATCAGCCGCATCATTGAAAGCCGCCCGGAGGAACTGCGCCTGTTCCTCGAAGAGGCCGCCGGTGTTTCCAAATACAAAGAACGCCGCCGCGAGACCGAAAACCGCCTGTCGGACACGCGCGAAAACCTCACGCGGGTCGAAGACATCCTGCGCGAGCTGAATACCAACCTCGAAAAGCTCGAAAAGCAGGCCGAGGTGGCCGCCAGGTACAACACCCTGCATGCCGACGCCACGCTCAAGCAGCATCAGCTGTGGTTTTTGAAGCGGGCCGAGGCCGAAGAGCAGCAGAACAAGGTGCGCCTCGATGGCCTGCAGGCCGTGAACGACCTCGAATCGCGCATGGCCGACCTGCGCGCGGTCGAGTCCGACCTCGAAACCATCCGCCAGGCCCACTACGCCGCCGGTGACCAGGTCAACCAGGCCCAGGGCAAGCTGTATGAAGCCACGGCCGAAGTCGGCAAGCTCGAAGCCGAGATCCGCTACGTGGTCGAAGGCCGCCAGCGCGTGGAGCAGCGCCTGGTGCAACTGGCCGAGCAGATCGCCCATTGGCAGGCCCGCAAGGAAGATGCCGATGTGGAGCTGGAAAACCTGGCCGGCGCCGGCGTGGACGCTGAAGAGCGCGCCGAACTGCTCGCCGCCCAGGTCGAAGAGCAGGCCATGCAGCTGCCCGACCTGGAAGAAGCCCTGCGCCAGGCCCAGGCCCGCACGGCCGAACAGCGCAGTAGCGTGGTGCAGGTGCAGCAGCAGATTGGCGTGCTGGCCGCCGAGCAGCGCAGCTTTGACGAGCAAAGCCGCCAGCTCGACGCCCGCTTTGAACGCCTGCGCAGCGACCGCAACGCGCTGGCGGCGCCCGACGAAGCCCGCCTGACCAACCTGCGCGAGCAACTGGAAGAAGCGCAGGAAATTGCGGAAACCACCGAGGCCCGGCTGTTCGAGCTGCAGGAATCCGTGCCCCAGCTGGACGAAGACCGCCGCGCCCGCCAGCAGGCGGTGAACGCCGAAAGTGCGCGCCAGGCCGAGCTGTCGGCTCGCATGGAGGCCCTGAAGGCCCTGCAGGAAAAGGTCAAGACCGACGGCAAGCTGCGCCCCTGGCTCGCCAAGCACGGCCTCGATGGCCTGCAAGGTCTGTGGAGCCGCATCCACATCGAAAACGGCTGGGAAAACGCCCTTGAAGCCGCGCTGCGCGAGCGTCTGGCGGCGCTGGAAGTGGGCCGCCTGGACATGGTGCGCGGTTTTCTGGGCTCCGGCGGCAACGATGCGCCCCCAGCGCGCCTGGCCTTTTACAGCGCGCCTGCAGCCGGCCAACCCGAGGCGCCGTCCCAGCACCAGCGCCTGTCCGATCTGCTGCGCCTCAATGACGCGGGCCTGCGCGCCGTGCTCACCGACTGGCTGCAGGGCTGCTATACGGCCCCCACGCTGGACGAAGCCCTGGCCCGCCGCAGCCAGCTGCAACCTGGGGAGACGGTGTTTGTGCCCACGGGCCATGCCGTCAGCGCCCACAGCGTGAGCTTTTATGCGCAGGACTCCGAGCAGTCCGGCATGTTGGCCCGTGCGCAAGAGATCGAGCACCTTGAAAAGGAGCTGCGCGCGCAGGCCCTGATCGCCGAAGAATCGCGCACCGCCCTGGTCCGCGCTGAGGCCGCCTATGCCGACGCCTCGCAGCGCCTGGTGTCCGCCCGCCGCGAAGCGACCGAGGCCCAGAGCCGTGCGCACGAGCTGCAGGTCGAGACCCTGCGCCTCACGCAACTCGCCGAGCAGACCCGCGCCCGCAGCGCACAGATCGACGGCGACCTGGCCGAGGTTGAAGCCCAGTTGGCCGACCTGCAAGAGCGCCGCGTGGCCGCCGAGGCCCGCTTTGAAGAGTTGGACATGCAACTGGCCGACAGCCAGGAGCGCGAAGCCCAGCTGGGCGACAAGGTCATCGAGGCGGAGCGCAAGCTGGCCGCCTGCCGCGAGCAGCAGCGCACGCTGGAGCGTCAGGCGCAAGAGGCCACGTTCTCGCAGCGCAGCCTGGAGGCGCGCCGCGCCGAGCTCAACCGCTCCATCGAAACCGCCACCCAGCAGGCCAAGGCCCTGGCCGACGAAGAGCAGCGTGCGCGCGATGAGCTTGCCCGCCTGTCGGATGCCGCAGCGCAAGGCGGCCTGCAGGCCGCGTTGGAACTCAAAATGGAGCGCGAGAAGGCCCTGGCCGCCCAGCGCAGCGAATACGACGACCTGACCACCAAGCTGCGCGCCAGCGACGAGCGCCGCATGCAGCTGGAGCGCGCCCTCGACCCGCTGCGCCAGCGCATCACCGAATTCCAGCTCAAGGAACAGGCTGCGCGCCTGGGCCTGGAGCAGTACACCACCTTGCTGCAAGACGCCCAGGCCGACCTGGAAGCCGTGGCCCGCTCCATCGAGGAGGGCAATGTGCGAATCGGCGGCCTGCAAAGCGAAATCGACCGCCTGCACCGCGAGATCACGGCCCTGGGCGCCGTCAACCTGGCCGCGCTAGATGAGCTCAAGCTGGCCAGCGAGCGCAAGGTGTTCCTCGATGCGCAGACCGCCGACCTGACCGAGGCCATGAACACGCTGGAAGACGCGATCCGCAAGATCGACGGCGAAACGCGCCAGCTGCTCTCGGGCACCTTTGACACCGTGAACGCGCACTTTGGCCGCATGTTCCCCGAGCTGTTCGGCGGCGGCCAGGCCAAGCTCATCATCACGGGCGACGAAATTCTGGATTCGGGCGTGCAGGTGATGGCGCAGCCACCCGGCAAGAAGAATCAGACCATCCACCTGCTGTCAGGCGGCGAAAAGGCGCTGACGGCTATTGCGCTGGTGTTCGCCATCTTCCAGCTCAACCCCGCGCCGTTCTGCCTGCTGGACGAGGTGGACGCGCCGCTGGACGACGCCAACACCGAACGTTATGCCAAGCTGGTGTCCAGCATGAGCAAGGGCACGCAGTTTTTGTTCATCAGCCACAACAAGATCGCGATGGAAATGGCCGAGCAACTGATCGGCGTGACCATGCAGGAGCAGGGCGTGTCGCGCATCGTGGCCGTCGATATGGAATCGGCCCTCTCGATGGTGGACGCTTGAACCCATTCATTCAAACATGAGCACATTGCAACTGAGTCTGGCCATCATCGGTGGCCTGGTGCTGGCCCTGATCGTGGCGTACAACACCTGGACCTCGCGCCGCAACGCGCCCAAGCGCGCATTGCCCCAAGACAGTGAACATGCGGCAGAACCCGCATTGCGCCAAGAGCCCGGCTTTGATGCAGGCGCGGCCGGTGCGATGCCCCCCGGCGAGTTCCACGGCCTGGACCGAGGACCGGAGCCGTCGGAACACACCGTGGACGCGGGCGATGCCCTGCAACTGCCCGTGCCGCCGTTTTCGCCCGAGCGCCGCCCGGGGCTGGACCCGCTCATCGATGTGATCGCCTCGCTACAGCCCGAGCATGTGGTGTCCGGCGACGCGGCCCTGGCCGCGCTGCCGCCCACCCGCCGCGCAGGCAGCAAGCCCTTTGCCATCGAAGGCCTGAACGAAGCCACCCAGCAGTGGGAAACCCCGGCCCCCGGCCAACGCTACCAGTCCTTCCAGGCGGGCGTGCAACTGGCCAACCGCATGGGCGCGCTCAACGAGATCGAGTTCTCCGAGTTCGTGGTCAAGGCCCAGGCCTTTGCCGACGCCATTAACGCTGCCCCCGACTTCCCCGACATGCTGCAGGAAGTGGCCCGTGCTCGCGAGCTGGACCAGTTCGCCAGCGACCACGACGCCCAGCTCATGTTCATGCTGCGCGCCCGCCAGGCCGCCTGGAGCCCGGGCTACGTGCAGCAAAACGCCGCCCGCTTGGGCTTTGTGCCTGGCGCCATGCCCGGCCGCCTGGTGCTGCCCGCCAGCACCCAGGGCCTGCCGCCGCTACTCACGCTGGGCTACGACACCCAGGCCGCCCTGGCCGACGACCCCGACCAGTCCGCCATTCGCGACATCACTTTAAGTCTCGATGTCGCCCAGGTCCACCGCACCGAGCAACCCTTCGCCCGCCTGCGCGACGTGGCCGCCGCCCTGTGCCAGGCCATGGATGGCGTGCTGTGCGACCAGAACGGCACGCCGCTGCCCGCCATGGCCATGGACCCGATCGCTGCCGACCTGGAGCTGCTGTACGACCAGCTCGATGGGCGGGATCTGTCGGCAGGGTCGGTGCTGGCGCGGCGCCTGTTCAGCTAAAGATATGAAGCACCCCCTGAGCCGCCTTCGGCGTCTTCCCCCTCAAGGGGGACGACACCTTCGCTGCGGGGCGGCCCCGGCTCGGTGTCCCTGGCATGGACTGCGCCAGTCGTATAGGCCGCATACGGTGCACAGAGGGGTCGATCACTGAAATGACCGAGAATTTCGACCTTTTTTCGGCCCCAGCGCCCGTGGATCAAGCGCAGCCAGCTATCAAAATCAAAGCGCTGCGCGACCAGCTCAACCAGTGGGCCCACCAGTACTACGTGCTGGACGAGCCCACCGTGCCCGACGCCGAATACGACCGCGTGTTCCGCGAGCTGCAGGCGCTCGAAGCCGCGCACCCTGAACTGGTCACCCCCGATTCGCCCACGCAGCGCGTGATTGGTGCGGTGATGGAGGGCCTGGCCCCCGTGCGCCACACGGTGCCCATGCTCAGCATCCACACCGAAACCGACACCGAAGCCACGGGCGCCCAGGCGTTTGACGCGCGCGTGCGGCGCGAGCTGGGCCTGAGTGATGCCGACCCTGCCATCGAATACGTGGCAGAGCCCAAGTTCGATGGCCTGGCCATGAGCCTGCTCTACGAGAACGGCCGCCTGGTGCAGGCCGCCACACGCGGTGATGGCGAGGTGGGCGAGGACGTGACGCACAACATCCGCACCATCCGCCAGATTCCGCTGACCTTGCCCGACGGCGTGCCTTCTGTGCTCGAAGTGCGTGGCGAGGTCTACATGCGCCGGGCCGACTTCGACGCCCTCAACGAGCGCCAGCGCGAGCAGGGCGGCAAGACCTTTGTGAACCCGCGCAACGCGGCCGCAGGCGCCGTGCGCCAGCTCGACTCCAACATCACCGCCCAGCGGCCCCTGAGTTTTTTTGCCTACGGCCTGGGCGCGATCACGCCGCCTGCCGAAGGTGGGCCGGTGTTCTGCACGCACTACGAGATGCTGCAGACGCTGAAATCCTGGGGGTTTCCGGTGGCAGCGCAGGTACAAATTGCAGTGGGTGCTACTGAATTAGTAGCGTTTCACCAGCAGGTGGGTGCCAGCCGCGATGCGCTGCCGTACGACATCGACGGTGTGGTTTACAAGGTCAACTCGTTGCAGCTGCAGCGTGACTTGGGCTTCAAGACCCGCGAACCGCGCTGGGCCGTGGCGCACAAGTACCCGGCGCAGGAGATGGCCACCAAGATCGAAGGCATCGACGTGCAGGTGGGCCGCACCGGCAAGATCACGCCGGTTGCGCGCTTGGCACCGGTGTTTGTGGGCGGGGTCACCGTGACCAACGCCACGCTGCACAACTTGTTCGAGATCCGCAAGAAGGGCGTGCGCGTGGGCGACACCGTCATCGTGCGCCGTGCGGGCGATGTGATCCCTGAGGTGGTGGGTGTGATGCCCGGGCAACGGTCGGGCTATGTGCCCAACTTCCGAATGCCCACAGCTTGCCCTGTGTGCGGCAGCTACGTGGTGCGCGAAAAGGGCGAAGCCAACCACCGCTGCACGGGTGGCCTGTTCTGCGCCGCGCAGCGCAAGGAAGCCATCCTGCACTTTGCCGCGCGCCGTGCCATGGACATCGAGGGCCTGGGCGACAAGCTGGTGGATCAGCTGGTGGACGCCAACGTGATCCGCACACTGCCCGACCTGTACCGGCTGGGCCTGACCTCGCTGATTGCGCTGGAGCGCATGGCCGAAAAATCGGCCCAGAACGTGCTGGCGGCGCTCGAAAAATCCAAGCAGACCACGCTGCCGCGCTTCCTGTTTGCCCTGGGCATCCGCCACGTGGGCGAGGCCACGGCCAAGGACTTGGCGCGGCATTTCGGCACTCTCGACGCCATCATGGACGCGAGCCTGGAGCAGCTGCTGCAGGTGAACGACGTGGGCCCCGTGGTCGCGCAGGCCATCCGCACCTTTTTCGAACAGCCGCACAACCGCGAGGTGGTCGAACAACTGCGTGCCTGCGGCGTGACCTGGCCCGAGGGGCCGGTGGCCGAGCGTGCCCCGCAGATCCTGGCGGGCAAGACGGTGGTGCTGACCGGCACCTTGCCCACACTCAGCCGCGACGCGGCCAAGGACATGCTCGAAGCCGCAGGCGCCAAGGTGGCCGGCTCCGTCAGCAAAAAGACCAGCTACGTGGTGGCTGGCGAAGAGGCTGGCAGCAAGCTGGCCAAGGCCCAGGAACTGGGCGTGCCCGTGCTGGACGAAGCCGGCATGCTGGAACTGTTGTCAGGCCAGGGTGTCTGACGGAGCACGGTGCACCATGCCCGACTCTGTTTTTGCGTTTTCCTTCCCCTTTCTCCTTCCTGACCGGCCCCTGGTGGGGCGGTCCTGAAGCGACCCTTTATCTCCCGGCGATTCATTGATGCACAAGTGGCTGCTTTCTTTCCGGGCGCGCATGGCGGGCCTGTTGGCCTGGGTTCCCCGGCCCGTGCGGCGCCTGCTGCTGTGGACGGTGGTGGCGGTGCCCGCTGCGCTGCTGGTGTTCACCCTGGCGCTCGTGCCTTTCACCCCCGGTATCAGCGACATCCGCAAGGCCAAGAGCGAGCTGCCGGCGCAGCTCATGTCGGCCGACGGCAAGCTGCTGGCCGAATACCGCTGGGCCAACCGCGAGTGGGTGGAGTTGAACCAGATCTCGCCCAACGTGATTGATGCGCTGATAGCGACCGAGGACCACCGCTTTTACCAGCACTTCGGGCTGGACTGGCGGCGCACGGCCTCGTCCGTGGTGTTGACGCTGCGTGGCGACCCGCAGGGCGGCTCCACCATCACCCAGCAGCTGGCGCGCAACCTGTTCCCGGAGGAAATTGGCCGCTCGCGCACCCTCACGCGCAAGCTCAAGGAAGCGATCACCGCGCTCAAGATCGAGGCGTCTTACTCCAAGGACGAAATCCTGGAGACTTACCTCAACACCGTGCCGTTTCTCTACAACGCCTACGGCATCGAGATGGCCGCGCGCACCTACTTTGACAAGTCGGCCGACAAGCTCAACGTGCTGGAAAGCGCGACGCTGATCGGCATGCTCAAGGGCACGGCCTACTACAACCCGGTGCTCAACCCCGAGCGCGCACAGGCCCGCCGCAACACGGTGCTGTCGCAGATGGTCAAGCGCGGCAAGCTCGACGCCAAGCAGTTCGAGACCCTGCAAAAGCGCCCGCTGCGCATCAACTTTGAACGCCAGACCGAGGTCATGGGCCCGGCGCCACACTTTGCGATCCAGCTGCGCAAGCAGCTCATCGACTGGGCCGACAGCAAGGGCTACAGCCTGTATTCGGACGGCCTGGTGATCCGCACCACCATCGACTCGCGCCTGCAGGCCTATGCCAACCAGGCGGTGGCACGGCAGGGCCGCCAATTGCAAGGCGTGGCGGACACGGCCTGGTCGCAGCGCAACGGCTGGGGCCCCAAGAACGAGCTGGTGCAGACCCTGGTGCGCGAGAGCGCCGAGTACCGCGCGGCCGTGGACAAGGGCGACACTCCCGACGACGCGCTGAAAGCGCTGCTGGACGACGCCGCCTTCATGGCCAAGCTGCGCGCCGAAAAGACGCGCGTGCAGGCGGGCTTTCTGGCGCAAGACCCCGTCACCGGCCATGTGCTGGCCTGGGTGGGCAGCCGCGACTTTGCGCAAGACCCGTTCGACCACGTGCAGGCAGCGCGCCGCCAGCCGGGCTCGACCTTCAAGCCGTTTGTGTATGGCGCGGCGTTTGCCAATGGAGCAACGCCCGAAGACACCCTGATGGATACCGCCGTCGAAATCCCGCTGGGCGGAGGCCGCGTCTGGCGCCCCACCGATGGTGGCCCGCCCAGCGACCAGCCCATGACACTGGCCGATGGCCTGGCGTTCTCCAAGAACACCATCACCACGCAGGTCATGCAGCAGGTGGGCCCGGCCCGCGTGGCCGAAGTGGCGCGCGCCCTGGGTGTGCGGCAGTCCAAGCTGGAAGAGGTGCCGTCCCTGGCCCTGGGCACGAGCCCGGTCACACTCAAGGAAATGATCTCGGCCTACAGCAGCATCGTGAACCTGGGGCGCTATGTGGAGCCCGTGCTCATCACCAGCATCGAAGACCGCAATGGCAAGGTGCTGGAGACCTTTGCCAAGCCCGTGCCTGAGGAGGTCTTCCAGCCCCGGGCAGCGCAGACCCTGCGCAACACCATGCGCGGTGCCGTGGACCGGGGCACGGCCACCGCCATCCGTACGCGCTATGGCATCCAGGCCGACGTGGCGGGCAAGACCGGCACCACGCAAGACAACACCGATGGCTGGTTCATCCTGATGCATACCCGCGTGGTGGCGGGTGCCTGGGCCGGATTCAACGACGGGCGCATCACGCTGCGCAGCGACTACTGGGGGCAGGGCGCGCGCAGTGCATTGCCCATGGTGGGCGAGTTCATGCAGCAGGCCATTCGCAACAAGGTGATCGACGGCAACGACCGGTTTGTGGACGAGTTCGACACCAGCCCACCGCCACCGCCCGATAGCTCGCTGAGCACCATGCGCGACTGGATTCGTGGTCTATTCCGCACCGACCCGCAGCAGCCCCCGGTGCCCGGCATGCCGCCCCGGCCTGCGGGAGCGGGCGGTTTGCCGCCGGTCACGATCGACCCACCGGGTTCTGTGTCTCCACCGGTGCCCCCAGAGGAGCGGGTGGGGGGCGAATGAGTGGGCGCGGCGCGGGGTTTGCGCGCCGCCGGATGATGCTCGGCGACGAGGATCGTGTCAGTCCACCACGCCCGGCCACACGATGGCCTGGGCCACGATCACGGTCTGCCCGTTGAAGGTGGCCGCCGGAGAGCCATACAGGCGATAGCCCACCGCCGACGCGTCGCTCACGCGGCGGCAGAAGCTGGCGTCGTCGGGACCGGTGAGCAGGCGGTAAGCGGGCAGGCCATCGGGTGGCGTGCTGGCCTGCGGGGTAGATGCAGGCGATGCGGTGGAGGTGGCAACCGTCATGGCGGCGCCTATTCGATGTCGATGAAGTGCATGCCCATGGTGCCTGCCTTGCGGTCGGCAAAGTAGCACTCCAGCGTTTCCTTGACGGTGCGGAACGCCAGCTCGTCCCAGGGCACCTCGTCCTCGGTGAACAGCCGCGCCTCGATGGTTTCATAGCCTGGGTTGAACTGGTCGCTCAGCAGCGTAGCGCGGTAGAACAGGTGCACCTGGCCCACGCGGCGCACGTTCAGCAGGCTGAAGAGGGGGCCGATCTCGATCTGCGCGCCAGCCTCTTCGTCGGTCTCACGCGCCGCCCCTTGGGCCGTGGTTTCGTCCAGCTCCATGAAGCCTGCGGGCAGCGTCCACTTGCCCCACCGGGGTTCGATATTGCGTTTGCACAGCAGGATGCGACCATCGGGCAGCGCGGGCACCGTGCCCACCACATTGAGCGGGTTCTCGTAGTGCACCGTGTTGCAGGCGGGGCACACTGCGCGTTGCTTGGTGTCGCCGTCGTCCGGCAGGCGGTACACCACGGCGGTGCCACAGGCGCGGCAATGTTTGATGGGGCTGCGGTAGGTCATGCAGGGATTTGAGGGCCAGAGTGGCTGGTGGCGCTAGTGAAACATGTGCTACCAGCTATGAAAATTGTAGCGTTTTCGGCGTTCGCCTGGCCGGGCAATAGGGCTGCCCGGTGGTCTTCAGACCACGGTCAGGCGCAAAGGCGTGAGGCCGCCCACACCGCCTTCAAGCGTATCGCCACGCACCACGGCGCCCACGCCTTCGGGGGTGCCGGTGTAGATGAGGTCGCCGGGCTGCAGCTCCCACGCGGCCGACAGGTGCTCGATGGTCTCGGCAATGTTCCAGATCAGCTGGGTCACGGTACTGCGCTGGCGGTCGGCGCCGTTGACCTGCAGCCAGATGGGCGCGTTGGCCACATCACCTGCCTGCGCTGCCGGGGTGATGGGGCCGATGGGCGCGCTGGCGTCAAAGCCCTTGCCGATGCACCAGGGGCGGCCCTGTTTCTTCATGTCGTTCTGCAGGTCGCGGCGGGTCATGTCGAGGCCCACGGCGTAGCCGTAAATGTGGCTGAAAGCGTCGGCAGCCTGGATGTTCTTGCCGCCCTTGCCAATGGCCACCACCAGCTCGATCTCGTGGTGCAGGTTGGCCGTGAGGCTGGGGTGGGGCAGCTGCCCGGTTTCGCCTGCGTTGACGACCACGATGGCATCCGCAGGCTTGAGGAAGAAGAAGGGTGGCTCGCGGCCGGTGAAGCCCATCTCCTTGGCGTGTTCTTCGTAGTTGCGGCCCACGCAGTAAATACGGTGTACCGGAAACCGTTCGCCGCTGCCCACCACGGGCACGCTGACCACGGGGGCTGGAGGAAACACGTAGCTCATGTCTGCCTTTCAATGGTTTTGGGAAAGCTGTCAAAAAACCGGGCGCAGTACCGTGCGCGCCGCAGTGTGGCAGTGTGCCATGGGCGCAGGCCCTCTGCTGGGGGGCGCTACACTCGCGCTCATGGCAAAGAGCTTCGATTTCCACAACACGCCGGGCCACCTGGTGCGCCGCGCCCACCAGCGGACCGTGGCACTTTTCATGGAAGAGACGGCCGGATTTGACGTGACGCCGGTGCAGTTCGCCATCCTGCACGAACTGCTGGCCCAGCCGGGCGAAGACCAGGTGACCCTGGCCGCCCGCGTGGCGTTCGATGCGGCCACGTCTGGCTCGGTGATCGGGCGGCTGGAAAAGCGCGGCTGGATCCGCCGCGAACCCGACACCCGCGACCGCCGCCGCAAGCTGCTGTGGATCACCCCCGAAGGCGAAGTGGCAGCCCTGCAGATGCGCGACGCCGCCCAACGCGTGCAGGAACGCCTCACGACACCGCTCACCGCCCAGGAAAGCGCCGACCTCATGGTGCTGCTCTCCAAAGTCGTCTACAACCACCAGGACCCGGCGGGCACATCGGGCGCCTGACGGATATGCCCTTGGTCGCCGGGCGCACTCTTTCTCTGGCCTGTCGGCGCCATGCCGCACAGGCTTCATTCCTTGTTTGATCGACCCCAGGCACCGCTCCGCCATGCAGCTGTACAACTACTTCCGCTCCTCCGCCTCGTTCCGCGTGCGCATCGCGCTGCAGCTCAAGGGCCTGCCGTACGACTACATGCCCGTGCATCTGGTCAAGGGCGAGCACAAGGCACCCGATTACGCGGGCCGCATCGGGGACGCGCTGGTGCCCACCCTGGTGACCGATGGCGGCACGGCGCTGTCGCAGTCCATGGCCATCATCGAATACTTGGACGAAACCCACCCCACGCCCGCCTTGCTGCCCGCCACACCGTTGGCTCGTGCCCGGGTGCGCGCACTGGCGCAGATGGTGGCGTGCGAAATCCACCCCATCAACAACCTGCGTGTGCTCAAGTACCTGGTGCATGAACTGAAGGTGGACGAGGATGCCAAGAACGCTTGGTACCACCACTGGGTTCGCAGCGGGTTGGAGGCATTCGAGCGGCAACTTGACCTGCTGGCGCAAGAGCGCGCTGCGCAGGGCATGGCGCCCTCGGTGCTGTGCTGGGGCGACACGCCCACGCTGGCCGACTGCTGCCTGGTGCCGCAGATCTTCAATGCCCAGCGCTTCAAGGTCAGCCTGGATGGCCTGCCGCGCACCATGGGCGCGTTTGAGGCTTGCATGGCACTGCCTGCGTTCCAGCAGGCGCAGCCCTCGGCCTGCCCGGACAACGAGGCGTGACGGCTGTGGCATCGTCGGTACAAGGCCAGCACGCAGACTGGCTGGTGCCCGACTGGCCTGCACCGCCCGGTGTGCATGCGCTGTGCACCACGCGAGCGGGTGGGGTGAGCCACGCACCGTACGACCACTTGAACCTGGGCGCCCATGTGGGCGACGATCCGCAGGCGGTGGCCGCCAACCGGCAGATCGTTCAATCCGCCTTGCAAGCCACGACCCCGGGCACGCGTGCAGTATTCTTGAGTCAGGTGCATGGCGATGGCGTGGCGCTGCTCGATGCGGGCACGCCCGACGGGACAGAGGCCGACGCCTGCGTGGCCAGTGCACCCGGCGCCGTCTGCACCATCATGGTGGCCGACTGCTTGCCCGTGTTGCTGGCGCACCGCTCAGGCCTGGTGGTGGCTGCGGCCCACGCCGGCTGGCGCGGACTGGCCGGGCACGCAGGGCAGGGCGTGCTGGAATCGGTTTTCAAGCATTTTTGCCATGAAGCGCTAGTGCGTCATGCCTCGGTAGCTATCAAAAACGGAGCGTTGGCGCCAGCCTCTCTGGTCACTTCAGAGCTTGCTGCCCACACGCTGGCCTGGTTGGGCCCCTGCATCGGCCCCACGGCTTTCGAGGTCGGGGCGGAGGTGCGTGCAGCGTGGCCCCTGCATCGGCCCCACGGCTTTCGAGGTCGGGGCGGAGGTGCGTGCAGCGTTCTGCGACGCCTCGGGTGCCCTGGGCCCTGCAGCTGCTCAGTGTTTTGTGGCGCGGCCCGATGCACCGGGCAAGTACCTGTGCGATCTGGCAGGGCTGGCCCGCTTGCGTCTGCAAGCCATGGGCATCACTGCCATCTACGGCAATGACAGCACCGCACCGTGGTGTACCGTCACGCAGGCCTCACGGTTCTTTTCGCACCGCCGCGACAGCGTTGCCCTCGGCGGTAGCGGGCGTTTTGCCGCCTGCATCTGGCGCGGCTGACGCTGCGGGTTCGGCGCCCGTATCGGCCATGCGGGCTGCGGCCTGTTCTGCGTCATACGCGGCCTGTTCGGCCGCCTCCCGCGCCTTGATCTTGCGCTTGCGCGACGGCGTGCCCAGGATGTAGACCAGAATGCCCATGGGCAGCAGGCCATACAACGCGAACGTGATGATGGCGCCCAGCACAGTGCCCTGTGGGCTGGTGGCTTCGGCCACCGCCATCATGAGGGTCACGTAGGTCCAGGCGATGACGATGAGGTACATTGGTTTGTGTGCACTGAAAGCGTTGAATTCGTTGCCATGCCCCATGGGATCGGCAACAATGAACCCGCGAAACAAAAATCAGGCCCCAGCCGCTGCGAGCGACCAACCATTGAGGAATGAGCATGACTTCTGAATCACCCTGGGCCGTGAGCGCCCAGCAGTTCCAGCAGATTTTCGGGCAAAGCTGGTCGCAGGCGCTGCAATCGTTTCAGAAACTGGACCTGGGCGCGCAGGTACCTCCGGCAGCGCCGCTGAAGCTGTCGCAAACCAAGCTCCAGGCGCTGCAGCAGCAATACCTCCAAGAAGCCCAGGCCCTTTGGGCACAGGGCCTGCAGGGCACTCCCGAGATCAAGGACAAGCGCTTTGCGGGCGAGGGCTGGGCCAGCAACCCCGTGGCGGCGTTTTCTGCCGCCGCCTACCTGCTCAACGCCCGCACGCTGATGGGCTTGGCCGAGGCGGTAGAGGCCGACGAGAAGACCAAGGCCCGCATCCGATTTGGCGTGGAGCAGTGGATGGCCGCCATGGCACCCAGCAACTTCCTCGCCTTCAATGCCGAAGCGCAGAAGAAAGCCATCGAAACCAAGGGCGAGAGCATTGCCAAGGGCATGCAGAACCTGCTGCACGACATCACGCAGGGCCATGTGTCGATGACCGACGAAAGCCTGTTCGAGGTGGGCCGCAATGTGGCCACCACCGAAGGCGCGGTGGTGTACGAGAACGAGCTGTTTCAGTTGCTCGAATACAAGCCCATCACGGCCAAGGTGTACGAGCGGCCGTTTTTGCTGGTGCCGCCCTGCATCAACAAGTTTTACATCCTCGACCTGCAGCCCGAGAACTCGCTGATCCGCTACGCCGTCGAGCAAGGCCACCGTACCTTTGTGGTGAGCTGGCGCAACCCTGATGACAGCCTGGCCCACAAGACCTGGGACGACTACGTGGAAGATGGCGCCATGGCCGCCATTGATGTGGTGCAGAACATCACCGGTGCCGAGCAGATCAACGCTCTGGGTTTTTGCGTGGGGGGCACCATCCTTAGCAACGCGCTGGCTGTGCTGGCTGCGCGTGGCGATGAGCCCGTGGCCAGTGCCACCTTCCTCACCACGCTGATTGACTTCACCGACACGGGCATTCTGGACGTGTTCATTGATGAAGCCTTCGTCAAGTTCCGTGAGATGCAGATGGGCCAAGGCGGGCTGATGAAGGGGCAGGACCTGGCGTCCACCTTCAGCTTCTTGCGGCCCAACGATCTGGTCTGGAACTACGTGGTGGGCAACTACCTCAAGGGCGAAACGCCGCCGCCGTTTGACCTGCTGTACTGGAACAGCGACAGCACCAACCTGCCCGGCCCGTTCTACGCCTGGTACCTGCGCAATTTCTATCTGGAGAACAACCTGGTCAAACCAGGCAAGCTCACGGTGTGCGGCGAAAAGCTGGACCTGGGCAATCTCGATTTGCCGGTCTACATCTACGGCTCGCGCGAAGACCACATCGTGCCGGCCACGGCCGCTTATGCATCCACCCAGGTGCTGCCAGGCAAGAAGCGTTTTGTGATGGGCGCGTCAGGCCACATCGCGGGCGTGATCAACCCACCCGCCAAGGGCAAGCGCAGCCACTGGACCCGCGCCGACGGCAAGTTCCCCGGCACGCTCGACCAGTGGCTGGAAGGCGCTACCGAGCACCCCGGCAGCTGGTGGACCGACTGGTCAGGCTGGCTCAAGAGCCATGCGGGCAAACAGATTGCAGCGCCCAAGGCCTATGGCAAAGGCACCAAATTCAAGGCCATCGAGCCCGCGCCCGGCCGCTACGTCAAGCAGAAAGCCTGATACGCAAAAGTCCTGACTTTTTGTCGCTGCGAGAATCACTGAACCACCACTCACTACTACAAGGACATTCCATGGAAGACATCGTCATCGTTTCGGCCACTCGCACCGCTGTGGGCAAGTTTGGTGGCTCGCTGGCCAAAACGCCTGCGGCCGACCTCGGCGCCATCGTGATTCGCGAAGCCATTGCCCGCGCAGGCCTTTCGTCCGACCAGATCGGCGAAGTCATCATGGGCCAGGTGCTGGCAGCGGGCGTGGGGCAGAACCCGGCGCGCCAGGCTTCGATGAAAGCGGGCGTGGCCAAGGAAACTCCCGCGCTCACCATCAATGCGGTGTGCGGCTCCGGCCTCAAGGCCGTGATGCTGGCGGCCCAGGCCGTGGCCTGGGGCGACAGCGAGATCGTCGTGGCCGGCGGCCAGGAAAGCATGAGCCTGGCACCCCATGTGTTGCCTAACTCGCGCGACGGCCAGCGCATGGGCGACTGGAAGCTGGTCGACACCATGATCGTGGACGGCCTGTGGGACGTGTACAACCAGTACCACATGGGCATCACGGCCGAAAACGTGGCCAGGCAATACGGCATCACCCGCGACATGCAAGACGCACTGGCTCTGGCCAGCCAGCAAAAGGCCGCTGCAGCCCAAGATGCCGGCAAGTTTGTCGATGAAATCGTCGGCGTGAGCCTGGCGCAAAAGAAGGGCGACCCCATCCTCTTCAACACCGACGAATACCTCAACCGCAAGACCAATGCCGAAGCCCTGGCTGGCCTGCGCCCCGCTTTCGACAAGGCGGGCAGCGTGACGGCGGGCAATGCATCGGGCCTGAACGATGGCGCCGCCGCCGTGGTGGTGATGAGCGCCAAGAAGGCAGCGGCCCTCGGTCTCAAGCCCCTGGCCCGCATTGCCACGTTCGGCACCAGCGGCCTGGACCCCGCCACCATGGGCATGGGCCCCGTGCCCGCGTCGCGCAAGGCCCTGCAGCGTGCTGGCTGGAACGCAGCCGATGTGGACCTGTTCGAGCTGAACGAAGCCTTCGCCGCTCAGGCCTGCGCGGTGAACAAGGAGCTGGCTATTGACCCTGCCAAGGTCAATGTGAACGGTGGCGCCATTGCCATCGGCCACCCCATTGGCGCGTCGGGTTGCCGCATCCTGGTGACGCTGCTGCACGAAATGCAGCGCCGCGATGCGAAGAAGGGCTTGGCTGCACTGTGTATTGGTGGCGGCATGGGCGTGTCGCTGGCGGTGGAGCGCTAAGCGTCAGCCTCAGCTTGGGATAGTTGGGTAGTGCCAACGATGTATCGATCGAAGGTGCTACCCACCCCCCTCAAAGGGCCGCATGGACATGCGGCCTTTTTCGTTGTCTCTAGCAGCCAATTACAGAGACAGAGGGTGTTACATCGCGTCTGAGAGAGCTCTCTCTGAATCACCACCCTCTGATTCCAGACTCGCGCGCGCCTCGGGAAACGCTGTCCCTGCACCGGCACCATCAGACCGCAAGTTTGTAATGATGCGTTACCATGTTTGCCCAACCCTTCGAACCCGTGGGCTGCCAATCCTGTCGAGACTAGACGCAGCTTCCGTTCGACTTCACGATGGCGTTCCAGCCCATCATGGATCTGGAGTTGGATCGTCCGTCCGCCTACGAAGCGCTGGTGCGCGGCGTGGATGGCGAGTCGGCCGGGGCTGTGCTGTCGTGGGTGGATGACACCAACCGCTAACGGTTTGACCAGGCCTGCCGCGTCAAGGCGATTGAACTAGCGTCGCGCCTCGGGCTGGCGAGCTTGCCAGACTGTCGATTGAGCATCAATTTTCTGCCCAATGCGGTGTACCGACCCGAGACCCGCATCCGCGCCACCATGGAAGCGGCTGAGGAGTTTGACTTTCCGCACAGCCGCATCATGTTTGAAGTGACCGAAGGCGAGCAGGTCACCAGCGGCGCCCACCTCAAGTCCATCTTCAATGAATACCGGCGTCAGGGCCTCATCACGTCCATCGACGACTTTGGTGCGGGCTATGCGGGGCTGAACATGCTGGTTCAATTCCAGCCCCATGTGCTCAAGATCGACATGGAACTGATTCGCAACATCGACCAGGACCCGGTGCGTCAGGCGATTGTGTGCGGCATCGTGCTGGTATGCCAGCGTTTATCCGTCGACATCGTGGCCGAGGGCATTGAGACCTCGGCAGAGTCGGCCTACCTGAGATCGCTGGGGGTCCGCTACCCGCAAGGCTATCTGTTCGCCAAACCGGGGGCGGAGTTCTTGCCGCTGGCGCCACGGCACGCCTAGTTCCTAGCGGCCCCTCTTAGAACCTGTTCAAAATCTTTTCCCGATGAGGTACTGATAGCAGGCTGACT
>JADHED010001368.1_pt1 | contig 21094 bp, 19 predicted proteins | sample 8952041 | NCBI WGS metagenome assembly JADHED01 (sample SAMN16124423, study PRJNA663239) | bioreactor sludge metagenome | isolation source: sludge (control) | place: India:Bengaluru | collected 2018-09-08
TTCATGCGGGTTCCAGCCGGTCACCCCCCGTTTCCGTGTCAAACGCGGGTCTGAGCTCTCCGGCCCGGGCGCCGGGCCCCCTGTCCGGCCCCTACCACCCGGGGCCTCCCGGATCCGACCGGGAGGCCCCACTCGTTTCCCGAGCCGATTCCCTCTTTCCGTCAAAGGACCGCGCCCTTCGCCGGATATGCGGTTGAGCGGAGATGGACCGCGCGCCCGGTCTCGTGAGGCTCGGCGGCGCCGGGCGGAGGCCCGCGCGTCCGGAACTCGAGGCGCGCCCTCTCTCCTTCAGGGCGGTGAACCTTGAACGGGACGGAGGACGGTCCGGTGTGCGTGAGGCCCGCCCTCGCGAGGCGGTTGGTCCCCTACGCCCTCGAGGTCCTCGATCCCGCCGCGGCGCAGGAGGTCGAGGTGCACCTCCTCGAATGCGAGGCCTGCTATCAGAGGCTCGTGTCCATCGACAAGGCCAGCGGGCTTCTCCGCGACTACCTCGACCACCCGGATCCCGGCCTCCCGGCCATCGCCTGGGCCCGGCCGAAGGCCGCACCCGGCCCCGTCCGCTCCCGGCTCCGTTTCGCCCTCGCCATTTTCGCCGGGTTGCTCGCGGGACTGGTCGCCGGGTTCGCCCTCTGGTCCTGAGGAGCGCCCGGACGCCGGCCGCCGGCCGCGGAGTCCGACTGCCACATCTTCAGATTCAGCGCCGGTTCGAGTAGAACTCGGACCCGTGAGATCAAGGGGAGGGTGTCCGTAGGGGAGCCCTCCGCATGGCCGGCGAATGTGCGAGCCCCGATCTGGCAAGCCTTCTGACCCGGTATGAGCTCGGTCTCCTCGGCGAAGAAGATTGCAGCCTCGTCGAGCAGCACCTGCTCGCGTGCGACACCTGCTTCGCGCAGCTCCAGCGTGACAGCGAAGTCATGGCCCGCTTCCTGAAGGAGCTCCGTCCGCCCGCCGGGGGCGACGACCCCGCGCCCTGACCGTGCGTTGCCGATCGCCCGTCTGCCGACCGGAGCGTCCGCGGGCCGCCGCCGCGCGTCAGGGCAAGGCGGTCGCGCCGCAGGACTTCGCCCGGGGCTCGCGGGGCCGGGGGATGCCGTCCTCCCCGGGGGAGAGCCGCGGATCGAGGCCGTAGAGGCCGTCCTCCTCCTTCGCCGGCAGGTCCGGGCGGCTCTCGCCGGGGCGGTCCTCGCAGAACCACAGGTTCGCCGCGAAGGTGAACGTCCCGGGCTCCGTGTTCGGGCCCACGTTGGCGACCACGCCCACCTCGGACCGGCGGAACACCACGATGTTGCGCTCGAAGCGGCCGTTCCGGCAGGGGGCGAACCCGGGTTCCGTCGTCTCCTGGAGGATGCGGAGCACCCACTTGCCCGGGTGAAGGAACGTGTTGTACCGGACGACGGCGCCGTCCACGCCGACGAAGGCCACCGGGGCCTGGCTTCCGGAGAAGACGCAGCCCTCGACGGTGATGTCCCTCGCCTCGTGCTTCGCGCCCGGGGGGCGGAAGTAGGCGAGGCCGGTGGAGCCGCCGATGTTCACCGCCCGGCTCCCGGCGTCCGTGAACGCGCAGCGCCGGATCGTGATCCCGCTCGACCCGCCCTTCGTCTGTGGCCCGGTGGCCTGCGAGAACCCAGGCTTCCCCGCGAACCGGCAACCCTCGACGAGCCCCCGGTGGCAGCCGACCATGTCCACGGCCTGTCCGCCCCAGCCGGTCACGACGCAGTCGCGGACGACGAAGTCCTCGATCCCCGAGAGCTTGATGCCGTCGCAGTTCCCCCGCGGGCCGGTGTCGGACACGGTGAGGCGCTCGAGCACGATGTGGTGGGAAGGCGTCTCGGGCGTGCCGCCGTCGTCGATGTTGATCCCGTTGCCCGTCTGCCCCTTCGCGGCGATGTTCGCCAGGCGGAGATGCTCGCAGTCCGAGAGCTGGATCGCGACCCCGCCGCCCTCGAAGACGGGCGGGTCCGCGGGGTCCTCGCCCTCGATGACGATGGGGCGCTTCTCCGTGCCGCGCAGGCCCGAGGCGGACAGCCCCGGCGTGTAGCGGCCGGGGGCGATCCGGATGACCGTGCCCGCCTCCGCCCGCCGGAGCGCCGCGCGCAGGGAGGCGTCATCGGCGACCCGGACCGGCGCGGCGGCCGCGGCGCCCGCCGGGAACGCGAGGAGCAGCGCGACCGCCGCTGCCCGCAAGCCGGCCGCCACGTTACGGACGGTCCTTCGTGGTCCCGGCGGCCCGGTAGCCGATCTTGAAGCGCGCGTCCCAGGTGTCCTCGGGCGCGTCCTTCTTCTTGCTCCGGCGAAGCGTCATCTCGATGATCCGCGCCTTCGGGCTGCTCGTCTCCACTCCGTGCGCGAAGAGCGCCGCCTGCTTGCGCGTGATGTCCGAGACCTCGAGGTCCCAGGAGTACTCCGTGTACTTGTCCCGCCGGTTCACCGAGTCCTTCTGGGGGCCCACGGCGACCTGCTTCGGGTCGATCCCCACGCTCTGGTAGATGTTCCCGAAGAACCGCTCCGGGGAGGTGAGGAGCGTCGTCTCCCCCGAATCGCCGATCAGCTTCAGGTACTCCTGGATCTGCAGCGCCGTCGTCGTCATCTTCGGGGCCATCGCCTTGGCCCGCGCGAGGCCCAGCCGGTCCACGTCCGAGAGCTTCCCCGCCGTGATGAGGATGAACACGCCGAGGGCCACGTCGAGGACGAGCATGACGACGATGAACGCCTTCACCGCGTCCACCTCGCCGCGCGGGGCGGACCCCTCCTTCTCCTTCTTCGCCTTCTGCTTCGCGGGCTTCTTCTCGTCGGCCATGGCTACTCCCCCTTCTCCGCCACGGTGGGCTTCAGGTCCGCCGTGAGGCCGAACCGGGTCCGGTCCTCCGCGTCCACCTCGGTCGTGTCGCGCGCGATCTTCTCCTCGATGTAGTCGATCTTGTTCAGCTCCTGCACGAGGGTGTCGATGTTGTCGCGCTTGCCGATCTTCCCCTCGATGCCCACGTTCTTCTGCGTGACGCGGATCTCGTCGATCCACAGGTAGCCGAGCGACTCGCGGAGCCGCGGCTCGGAGAGCCGCGTGAAGACGTCGCGCCAGATGGCGAGGGCGCTGCGGATGGGGGGCACGCCCTGCACGTTGAAGCCCATCTCGCTCGTGATGTGCCGCTCCATCTTCTTGATCTGGGAGTCCCACGCGGAGAGCCGGGCGAACGGCTCCGAGGGCTCCGGACCGAGGTCCTTCGCGTTGTCCTTCAGGATCTCCCGGTACTTGTCGCGCGTGGGCTGGACGTAGCTCTCCTGCAGCCGCGCCGCCACCTGGGCGAACTCGGAGTTGCTGGTCCGCAGGCGGTTCTGCGTGTGGAGCCACAGGAGGAACAGGAAGATGAAGATCAGCGAGACGGTGGAGGCGAGGGCGACCTTGATGAGGTCGAACTTCCGCGTGTACCGCAGGTCGTCCCGCCGGAACTCCACCAGCGGGCCCTCGATCCCCAGCAGGCGCAGCGCGCAGCCGAGGGCGACGCCGATGGAGGCGTTCGCCACGTCGTAGTCCGCGGCGGGAACTGCCGTCGAGTCCTCGGGGAGGAGCCGCAGGCGCACCACCGGTTTGCGGAACCGCTCCTCGAGCCGCTCCCGTAGGCCGGGCGCGAGGCTGGCCGCACCGGTGAGGAACACGGTCGTCACCGTCGCCTCGAGCGGCCAGGAGGCCAGTGTCCGGGTCACCTCGCGGTGGATGCGCACGACGAAGTCATCCTGACGGTCCACCACCACGGCGCTGGTGAGGGAGGCGAGCGTCTTCTCCCCCTCCGGCCCGTCCTCGAGCGCGAGGTCGGAGGCGGGGACCATGAGGTCGCCCTCGCGCGGCGAGCCGTCCCCCTCCTGCGCCTTCGCGCGCGCGGTGTCGGTGTCCACGGCGAGGTCGCGCGACAGGGCCCGGGCCAGCGCCTCCGCGCCCTGGCGGACCGCGCGGCAGGCCCTGAGCGCCCCGTTCATGACGAAGAGGACGTTCGTAGCCGAGGCGCCCATGTCGAGCACCACGGCGTTGGGGTGCTCGGAGAACGCCCCCGAGGCGTGCGCGGCGTTGAACAGCGCGACCATGTCGAGGTCGATGTGCATGGGGTCGACGCCGCACTTCTGGAGCACCGTGAGGCGTTCGCGCACCGCCTGCTTCGGGGCGGCGAAGATGAGGACCTTCGCCTGCTCCTTGACCTCCCCGATCTTCAGGAAGTCGATGACCACGTCCTCGATGGCGTAGTTGTGCAGGTGGGCTTCCGCTTCGAAGCGGATGACGCGGCGGATCTGGTCCTCCTCCCGGAAGGGGACCAGGATCTCCCGCATCACCACGGTCCGCGAACCGAGGGCGGCCACGAAGCCGTCCCGGCGCGCGCGCGCCTCCCGGAGCAGCTCGGCGACGACCTCACCGACCTGCTCCGGCGTGGAGCCGGGCGGAACGGGCCGGCTCACGAACCGGGTCACCCGGTGCTTCCTGGCCGAGCCCTCGACCTCGACGATCTTCGCCGAGTGCGATCCGAGGTCGAACCCCAGTGCCTTGCCCATGCGCCGTCCTTTCGGAGGTCAGCGGGACTTCGCCGCGTCGAGGATCGCGCGGATCTCCCGTTCGGCCGCCTCGTTGATACCCTCGATCTGGTCCTTCAGGAGGGACATGACCTTGTCCTTCAGGGCCAGTATCCGCCGGTCCCGTTCGTCGAGGACGCTCCGCGCGCGATCGAGGTCCTCCGCGCGGGTCACGCCCTCCCTGCGGAGCGCCTCGAGGTACGCGTCGGTGAACGTCCGCTCGCGGACGGGGGGCGCCGAGCGGGAGTGCAGCAGGTAGCCCGTGCTGCCTCCCGACAGGAAGGTAACCACCAGAGCCGCCGTGATCCAACCCTTCATCGGTCCACCTCCGCGGGACGGACGACTTCGATGTCCCGCACGATCTCGTCCATGATCCGCTCCACGGCGGCGTCCGCGGTCAGGGCGGCCGGGGAAACGGGGGCGGCGGGCGTGTGCAGCACGATGGCCGCCGTCGTGGCGGCGAAGAGGACGCCGGCCGCCACGGCCGCGGCGCGCAGGAGGGGGAGGAGGGGGGCCAGCCGGGCCGCCGGCGCGGTGAGCCGGACCCGGACGCGCTCGGCGAGGCCCTCCGGGGCCGCGGGGCGGGGCAGGGCCGCGAGATGGGCCCTGGTCTCGCGGACGGCCCGCTCCGCGCGGGCGCAGTCCGGGCAGGCCGCGAGGTGAGCGTCCACCGCCTCGCGGGGCAGGGCCGCGGCCTCCCCGTCGAGGATCGCGAAGAGCGATCTCCGCACGTCCCGGCAGTCCATTCCGGCCTCCCTCACAGGTACGGCGCCAAGAGGTCCTTCAGCTTCTCGCGGGCCCGGAACAGCCTCGACTCCACGGTACCCTTCCGGATCCGCAGCACCCGTCCGATCTCCTCGTAGGAGAGTCCTTCGAAGTCCCGCAGGATGATCATCGCCCGGAACTTCTCGGGCATGGCCGAGAGCGCCTCGTCGATCCGCACCGACAGCTCCCGCCCGTAGGCGAGCCGGTCCGGCCGCGGCCCGCGGTCGGGGACCGCCTCCGGACCGAGGGGGCCGTCCTCGAGGGCGAGGGCCCGCCGCCGCGACCAGCGCTTGCGCCAGTCGGAGGCGGCGTTCACCGCCACCCGATACAGCCAGGTGTAGAACGCCGACGAGCCGGTGAACGTCGAGAGCCGGAACCAGGCCTTGATGAAGGTCTCCTGCGTGACGTCCTCCGCGTGGCCGGCGTCGCGGAGGAGGCCGAGCACGAGGCGATAGACCCGGTCGCGGTAGCGCGTCACGAGCACGGCGAACGCATCGGCGTCGCCTCTCCGGGCCTTCGCGATCAGCTCGCTCTCGTCCAGGCTGGCCTCCCGGAGACGGCGGACCATCGCGCAAGTGACTCTGACGCCGTCCCGCCGCCGGTTCTTCCCCCGTTTCGGGCTACCCCGGCCCCGTGCCCTCTTCGCCCGAGAAGAGGTGGCCGAGTTTCTCCCGCTTCGTCTCGAGGTAGTGGCGGTTCTCCTCGCAGGGGGGGATCTCGATGGGCACGCGCTCCACGATCTCGAGACCGAAGCCCTCGATGCCCGCGCGCTTCAGGGGGTTGTTCGTCAGGAGACGCATCCGCCGGATGCCGAGGTCATGGAGGATCTGGGCCCCGACCCCGTACTCCCGCTGGTCCGGCTGGAAACCGAGCCGCAGGTTGGCCTCCACGGTGTCGAGACCCGGCGTCTCCTGCAGGCTGTAGGCGCGCAGCTTGTTGGAGAGCCCGATCCCCCGGCCCTCCTGCCGCATGTAGAGGATCGCGCCCCGCTTCTCCGCCGCGACCATCTCCATCGCGCGGCGGAGCTGCGGTCCGCAGTCGCACCGGAGCGACCCGAACAGGTCCCCCGTAAGGCACTCGGAGTGGACTCGGACGAGCACGGGGTCGGTGATCGGCGCCACCGGCTGGCCCCGCACCGGCTCCGGCAGGCCCATCGTCAGGGCCATGTGCTCGGTCCGGTCGATCTTCGTGGCGTAGACGTGGGCGAGGAAGGGGCCGTGGGCCGTGGGGAGGTGGACGGACACGAGACGCTCCACGAGGCGCTCCGTGCGCCGGCGGTACTCGATGATGTCCGCCACGGAAGCCAGTTTCAGCCCGTGCCGCGCGGCGAACTCCTCGAGTTCCGGCATCCGGGCCATGCGCCCGTCGCTCCGCATGACCTCGCAGATCACGCCCATCGGCGTGAGCCCGGCGAGGCGGCAGAGGTCCACCGAGCCCTCCGTCTGGCCGGTGCGGACCAGGACCCCTCCGTCCCGCGCCCGGATCGGCTGGACGTGGCCGGGCCGGACGAGGTCCTCGGCGCGGCAGTCGTCGCGGACGGCCGTGAGGATCGAGGTCGCCCGGTCCTCCGCGGAGATCCCCGTCGTCACGCCGCGGCGGGCCTCGAACGTCATGGTGAACGCCGTGCCGAACTTCGACTGGTTCTCGTGGCGCGGGACCATGAGCGGCAGGTCGAGCGAGTCCGCCTTCTCCTCGCTCATCGTGAGGCAGATCCAGCCCCGCCCGTGCGCGGCCATGAAGTTGATGATCTCCGGGGTGACCTTCTCCGCGGCGCACACGAGGTCGCCCTCGTTCTCGCGGTTGGGGTCGTCCACGAGGACGATGAGGCGGCCGGCGCGCAGGTCGTCGAGGATCTCGGGGATCGGGCTGACGGGCATGGGGGTCACCGGGGCGAGGCGGACGATTCTCGACGTCCGGGCCCCGACCGGGTTTCATCGTAGGTTCCCCGGGAGGGCGCGGGAAGGAAATCGCCCCACCGCCCGGGGCCCGGAGACCCCATGAGACACGCGTTCGCCGCCCTGCTGGCCCTCCTCGCCCTGGCCGTCCCCGCCCTCGCCGACCGCGGGGGCGACGACGCCGCCGGAGCGGTCACGAACCCCACCTGCCCCGTCATGGAGGGGGAGAAGGTCGACCCCACCCTCTTCGTGGAGTACCGCGGGAAGCGGGTCTACTTCTGCTGCGAGTCCTGCATATCGGACTTCGAGAAGGACCCCGAGCGGTACATCGCGAAACTGCCCCAGTTCGCCGAGGGGGCCTCCCCCGCGGCGCCGCCCGTTCCGGCGCCGGGCCCGACCGTCCCGGCCGCCCCGCGGGAGCACGCGCTGGGAGCCCTGCACCCCATCGCCGTCCACTTCCCGATCGCCCTCGTTATGGTGGGGGCCTTCGCCGCAGCGCTCGCCGCGCTCTTCAAGGCGGCGTTCTTCCGGCACGCCGCGACCTACACCATCCTCCTCGCGGCAATCACCGTCGTGCCGGCGTGGCTCCTCGGCGACGAGGCGAGGCAGATGCGGGGGAAGATGTCGGACTCCCTCGCCGCCACCGTGGACGAGCACGAGGACGTGGCGACCGTGGCGATGTACGTCGTCCTCGCCGCGGGGGTGCTGCAGGCGCTGTCCGCCCTGCGGCCGGGGTCCGCCCCCCTGCGCCTCCTCGCGCTCCTCGCGGTGTTCGCGGCGGCGGGGGCCGTCGGCTACGCGGGGTACCTCGGGGGCGAGATCCTGCGGCCCGGGCACCTGCGCGAACTCCTGCCGTTCCTGCCGGCCTGAGTCACGCGCCGGCCAGCGTCAGGGCGACCATGGCGAGGCTCGCCGCGGCCACCACGGCCGCGCCGGTCCACGCCACGAGGTTGAACAGCCGACCGTTGACGTGCGCGCCCATGATCGACCGGTCGCTCGTGATGCGGAGCATGAAGAACACGACCACCGGCAGCAGCACGCCGTTGACCACCTGCGAGACGAGCATGATGGTGATGAGCTTCGTCTCCGGCGTCAGGAGGGCCACGGTGGCGCCCGCCAGCATCACCGCCGTGTACACGAAGTAGTACTGGGGCGCCTCCACGGCCCGCTTGTCGACACCACTCTCCCAGCCCATCGACTCGCACACGCTCGTGGCGGTGGAGATGGGGAGGATCGTGGCCCCGAAGAGCGAGGCCGAGAGCAGGCCGAGCGCGAAGAGGATCGAGCAGTACTCGCCGGCCACCGGCGCCAGCGCCCGCGCGGCGTCCGCTCCGGTGGAGATGCTCGCGGGGTGGATCGTGGCGGCGCATGCGATGACGACGAAGAAGCAGACCACCGTGACCACGATGGCGCCGAGGACGGTGTCGATCTGCGAGTACCGGTAGTGCTTCAGGGGGATGCCCTTCTCCACCACGCTGGCCTGCTGGTAGAACTGCATCCACGGCGCGATCGTCGTCCCCACGATGCCCACGATCATCGCCAGCATGCCCGGATCGAGTTTCACGTCCGGCACCACGCTGCTCCTGAGCGCCAGGCCCCAGTCGGGCTTCGCGAGGAACCCCGAGACCACGTAGGTCAGGTACAGGAAGCAGGCCGCGAAGAAGATCCGCTCCACGGAGCGGTAGGTGCCCTTGACGACGAGACGCCACAGCAGGAACGCCCCCAGCGGCACCACGACGTAGCGGGAGAGGCCGAAGATCTCCGCGCTCGCCGCCACGCCCGCGAAGTCGGCGATGGCGTTGCCGATGTTGGTGACCACCAGCGCCAGCATCAGGTAGACCGAGACGCGCAGGCCGAACCGCTCCCGGATCAACCCCGCGAGGCCCTTGCCGGTCACCACGCCCATCCGGGAGCACATCTCCTGCACCATGACGAGGAGGAGGCAGGTGGGGGGGAGCACCCACAGCAGCGCGTAGCCGTACTTCGCGCCGGCGACGGAGTAGGTGGCGATACCGCCCGCGTCGTTGTCCACGTTCGCGGTGATGATCCCGGGCCCCGCCACCATGGCGAACAGGGCGAGCCGGGTGCGCCAGCGGTGCCATCGCACCATCCGCCACCTACTCCCGGGCCGCCGGCATGAGTTCGCCGGCGACCGCGAAGATGCGCACCGCGCCGAGGAAGGTGTTCTCCCCGTCCACCACGGGGACGGACCGGAAGCCGTACTTCACGAGGATCTCCGCCACCTCCCGGTGGGGCGCTTCGGGCCCCACCGTCACGAGGTCCGTCGTCATGATCTCGCGCAGCGGCGTGTCCGGTTCCGCCCGCAGGATCTCCCGGATGTTCAGTATCCCCACGAGGTGGCGGGCGCCGTCGAGGACGTGGATGTAGTAGAACACCTCGACCTCGTCCGCGTGCTCGCGCATGCGGGCCAGGACGTCCGCGGCGCGCTCGTCCGGCCGGGCCTCCACGCACTCCGTGGCCATGATGCCGCCCGCCGTCTCCTCCTCGTGGGAGAGGATCTCCCGCACGTCCTCGGCCGCCTCCGTCTCCATGCTCCGGATGATGCGCTCGGCGTCGGCGTCGTGGACGTCGCGGAGCACGGCGGCCGCCTCGTGGGCCGGCATCTCCTCGAGGATGTCGGCCGCCTTCGCCGGCTCCTCCTGCGAGATGATCGCGCGCTGGACCTCGGGGTCGAGCTCCTCGAGAGCGTCGGCGGCCGTCTCCACGGGCAGGGCCTTGAACAGGGCCCGGCCCTCGCGCAGTCCGAGGTCCTCGATGATGTCGGCCAAGTCCGCCGGGTGCTTCTCCGCCAGCGCCGCGAGGCCCGAGGAGAGCCGGAGACCGCGCGAGATCTCGCCCGCGGCGACGACCTGGACGTGCCTCCAGGTGACGAACCGCTCCGTGAACTCGTAGTCGAGGAGCCACCGCAGAAGTGCCCGGACCGGCCGCTCGAGGCCCAGGCGGCGGAGGATGCCGAGCATCCCCACCTCCACGTGGCCGAGGATCAGGGATCCCTGCGCGTGGACGAGGTGGACGTCGTTGACGCGGACGACCTTGGCGCCCCGGACGTCCACGACCTGATCGTCGAGCACGTCCCGCCGCAGCAGGAACTCCGGCGCGGAGGCCGGCCCGCGGTCCTTCCGGACGACGATCTCCCGCGGGGAGAACTCCGTCACGGCCGGCCACGGCACGGTCTCCGTCCGCCCTCGGCGGACGCGGACCTCCAGGGTGACGGCCACCGGGTAGTGGGACGGGTGGGCCGCCCCGATGTCCACGAGGCGCCCGAACGGCGCGCTCTCCCCCTCGACGCGGACGGGCCGCCCGAGGATCTCGGACAGGAAGTAGTACCGGACCTGCGCCGACGCCGGTACGCCGGCGTCGAGCGCCGGGGGGAGCGGATTCCCGTTGATCGGCTCGGGCTCCCTGGCCACGCGGACCCTCCGCCGCGAAGCGTACGCCTGCCGTCGGAGGCCCGGCGAGGAATTCGTCGGGCTACGCGGTCACGAGCACCTTGAAGCCGCCGTAGGACATCCGCCGGCAGTCGAAGGGCATCTTCGCCGGGTCGCACAGCCCGGAGAGCCGGGGGTCCTTCATGGCCGCGGCGTTGACCTTGTCGCGGTGCGCCCGCGACCGGTAGACGATGTACGAGAACACGACAGTCTCGCCGGGCTTGACTTTCGCGAGGCGCGGGAAGGGGACGCCGATCTTCACGGCAAGGTCCTCCCCCACGCACTCCCGGTACTCGAGGGCGCCGTGCTCGCGCCATATCCGGCCCGCCTTGCGGGCCATGGCCGCGTAGGCCTTGAGGTTCTTCTTCGGGACCGCCATCACGAATCCGTCCACGTAGTTCATGGACACCTCCTTCGCTGCGGTTCTAACCCGAGGGGGGGCGGGTCGGCGAAGATCACTTCCGACCCGCCTCGGGAAGGACCTTGACCGTCCCGTCCGGATCGCTTAGTCCTGCCGGACAAGGAGGGTCGCAGGCTTGTGCGGCATCGTGGGGTGGTATGCGACGGAGTCCGCGCACGGGCCGCCCCCGTCGAGGGAGAGGCTCCGCCGGGCGACGGCGCTTCTCGCGCACCGGGGGCCCGACGGCGAGGGGCTCTGGCTGTCCCCGGACGGGGTCTGCGGACTCGGGCACCGGCGACTCGCGGTCCTCGATCCCGAGGGCGGCGCCCAGCCCATGGCCACCCCGGACGGCCGCTGGCACGTCTCCTTCAACGGCGAGATCTTCAACTACCTCGATCTCCGGCGGGAGATGGAGGCCTCCGGCGAGGCGTTCCGCACGCGCTCGGACACCGAGGCGCTGCTGCGCCTCGTGGCCCGGCGGGGGCCCGCGGCACCGGACCGCCTGCGCGGTCCGTTCGCCTTCGCCGCCTACGACGTGGAGGAGCGCACGCTCCTTCTCGCCCGGGACGCGACGGGGGAGAAGCCGCTCTTCACGGCCGAACACCGCGGCCGGCTCTACTTCGCGAGCACCCTCGACGCCCTGCTCGAGGTGGGGGACCTGCCCCGCGACATCGACCCGGAGGCGCTGTCGCTCTACCTCGCGTTCTCCTACGTCCCCGCGCCGTGGACGATCTACCGCGTCGCCCGGAAGCTCGCCGCGGGCCACCTGCGGCGGGCCACGCCCGGTGACCCCGGCCGGCCCGAGGCGTGGTGGAAGCTCCGGCCGGCGGGGACGTTCGGCGGCCGGTTCGAGGATGCGGTCGAGGCGCTCCGCGCGGGGCTCACGGCGGCCACCCGCCGCCGGCTTCTCGCCGACGTGCCGGTGGGGCTGTTCCTCTCCGGCGGGCTCGATTCGGCCGTCGTCGCCGCCGCCGTCGCGGAGGCCGCGCCGGGGACCATGGCCTTCACGGTCCGCCACCCGGACCCGGCGCTGGACGAATCCCGGGCCGCGGCGGCGATCGCCCGCCACCTCGGGCTGCCCCACGAGATCCTCGACGCCGTTCCCCCCGGCCCGGAGTCGCTCCGCGCGGTCCTCTCCGAGTACGGGGAGCCCTTCGGCGACGCCTCCGCGGCGGTGACGTCCGCCGTCGCGCGGGCCGCGGCCGGCCGCGTGAAGGTCGCCCTGACGGGGGATGGCGGCGACGAGATCCTCGGCGGGTACCACCGACACGTGTACCTCTCGCTCGTGGACTCGCTTCCGCGCGGCCTCGCGACGGCGGCCCGCGCCGTCCTGCCGGGGAGGAAGATCCGCCGCGCGCTCGCGCTCGCCGCCCTGCCGGAGGCGCACCGGTACAACGAGATGTACGACTGCTTCGGGAGCGCCGGCCGCGAGCGGCTCCTCCGCCCGGCCTTCCGCCAGCGTCACGGCGACCTGCCGCGGGAGTGGCTGTCGGCCCTCTACGCCGACACGGGCGGCATCGACGCCGTGGACCGGATGCTCCGCACGGACGTGCTCACGCACCTGCCGGACTTCATGAACGTGAAGGTGGACGTGGCCACCATGGCGGCCGGCCTCGAGGCGCGGTCGCCGTTCCAGGAGCGCGAGATCCTGGAGTTCGGGCTGTCGCTGCCGTCCTGGTTCAAGGTCCGCGGGCTCACGGGGAAGAGGATCCTCCGGGCGGTCCTCGCGCGTTCCCTGCCCCGTCCGCTGGTCGCGCGGAAGAAGATGGGTTTCGCGGCCCCCGTGGACGCGGCGCTGCGCGGGCCCTTGCGGGGCGAGGCGGAGCGGCTCCTCGCGCCGGGCGGCCCGCTGGCCGCGCTCGATGCCGTGGAGCCGGAGTATCCCCCGGCCCTCCTCCGCGAATACGCCGAGGGTGGTGTGCGGCATCGCCTGCGGGTCTGGGTCCTCCTCGCGCTGGCCTCGTGGGTCGAGCGGGCGGCGGCGCGGTGCGCCTCCCCGCCCCGCTGAGGAGGGCCGGCGGCGGCCACGGGCGAGTTTCTGCGATCCGTTCTCAATTGCGGGTACCTTCGTGACCGTCCCGGAGGGTCCCCACCATGCGATCCGTCCTCGCGACCACCGCTCTCCTCGTCCTCGGCGTGTTCGCGGCGGCGCCTGCCCCGGTCGCGGCCGACGCCCCGCCGCTGCCACCCTGGCTGCGGCCCGGGCTCCGCCTGACGTGGTATGTCGGCAGCGCTTCGATCCCCGGCAGCCGGCAAGGGCTCGTGCCCGACGACAAGGGAGACTGGGTCGACCCGGTCACCGGGCAGAAGTACGGCGAGCAGGAGTTCCCGAGCACCGGCGGAGCCGGGTACCTGCAGCTCACCGTCGCCGCCGCCGACCCGCGGACGGTGGCCGCGGACTCCCGGATGTTCCTCCTCATGGACCCCGCCGCCGGCCGGGTCACGGCGAGCACGCTGGGCGCGGTGTTCGGCAACGGGGACGCGCTCGGCGAGTACTGGGTGCACCCCGCGCGGCTCGCGGCCCTGCCGGACAGCACGGGGGGCGGCACGATCGTGCGGCGGGTGAAGTACCCCCTGCGCGGCCGGGTCTACAACGCCATCGTCTCCCAGACCACGAGCGGCGCGGCCACCTACCGCAACACGTTCGACCTCGACAGCGGGCTGCTGCTGGTGCAGAGCACGGCGACCCCGCTGAAGGCGCAGATCGTCGCGAACCCGAACGGCACCTCGTCCATGGGCGCGCAGGGCACCACGATCACGAGCACCATCCTCGTGGACGCCCGGGCGCTCGGAGTGCCGTGGCGGGAGGGGCCGCGGCCCGAGTGGATCGCGAACGGGACCCGCCTCGAGTACCAGGGCACCTACACCATCTCGGTCCCCGGCGCGCCTTCGTTCCCGCAGGCCTACGCGGCGGCCCTCGCGTTCGGGGTCCCCGGCGCGGGGTGGGCGCCGGCGAAGATGTGGACCCGGCTCGGCTCCATCGTCCCCGGCGGGGCGCCGATGGACGGGGAGTGCGAGCGCGCCATCGGTTCGGCGATGACCACGCCGCTATGGATCTCCCCCGCCGCGCTCCGCGACCTGCCCGCGGGCCGGGTCGTCGACGAGGATCCGGTCACGCGGTTCCGCACGACGTTCGCCGGCGTCCAGGGAGCGTCGGCGGTGCTCGTGGAAGAGGGGCCCTTCGACCGGCTGCAGTACGTCTACGACCTCGCGAGCGGCCTCTGCACGGCGATCGTCAGCCAGAACCGGAACGGAGTCGGGACGACCACGATCGAGGTGCGCCTCGTCTCCCCCCGCTGAGCCAAGTCCGGGACCCGCGCTGCCCGGCGTCCGCGGGGGAGGGTGATCCGCCCGCGCGAAGGCGGGCGGAGGAGCGAGGCCCGAAAGCACGACACGAGAAGTCCAGAATAGTCCCTCGCGAGGCCCATGGCATCGGCCCACCCGCCGGCACGCCATCCCACCCGCCGGCACACCGGTCCATCGGCCGGCGCGCCGGCCTAGCCGTCGGCTGACCGGCGAGGTCTTGCCGGGACGCCGCCCGGCGGTCGCGGCAGCCCTTCCGCGGGCAGGCCCCCGCGGGTAGAATCGAGAACCTCATGGCCAGGCGCATCATCAGAGAGCGGCACGGGCCGCGCGGGGAGTCGGAGGTGCGGTTCGACCGCGACTTCTGGCGCTCCACGACCGCCGAACAGCGCTTCGCGGCCGCCCACGAGATGGTCGCCGAGGTCCGGCTCTTCAGGGGAGAGGATGGCGTCCAACCCCGACTTCAGAGATCTGTTCAGCGCATTCGCCGCCGCCGGCGTTGAGTACCTGGTGGCCGGTGCGCACGCGGTCATCTTCCACGCCGAGCCGCGTTACACGAAAGACCTCGACCTCTGGGTGAACCCGACGGCGGAGAACTCCCGGCGGGTCTTCTCCGCCCTGAAGGCGTTCGGGGCTCCGCTCCGCGGCCTGACCGACCAGGCGTTCACCGACCCCGACCTCGTCTACCAGATCGGTGTCGCTCCGAACCGGATCGACATCGTCGCGGGCGTCGCGGGCGTGGACTTCCCCGCCGCGTGGGCCGACCGCGTCGAGACGACGTACGACGGCGTCCCGATCCGCGTCATGGGGCGAGACAGCCTCATCCGCGCGAAGCGCGCCTCCGGTCGCCCTCAGGATCGGCTGGACCTGCGACGCCTCCTGTCGGGTGCTGTCGGTGCCGGGCGGTCGGGTGAGAAGCACCGTGCGAGGCGGCGCACGCGGCGTCCGCCGGCGACGGGAGCATCCGGGTAGCGCCAGGAGCTCCCGGCGCTCCGGGCTTCACCACCGGGAGGTGCGCAGGCGCAGCGAGTTCGTGACCACGCTCACGGAGCTCAGCGCCATCGCGGCGGCGGCGATGGCGGGGTCGAGGAGGCCCGCCGCCGCCACCGGGATGGCCAGCGTGTTGTAGAGGAACGCGAAGAGGAGGTTCTCGCGGATCGTCCGCAGGGTCCGCCGGGCCAGGCGGACCGCGTCCGCCGCCGCGCCGAGGTCCGCCCGCGCCAACGTCACCTCCGCGCTCTCGATGGCCACGTCCGTGCCCGCGCCGAGCGCGAGGCCCACGTCCGCGCTCGCCAGGGCGGGCGCGTCGTTGACGCCGTCGCCGACCATCGCCACCCGTCGCCCCGCCGCCCGCAGCGCCCGGACCGCCTCGGCCTTCCCCGCCGGCGACATCTCCGCCCGGACTTCGTCGATGCCCACCTGCGCCGCCACCGCCTCCGCCGCCCGCCGGCCGTCCCCGGTGAGGAGGAGGAGGCGTACGCCGAGGGAGCGGAGCGTGGCCATCGCCTGCGCCGCGTCGGGTTTCACGGCGTCGGAGAGCACGAGGATGCCGGCCGGCGCGCCGTCCACCACGACCCAGGCCGCGGTGCGGCCGCGGGCCGCCTCCCGCTCCGCGTAGTCCTCGAGGGGGGCCGGGTCCGCCCCGCCCTCGGCGACGTATGCGCGGCTCCCCACGCGGACGACGCGACCGTCCACGCGCGCCGTCACGCCCCGCCCGGCGGACGAGGAGAACTCGAGGCCCTCCGGCAGGGGCAGTCCGCGGGCCGCGGCGGCGGCCACCACGGCCTTCCCGAGCGGGTGCTCGGAGTGCCGCTCGGCCCCCGCCGCGAGGCGGAGGAGATCCCCTTCGGCGAAGGGGGCGAGCGGGATGACGGCGGCCACCGCGGGCTCGCCGCGCGTCACCGTCCCCGTCTTGTCGAAGGCCACCGTGTCGACGCGGCCCGCCGTTTCCAGGGCCGCCGCGCTCCGGAACAGGATCCCGGCGCGTGCGCCGCGCCCGGCGCCGACCATGACCGCGGTGGGAGTGGCGAGCCCCAGCGCGCAGGGGCAGGCGATGATGAGGACGGCCACCGCGGACATCAGGCCGCGCGACAGCGGGGCGCCGGCGAGCAGCCAGGAGGCGAGGGTCAGGACCGCCACGGCGATGACCACGGGGACGAAGACCGCCGCCACCCGGTCCGCCAGGCGTTGCACGGGCGCCTTGGTCGCCTGGGCTTCGCGGACGATGCGCACGATCCGGGCGAGCGCCGTCTCCTCGCCCACGCGCGTGGCGGTGAAGCGCAGCGCCCCCTCCCGCACGATCGTGCCCCCGGTGATTCCGTCGCCGGGGGCCTTCGCCGCCGGCATCGGCTCGCCCGTGAGCATCGACTCGTCCACGGCCGCGCGTCCGTCGGCGACGACGCCGTCGACGGGCACCCGGTCGCCGGGCCTCAGCGCGAGGGTGTCGCCGGGCCGGACGGACTCCACCGGCACCTCCTCCTCGCGGCCGTCGCGCACGACGCGAGCCCGCTTCGCCGACAGGGCGAGAAGGCGTCGCACGGCCTCCGACGTCCGTCCCCGGGCCCGCGCCTCGAAAAACCGCCCGAGGAGGACCAGCGCCACGATCGTCGTGGCCGACTCGAAGTAGACGGGGTCCGCGAGGCGCCCGGCGGCGGTGATCGCCGCGCTGTAGACGAAGGCGGCGCCGGTGCCGACCGCGATGAGCGTGTTCATGTCGGCGGTGCCGCGCCGCGCGAGGCGCGCCGCGGAGACGAAGAACCCCCGCCCGGGTCCCGCCAGCGCGGCCGCCGTGAGGACGAGGAGCACGAGGCGGACGGCTCCCTCCGGGAGGCCGGGGAGGTGGAGGCCCGGGACGTGGTGGTGCATGGACAGCGCGAGCGCTCCCGCCGCGAGGACCGCCGCCGCGAGGAAGCGGCGGAGGGTGGCGCGGGACTCGTCCTCCTCCGGCCGCGCGTCGGGGAGGCGGGATTCCGCCACGGCGACCTCGTAGCCGAGCAGTCGGAGGCCGCCGGCCAGCGCCTCGGGGAGGGTGCGGGCTTCGTGCTCCACCGCCGCCTCGCCGGCGGCGAAGTTCGCCGCCGCGGAGCGGACGCCGGGTACCGCCCGCAACGCCCGCTCCACGCGCGCGACGCAGGAGGCGCAGTGCATGCCCTTCACGCTGAGCAGCGTCCGCCGCGGAGGGGCGATGTCCTCCACGGTGTAGCCTGCCGCCCGGACCGCCTCGCGCAGGGCGCGGGGCTCGGTGCCGGTCGCGGCAGTGACGGCGGCGACCCCGGACGCGAGATTGACCGCCGTCTCGCGCACCCCCGGAACGGCGCGCAACGCCCGCTCCACGCGCGCCACGCAGGAGGCGCAGTGCATGCCGCGGACGGCGAGGATCTCCCTGCGCTCGGCTCCTTCGACCATGGGCCAGATCCTGCCCGCCACCGGCCCCCGGACCAAGGAACCGTGCCCACCCCGGGTCCGGCGACTACACTCTCCGGCCGGAGGGAGGCCGAGTCCGCCTTTCTCACCGCATCGTGCGGGCTCCACCCTCCGGGCGAGGCCCATCGTGGGTCATCGGGGCCAGCCCATGAGCGCCGGGTCCGACAGTGTGTTTTGGCCGAGGGATCACGGTCGAGCGCAAGGAGTGACGAGGAGTCGACCTCGCGGAGCCGGTCGGCGACGAGGAACGACGCCGCGATCGGCCGCGAGACCCGGCCAGAACCGCGCGAGGCGGTGAGAGAGGCGGGCTGGCATGTCCGAGTCGAGGAAGCGCGTCGTCATCGCCGCCGTGGATCCGGAGATCGACCATGGCCAGTGGCCGGTCAAGCGGGTCGTCGGGGAGCGGGTGGTCGTGACCTGCGACCTCTTCGCCGACGGCCACGACGTCGTGGGCGGGGAGGTGCTCCACCGGGCGATGGGGGCGCGCGCGTGGGAACGGGTGCCGCTTGCGGCGCTCGGGAACGACCGCTACGGGGCCGAGTTCCGGGTCGAGGCGCAGGGAGGGCACGAGTACACGCTCCGCGGCTGGGTGGACGCGTTCGGCACCTGGCGGCGCGACCTCGAGAAGCGACTTGCGGCGGGGCAGGAAGTGGATGTCGAGCTCCGGATCGGCGCCGACCTCGTGGAGGCCGCCGCGGGACGGGCCGCGAAGGCGGACCGCGCCGCGCTCCGGGCCGCCGCCGGGCGCCTGCGCGGTGACGAGCCCGCCGCGGACCGGGCGGCGTTCGCGGTCTCGGCGGGGCTCCTCGCCCTCGTGGCGGCGTGGCCCGACCTGCCCCACGCCACGACCTGGCCGCGCGTCCTTCGCGTCACCGTGGACCGCGAGCGCGCCGGGTTCTCCGCGTGGTACGAGGTCTTCCCCCGGTCCACGTCCCCCGAGAAGGGCCGGCCGGGCACGTTCCAGGACCTCCTCGCGCGGCTGCCCTGCATCGCCGACCTCGGGTTCGACGTCGTGTACCTGCCGCCGATCCACCCCATCGGCCGCACGCACCGCAAGGGCCGCAACAACGCGCGCGCGGGCCAGCCCGGGGATGTCGGCAGCCCCTGGGCCATCGGCGCCGCGGAGGGCGGCCACGACGCGGTCCACCCGGACCTCGGGACCCTCGCGGACTTCCGCATGGTGGTCGCCCGCGCGGAGGCGCTGGGCATGGAGGTCGCGCTCGACCTCGCCTTCCAGTGCTCGCCCGACCATCCGTGGGCGAAGGAGCACCCGGAGTGGTTCCGGCGGCGGCCCGACGGCACGATCCGGTACGCCGAGAACCCGCCGAAGAAGTACGAGGACATCTTCCCCTTCGACTTCGAGAGCGAGGATCACGAGGCGTTGTGGGTCGCACTCCGCGGCGTCGTGGACTTCTGGGTGGCCCAGGGCGTGCGGATCTTCCGCGTGGACAACCCGCACACGAAGTCATTCCGGTTCTGGGAGTGGCTTATCGCGGGCGTGAAGAAGGAGCACCCCGACGTCCTGTTCCTCTCCGAGGCCTTCACCCGGCCGAAGGTCATGTACCACCTGGCGAAGATCGGGTTCACGTGGTCGTACACCTACTTCACGTGGCGGGAGGGGCGGCAGGAGTTCACCGATTACCTCACCGAGCTGGCGACCACCGAGGTCGCGGAGTTCTTCCGGCCCAACTTCTGGCCGAACACGCCGGACATCCTGCCGAAACACCTCGTCGAGGGCGGGCGGCCCATGTTCCTGGCGCGTCTGGTGCTGGCGGCCACACTGTCCCCGAACTACGGCATCTACGGGCCGGCGTTCGAGCTTCTGGAGCGCGTGCCGCGCGAGCCGGGAAGCGAGGAGTACCTCGACTCCGAGAAGTACGAGGTGAAGTGGTGGGACCTCGACCGCGAGGGGCACCTGCGCGAGGAGATAGCGGCGATCAACCGGATCCGTCGCTCCCACCCGGCCTTCCGGGAGCACCGCTCGCTCCGGTTCCACGCCACGAGCAACGACAAGCTCCTCTGCTACAGCCGGGCGAGCGAGGACGGGAAGGACCGCGTGCTCGTGGTCGTCAGCCTCGAGCCGCGCTACGTCCACTCGGGGTGGACCGCGCTGGACATGGCCGCCCTGGGGCTCCCGTGGGGCGCGTCCTTCGTCGTGCGGGATCTGCTCGGCGGCGGGTCGTGGGAGTGGAAGGGGTCGCGGAATTACGTGGAGCTGGACCCCGCACGGATGCCGGCCCACGTGTTCGTGCTGGAGCCGGCGAAGCCGTGACCGACCCCCTCGCGCTCGCCCGGCTGGCGCTCGGGGGAGGCGCCCTCGCGGCGGCGGAGGGGGAGTGGCACGGGCACCCGACGGGCGCCCCGCCCGCGGCCCCGCTCCCCGCGCCGGCGCCCGCCGGCGGCTCCCACACGAACCCCGTCTTCCGCCTCGGCGAAGTCGCCGTCCTCAAACTCTACGCGCGGACCTTCGAGGGGCCGCACCCCGAAGTGGAGATCGGGCGGCACCTGACGGAGCGCGTGGGTTTCACCGGGGCGCCGGCGCTGCTGGGGTGGCTCACCCTCGGCGGCCGGGCGGCGGGCGTCCTGCACGCCTGCGTGCCGGGAGCGCGGAGCGCGTGGGACCTGGCGCGGGAGGCGTTCCCGACGCCGGCGGCGGCCGGGCGGCTCGGCGCGGTCACCGCGGCCCTCCATCGGGCGCTTCGTGACGACCGGGGGGACCCGGCGTTCCGGACCGGGCCGCTCGGACCGGAGTATGTCGCGGCGTTCCGGCGGGCCGCGGCCGCGCTGTGCGACCGGGTGTTGCCCGCGCTGCCCGAGGTGCCGGGCGCGGAGGTCCGGCGGCGCCTCCTCGGTTTCGCCGCCCCGCCCGACGGGGCGGTCCTCCAACGGGTCCACGGGGACCTCCATCTCGACCAGGTGCTGCTCGGACCCGGGGGCCCCGCGGTCATCGACTTCGAGGGCGAGCCCGACCGGCCGCTCTCCGAGCGGCGGGCCCGGCACCCCGTGGAGAAGGACCTCGCGGGGATGCTGCGGTCGTTCTCCTATGCCGCCGGTGCCGCCGGGGCTCCCGCGGCGGCCGGAGAGGAGGTGGAGCAGGCCTTCCTCGCGGGCTACGTGGAGGCGGGCGGCGCCGAGCCCGGGCCGCTCCTGCCGCTCTACCTCCTCGAGAAGGCCGTGTACGAGGCGGGCTACGAGCTCTCCCACCGCCCGGCATGGCTGCCGATCCCCGTCCGCGGGATCCTCCGCCTGCTCCGCTAAACCCGCCCTTCTCACCGCATCGTGCGGGCTCCACCCTTCGGGCCAGGCCC
>JADHED010001370.1_pt1 | contig 21076 bp, 19 predicted proteins | sample 8952041 | NCBI WGS metagenome assembly JADHED01 (sample SAMN16124423, study PRJNA663239) | bioreactor sludge metagenome | isolation source: sludge (control) | place: India:Bengaluru | collected 2018-09-08
TGGAGAGCTACGAGTACACGCCCTACGGGGAGCCGACGATCCGCGACGCCGACGGAGATCCGATCTCCGCGTCGGCGGTGGGCAACACGCTCCTGTTCACCGCCCGGGAGTGGGATCCAGAGGCTGGGTTGTACTACTACCGATTCCGCACGTATGACCCGGGGTGCGGGAGGTTCCTGCAGAGGGATCCACTGGGGCACGTCGATGGAGCGAATCTACTGACGTATGCTGGTGGATCTCCGGTTTCGCACAGCGACCCATTGGGGTTGAAGATCAGGGTGAAGGACGACGCGGCAAGGTCAGGCACGGAGTGCCTCTTGAAGAGACTCGGGGCGAGTGCCGGATTGACGGTGGAAATCGCGAAGGACGGGACAGTAACTGCCAAAGTTACTGGTGAGTGCCGCTCGACGATTCTACGGGCGATTCTGCTCGAGATCATCAGTGAACCCAGTGAGGTCCTCTTGTGCTCTGGCGTCGAGCGTGACCTGAGGCGTGGAAAGCCGCCGACCGAGTGGGAAAGCACGGGCACAACAGTCTGGATTCCGCAGTTCCTGACTGAAGCACCCATGGACCTCATCCCAGGAGCGGGCGTGGAGTTCTCACTTCTGCACGAGCTGTTGCACGCCTGGGGGAGGGCCATCGGGGATTACTTGGGAGCTAATGAGGAGCCGCTCGTCGTTCGGTTGGTCAATGAGGTCCGGCTGCAATTGAGGCTTGCGCTGCGCTTGACCTACGGGAGTTTGGTCGACTGGGGCGGGAGGTCTGGAGTGCCATACTGGGATCCGAGTGCGCCTGGGCGGATCAGAGTTGCCGGCGATGATGGCAAGGCTCTAGGTGACATCCCGCTGTCAAGACCGCTCGGGCTCCCCGGGGAAGATCGCTGTGTCCCTGTACCGATGGGCCCGCTCGGCCCACTGGACAAACCCGGAAACGGCTCCGGGTGGAGGTGGACGAATGATCACCCTTGGGATCCGATGGCCCCGTGTCTCCCACGATCTACGCCGTACGATGACATCCCAAGGTGTGCTGACCCCGCGTGCCCGAGAGGGGGCCACCTCAGCGAACGCCCATACAGGATCGGCCTGAGGCGGATCCTGGGCTGGAGGGGGAGATGAGAGGTTGGTGGAGAATCCTGATTGCGTCGATGTGCCTGTCGTCTTCTCTGCCAACCGCTGCCTCGGGGGACCCGGACGACGAGATGCGCGAGTTACTGCAGACGGGTTCTGTGATGGAGCGAGGCGTGGCGATGTACGCCATATCCGCGGTAGGGCCGGCGGCGATCGGTTATCTGGAAGCACTCAAGGCACAACTTGGCCACGACGACGAAGGGGTGCGTGCGAATGCGCTCGAGGCAATTGCTGCTTTGGGGGAGGCGGCGGGTGAAGCTGAGGATCAGGTTGCCGATCTCCTAGTGCGGGCCGGGCCTGACCACTTGCGGGGGTCCGCCTGCCGGACCTTGGGCCTGATATCCGCTAGAACCGCACGATCGAAAGCGCTGCTCCGGCGCACGATGGCCGTTGAGACTGACTGGGTGTCAACGACCGCAGCAGCGGCGCTCCTGCGCACGGGGGAGGAACGAGACGAACCCCTCAAGGCGCTGCGCAACGCACTGACCTCGGAAGACTGGCAAGTCCGTCGTGCTGCCGCACTCGAGGTCTCCGAGTTGGCGAAATGCTCACACGAGGCCCTGCCGTTAGTACTGCTCGGTTGCGCGAGCGCGGACAACGACGTCCGCGTCATTTGCAGCTGGGCGTTGAGCCAGTGCCCCGTGGTGGACGACAGAGTCCGTTCTCTGGCCGGAGGCCTCCTCTCGGACGGGAGAGGCCCGGTTCGCGCTGCGGCCATCGCCGCACTGGCGCGATGCACCGGTGAGTATGAGGTGGCGGCCCTCCGGCTGAAGGAGGAGTGGAGGCGATGCCTGGGCATGGATCAATTCGACGTGATACGGGCGCTCGGTCTCCTCGTCGGGCGATCGCCGACCGCGGTTGAAGTACTGGAAGGTCTGCTCGAGAAGGAGGGCCCAAGCATTCAGGAGAGTGCGGCAAAGACGCTTCTGGAGGCGGGTCACGTTGGCTGGCGGGCAGTGAACTTCTACCGCGGACGTCTCCACCACTCCGACTGGTGCAGGCGCTTCCACGCGGTGAGACTGCTGCTGCGAGCACCGATCGATCCGGAGTTGCGGGGGGCAATCATCGCTACAGCCGGTGGGGACGAGCACTTTGCGGTGCGCTGGCTGGCGCGGGCTCTTCAGCGTCCTGGGACTCGCCGGTAGCAGTGTGCGGTGTGTAGGGAAAGTACTTCCGGTTTGACGGAGGCCTGAAGGGGGGAGGGGAGCCGCCTCTTCTCGACGGAGAGGGAGGGCTCGGGGAGGGGCCGGATGGACGGGAGGCGGAGGGCGCCGGCGGGGGCGGTACAATCTCCCGCCAAATGCCGGCCCTGTCCGCCCGTCAGATCCGCAAGGCCTTCCAGGGCATGCCCGTCCTCGGACGGGTGTCGCTGACGCTGGAGGACGGCCGGCGGTACGGGCTCGTCGGTCCCAACGGGGGGGGGAAGTCCACGCTCGCCCGCATCCTCGCCGGGCTCGGGGAACCCGACGAGGGCGAGGTCACGCGCGCCCGCGACCTGCGCATCGTCTACCTGCCCCAGCGGGCGGAGCTTGCGCCGGGCCGCACCGCCCGGCAGGAGGTCTTGGAGGCGTTCGCGGACCTCGCCGGGATGGAGGAGCGGCTGCGCGCCCTCGAGGCGGAGATGGGGGTGCCGGGGCTGCCGCCGGAACGGCGGGACGCGGTGGTCCGCCGGCACGGGGAACTCCTCGCGCGGTTCGAGGCGCGAGGCGGGTGGCACCGCGAGCGGCTCGCGGACGCGGCGCTCCGCGGGCTCGGCGTGCCGGAAGAGGCGCGCGACCGCGACACCGCCACGCTGTCCGGGGGGCAGGCCACGCGGGTGGCGCTGGCCCGCGCGCTGCTCCTGCGGCCGGACGTCCTCCTCCTCGACGAGCCGACGAACCACCTCGATCTCGACGCCGCGGAGTGGCTCGAGGAGGAGCTCCTCACGCGGCGGGGGACCGTTCTCGTCGTGTCCCACGACCGGTGGTTCCTCGACCGGGTGGCGGAGGAGGTGTTCGAACTGGAGTCGGGCCGGCTCTTCGCCTACCCCGGGAACTACAGCCGCTACGAGGTCCTCCGCGCCGACCGCCGGGCCCAGGAGGAACGGGAATCGTCGCGGCAGGCGGAGTTCGTGCGGAAGGAGGAGGAGTTCATCCGCCGGAACATCGCCGCCCAGCGGGTGGGAGTGGCGCGGGGCAGGCGCAAGCGGCTGGCGCGGCTTCAGCGCCTCGCCGCCCCCGCGGCGGAGCCCGGGCGCATGGCGATCCCGGTCGATGGGGAGGACCATTCGTCGAGCGACGTCCTCGTGTTCACGGACGTCACGGTGCGGCTCGGCGAGCGGGAGGTTCTGCGGGACGTGTCGCTGCGGGTGCCCCGCGGGCAGCGGCTCGGCATCGTGGGGCCGAACGGGGCCGGGAAGACCACGTTGCTGCGGCTCGTCACGGGGGAGCTGCTGCCGGCGCGCGGGCGCGTGGAGCGCGGGGCGAACGTGCGCCTCGGCTACCTGCCGCAGGAGCCCGAGGGGCTCTCCGGCGAGGGGACCGTGCTCAGCCGGATGTGGTCCGCGATGCCCTCCGCGACGGGGGGCGAGGTCCGGTCCTTCCTCGCGCGCTTCCTGTTCCGCGGGGAGGAAGCCGACAAGCCGCTGGCCGGGCTCTCCGGGGGGGAGGCGGCGCGGCTCGCGCTGGCGCTCCTGTTCCTCGGGAAGCCGAACGTGCTGCTGCTCGACGAGCCGACGAACCACCTCGACATCCCGGCGCGGGACGCCCTCGAGGAGGCGCTCGTGGACTTCCCCGGCACGGTGCTGCTCGTCACCCACGACCGGACGCTGCTCGAGGGCGTGGCCGACCGGATCCTCGAGGTGCGGCCGGAGGGCTGCCGGAGCACGCTCGGCGGGTGGTCGGACCACCTGCGCGAGCGGGAGGAGGAGCGCGCCCGGGAGCGGGAGCGCGCGGCGCGGGCCGAGGCCCGGGCGGCCGCGCGCGGGGAGGTCCGTGGGGAGGCCCCCGCGACGCCGGCGAAGCCCGGCAAGGTGAGGAACCCCTGGCGCTTCGCCCGGATCGAGGAGGAGATCATCCGGGCGGAGGGGCGGATCGCGGAGATCCACGCCGAGATGGGCCGCCCGGACGTCTACGCCGACCATCTGCGGATGACGGCGCTGCACGCCGAGCTTGAGAGCCTCTCCACCGACCTCGCCCGCCTGAACGCCGAGTGGGAATCCCACCTCTAGCCGCCGAACACCTAACGGTGGTGCCAGGTCAAATTCTGAGGACTTCTTCCCCCCGCCGCTCGCAACCGCGCCGCGGCAACCCCTTAGAATCTGACCTGGCACCGGTGTGAGGGGTGGGAGGGTCAGGCGGGGGAGGGTTCCGGAAGCAGGCCGGCCTGGTCCCGGAGGCTGCGGAGGAGCAGGCGGCGGGCCTCCACCTCGTTCGTCGAGAGGTCCGCCAGCGTCACCCGGTCCAGCGCCTCGGCGAGGAACTGGTTCACCAGCGACCAGATGGGGCGGATGCCGCAGTTCGCCACGTGGACGCAGACCGCCTCCGTGCCGGAGAACTTCGTGCAGAGCGTGGGCTCGTAGATCGGCTCCGAGAGCACCTCGAGGACGAGGCGCAAGGTGATCTCCGCGGCCGGGCGGGCCAGCGTGTAGCCCCCGGCCTTCCCGCGGACCGAGTCCACGAGGCCGCCCCGGCGCAGGCGCATGAGGAGCTTGCCGACGTACTCCGTGGAGAGCCCCTCCCGCGCGGCGATCTCGCTGATCGGCAGCGGGTCGTCCCCGGCGTGTCGAGCCACCTGCAACAGGCAGCGCAGGCCGTACTCTTCCTGCGAGGAGATCTTCACGACCAGAGGATCCCCTAATCTGGACAGTCGAGTCAAGATTTGTGCCCGGACTCCGGCCCCCGGCTGACCGCGTCCCGGTCGCCGGCGCCCCGGGGGAACTCGGCGACGAAGCGGGAGCCGCCGCCCTCGCGGTCCTCGTGCGCGAGGCGGCCCCCGTGCTCCTCCACCACGCTGCGGCAGATGGCGAGGCCGAGGCCGTAACCGCCGCGCTTGCCCGCCCTCTTCTGGCCCGTCACGAAGGGCTCGAAGATCCGGTCCCGGAGATCCGCGGGGACGCCGGGACCACGGTCCTCGACGACCACCCGAACGGCACGTTCGTCGCCTTCCACCAGCACATCGACCGCGCCTCCGGGCGGCGACCAGACGACCGCGTTGCCCACGAGGTTCCGGAGCACGCGGAGGCACCCCTCGCGGTCGGCGCGCAGGACCGTCTCCCCCCGGTTCGACACGTCCACCCGGACCCCGGCGCGCTCCGCCGCGCGCTTCTCCCGGTTGAGCCGGATCGCCGCCTCCGCCGCGAGGTCGAAAGTCTCCGCGTGGAGGTCGCGGCGCCCCGGCTCGCTCGTGCGGCACCACGCCACGAGGTTGTCCACGGCGTCAGCCAGCGCGTGGATGTCCTCGAGATTGCTCCGCAGGACCTCCCGGTACTCCTCCGGGGCGCGGTCCGAGAGCAGGGCCACCTCCGTCTCGCCGAGGAGGTTCTGGATCGGCGAGCGCAGTTCGTGGGCGAGGCCCGCGGTGAAGTTCCGGATGTCCACGAGGCCCCGGCGGATCCGGGAGAGCATCTGGTCAAGGGCCTGCCCGACCTGCCGGATCTCGCGGGGCGCCGCACGCAGCTCCATCGGCGGCGCCGGCTCCGTCGCGTCCGCGACGTGGGCCCGCCGCACGACCTCCCGCAGGCCCCGGAGCCCGAAGAAGGCCGTGAGCCCGCCCGCGACGCCCGCGAGCACGATGCCGCCGAGCACCGCGAGGCCCACGGACAGGAGCCCCCGGCGGATGCCCGCCACGACCGTGCCGGCGTCGGAGATCACTTCCACCGAGAATGGCTCCCCGCGGACCCGCCGGTGCGCGACCGCGGTCTTCCGGCTGAAGAGGTAGTCGCGCCAGCCGACCTCGATGGGCAGCGGCTCGGGGTGGCGGGCGAGCAGGTCGGGCGGCCCGGCGGAGGCCAGCAGTCCGCCGCCGGGGCCGCGTACGCGGAAGGCCGTGGCCGGCGTGCCCGTCACGCGCGCGATGTTCTCCGCGCAACGCTGGACCGCGTCGCGGGACCGGTTCGTCTGGGCGAGCATGAGCCCGAGCTCCTCGACCTCGTGGTCGAGGAAGGCCCGCATGTCCCCGCGCAGGGTATCGACGAGGAGATAGCCCGACCAGAGCCCGTGGGCGAGCACGAGGACGCTCGTCGTGACGGCGAACAGGAGAGCCATCCGGCGTGTCAGCGACCAGGATCTCTCAGTCGGCGGCCCTGAGGACATAGCCCGTACCCCTCACGGTGTGGATCAGCGGCGTTCCGAACGGCGAGTCCACCTTCTGGCGCAGTCGGCGCACGTGGACCTCCACGACGTTCGTGCCCGGGTCGAAGCTGAAGCCCCATACCTCCTGCAGGATCTGCGCCCGGGTGACCGGCTCACCCGCCTGCTCCGCCAGGCAGCGCAGCAGGAGGTACTCCGTGCGCGTGAGTTCGATCGTCTTCCCCGATCGCGAAGCGGTCCCGCCGACGAGGTCGATCGTCAGGTCTCCGACGGCGATCTTCGTCCTCTCGCGCCGGTGCCGGAGGGCGACGTGGATGCGGGCCAGGAGTTCGGAGAAGGCGAAGGGCTTGACGATGTAGTCGTCTCCGCCCATGCGCAGGCCACGGACCCGCTCGTCCACCGCGTCCCGCGCGGTGACCCAGATGACGGGCACGTCGATCCCCTCGGCCTTCATGACCTCGAGCACGTCCCAGCCCTGGATGCCCGGCAGCATCACGTCGAGCAGCATCAGGTCGAAGCGCTCGCGCCGCAGCGCCTTCAGGGCGTCCTCCCCCGACGCCGCCGTGGAGCAGAGCATGCCCGACTCGTTGAGGCCCCGCGCCACGAAGGCCCGGTACTTCGGATCGTCGTCCACGATGAGGATCTTCACGGGTGCGCCTCCCCGCCACGGAACTGAACTTATACGGACGGTAGCGCGGGAACGCCCGTGACGAATGTGTAATCCGCGTGTCAGCGCGCTGCGGGGCCTCCCGAGGCTGTAATTGCGACCCGTTCTCGATAGTTGCGGAGGAGCGCCATGCCGATTTCGGTTCGTGACGCGCTGACCCCGGACGAAACGCCGCTCGGGGAGTACCGCGTGACCCTCGCGGGGCCCGGCGCCCCGGAACGCGGCGCCCTCGAGGCCCACGTCGCCGAGGTCTACCGCGCGGCCTACGGGGCCGCGGTCGATCACTACCTGCCCCTGCTGCTCGCCATCCGCATGGCGGGCGGCGCCCTGCTCGGCGTCATCGGCGCGCGGCGGGCGGAGCACGGCACGCGCCTGTTCCTCGAGTCCTACCTCGACGAGAGTGTCGAGGCGGCCCTCTCCCGGCGTGTCGGGCACCCCGTTCCGCGGACCCTCGTCGCCGAGGTCGGGAACCTCGCGAGCGTGCTCCCCGGCGGAGGCCGCCTGCTCGTCGCCGCCATGTCCGCCCACCTGCGGTCAGTCGGCGTCGAGTGGGCGGCGTTCACGGGGACCACGGCCCTGCGCAACTGCTTCCGCCGTCTCTCGGTCGGACTCGTGGAGATCGTCCCCGCGGACGGGGCGCGCCTCGGCGCCGAGGCGCTCGCGAAGTGGGGAACGTACTACGAGACGCGGCCCCGGGTGGTCGCCGCCCGCGTCGCGGACGTCTGCGCGGCCGTGGCGGACCCGCTGCGCCTCCGCCACCACCTCGTCCGGCACGGCCGGAGGGCGTCGTGAACCGCGGCGACTTCCTCCTCGCCCTGGCGGCGCACGCCGTCTCGAGGCCCGCTGCGCCGGCGCTCGAGGACGGCGAGGGGCGCTCCGTCACCTACGGAGACCTCCCGAACCGCATCGGCCAGGCCGCCCGGCCCCTCGCCGCCCCGCCGCGCGTTCTCGCCCTCCTCGCGGGGAACGGGATCCCGTGGGTCCTCGCGGACCTCGCGGCCCTGTCCCGGGGCGTGCCCCTGCTGCCGCTGCCGGGCTTCTTCTCCGACGGGCAGATCGCCCACGCGCTGCGCTCGGCCGGCGCGGACCTCGTCGCCACGGACGATCCGGCGCGCGTGCTGCGGATCTTCCCGTCGGCGGTCCTGCGGGCCGGAGGGATCGCGGGCCTCGCCCTCCTCGAGACGCGACTGCCCGCCGGTCCGGAGTCCGCGGACCGGATCACGTTCACCTCGGGGACCACCGGGACGCCGAAGGGCGTGCGCCTGTCCGCCGCGGCGATGCTGACCGTGGCCGACTCCCTGGCGACGGCCCTCGGCACGGGACCGGCGGACCGGCACCTCTCGCTGCTCCCGCTGCCGGTCCTCCTGGAGAACCTCGGCGGCGTGTACCGCGCCCTGATCGGCGGCGGCACGGCGGTGCTGCCCCCGCCGGCGCTCGCCGGCGTCAAGGGCTCGAGCGCCTGCGACGCCGGCGGGGTCCTCGCCGCGCTCGCCGGCGCCCGCGCGACGACGACGATCCTGATGCCCGCCCACCTCGGCGCCCTGCTCGACCGCCTCGAGGCGGGGGGCCGCGTTCCGCCCGCGCTGCGGTTCGCCGGCGTCGGCGGGGCGCGGACGGACCCCGCGCTCCTCGAGCGCGCCGACGCCGCCGGCCTCCCCGTCTTCGAGGGCTACGGCCTCACCGAGGCCGCCTCCGTCGTGGCGCTGAACCTGCCCGGCGCCCGGCGCCCCGGCAGCGTGGGCCGCCCGCTGCCCCACGCGCGGGTGCGCATCTCTCCGGACGGTGAGGTGCTCGTGCGCGGCGCCCTCTTCCTGGGCTACCTGGGCGCGGAGGCGCCGCGGACCGAGGGCGGCTACCTGCCCACGGGTGACCTCGGCCGCCTCGACGCCGACGGGTTCCTGCACCTCATGGGCCGCCGGCGGGAGGTCCTCATCACGTCCTTCGGCCGCAACCTCTCGCCGGGGTGGATCGAGGGCCTCCTGCGCGAGGAGCGGGGCATCGACTCCGCCGTCGTCTTCGGCGAAGGGCGCGAGGGGCCCTGCGCGGTCGTGTCGGGGCCGTGCGGCGAGGCGGCCGCCCGCGACGCCGTCCGCCGGGTGAACCGGTCCCTCCCGGACTACGCCCGGGTGCGGGCCGTCTCGTACTCGCGGACGCCGGTGGCGGCGGGCACGTGCGGGGAGCGGGAGCGGATCGGCCGCGCCCGCGAGCGCTCGCTCGTGCCGGTGGACCAGGACATGGAGCCCGCAATCGCGGGACGAGGAGCGACATGGGTTTCTACGAGAGACTGAACTGCGAGACGAAACCGGAGCAGGAGGACCTGTTCCGGATCCCGTTCGTGGCGGCGGCGCTCATGGGGCGGATCGACCTCGACACCTACGTCCGCTTCCTCACCCAGGCGTACCACCACGTGAAGCACACGGTGCCGCTCCTCATGGCCGCCGGCGCCCGCCTGCCCGACCGGCACGGCTGGCTCCGCAAGGCGGTCGCCGAGTACATCGAGGAGGAGATCGGCCACGAGGAGTGGATCCTCGGCGACATCGCGGCCTGCGGCGCGGACGCCGAGGCCGTCCGCCGCGGCGAGCCGGAGTTCGCCTGCGAGGCCATGGTGGCATACGCGTATGACGTCGCCACCCGCCGGAACCCCGTCGGGTTCTTCGGGATGGTGCACGTGCTGGAGGGCACGAGCGTCCGGGGCGCCACCCGGGCGGCGAAGGCCCTCGAGGAGAGGCTCGGACTGCCCCGGGCGGCGTTCACCTACCTCCTGACCCACGGCGACCTGGACCAGGACCACGTGGACTTCTTCAGGACCCTCATGGACCGGGTCGACGACGCGGAGGACCAGCGCTTCATCGTGCACACGGCGAAGCGGTTCTTCCGGCTCTACGGGGACGTATTCCGGTCGCTGGCGCCCGCGGGCGATCTCGTCACGGGAGGTGTGCGATGAGGCTTGACGGCAAGCGCGTTCTGCTCACCGGGGCGTCCGGCGGCATCGGCCGCGAGGTCGCCATGGCCCTCGCGAAAGAGGGCGCGCGACTCGCCCTCGTGGCCCTGCCCGAGCCGGCCCTCGAGGAGACCGCCGCCGCCGCGCGGGCCGCGGGCGCCGAGGCCGTCGCCGTGGGCGCCGACTTCTCCGACGCCGCCGGCGTGGCGGCCGCGGCGGACCGCGCCGTGGCGGCTCTCGGCGGACTCGACGTGCTCGTGAACTGCGCGGGCCGCAACGCCTTCGTCCCGTTCGCCGCCGAGAACCCGGCGTCCATCGAGGCGACGCTCCGGGTCAACCTCCTGGCGCCCATGCTCCTCACGCGGCGTGTGCTGGCGCGCCTCGTCGCCCAGGGCGGGGGCCGGATCGTGAACGTCGGCTCCACGTTCGGCTCCATCGGGTTCCCGTTCTTCGCCACCTACTCGGGGACGAAGTTCGGGATCCGGGGCTTCTCGGAAGCCCTCCGCCGCGAGCTTCGCGGCACCGGCGTCGGCGTCACCTACGTGGCCCCCCGCGCCACCCGCACGCCGATGAACGACTCGTTCTCCGCCGCGGCGGAGGCGATGCGGATGAAGATGGACGAGCCCGCGAAGGTCGCCGCCCTCATCGTGAGGGCGATCGCGAAGGAGCGCCGCCACCGCTTCATCGGGTTCCCCGAGAAGCTGTTCGTGCGCATCAACTCCCTCCTGCCGGGGTTCGTGGACAGGGCCCTGGCGAAGCAGACGAGGATCATGAGGCCGTTCGCCGAACAGGCGTCGGCGAGACGCTAGAAAGGAACAAGACATGAGCAGCCTGATCTACTCCACCGTCGAGGGTTCACCCCGGTGGCTCTCGGTGACGATGACCGTCCTGCGTTTCCTGGTGGCGGCGTTCTTCGTGTTCATGGCCGGGAAGAACCTCGGCGGGGACACGCAGATCGCCTCGGACTTCGCCCGCTGGGGCTACCCGGGCTGGTTCCGGGTCCTGACGGCCGTGTTCCAGATCCTCGGGGCCCTGCTCCTGGTGCTGCCGGCGACGACGTTCTACGGGGCCGGCCTCCTCGCGGGGATCCTCGTCGGGGCGATCTGGACGCACCTGCGGTTCGACCCGCCGGCGGCGGCGCTCTCTCCGGCCGTCTTCCTCGCGCCCGTGCTCGCGTTCCTCGTGACCTACCGGCCCCCGCTCCTGCGGTGAGCGGGGCGGATTCCGGCGAACCGCCGGGGCGCGGCGCCGTTCTCCTCGGGAGGCGATGCGAACCCTCCTCCCGCTGATCCTGCTGGCCGCGTCCTGCACGGAGTCGGCGTCCGCACCGGTCGTCCCGGCAGCAGTTCCGGCGGCAGATGGAGTGGAGGGTTTCCATCCCCTCCCGCCGCCGGGGCCTGGGGACTGGCTCGCGGTCCACGAGGAGGGCGGCCAGTCGTTCGAGGTCTATGTGGCGGGCCGGCCGCTGCGGGTCCCCGGCGACGGGGATCACCTCGCGGTCCTGCCGATCGGACCCTTCTCCGCGGAAGAGCGATCGGTGCTCGAACGCTCCGCGGCCTTCGCCGCCGCCTGGTTCGACCTGCGCGTGGTCGTGCTGCCCGGCGCGGACCTGCCGGCGGACGCCGAGACCCGCGATCGCCCCGCCGGCCGGCAGTACCGCACCGATGCGTTCCTGCGGAGGATGCTGCCCCGAGCCATGCCGGACGATGCCCTGGCGATCTTCGGCGTGACGATGGCCGACTTGTACCCCGATGAGTCGTGGAACTACGTGTTCGGGCAGGCCTCGCTCCGGGGCGGCGTCGCGGTCTGGTCCTTCGCCCGGTACTTCGGGCGTTTCGACCGGGGGTACGAAGACGAGGGCTCGCTGCGCCTCGCCCTGCTCCGGGCGTTGAAGCTCGTGGTCCACGAGGCCGGCCACGTGTTCGGCCTCGCGCACTGCATCGAGTACCGCTGCGCCATGAACGGCTCGAACAGCCTGGCCGAGATGGATGGACAGCCACTGGTCCTCTGTCCCCCATGCCTGCGGAAGCTCCGGTGGAACCGGGGTTTCGACGTCGCGGCGCGCTACGACCGTCTCGCCGCGCTGGCCGGGGAGGAGTGGGGACTCGACGGGGAAGCGGAGTGGTTCGCGCGGCAGGCTACCGCGGCGCGGACTCGAGGAGCGTCCGGATCCGGCCGGTGATGCGCCGGGAGACCTCCACCTCGAGCGCGGGGTCGGTGGCGGCGAGCCGGGCGCGGAACTCCAGCCAGTCCGCGCAGCCCGCCTTCGCCGCCGCGGCCCGCTTGATGTCCGGCAGGCGCGCGGTCAGCAGCGGGCCGACCTCCTCCCACGCGGCGCCCAGCCGGTGCAGGACGTCGGCGACGACGAGTTCGCGTTCCTCCGGCGGGATCGGAGGGACCCTGGCCAGCGGGTCGTCGGCCAGCCACCCGCAGGCCGGCAGGAGGAGGAGGAGGACCGCCGCGGCGAGCCGGCTCATGCGCTCCCCCCGGCCCGGGCGAAGAGCTCCCGTGTCGCGTCCCGCGCCGCCGCGATGATCTCGTCCTCGTCCGCCACCGACAGCCGCCGGTTCTCCATGAGGACCTCGCCGTCGCAGATCGTCGTGTGCACGCAGGAGGCGTGGGCGGCGTAGACGAGGGCGCCGACGGGGTCGTTGAGCGGCGTGGTCTCCGGTGCCGAGAGGTCGACGAGCATGAGGTCCGCCGGCGCCCCGGTCTCGATGCGGCCCGACCCGAGTCCGAAGGCCCCGGCGGCGGCCGTGGTGGCGAGGGCGAACGCCTCCCGCGCGGGCAGGCAGGTGGGATCTCCGGTCCGGTGCTTGGCGAGGAGAGCGGCGAACTTCATCTCCTCGAACAGGTCGAGGTTGTTGTTGCTGCCCGCGCCGTCGGTGCCGAGGGCGACCCGCAGGCCCGCGCGCCGCGCCTCCCGGTAGGGGAAGATCCCGCCGACGGCGAGCTTCAGGTTGGAGACGGGGTTCGTCACCACCGTCGCCCCGGCGCCCGCGAGGAGGACGATCTCCTCGTCGGACAGCCATACGCCGTGGGCCGCCACGAGTCGCTCGCTGACGAGCCCGAGACGCTCGAGGTGCCGCGCCGGGGTCGTGCCCGTGCGCGCGCGGCAGGCCTCCACCTCCTCCCGCGTCTCCGAGAGGTGCGTGTGGACGATGAGGCCGTGCCGCCTCGACATCTCGCCGATCCACTGGAGGCTCTCGTCGGATACGGTGTAGATGGCGTGCGGGCCGAGGGCGGTCCGGACCCGGGGGCCGAAGCGGTCGGCGTCCGCCAGGCGGGCCTGCGTGCGCTCGCGCTGCGCCCTGGCCCGCGCGGGGTCGCCCATGTCGATGAACACCTCGGAGAGATGCGCGCGGACGCCCATCTCCTTCACCGCCCGGGCCACGCCGTCCCGGTGCCAGTACATGTCCATGAAGTAGGTGGTGCCGCCGCGGATCATCTCGAGGATCGCGAGCCGGGCGGCGCGGTAGACGATGTCCTCGGTCAGGTGGCGCTCCACCGGCCAGATCTTCTCCGTGAGCCACGCCATGAGGGGCAGGTCGTCCCCGGAGCCCCGGAAGAGGACCATGGCGGCGTGCGTGTGGCCGTTGGCGAGGCTCGGGAACGCGTGGAGCCCGCGGGCGTCGATCACCCGGTCCGCGGGCCGATCCTCCCCCAGCGCGGCGATGCGGCCGCCCTCGACATAGATCGAGAGGGGCCGGCCGTCGACGAAGGGGTCGCGGACGAGGAGGCTCATGGCGCGGAGTCTACCTGCCGTTCACGGGCGACGGACTACAATCACGGCACGCCGTCGTCGCTTGCGGGCGGCGCACAGGAAAGGAACCCCATGCGGATGATGACTCGTTGTGCGGTCCTCGGTGCGGTGGCGGTCGCCCTCATCCTCGGGCTCTCGTGGTCGGTGCGGGGCGCCTCGCCGCCGCCGTCCATCGATGCCCTCCACAACACGTGGTGGGAACTCACGGTCTCCGGCACGGCGTACGATCTCGCCGGGGGGACGTGGAAGGCGTCGACGACCATCACCACGACGCTGACGAAGCTCGACCAGGACCGGGTCGGGTTCAGCGGCCTCCTCGGCGGGATGAACAACGAGGCCCGGTACCAGGGTGGAGTCCTGATGCAGTCCTACGCCAGCGCAGGCACCGCCCCCATGTACGGCACGATGTTCCAGGCGGAGATCTCGGGGACTCCCGGCAAGATGAAGATGAAGGGGCAGTACACGACCTTCTCGGTGGATGACGGCTACGACTTCCTGCGCGTCCAGAAGCTCAGCGCGAAGCAGATCGCCGCGCCGTAACGGCAGCCACCGCCCGTGGGTCGTCCCTCGACTCCCGCCGTCCTCCTGTGCCCGGACCCCCGCGGGGGCGGGGACCGCGAGGAGGTCGACGACGGGGCCTTCGTGCGGCGGAAGGAACAGATGGAGCGCCGCCTGCGGACCCTCTTCGAGACCTTCTCCTCGCGCGGAGACCGGCGGCAAGCCTGCCCCGCACGTCTCGTCGTCCGCCCGTGATCCTCGTCTAACCGAGCGACGTCGTCACCTTCTCCGCCACCGCGAGCCCGCTCAGGAAGGCGGACTCCACCCGGGCCGCGATGCACCAGTCGCCGCAGGCGCCGAGGCGCAGCGCCGGGTCGAACAGGCAGCCGTCCGCCTGCTCCTCGTCGCAGAAGGCGTAGCGCCAGCGGTGCGCGGCGATGTGGGTCGGCTCGGGCAGGGCGACCTCCACTTCCGCGAAGAAGGCGGTGAGGAGGGCCATCTCCACCTCCGCGGCGGACCGCTCGAGCATGGTGCGCGACCACGCCGTCGAGGCGTGGAGCACCCAGGCCTCGACCGCCGGCCGGCCGGGCTTGCTGCCCATCCGGGCCGCCCAGGAGAGCACGCCGCCCCGCAGGAAGAGCGCATCGAACTCGACGGGGATCGGCGTCCGGAAGGCCGCCATCACCGACCAGCAGGGCGCGGTCCGGGACAGCGAGGCCCGGGAGGCGAGTTCAGGCGAGGGCGCGAGGAGCACGGCCGCCTGCTCCGCGGGGATGGCCACGACCACCGCGTCGAAGACGGGGCCGATCTCGCCGTCCTCGAACTCGGGCTGGAAGCCCCCGGCCACCCGCGCGAGGCGCTCCACGCGGTCCCCGGAGTCGAAGGCGACCCCTTCGAGCAGCTCCTTCACCGGGGCGTTCATGCCGGGGATGCCGACGAAGAGGGGCTCGAGGTCCTTCGGCGACCGGTGCGTCCCCCCCTCGACGACCGCCACCCGCGGGCGCCACAGCCCCACGAGCCCCTTGTCCCTCCAGCGGTCCACACAGGCCTCGAACCGGGGGTCGCGCACCGTGAAATACTGGGCCCCGTGGTCGAAGAGCAGCGGGCCCTCGCGGCGCGTGGACAGGCGGCCGCCCGGGCCCCGTGACTTCTCGTAGACCTGGACGCGAAAACCCCGTTCGGTCAGGGCCCGGGCCGCGGCCGCCCCCGCGATGCCCGCCCCGACCACCGCTATCGAAGGCCCGTCCCGATCCTCCTTCGCCATCGGTCACTCCCTTCGTGTCAGCACCGCACCTTCGTCCGCCGTCATTCTAGACCTTGCCGGGGAAGACGGCAGGATTCCGGCGCCGGCCCGGTCGCCGTTATCATCCCCGCCCGGCACCTGACCGCGGGGGAACTCAACAACATGGTCCTGTTCCCGTTCGACCTGTACTGGTGGGCCTACCTGGTCTTCACCGGCTTCGTCCTCGCCATGCTGGCACTGGACCTCGGCGTGTTCCATCGCCAGGCCCACGCGGTATCCATCCGCGAGGCCACCGGCTGGAGCGTCGTGTGGATCGCGCTCGCGCTCGCCTTCAACTACCTGCTCTACCTCTACGCCCGCCACGAGTTCCGCACCGACCCTCGCTTCACCGGGATCGAGGGCTTCTCCCCCTCGGCGGCCGCGAAGCAGGTGGGGCTCGAGTTCCTCACCGGCTACCTGATCGAGAAGTCCCTGTCGGTGGACAACATCTTCGTCTTCGTCATCGTCTTCACGTACTTCGGGATCCCTCCCGCCTACCAGCATCGGGTGCTCTTCTTCGGCATCCTCGGCGCGCTCGTCTTCCGCGCGATCTTCATCGCGGCGGGGGCGGCGCTCATGCGCTACCACTTCGTCATCTTCGTCTTCGGCGGGTTCCTCATCCTCACCGGCCTGAAGATGCTCTTCGGCCCCGAGAAGCCGGTGGATCCCGAGAAGAACCGCCTCCTGCGGCTCTTCCGGAAGTGGATGCCCGTCACCACGGACTTCCACGGGCAGAAGTTCTTCGTCCGGCTGAACGGGGTCCGGCACGCCACGCCCCTGTTCCTCGGCCTGCTCCTCCTCGAGTTCACCGACGTCGTGTTCGCCATCGATTCGGTGCCGGCCATCTTCGCCATCACCCGCGAGCCCCTCGTCGTCTTCACCTCGAACATCTTCGCCATCCTCGGCCTGCGGGCCCTCTACTTCATGCTGGCGGGAGCCGTGCAGTCCTTCCACCTCCTGAAGTACGGGCTGGCCGTCGTCCTCATCTTCGTGGGCCTGAAGATGGTGTGGCTCAACGACCTCTACGGGGGGAAGTTCCCCATCGGCCTCTCGCTGGGGATCATCGGCGGCGTGCTCGCGGTGTCGATCGCCGGCTCGATGCTCTTCCCGAAGGTGCGACGCGCCGCGCCGCCCCCCGCCGCCTGAACCACTGCCTCCCGGAGTCCCGTCAGGCCGCGCAGGACCGGGCGCGAGCCGGCGCCGCAGGCGCCCGCCGCCCGCAGGGCGTCGCACGGGCGGATCCGGCGCCCCCGCGGACAACCGGCCGAGCGGGGCGCGCCCGGCTCCGCCCGCCATGGGTCGCAGGGGCGGCCCGCGCTGCGAGGCGGGCATGGCATCCGGGCCGCGTAAAGGTTCTAATCTCCGGCGCCGGGAGTCGAAGGGCCGGGATCCGCCCGGCGGGGGGTGGCCATGGATGTGTACTTCCTGCGGCATGGTCTCGCGGTGGACCGCGACGAATGGCGGGGGCCCGACGGGGCGCGGCCGCTGACGGACGAGGGGCGGGAGAAGACCCGCCGGGCGGCACGGACGCTCGACCGGCTCGGCGTGAGACCGCAGGCCATCGTCACGAGCCCCCTCGTCCGGGCGCGGCAGACGGCGGAGATCGTGGCGAAGCGGCTGGGGCTCGAGAAGGCGCTCGGCGAGGACCCGCGGCTGGGCCCGGGCTTCGCCGCGGCCGCCCTGCCCGCGGTGCTCGAGCCCTTCGCGGCCGCGGCGGCCGTGCTTTTGGTGGGGCACGAGCCCGACTTCAGCGTCGCCATCGGCGAGACGATCGGGGGCGCCGACCTCGTCATGAAGAAGGGCGGCCTCGCCCTGGTGGCCGTGCCGGACCCCGCGAAGCCCCGCGGAACGCTGCAGTGGCTGCTGCCCCCGAGGGTGCTCTCAGCCGGAGGCTAGCGTGAGACCGCCGATCGAGATCGAAGCGAAGTTCACCGTGCCGGACCCCGCCGCGTTCCGGCGGCTCGCGGAGGTGCCGGAGATCTCCGGGTACGCCCTCGACGCTCCCGAGGTCGCGAGGCTCGGCGACACGTACCTCGACACCGCCGGCCGAACGCTCCTCGCCGCGCGGACCTGCTGCCGGGTGCGCCGCGAGGGGACGCGGGTGCTGGCCACGGTGAAGTCCTTCGGCGAGGTGCAGGGGCCCGTCCACCGCCGCGAGGAGCTGGAGACGCCCCTGCCCGGGGACTTCCCGCCGCCGGAGTGGCCCGAGGGGCCGGCCCGCGACCGGGTGCTCGCCCTCGCGGCCGGCCAGCCGCTCCTGCCCCTCGTCCACCTGCGGCAGGTGCGGCGCACGAGGCGGGTCCGCCACGCGGGCCTGGTCGTCGCCGAACTGTGCCTCGACGACGTCGTCTTCTCGGGGCCCGGCGGGGAGGAGCCGGTCCTGTTCGCCGAGGTGGAGCTCGCCTCCGGCGGCACGGAGGACGATCTCGCCCGCGTCGTGGCGGCCCTGCGGTCGGACTTCGGGCTCGTCCCCGAGCCCCGCACGAAGCTGGAGCGCGCCGTCGCGCTGCTCACCCCGGCCGCCGCGCCGGTCCCGCCCGCCCCGAGCGTGGACGAGGACGGCCACGCGCGCGTGCGGCGTGTCGTCCCCGCGTTCCGCCCGCCCCACGACCAGCCGGGCCTCATCCCCGACGACACCATGGCCGAGGCGGCCCGGAAGACGCTGGCGTTCCACCTCGACCGGATGCTCCGCCACGAACAGGGCACGCGCGCCGGGGAGGACCCCGAGGAGCTCCACGACATGCGCGTGGCCACGCGCCGGATGCGGGCCGCGTTCCGGGTGTTCCGGGAGCACCTGAGCGGGGAGTCCGTGAAGCCCTTCGAGAAGGCCCTGAAGGCCGCCGGACGCCACCTCGGCACGGTGCGTGACCTCGACGTGTTCATGGAGAAGACGCGCGTCTACATCGACGCCCTCCCGGCGGACCGGCGGCCGGACCTCGACGGGCTCCTCGCCTGCTGGGCCGCGCGTCGCGGGGAGGCGCGGGAGGTGCTCCTGGCGTGGCTCGGGTCCGAGGGCTACCGTTCGTTCACCGAGCGCTTCGCCTCGTCGCTCTCGCATCCCGAGGAGTGGCGGGAGCACGCCGCGCCGGACTGCGTGATGCCCGTGCGGGTGCGGGACGTCCTGCCCGCGGTGCTCTACCAGCGGGTCGCGGAGGTCCGCGCCTACGATTCCCTGCTCGGGGAGGGGGCGCCCGTGGAGCGCTACCACGCGCTGCGCATCGCCTCCAAGTGGCTGCGCTACACGCTGGAGTTCTTCCGCGAGGTCCTCGGCCCGGCGACCGCCACCCTCGTCGACGACATGAAGGCCCTGCAGGACCATCTCGGGAACCTGCAGGACACCGTCGTCGCCCGCGCCGTGGCCCGCAACTACCTGGCCTTCGGCACGTGGGAGTGGCCGAAGAAGCCGCAGCCCGTGGAGCAGATCGACGGGCGGGACGTGGCCGGGGTGACCTCCTACCTCCTGGCGAGGCAGTCCGAGGCCGAGGCGCTCGTACGGTCGTTCCCCCCCGTCTGGGAGCGCATCCGCTCGCGCGATTTCGCCGAGCGCATCGCCGCCGCCGTGTCGGCGCTGTAGCCGTCCGTCGGGGCACGTCGCCGAGCACGCGGGAACCGGGGACCCGAGAGGCCGGGCGGCCGCCTCAGCGGCCGGGATGCCAGTAGAGGGCCTCCTCCTCCGAGAGGTCGCCGGCGAGGATGCGGCGCCGCAGGAGGTCCACGTCGAGGTCACGCGCCTCCCCGGCGAGCGCCGACCCCGCGGGGCCCCCGGCGGGGCCGCCGGGCTCGAGGACCAGCCAGAGCATGAGCAGCAGGGCGACGGCGAGGGCGAGGACGAGGATCCGATCGGCCCGGCTCACGGCCGCTCTCCGCGCGGCGCCGCCAGGCACCGGTGGCAGTGGAGGCAGTCCATGTCGATCTTCGACCGCACCCCGAGGTCGCACCGGCGGTAGTCCTTTCTCCGCGCGAACCGCGCGAGGATGGCGACGCGGTTCAGGAGGGACAGGAACGCGCCCACCGGGCACAGGTACCGGCACCAGAACCGGAAGTAGAACAGCGACAGGACGAGGATGAGCCCGATCAGGACCCACATCGCCGCGTCCGCGCGGAGGGAGAACGCCGTCTCCAGCGGGTCGAAGGCGGTCACGCGGTCGAGGCCGAAGAGGAGCGCGGCCACCACCGCCGCCGCGAGCACCGCGTGCTTCACGAACCGGGCCCGCCGATCGACCTCCGGGGAGACCCGGTGCAGGAACCCGAGCCGCGAGAGGATCTCCTGGGCCGCGCCGAAGGGGCACAGGAGACCGCAGTAGACGGCCCCGAACAGGACGCCGAGGAGGAGGGCTCCCGCCACGAGGAGGAAGAGCGGGAGGTTCCCGAGGGGCGGCAGGGAGAAGGAGAGGAGGTCCAGCACGCGCGACAGCGACAGCACCTGGTTCTCGGCGAAGCCGAGGACGGCGACGACGGCGGCGAGGAAGGCGAGCCTCAGCCGCGAGCCGGCGAACAGGAACACGGGCACGGCCAGCGCCACCGCCGCGAGGACGGCGACCGCGGCGTGGTCGAGGGGCGCGGAGGGGGAGGGCGGGACGGGAAGGTCGCGGCCGAGGAGGTCGCGGAGCACCCGCCGTCCGGCCCGGTTGACGGTCTCCACCGCCGCCCGGCAGGTCACCGTGGCCCCGGTGATCTTCACGAGGTCGTGGGGCGAAGTCCCCTCGCCCTCGTCCACGAGGCGGAAGGTCTCCGCCGCGCTCTTCCCCGCGAAGCGCGCGAGGAACCCGGGCAGGCCGCCGACGTAGGACGGGGTCTCCTTCGATTCGAGGAGCGACACCGCGCGGACGACCCCTTCCCGGTCCACCGCCAGGAGCAGGTTCAGCGGGCCGCCGTACCCGGCCACGTCCGAGACGACGGCCCGCGTGGCGAGCACGTGGGCCTTGGGCGCCGCGTCCCCGTCCCACGCGTCGTGGTGGTAGAACGGCTCGCCGACCTCCGTGTACCGGGCGGCCGGCACGGCCTCCCGCAGGCGGGTCTCGGACAGGCGCGTCAGCGGGCGGTCCATCCGGTGTCGCACGGGCCCCGCCACCGCCGCCGCGGCGGCCGCCACGGCGAAGAGCGTGAAACCCGTGCGGACGAACGGGAACGTCGTGAGCCGGGAGCGGGCGTGCCGCAGGGCTCCCGCGGGGATCCGCGCCACCGCCGCCTCGAGCAGGAGGAGCACCGGTCCGGACAGGAGCAGGACCCCCGCGAAGCGCGCCGTGGCCGCTCCCCCGAAGAGGGGCACGAGCAGCACGCCCGAGAGCAGCGCCCCTGCCGCGCCCCCGAAGTGGTCCGCCGCCTCGAGCAGCCCGCCGGCCCGCCCCGGTGCCGCCCCGGCGCGGGCGAGGAGCGCGGCGGCGGCCGGGAACGGGGCGCCGCAGAGCAGGCCCGCGGCGAAGAACAGCGCGAGGTGGGCGGCGGGCCCCGTGACGGCGTCGAGCACGCCGGGCAGCAGCATCGCCGCGAGGCCGGCGGCCCCGGCGGCC